>WNFY01007809.1_pt1 | contig 16481 bp, 17 predicted proteins | sample 5400091 | NCBI WGS metagenome assembly WNFY01 (sample SAMN13153364, study PRJNA577476) | soil metagenome | isolation source: 60 cm soil or saprolite under grassland replicate 1 | place: USA:California | collected 2016-06-15
TTCCCAGAGGGTATCCATCCATGTTTGAATGGTTGGGCTGGTTGGCATGCGTAAGGAAGGATTGTAGGTAATAGTAAGCTGGTTGGGGCGATAGAGGCCGCGGGATAGGATTTCGAATTCGAGCATAAGAGGTTCCGACGTGTTTGATAAATCAACGCTCTACAGATTTACATTATTCCCACTCAATCGTCGCCGGGGGCTTCGAAGTAATGTCATACACCACGCGGTTGACACCCGGCACCTCGTTCACGAGACGGTGGGAGATGCGGGCCAGCAGGTCGGGCGAGAGTCGCGCCCAATCCGCGGTCATGAAGTCGCCTGTGGTCACTGCGCGTACTGCGATGACGTTGGCGTAGGTGCGGCCGTCGCCCATGACGCCGACGCTCTGTAAGGGTGTCAGCACGGCAAAGGCCTGACCCAATTCGCGGTAGATTCCCGCGTGTTGAATCTCTTCGATGACGATGGCGTCGGCAGCACGCAACGTCTCCAGGCGCTCTTCGTCTACCGCTCCTATAATGCGGATCGCCAGGCCTGGGCCGGGGAATGGATGTCGCCATACCCAGTCTTCCGGCAAACCCAGGGCTACACCTATCTCGCGTACCTCGTCCTTGAAGAGCATGCGTAGCGGTTCAACCAGTTTGAGGGCCATCTCTTCGGGCAGACCGCCAACATTGTGATGTGTCTTGATGCGCGTAGCGGTTGCTGCCGTGTCGTGGCTGGTACTCTCGATCACGTCGGGATAGAGTGTTCCCTGTGCCAGGAATGTAATCGAGTCGCCCTGTACTGCTAGCCGGGCAGCCTCCTCTTCAAAGACGCGAATAAACTCCTCACCAATGATCTTACGCTTTTGCTCGGGGTCGATTACATCGGCGAGTCGCGCCAGGAAACGCTTATGTGCGTCGACTACTACGAGTGGAATATGCAGGTGATGAGCGAAGGTTTCAATGACTTGCTCGCGCTCGCCTGTACGCAAACAGCCGGTATCGACAAAGACACAGGTAAGCTGATTGCCTATTGCGCGATGTACGAGTAGCGCGGCCACTGCCGAATCGACGCCACCGGAGAGTCCACAGATAACGCGTTCCTTGCCGACCCGCTGGCGAATCTGCTCAACTGCCTCTTCTATCACAGAACCGGTTGTCCAGGTAGGTTCACAGTCACAGATGCGATAGAGGAAGTTTTGCATAATCTTTTTCCCCTGCGGTGTATGGGTGACTTCAGGATGAAATTGCAGTCCCACTATGCCTTGCTCGTTGGCTATGGCAGTGACGGGGTTGCTATCAGTGCAGGCCAGCACTTTAAAACCATTCGGGAGTTTGTCAACGCTATCACCGTGACTCATCCAGACTGGGACGCGTACAGGCTTTGCAGCCACCGGTTGATCCAAAGGGTACGTTTGAGCCAGTGAGGCATCAATACTTTCGAAAATGCGAAAGTAGCGTGGGTCACCTGTGGAATCTGCGAGCGTCTCGAGGGTCGCGGGGCCATACTCGCGCTGTCCGCTGGCAGGAGCAACATGTCCTCCGAGTTGATGAGCCAGGAGATGCATGCCATAGCAAATACCTAGCACGGGTAAGCCGCAATGGAGGATGGCGGGATCACAGGTGGGAGCCTGTTCATCGTAAACGCTTGCTGGTCCACCTGAGAGAATGAAGCCTTTGATGTCGAGATGGGTATTTTGTTGCAGTTGGGCAAGTGTGGTGTTTGCAGGTACGAGTTCGCTGTAGACATGGCATTCGCGTACGCGGCGTGTTATCAGTCGGCTGTATTGCGATCCAAAATCAAGGACGATGATTGCCTGCCGGCGCTGCAAGGGTTGCATGAATTTCCTTTCTGATGGGGTGCGATAATGCAGTTTAACATTTAATTCTGGATAGTGGAACATTTACCGAGGGCCGATAAATCGGCGATGGGCGCGATAAATCGGCCCCTACAGTTGTCTGGATGAATTTGTTATTCACCATAATCGGCCTATATAGTAGGTGATATTAGCCACGGGGGCCGCCGGCAACGTAGATTATCTGGCCGCTGACGAAACCGGCTTCCTCTGATGCGAGAAAACAAATTACGTTAGCGACGTCACGTGGCTGTCCGACACGGCGCACAGGTATTGTTTTCGACGCGTGCGCTATTACTTCGTCGGGATCGTGTCCCTGGCGACGGGCGGTGGATCGTGTCATTTCGGTATCGATGAAACCAGGAGCGACGGCGTTGACTGTAATGCCAAATGGTCCTAGTTCGATGGCTAGCGTGCGTGTAAACCCCTGCAAGCCGGCCTTTGCCGATGAGTAGTTTGCTTGTCCGCGATACCATGTGTTTTTGGGCGGCGCGACTACAGAGGAATGCACCTTTTAGATGTACGTTCAAGACGGTATCCCAGTCGTCTTCCGACATCTTGAAGAGCAGGTTGTCTCGCAATACTCCTGCATTGTTGACCAAAATATCGAGGCGTCCAAAATGACTTGCAGTTTGATCCACTGCGTCCTGTACCATGGCACTGTCTGTCACGTCACAAGGAAGCACCAGCCCTTCCAATCCAAGGAGGTTAATCTCGTGGGCGACTTGCTGACATACCTCGCTGTCGATGTCCGCGAGTGCAACTCGAGCGCCTTCTTCAGCCATGCGCAGTGTTGTCGCTGCTCCGATGCCTCTTCCTGCGCCAGTGATAAAAGCTACGCGTCCATCAAGTCGTCCCATACGTTATCCTCTCCTTTTCTCCTACAAAGCGTGTGTATACAAACAGGCTCAATGGGTCTGCTTCAGTATATCATACGAATTGCTGGGAAAAGCAGAGGGTGGGCGACCACCCCACCACAGGGCGACCACCAGGGTCGCCCCTACTATGGACGGGCCTGGTAAGCCGCTTCGTAGCATAGTAGGGGCGACCCTGGTGGTCGCCCTGGTTAGTTAGTATCAACGTGTGGCTTCGAGACAAGTTACTCCTTGTGGGCCAACATATGCGCTGTGACGTACTCTGGCTGGTAGGATCATGCAATCTCCGGGGGTTAGATCGATATTTTTGGAAGCCTCGGGTTGATCTGGGAGTACGAAGCGGATGGAGCCGCGCACACAATATAATACTTTTTCATAGCTGTGGCTATGTACGGCATAGGTATCGCCAGGGCCATTTGACCACGAGTAAGGCGATAGGCCTTGCTGTTGCATACGTCTGCGTAATTCTTGTTCTTGAGGCGCCGTTGCCTCCTGCCAGCGGACAACTTGCATAGATTCACTCCTTCTTGTAGGTTTACGCATTTACGTTTGTTTTCACCTGGGGAGAAAGCTTTCTTTTTAGTATAGTGTACCTTCTTTAACACAATGTGATTTTGGGTTAAAAAAGGATAGTAGCACAGTATGATTGTATAATTTTTCGAAACTGTTCACGAGATTCCTATCCACCCCGTCCTGTTATTAATCCATAGAACAGGAGAATCGCTGCGGTGAACATCACTAGAGCAGTGATCATCAAGCCTATGTTCGTTAGAAAGCCAATCCGTTGTTTATACATGATCTTACGGTTGTTTGCGATCATGATGAGGTAAACTACGAGGATTGGTGCAAGTACACCTGAGAGCACGTTCGCCCAAAAGATGAGCTTAATTGGATCGAGACGAAGCAGAGCAAGTACCAGGCTTATCACTAAGGCACCTGTCAGGATCAGGTAGAACCCTTCATTCTGCCAGGGGTTTTTAGAGAGACCAGCCGGCCAGCCAAATGTTCCTGCTACCGCATAAGAGGTGCTGGCAAGTAATATTGGAATAGCGACAAGGCCGGATCCGATTAACCCAATAGCGAAGAGATATTTGGCGAGAGGTCCCAACAATGGCTCAAGCGAACGTGCTGCATCAGCAGCAGTAGAGATGTTCTGGTGGTGCACGAACAAGGTTGATGCGGTAGAAATGATGATAAAATATGCAACTAGATTGCCACTGATTACGCCGATAGCGATGTCGAGGGCAGCACCATGCATCTTCTGCCTGGTTGATCCCGCGCGTTGCTCCTCTTTTTCGCCCTGCACCTGCCAGAACATGTTGTAGGGAGAAATCGTTGCTCCAAGTAAGGCTACGGCAGTACTTATGGTAACAAAACTGAAATCCAGGTGGGGCACAAAAGTATTGATAAGAACTTCTCCCCAATTGGGATGCGCGAAAATTGCCGTAATGAAGTAGCTGACAAATGCCAGACTCATGACAATGAAGATTTTTTTGATCGTCTCGAAGTTGCGGTATACAGTGAGGTACCACAGAATGACCAGAGGTGCCCATATCCGGTCGTAGCTCCATCGACAGAATACGTAGCAACGGCTGAGGCATCGTTGCCTGCCATACCAGTTATAAACCCTGGACCGAGCACGTGCAGGAGGAAATTGGATTTTTTGACTGGCACAGTGTGCGACTTCTCATCTCCTGTGGTGTCATGTTGCGGTTTTGCTGATTGGCCTTTAGCGCTTGCTTCAAACTCCCGCAAGCCCTCAGCAGTTGGGACTTCTTGCTCGATCTTGTCGAGGAGATTACGCTGCTGTTCGGAAACTAATTCTTCGACCCCGGTCGACGTCAGCGCTTCAGCTTCCTTTTCGCTGACGTCGACCGTGACTTTGCCCGGTATACTCTCATCTGCACTGTCTTCCTGGTTGATGGATTGAATGCGATCGGCTGGAATCTCCAGCGTTTTCTTGAAGATCACACCTTTCTGAACAACGAGTTTGTCAACTTTGCCCTGTTGATCCTGTACAGCCCCTGTCACTTTTGGTTTACTGACATCCTCCTCACCAAGGTCTGCTTTGGATGCTTCTACTTCCATACCAGGCTCGATATGGGTCCTATTATTAGTATGCTTTTTCTCAGATTTTTGCTTTTTAGGGTTCATAAACTATCTTTCTGGATTTTGTGAAATTTAGTGTCATCAGGAAAACATGGAGATTGTGGTTGACGGCAAAAAGAGTAAGCGTGTTACGATTCATGCAATGGGCGTGGTGGTCTAAGAAAGTAGAGAGTGCTAGCGCTATCTGTGCTAGCACTCCATAACGGCACGTGATGCTGTTGGATCAAACTGGTATCAACTCACGCCAACACTACGATAGCGAGCTTCCACAAAAGAATAGACGCCATAGGCCACCAGGCCGAGTGCAACAATTCCAAGAAGCACTGGACCAAACGGCTGTTGAATGAGTGTCCGTAAGGCAGCATCCAGTCCTTTCGCTTGATGTGGGTTGTGCTGTACAGCAGCTACAATCAGGAAGATGCCAACTATGCTGAGAACAACACCAAGTGCAGCATATCCAAATTGGCCGAGGAAGATGATCCCTCTTCTCAACTTAGCACTCAGTCCTGTCAACAGAAGCCGCCGCTGAAATTTGGCAGTAAAAGCTCTAGCGAACAGGTAGCCAGCGACGCCGATCACAATGAGACCAAGGATCACTACCACGACTACTCCCCAGGAATGATTAAGCAGTTGTGCAGTCACATCTTGAGTTGAAGCTGTTGTACTCTTTGTGGCGCTACTTGTTCCTGTCCTCGTAACGAGTTGGAAAGCTCCAAATGCCAGGATCGCATAAGTAACACCTGTTACAGCATAACCCAGGCGCCCAATTATGCCCTTAATATCGTTACCCTTGCCTTCTGTATCAAACCAGGCCTGGAGGAAGCACCAGATCGCGAAACCAATCAGACCAATCATAACGATAGCAAGCAAAAATTTTCCGAAGGGCTGTTCATAGATAGTCTGAAGCGCCCCCCGCTGATCTGTCGCTTTACCACCCGCACCAATCGCCAACTGCACTGCTAGCCAACCGATAATCAGGTAGACCACGCCCTTGGCTGCATAGCCAAACCGGGCGAACATGGTCATCCAGCGGCTGGACGCCGCATCGCGTGCAGTACGATTTGCCACGCGACCAGCATCCTGCACTTCTTCAGGGACACGTATGTTTGATTTCATACTGTTTCTCTCTTACTAAGTCAGAAATCGGCCTAGAGACTTGTACTCCTTCTACCTACAAAGAGATTATATAGCAGCACAATGACAGCTATTACAAGTAGCAGGTGAATCAATCCGCCTACATGTGCAAAAAGGAAGCCGATTAACCAGAGTACAACGAGAATAACCACAATCGCCCAAAGAATACTTCCTAACATAACCTATTGTCCTTTCTTATGACCTTTCTGTTTATGCTGTTTCATAACTGTACGAGCAGCGACCTCTTCAGCGCGGTCTCCATATCGACCGCTCTTTTCGGAAGACTCCTTAATGTGCTCATATTGGCGTTGCTCCTTCTCGCCCACGCCTTTAAGAGGTTTTTTTCCAGGCATAGCTTTACCCTCCTTAGAAGTTGTATAGTTCACAAGTGTGACGCTACTCATTTAGTCTGCCCTGACAAAAAGGCAGACTTCTTACTGATATCTAGCACACGATTGAAATTGGATGATAGTTTCATGAGATGCAAAAATTGTCTACTCTGAAAGTTTGCCTGCCGCCTGGCGTATTACCTCTGATAGAGTCGGATCACATTGTTTCATTCTGCCGGCTGGTGGTCGTACCCTTAGCAGCCGCACTGCCACTGTGGAAGAGGTAACTAGATGACTGGGGATCAAGAGCTCCTGGTGGGGCTTGATCCACCATACGAGCGAAATTGTCCAGTCTTTTTTTCTTTTACAAAGCTCTCTCTAACTTCTTCACCATGAGTGGGAAATAAGAGAAAGCGGCTTGCATCACAACACAAATTCCTAATCTTGACATGATATATAAAATCATACCAAAAATAGCAGAAAAACTCAATAAATAAAAACACTTCAATAAAAATTCTAATCTCTTTTTAATTTTATACTATTGCATAAATTATTAGAAAAATTAATATGTTTAGGAAAAGATTAAAAGTTTATTGCTGACTTGTAAATTTCGAAAATTTTTGATTAGGATAGTAGTGCCACCAAGATTTAGACAATGCTGACATTTCTAGAAATGACGAATTTGAGAAGAGAAATATGAGCTCTCTAGCGAAAAATGAAGGAATTTTACTGGGCCAACCAGAAAGATCAGAAACAAGTCCAAATTACTACGATACTATCGTGAAAGCACTAACATGGCATCGAAAAATGTTGGACGTAGCACTGGCTCAGTCTATAAGGCGGGCTACGATATTTACAGAGGTTACAGCACGTCTAATTGAGACACTACGTTCAGGGCACAAAGTGCTTGTTGCAGGTAATGGTGGAAGCGCTGCAGAGGCACAGCACTTTGCGGCAGAACTAGTTGGCCGCTTTAAGCGTGAGCGATCACCTTATGCCGCTCTCTCTCTTTCTGCTGACACTTCGATCCTTACTGCAGTAGCCAACGATTATGGTTACCAGAATGTGTTCGCTCGGCAGGTCATGGCACTAGGCCAACCTGGTGATATGCTGATCGTTTTTAGCACAAGTGGAGAATCTGAGAATCTCCTGTGTGCGGCGGAAGCGGCACAACGATGCCTGATGACAATTATAGCGATAACTGGTGACCGGCCAAACCGGCTTGAAAGCCTGGCTGATGTGACAGTGCATGTGCCTACAGTAGATACCGCGATCACCCAGGAACTGCATATGATGGTAACTCACATTCTGTGCGACATTGTGGAGTCTGAACTAATGAGTTGTGAGGGAGATGCGAACAAATGAAGCAGAGGGCTGTATTTCTTGACCGCGATGGCACACTTGTACATCCCAGACACTATCCATCTTGTCCCGAGGATCTACATCTCTATAACAATATTGGTCCAGGCCTGAGAGATCTCCAACGAGCAGGTTTCCGGTTGGTGGTGATTACGAACCAGTCAGGCATTGCGCGTGGGTATTTTACTGTGACCGACTTGCAATGGATGCACGAACATCTCTCTAGAGAGCTTGAACGGTTAGGTGTGCAACTCGATGCCATTTACCACTGTCCTCATCATCCAGAGGGAATAATTCAGGAGCTTGCGATCCGTTGCAACTGCCGGAAGCCGCAGCCCGGGATGTTGTTACAAGCTGCGACAGACCTCGATCTTGACCTGCAACATTGTTGGGTTGTTGGAGATATTCTCGACGATGTTGAAGCGGGAAATCGCGCTGGCTGCCATACTATCCTGGTCGATTTGGGGACTGAATCAATCCCTAAAGAGCGATTGCGCTGTCCAGACTACGTTGCTCGTGATACTCAGCATGCATTGCGGATTATAAACACGATCGAATCTCATCATAAGGAGTTTGTGCATGGCAGTTGATCTTGTCCGACGCTTTCGTGGGCTTCGTGCATTAGTGATTGGCGATGCTATGCTCGATACTTACTTTGAGGGAACTGCATCCCGACTATGTAGAGAAGGTCCTGTGCCAGTTGTACGTAAAACAGGAGAGCATCGTATTCCAGGGGGTGCGGCGAACACCGCTGCCAATCTGCGTATACTGGGAGCCGAAGTTTTCTTTCTCAGCATTGTAGGGAGAGACACAGCCGGTATAGCGCTTCGAGCCGCCTTACTAGAACGGGGTGTCGATGACTGCTGGATGGTTGAGGATGAGTCCACACACACGATCCACAAGTTGCGCATTCAGGCGGATGGTCAGTATGTTGTTCGTTTCGATGAAGATGCGCTTTACCATTCGAAAGAAAGCCAGGAGCAACTGTTAGCGAAACTCAAAGAAATTTTTGCCCACTGCGATCTTGTTGTGTTATCCGATTACGGTTATAGCTCAGTATCCAATGAAGTTATAGAGCAGATAAAGTTACTTCGTTCACTTCATCCATGTCTGCTACTGGTTGATTCCAAGAACCTCTACCGCTTCCGAAATGCGGGTGCGACCGTTGTTACACCCAACTATCTGGAGGCAAGGTTATTGGTAGAGCATGGTCGGATCACTGAACCAACGGTCTCCGGAACGGGGATAGATATGTGCGAGGTCGAACACATCGGGAGACGCCTCCTTGCAATGATTGATGCCGAGAACGCAGCAATTACATTGGCTGGAGATGGTGTATTTCTGATTGACCGTCAAGGTATGACGCTGCATATACCTACCTATCCTACAGTACAGGCCAACGATATCGGTGCTGGCGATTCGTTTGCAGCAGCTATGGCATTAGCACTTGCTGCTGGAGGAAGCGTCGAGGAAGCTGCGCGAATTGCTGTCGACGCGGCAAGTATTGCCATTACCAAACCCTGGACGGCAGTGGTGAGTTATCAAGAACTACTACAAAAAGTGAGTCTGCGAGATCACGCTAGACTCTCGCCTCCTTTTGTAACCGGAGCTAGCTTTCGAGAATCGATAACCCAACTTATTGAGCAGCTTGGTGAAGAGCGTCTACAAGGCAAGGCAATTGTATTCACCAATGGCGTCTTTGATATACTGCATGCCGGACATGTACAATTCCTGCGTCAGGCAAAAGAACTGGGCGATGTGCTCGTAGTTGGTGTCAATAGCGACCGCAGTACACAACGGCTTAAAGGGAAGAGACGACCCATCAATAGGGAACGCGACCGTATGGCTTTGGTCGCCGCACTCGACCCAGTTGACCATGTTGTGCTCTTCGATGAGGAAACCCCTATCGAACTGATACGTGCTTTGCGCCCCGATATCCATGTGAAAGGTGGCGACTACACTGATGAGTTTTTGCCCGAAGCCGAAACTGTGCGTGAGGTTGGTGGTCGTGTTGTGATCCTTCCACTCGCTGGTAGCATCAGTACGAGTAGCGTGATTGAACGGATAATCTCTCTAGTAGCCGATGAAGAGATGGAGGTTAAGCAATGATTGAAGCGCCATGGCATTCAGTGCGACGACTCCTAGCTATTCGGCTTGATAATCTTGGAGATGTGCTGGTGACAACTCCGGCTATTCATGCAATTAAAGCCTCGCTGCCCGCTGTCTAACTAACCTTGTTGATGAGTCCAGTGGGAGCGCAGGTAGCCAGGCTCAATCCAGACATTGATGACGTGATCGTCTATGAAGCGCCCTGGATGGACCCATGGCACAGGCTACCACAAAATAGTGAGAGGGAACAGCAGATGATTGCACTGATTAAGGAGCAGCATTTCGATGGTGCAATTATCTTCACTTCCTATCATCAGAGTTCACTACCGGCAGCGTATCTCTGCTATCTTGCAGATATCCCATTGCGTCTGGCAGCATCGATAGATGGACCGGGTTCCTTATTGACAACACGTCATAAGCATGCAGAACGCATGATGCACGAGGTCGAACGAGGACTCGATCTTGTCAATGCGATTGGTCTCACGACAAATGAGCTTGACCTGGTTTTGAAGGTGCCAGTCGTAGCGCGGGAAAATGTCTTCGAGTTCCTGACCGTTCGAGATATTGATCCCCAGCGGCCATTGCTTATGATTCACCCTGGATGCAGTATGCCAGCGCGTACCTATCCGTGGAGCATGTATGTGCGGGTTATCGATCTACTGGTGGAACATCTCGATGCAACAATTGTAGTGACTGGAGCCAGAGATGAACGAGCATTGGTTGAGCAAGTGCTTGGGAATGTGCAAGAGCGTAACCGAAAGGCAGTACTTGCCTGTGCTGGAATATTCCCGTTTCCAGAATTTTGTGCGTTGATTGAGGCTGCAGACCTCATCATTACGAATAATACGGGACCAATGCACATCTCGGCGGCAGTCAAAACTCCAGTTGTCGCGCTATTTGCCCTGACAAATCCTCCAGAACAGTGGGGACCCTGGCGTGTAGCCAACAGGCAGCTTTACCATGATGTGTCCTGCCGAATTTGCTACAACCGTATCTGCCCTTATGGGCATGAATGCTTGCGCCTGGTCACACCGGAGATGGTCGCAGATGCCGCTACAGAGTTGCTGATTGAGGCACTCCCAGGTGCGATGGAAAGTTCGGCCAAAAGTCGAGGGTTAAGTGAGGTCCTGGTAGCTGGTCGGGAGGTGTTTTTATGAACGAGTGGTTGGCTGCACGCAATATTCTGGCGGTGCGTCTGGATAATATTGGCGATGTGATTATGCTTGGGCCTGCATTGCGTGCAGTGAAAGAAACCTCGCCAGAAGCAAGACTGACATTATTGGCCAGTCCGGCTGGGGCAACTGCCGTACCACTGTTACCATGGATTAATGATGTGATCGTCTGCCGTGCCACCTGGCAAGATGTCGGCGGGCATATATCTTTTGATCCAGAACGCGAACTACAGCTCATAAATATGCTGTCAGAATGTAAAATTGACGCTGCGCTCATTTTCACCTCTTTCAGCCAGACACCGCATGTTCCTGGCTACGTCTGTTACCTGGCGGGCATACCCCTGCGTGCTGGGGAATCGAAAGAGTTTGGTGGCAGCACCTTGACAACTGAGTTACGTAGCGCTCCAGACCAACTCCACCAGGTGGAACGAAACCTACGCCTCGTTGAGCACCTGGGATTTGTTGCAAGAGATCGACAACTCAAGATAGATATCCCTGAGGAGGCCCGTGCTGCTGTTCCGACCTTACTTGCCCAGGCTGGACTTAACTTACATGATTCATTTATTATCATCCATCCTGGGGCGAGCGCTCAAGCACGTCGCTATCCTGTAGAGCGATTTGGGTTTCTTGCTCGATTATTGACCATGAGAGGTTGGCCAGTGCTCATTACAGGGGTTGAGCGGGAGGCCGCATTGATCGAAGAGTTACTTGAGTACGCTCCTCTGGCTCATAGCATGATTGGGTCGACAACGCTGGCTGAGTACTCTGCACTGATCGAACAGGCCGCTCTCGTGATCTGTAATGATTCGCTTCCAATGCACCTTGCTGATGCATTGAACACTCCCGAGATCATCCTGTTTTCAGGAACCGAGTATGAAGAGCAATGGAGACCGCGAACCACACGTTTCAGATTGCTACGTCGTGCAACGGCATGTCATCCCTGCTATCTTTTTGAGTGCCCTATCGGGCTGGCATGTCTTAATATCGCACCTGAAGAGGTAGTCGAGGAAGTCGAAGCACTGCTGGAGGATACCAGAACTGTCAAAGTGAGTAACGAGTCGCTCATGGCAGGAGGAAGCAGGTGATCGACAGGAGAGAAGTAACATGTAATCCCCGGCGAATCGCTATCTTCCGTGCACTTCAACTCGGTGATCTTTTGCAAGCAATACCAGCGCTGAGAGCGATCAAGGCTGGCTTTCCCAATGCAGAAATTACACTAATTGGGCTGCCCTGGGCGAAATCCTTCATCCAACGTTTCCACCACTACGTTGATCGGTTCGTAGAATTTGCTGGCTTCCCTGGTATCGCCGAGGTAGAAGTCATTCCCGAGCGGATTGCTGGCTTCATTAGGGAACAGCGGGCTTATGGTTATGACCTCGCCATTCAAATGCACGGAAGTGGTAGAACGAGCAATTGCTTCATTCTCGCGCTCGGCGCAAAAATGACCGTGGGCTACTATGTGGGTACATGTCCAGAGGAACTGACACTTGGAGCGCCTTATCCGGACGATCAGCCAGAGGTCTACTGTAATCTGGGCCTGGCAAAGTTGCTCGGCTGTCCAGATTGCGATCCCAGGTTGGAGTTTCCACTATGTAATGATGATCGTACCGAAGCTGCTGCACTTCTTCGCAGGTTGCCTCGTCCAGATCGGCCATGGATTGGACTTCACGCTGGTGCCCGCCCACCAGCTCGCCGCTGGCCTTTCCAGTACTTTGCCTCGGTTGCCGATGAGCTTAGCCGGAGGTTCAACGCGCAGGTAATTTTGACCGGGAGTCCTGATGAAAAGGCCATTGTTCAATCAGTGGCAGAGCAAATGATGACACGGCCAATTAATCTGGTGGGTGAAACCTCACTCGGAGGGCTTGCGGCATTGATCAGTAAACTGGATCTTTTTGTCAGCAATGATACGGGCCCAGCTCACATTGCTTACGCCGTTGACACTCCAAGTGTTACGATTTTCGGCCCTTCAGATTACCGGCGTTGGGCTCCGCTCGACCAAACGCGTCATCCGATCGTTCGGCGTCCGGTTGAGTGCAGTCCTTGCAGCTACTGGGATTGCCCGATTGGACATCGCTGTCTGTGCTGGATCTACCCTGAAATGGTCATGGCTGTTGCCGAGCGACTACTGGTAGGAGGGACGGTTTCATGCGGTGTCTAAACATTCTCACCTGGCATATTCATGGCAGCTATCTGAATACACTTGCTCGTATTAAGCACAATTGGTATCTGCCAGTCAAACCTGGCCGCCCCGAAGGTTATGGTGGTCGCGGTCCTACCTTCGACCTGCCCGATTATGTCCGTGAGGTGCCAGCAGAGCAGGTACGCGATCTGAAACTGGATCTCATTATCTACCAGTCGCCAAAAAACTATTTAGAGGATCAGTGTGAGCTTCTGACCGATGAGCAACGCCGGTTGCCGAGAATCTACCTGGAGCACAACACGCCAAAACCCAATGCTGTCGATACTCGCCATCCTATCGATGATCCCAATGTGCTCCTGGTTCACTGCATACACAGCAAAAGATACCTCTTGATTGCGTAGGCATGGAGACTGAAGCATTCGGCGGTTTCGGTGATATCCCATACCAGAACCTGCATCACCTTCTCGCAGATTACCGCTTCCTGTTCAGCCCAATTCGCTATACAAGTTTGCCACTAGCTGTAATCGAGGCAATGACCATTGGTATGCCGGTTGTGGCCCTTGCAACGACTGAACTCCCGACTGTCATTTTGCATGGCGAAACAGGCTACGTTTCCTGTGATATTGAGGCATTGATCGAACACATGCGCTTCCTGCTCTCTGACTACGAGGAAGCCGCCAGGATGGGTAGAAATGCGCGAGCTGTTGCCCAGGAACGTTTCGGACTTGATCGCTTCATCAGCGACTGGAACAGGGCATTCGCGCTGGTAACCCAATCTGGATAAACGCATTGAGTCATGCCGAATATGGCAACGAGAGGAACAACATTAATGGATCGACCAATACGGATTGCGTTTTTAAGTGAACACGCCAGTCCCCTCACCACTCTGGGAGGTGCAGATGCAGGGGGGCAAAATATCTATGTGGGTGAGGTCAGCCGGAATCTTGGGCGTTGCGGCTTTGCTGTCGATGTGTTTACGCGTCGCGATAGCCCTGACATGCCAGAGATTGTCGAATGGGGAAAAGGAGTACGAGTCGTGAATCTGTTGGCCGGACCCATACAGCCTCGACCAAAGGATGAACTTTGGCCGTACATGCCTGAGTTTCGCGACTCCTTACTGCGGTTTATGGAGCTTGAAGAAACTCACTATGACCTGGTACACGGCAACTTCTGGATGTCAGGTTGGGTTGCAACTGAGGTACGACGCCGGCTCGATATCCCCGTCGTACAAATTTTCCACGCTATGGGGAAGACAAAGCGTCGTCATCAGAGAAAGGTTGATACCAGCCCAGGAGATCGAATCAAGACCGAATTAGATATAATCCGCAAGGTCGATAGAATCATTGCTCAGTGTCCCAATGAGCGGTCCGAACTGGTCAAAGACTACGGAGCCAACGCAGATAAGATTGTGCTTATTCCATCGGCAGTCAATACCAGGATATTCAAGCCGGTTGCTCGTGATACTGCCAGGCGTCGAATTGGACTAGACACGAATGGTAAAGTCATAGTCTATTTGGGTCGGATGCTACCGAGAAAAGATATTCGCAACGTTATCCGTGCCCTCGCGGTACTCGTGCGTAAAAATGAAAGGAGTGAGGGATCGCCTACCACGTCGCTTACATTCATGGTCGTTGGGGGAGAAACTTATGAACCTGATCCTGTAGCCACTCCTGAAATTGGTGAATTGCAGAAACTGGCAGCAGAACTTGGCGTCACAGAATATGTGCGTTTTATCGGCAAGCGACAACCTGAGGAACTGCGGAACTATTATTGCGCGGGAGATGTTGCTGTGACGACTCCCTGGTACGAACCATTTGGATTGACCCCCCTCGAAGCGATGGCCTGTGGTCGTCCAGTGATCGGATCTGCTGTTGGTGGCATTACATACACAATCAAAGATGGTGAAACAGGTTTCCTGGTTCCTCCCCGAGATCCTGAGGCTCTAGCAGCCCGTTTACAGCAACTACTCAGTCAACCGGAATCAGGTACGCAAATGGGTCTGGCTGCACGAAAGCGAGTCGAACGAGAGTTTACCTGGTCAATTGTGGCAATGCGTACTGGAGCGCTCTATGAAACGCTCCTGGCTGAGCGGATGCATGAGATCTTGCCAATAGAGACACAATCAATAGCGTCTTTTCCCACAGTATCAGATAACAATTCCTAGGAGGAGCAGATTTTGGCACTCGTTGATGTGCTTATTCCAACTTACCGGCGCAAGATCGGCCTGGCGATTGTTCTATCAAGCCTGCTAGGCCAAACCTTTACTGACTTCGATGTAATCGTCTCTGATCAGACCGAGGATGACGATGCTTACCTCGAGAGCATTGAGATTCAAACGCTTATGCGAGCGCTGAGGTGGAGTGGTCACAAGGTGACGCTTCATCGCCACCTGCCACAACAGGGAATGGCAGAGCAGCGGAACTTTCTTGTCGAGCAGAGTCAGGCACCCTATGTTCACTTTCTCGATGACGACGTTCTGCTCGATCCGGCAGTAATGGAGCGGATGTTGAGTGTGCTCCAGGCTGAAGAATGTGGCTTTGTTGGCTGTGCCGCAACTGGCCTCGGTTACCTCAACGATGTTCGGCTACACCAGCAACATATCGAACTCTGGACAGGGCCGGTTCTGCCTGAACCATTCGAGCCAGATTCAATCCCGTGGGATCGACATATGGTGAACAATGCAGCGAACCCATTGCACCTGGAGCAGCAATTTGTGGAGGAGGGTGATGTAGTGCGCTACAAAGTAGCGTGGGTCGGTGGTGCAAATATTCTTTATGACCGTGCTAAGTTACTTGATGTTGGGGGATTTTCCTGGTGGTATCGTCTGCCACCGGAACATGCTGGAGAAGAAGTGGTTGTACAGTTTTTGCTTATAAGAAAGTATGGTGGGTGCGGTATCTTGCCAAGTGGAACTTACCATCTTGGTTTGCCAACCAATGTGGAGGACAGGAGACGCAATGCAATCGAATTATTTGGCGAACTTATACAGGAATTAGACATTCACCCTCTCAGACCCATCGAACCACTACCAGAGCGGTTTTCTGTCCATGGTAGATAAACTTTATAGGAGTACCTAGATGAATGTTGATAGATTGAAAGGAAAGGTTGTCCTGGTTACAGGGGCAGGGAGTGGCCTTGGAGAGGTTACTGCACACGCATTCGCTGCTGCTGGCTGTTCTGTTGCCTGCATTGACATTAATGGGACAGAAGCCGGACGAGTGTGTAAGGATTTAATCTCACAAGGTGTTATGAGCAGTGCAGTGCAGTGCGATGTAAGTGACGCTTTGGCCGTGGTTCACACTGTGCAGTTGGTACATGAGCAGTTCAAACAACTGGATATCATCGTGAACTGTGCTGCAATCGACTATACCCTCTCAGTGGATGAGATGACCGTGGAGCAATGGGACAGGGTAATTA
>WNFY01013305.1_pt1 | contig 16475 bp, 20 predicted proteins | sample 5400091 | NCBI WGS metagenome assembly WNFY01 (sample SAMN13153364, study PRJNA577476) | soil metagenome | isolation source: 60 cm soil or saprolite under grassland replicate 1 | place: USA:California | collected 2016-06-15
ATTTCCGGCATTTGAATATCAAGGAAAAGTAGATCGGGGATTGATTCCTTTATCGCCCGAACGGCTTCTTTGCCGTTCACGCACTCCCCGACAATGGTTACGTCCGGGTCAGACTGCAGCATCTCGCGGAGAACCCCGCGAGCCAGTGGTTCGTCATCTACGATAAGCACACGGATGAGGGCAGTCATTCCGGTCGGCCTTAAAAGGATGACGTTCTTGGCGGGTCTGGGGATCCCCTGTCTACGGTTACACCGCAGGCCTGTAGTTTCTGGCAAAAAACTTTTCGCTGCTTAACGCGGTCGGTTACGAAGTGGCTTCAGAGGTTGAACCGTTGGTGTTGAAGGGAATCTCCAGTGTCACAACCAGTCCGCCCTCGGGATCATTGACTAATTCAAAACGATGAGCCGCTCCGTAGAGTCGATCGAGCCGCCTTTCAGTGTTTGCCAGCCCCAACCCTTTAGTGAACATTTTCTCAGGAGTGCGGTCGGCAGGCAGACCCGGTCCGTTGTCTCTTATTTGGATACGTAACGATCCGTTGTGAGGTTTCGCCAGAATTTCTATCAACCCCGGCGTTGAGCGCGAGGCGATCCCGTGACGAATTGCGTTTTCGACGATGGGTTGGAGGATGAGGTTGGGTACTTTAGCGTCGAGAGCCGGTGGGCTTACATCCATTCGAGTAGTGAGACGATCTTGAAATCTGACTCGTTCAATTTCCAAATAGCACCGCAAAAACTCCATCTCTTTCTGAAGCGTGACTTCCTGGGTCCCGGAGTTTTCCAATGTGAGCCGGAGAAAATCGCCGAGACGAGTGATCATGGTGCGCGCCGCCTCGGGTTGTTTGTTAAGCAGTGCAGAAATTGAATGAAGCGTGTTGAAAAGAAAGTGTGGGTGCAATTGCATCTTCAGGGCCTGCAATTGGGCTTGTGACAGTTGAGCTTCGAGTCGGAGGGCCCGCAGTTCGCCCTGCCGATACCGGCGGTAATAACTAAATGTGTATCCGGTGAGGCCAATTAGAAGGTACATTCCGATACCTTCGCTGAAGTTTCCGATAACAAACCTCGCGAGTCGCTCGAAAGAGAAGGATGTACCCATCCCCAAATCAAAGCGCAGCCGGATAATTATTCCTCCAATTGCCGTCAGAGCCACGCTGAGTAGAATACTTAGCGGAAGATGAATCAGAGAATTGCGCAGCCAATTGTGGCGCTCGATCGGGACCCTTGTAGCCAGCCAGAGCACGAGCGGTGTGGCCAAAGCCCAGAGATAACTCCACGTGATTTGAACGTAGAGCGAGTCTGCGAATTTGACAGGATGTTGGGACCGAAAGGAGGTGAAATAGTACTGTAGGGTGAAAACAACTCCGATAACAGTCCAGATGGCCCAGATAAGAATAATGCGGGGCCAACGCCGTCTCCACCACGGAGTATTACCCCCGCCGTTTTCGATTGTTTGATTTATCTCTTCAATCATGCGGCGTGAAAGCAGGCCACTGGGACTGAGCGTTTGGGGGATGATAGAACACCGAAGATTGAAAATACAGGACGCAGGGCCGTTTTTCAGACTACAGGCAGGCGCCCCTCTGACTAACCGGATAACAGGCACACCCCAAAGCCAGTTGGCCACGATGTGGCCCATGTGGAAACTCTGGAACGAGGCAAACTCGCTATTAGTTATATTAGGTACACATTGGCAACTGTTTTGTTGCAAAGTGGCCGATCGAAGTGTTGGAACGGCCTATTATCTGGGTGGAAACCGTACGACCACTCGCCTCCCTTTGCTCCTTCTTGTGATCGCTTTTCCTGAAGGGTGGGCCAACATAACCACTATCCCCTTATAACTCTCCAACAATTCCAGCAGATAGTTCGTGTCGAGGTTATCGTATCGGTCATGCGCATCTTTGACACTGGTGCGATTGCCGAAGAGGGCATCCGCTTCGTCGAAAAGTAGAATGGTGTGAGCGGCAGCCGCCGAGCCGAGCACTCTCTGCAGGTTCTTTTCAGTTTCCCCAATATACTTGCTCGAGACTTTTTGAAGGTTAATTCTGGATATGGACATCCCCAGGTCAAGAGCTAACCGATTAGCAGCGGCTTCCAACGCATGTGGCGCCATGCCGGTAAAAACCAAGACCGTACCTATGTGATCTACGCTCTGCTGACGCAAAAGGTTAGCAAGTTGGTGAAACTCACTGCTTTGGTATTGAACTGTTAGCGGATGCCCGATAGGTAACACTTTCATGCCTGCTCCTTCCTCTTACTTGGGGCGCCTCTTTAGAAGAGACCTACTGATCATCCTCAATTTTCGCACCCTGTCTGCCGTGGGCGGTAAGGTCGAGTTTTCTAAAACCGAATATCTGAACGCTTTCTTCTTATTGTCGTAGTCGGCGAGCAGAAAGACAATCTTCTCTCCCGTGAAATATTCTTTTTGGAAACCAGCTTCCGCCCCATGAAAATACTCTATGATGTCACCCTTCCGGAACCTGCCTTTGAATGATTCCAGCACGTCGCCCTCGACCCTCCAATTCTCATAGCCACCCACCCTGCCAATTATTTCAGCCTCACGGATGCGGATGTGAATGACGACAGAGACGGATTTGTAGTCGTGCCGAAGATAACTGAGAGACGGCCAACTCTCGTCATTCTGCGCCGGAGCGAATGATGGTAGCAGAAGAATGAAGATGATTGCTCCAACTAACATTCGTGATCGTTCGTGTTGTTATTAAAGAAGGTCTTGGAACCACTACCGGTGCAGGCAGTATAATTAGCTGAATGCTTCATCTGCTTCCGTGCAAATGTCTGCTGCATAATCATCATAATGCGCTATGAAAGACGAGCCTCGCGAAATTGAAGAATCTTCACCAGAGCCGAGTGACCGATTGCGCATCTCGCGAGTTCTACTTTGGTTGTTGACCGTCTCGGCTGTAGTCGCTCTTACGATCGCCGTCGCTCTTCATTGGCATGGTCCCCCTTTGTCCGCGCCAGACCCTTACGCCACCTTACCTTTCCGACCTAAAGTGACTTATTACGGATCGCAGTTGACCGTTATTAATACCGAAAAGGAGTCATACCTGGATACTCAACTTACTCTCTTTGTTGGATGGACCACCTGCCGCGTATCGGTCGGTACCATCCCGCCCGGTAGGGAGGTCAGCATTCCGTTGAGCGCTTTTACTTACGAGGACGGCAAGCCCTTCGATGCTGCCAATACAAAGGCCAAGCTGCTTGAAGTAAGAGCACACATGAACGGTTACGAGGTTCATCGAGACTTGCCCCCGCCTCAGCAATAGATTTCTGCTGGATCATGTCCAACATGAAGTTGGGCGTCGGCAAAATCAATAAACTGCTCGATCTGAGACAGGGAAATACCCGTCCTTAACTTGCCCTCATCAGTCTCGAGCGCTTGAAGAATGATTTCGACCCATTCTTGCGGCAGGTATTTGATAGCCCACTTGGCGGCCCGTTGCTTCGATACAATCGTTCCCCTTCTGAAAGAATACAGAGTCCTGCATAAAGTCAAAACGGCATAGGCGCGATACGAAGCAACATCTCGCCATTCGCTATCGGGCTTCTGCCTGATCTGCTCTCGCAAATAGCCAATCTCGCGTTCCAGGGCCTGAAACAAAATCTTCGGAGTTATTGTGGGAACGAATGATTCCGGTCGGGGTCCTAGAAGCACCACTCCGCTGTGCAAAACATTCATCCAGATGATCGGGTTGCCATCCGAGCCGCTGCGTTTGAGAACTCCAAACTGATAGAGACAGGCTTTGGAGTTCATGGTGAGAACTTCATCCTTGATCAGAAACAGCATTTGTAAGCGTGCTGTCCAGGGGTTCGTCTCCGCAGCTCTGGCCAGCCATGTGCCGAGTTTTCTGAACTGGGCATCACTCATGTTGCGCCGTGTTACCACGATGCAATCAATGTCGCTGCGTTTGGGGTTGAACGCCCTCTGCGTGAGTGATCCATAGAGGTAGATGCCAACCAGCAGGATGAGCGTTCCGTGAATCAAAGGCGTCTGCTGGATCGCGCAGATACGCCATTGTCAAGCAAACCGTCAACTATTCTGTCCTCCTATGCGCTGGTAAATGATCCCACACGGCGCTGCCCTGATGCCGCAACTTGATTGTAACAATATTAATCAGCAACGCCTCCAGGACGCCGAATACGGGACCACATTCCCATACCGCGATGAAGGCGTAACATTTGCTTGGTCCAGAATCAACAATCGGATGCGAGACCCCCGCAAGTATAGCTCGGCAAGAAAATGTTTCGCCTTTGCAATCTACTGCGGCCGATTTTAACTTTGTACCGGAACCTAACCTAACCCGCTAGCTATAGCTAGAGTCGCACTCATCTGAATTTCCGGGCGCGAGTTGCCACGCGACTCGTCCCGAACTGTGGAACTGAAAATGCTTCGGTTACGCACCGTGAAAAAAACTAAGCAGAATTTGCCCTGGTGGCTGGAGCAAGGAGTAGAAATCTGTCCTGCATGCGGTCACACGTATGTATATCAGACGGAATATCGGTGTGTGGAATGCGATGGTCCTGTGTGCTCTGTTTGTGTGACGCGGACAATCGAAATGGAATTCTCCTGCCCAACTTGTATCTCCCCTGAGGACACGAAGAGTAGGCAGGAGCAGGAAGCAGTAGTCAGGAGCAGCAGGCCGTAGTCCCATGGTTTTCTGCCGACTGCTCCCCTTTCTTTTCGTTACAAGTGAGATTGGAAACATGGCAGCGCGCGCTATCTGGAAAGGTAATCTCAAACTCAACTCCACTAAGGTCCAGGTGAAATTGTATTCGGCCGTTCAGGATAAAACGGTCCGCTTTCACGTCCTCGATGATCGCGCGCTGATGCGAGTCAAACAGCACATGGTCGATCCCGAGACCGGCAAGGAAGTTCCAGCGAAAGAAATTCAGAAAGGATATGAGATCGAGCCGGGAACCTTTGTCATTCTCGATGACGAGGAACTCAAGAGTCTCGAGCCTGAACCATCTCGCGACATTGAGGTGACGCAGTTTGTTCCCACTAAGGCGATTCCCCCGGAGTTCTACGACCGGCCTTACTACGTGGGCCCGGATGGGAACGAAGAGGCTTACTTCGCGCTCGCTGAAGCTTTAAGCAACCAGAATAAAGAAGGGATAGCTCGCTGGGTCATGCGCAATCAGCCCTATGTCGGCGCCCTGGGTGCAGTAGGCGATCATTTGCTGCTCTTCACGCTCCGTAACGCGGAGGAGGTTTTGTCGTCGAAGGATTTGCCGCGGCCCGCGGGACGCGCTCCTGATAAGCGTGAGCTGAGTATGGCAAAGCAATTGGTGGAAATGCTCGAGGGTGAATTCAATCCAGAGGATTTCAAGGATGAATATCGCCAACGAGTGATGGAGTTCATCGAGCAAAAGGCGAAGGGCAAAGCGCCAAAGCTTCGCGCCGTGAAGACTAAGCGCGCGCCCTCCTCGCTTGATGCCGTTTTGGCGAAGAGCATCGAATCTTTGAAGAAGGGGAAACGAGCTGCCTAAACGAACGACAAAGAAAGCCGACGTAGATGAGGAGCAACGAAGCACCCGGCCGTTTTGGTCCGGCACGTTGACGTTTGGCCTCGTCAGCGTTCCCGTCGATCTGTATCCAGGCAATCGAAGCAATCGTGCTCCTTTACGGATGCTCGGGCCGGAAGGCGAGCCGCTCGCCCGCCGTTACTATTCGCAAAAGACCGGCCGCGATCTCAACGCGGATGAAATCGTTCGTGGATACGAGATTGATTCGGATAAGTATGTCGTAGTCACTGATGAAGAGTTGGAACGCCTGGCGCCAAAGCAGGGTCGTGACATCGACCTGCGACGCTTCGTCAAACGCGAGTCGGTTCCGCCTCTCTATTTTGATCGTTCTTACTTTCTTGCACCGTCAACCGGATCCGAGAAAGCGTATCGTCTGCTGGCCGAAACGATGGAGAAAGAAGACCTTGTCGGGATAGCAACGTTCGTCATGCGCGGAAAGGAATATCTCGTGGCAATTTTTCCGGAGAACGGAATTCTTCGTGCCGAGACAGCTGTCAAAGCCGTTGGTTACCAAGTTCGAACAACTCATTAAGAAGAAGACAGGCAGGCAGATTCCGCAGGCTCAACTGAAGGATCAGCAGACTGAGCGACTTCTTAAGCTGGTGGAGAAAAAGCGTTCGCGACACAAAGACGTCGTAAAGGTCGAGGTCCCTGCGCGTCAACAGGAAGGAAATGTCGTGGACCTGATGGAAGTGCTAAAAAGAAGCCTTGCGGGGAAAAAGAAGAGAGCTTAGTCGTAACAACATTCCGCGTCAGATCGTGGTGTTTGGTTCGTGTGGTGCGCGTGGATCGATTGTCTACAAAAACACTTGCTCAAGAAAACAGAAGTTGACGGTTTGCTTCACAGCGTTGGCATTGGCGCTTGCCTGGAAGCTTCGAGTTGCTGCTCGTGTTTCAGGCAGTAAGGAGTCCACGGGATCGCTTCGAGTCTTTTCTCCTCGATTGGACCGCCATCAACAATACATTTGCCGAATGTACCATCTTCGATTCGCTGTAGCGCGTCTCTCACCTGCTGAAGCTGAGTCCAATAGGTGTCTGCTTCCCTGAACTGCTCCTCTTTCAATAAGTCACTGACGCTGTCGTCCCCTCGATCGTGGACGGAGTCGTCGCCGGGTTCCCGAGCGCTTGACTCCGCGCGTTGGATCCGTGCCAACAATTCCTGTTCCTCTGCCAGGAGTTTTTGTTTGAAGTATTCCGTGTTCATACTTTTCCTCCGGTGCGCCGAACCAAATCAGCAAGTGGTAGTGAAGAAAGGATGATACGTTAAAGGATCAAGTAGAATGAAGGAGGCATCGCCCGCGTTGGCCTCTGAAAACGGATTTCGCTTCAATCAACGCATCAAGGGCGAGAATCTATTTGTCCTGGGCTAAACCGTACCTTGAATGGGCGGATGAATTCAAGCATCGCTAGTGGAGCGACCTTCGCTGCGTAACGGCAGTTCAATTGCAACAGAGGATCAGAAATGAATAAGAATGAAGGAGAAGACCGCCTCTAGGGAGGTCAAAAGCCTCGAGCGGTTGCTGGCGCAGACATTTTAAACAGGCCAGCTTTCCTGTGGGGCGCAGGCGCTCTCGCGCTGATCGTCATAACAGTAGCAGGCGTGATGTGTATGATCTGAACGGCCGAGGAGGTAAGACGTCGTCGGTACGTTCCGCGGTCGGCTGGATATGAGCGGGTCTTTCAGTTTAGTGGAAAGTAAACAACGAGGCCCAATCAGAGTGCCTCGTTTTTGTCGGGGGCCATTAAAGCAGCGGGGTAATCTCCAATGGACTGCGGTCGACGAGCGAGAGTAACGCTAAGCGTCCCTGGCGTTCCGTCGCCTGCGGATGGATCCGGCGGCGCCTACTAGTCCTAATCCGAGCAGGATCATTGAAGCGGGTTCCGGTACCGCCTGAGGTGCGTTGATTGTGTCTCCAGAGACGATTTGCAGGTCATGGCTATCACCACCGAAGACACGCCCGGTCAGGTTAGCGTTGACCACGGAAATCGCATTATTGGGAGCCAGAATGATTCCCTGAAAAGCTAAGTTGGGAAAGCTGGATGCATTGTTGTTGAGTTGCACGTTACCCGTGCCGCCGAAATTCCAAACAACCATGTCAGGATTGAGACCCCCAGCGAGGGCGACATCGCCGCCCAGGTTCAATCCATTCGCAAAGTTGAAGACTACCGAGTGAACACCGTCGCCATTGATCGTCAAAATGTCCCCGTTACCTTTAGCATAGGAAGTCACCGTAAAAACATACCTGCCGAATGCGTCTAAGGTGCCTGTATTAATATTAAGGGACTGATTCCCAGCGTTGAGGGCGAGAGCAGTACCTGCCGCTAAGGTCAATTGTACGTTAAGTATACTTAAGTTGGCGAGGTCGGTCGTAACGTTCGACTGATTGTAGTTCGCCGACGTTGGACCTACGTTGGCACCGTTATTGTTGCTGTACTGGCCTGTATTTGTCGGCGCCGCGAAATCGAGCCTACCATTGATCGTTCCGGGGCCGCTGAAATCGACCTGTCCTGTCCCGCCAATACCGATATTTCCATTGACAGTGACGTTCGATATGTGCGCGGTATTGCCACCAGTGCCTGAATATAGGACCGCATAATTGGCGGCATCGGCAAGAGAGCCCACCAATATGCCATCTGCCCGAGCTTCGCGAACCGATAAGGCTCCGACAAACAGGATGGCAAGACTAATTGCTTTGAATCTCTTCAATTTGGGGGACATGGGGGGTTCGACTCCTTATGATTTGGGTTTCCTGATAAAACCTGCAGCGAAACTCCACTGCATTTGGTCAGTGCTCAACTTTTTTCGGAGCCGGGGGACCGAAACCAATCTGAGTTGAAGCGCAGGAACTGGGCAAAAACTATTCGGTTAGCAGCCTGCAAATTGCAAGCCAGGCAATCCCTCGATTGGATATGTTGTTTTTTCAATGCGTTTCTGCGAAGTCATCTTTTGAAAACTAACGAGCCATCCCGGATTCGGATATGAATTCTAGAATTCAGATCAATGCAAGGGTTCAGACTAGCGGCCGCCAGGCGGAATTCAAATCATCAGCATTTTGCTTTCAAGTTAGATCAAACGGCTAAGCCAGCGTGGATTCCATTGTGAAGAGTCGAATAACTAGTACTTGAGAGATTTCGGCCATTATCCTGTTATTCCTTTTCCATTAGGGTGATGGCGAAGGCTCCGGCTCCGTGAGGTCGATTCGCGCATAGAAAATGTCCGTTTGCTTGCTCTTTTCATCCTGCGCCAGGACAATTGCGAGCCCTTCCTTCTTTTTTCCGTCTTGCCTATTGAAAAGACAGAGCGCTCCCTGGCTCTTCTCGTCTTCCGTGTCGCCGATACAGCCTCGATCACTTGCTACCCAACCCGCCGACTTCATTCGCTCTTTGGTATAGAAGTCCTGCTCTTCTTGCGCGCTCTTCTCAGTGGTGAAGGCGATGAAGTTCACCTTCCCCTGCATTGCGGCGCGGATCATTATTCGAGCGCCCAGGGGAATCGACAACTCAGCCTTCTTTGCACCTGCAAAAGGCGGCACGTCAGGCCATAGTGCGCTGACGGTTCCGGCTTTTCCATTACCTGTGAGAGTGTCAACCATGCGGCAGGAAGAGCATACGGTCCCAATCAGCAGACAGACTAAAATCGTATTTTTGATGTGCATTGCCTTGTTCATCTGCAAGACTCCAGGCCCATTTAATGACCTGCAGCGAGTTCGGGTTGGGATGCTCCCAGGGCAATTGGAATCCTGGCTGTTTCCTGAACGCCGGGTTTGCCAACTTCAAGCTCAACTTTGTTAGCGCTCGCCGGAATTACGAACGACAACGTGACGTCCAGTGAACTTTGCCCATTTACCACTTCCACTGAGCGGAAGTAGGCACGTGGAAACTGCTCATGAGTTCTTCGTGTCCCGCGGCAAGAAATTATCAGAGTAAGTTCGCTTGTATATAGAGCCATTGCCAAGTTTCAGTTGCCACATCCCACTTTGCTACCGGGCGAACGCATACTCTGAAGTTGGTGAGTCGCTCAAGATAATCGCCTTGGACATGAAAACGGCTGCCGGCCAAAAGCGAGAGCTGTTGCTCGAAGCACGAAGCTTATACCAGCGGAGTGTGGATGTGCTGCAGGAGATGAAGAGCAAAGCGAATCTTAGCAGCGCCGGGTCAAATAGACTCGATCAGGTCACCCGCGAAATCGCCGAGTGTAACCACGCTCTGGAGAAGTAGGAAAGGACCACCGTCTCCAGGTGACCCCATGCAATCGTAAGTAGTACTCGGAATAATACTGCTAAGACGTTTCAGAACGGCGACGGAATTCCAAGAGCTCGGCAAATGCTTCGAACTGTTCCCTGGGGAATTTCTCGATGACGCGGCACGGCGGCGGATCTCCTGGTTTGGCGGTTGATGTAAAGGCTATGCTGTCTTCCTTCACGCATGAGCTGGCAGCCCTGACTCTCAAGATGTCGAACTAAGTCGATTCGCTTCATGCGGCGCGGAAGGCGATTTCTTCGCTACAGATCTTTTCTCTGGCAACATCTTCTGCGAGCAAGCGGTTTCCTTCCAGCACCATCTCGATTGCTTCATCCAGATTTCGCCGCGCCTCTTCGACATCAGCGCCGAGCGAGATCGCGCCCGGAATCTCCGCGACCGAGGCCTGAATCAGCCCATCGGCCTTTTCATAGATTATAGTCATCTTGATTTCCATGAGACCCCTCCGGCCACATCATAGCACGAGGGCAACAGGGTGAGACCGATTCGACTGCACCGAAACGATCTGCAGATTCTCATACCATTGGTTCTTAGGATTGAAGAGAGCCAGAAAGTAGAGCGTGTCAACGAAGGCGGACTTCGGACTCGCTCGTGCGAGACATTTGCATGGTTTGCTCAGGTATAGCTTTCCGTCACGTTTTCCATTTCCTGTCTTCCTCGATACTCTCTCGAACGCGGAACGCGGTGATCTTGCGGATCAGAGTAGAGGTAACGGCTTCTCCAGCGGAAACTGGATCGACCCTTTAGCCGTGGCAAATTTCGAAAGATCATTCGCGAAGGCTCTCACTGCCGTTCAGGAGGCGTCGCTTGCCGCGGCGATGCAGTGGCCAAGCGAGGGCCTACCGGACAATCCCCGCGGATGGCTGACGCAGGTCGCCTTCCGCCGGATGGCCGACCACATCCGGAGCGAATCTGCTCGCCGCCGTCGCGAAAGCGAGGTGGCCCAAGTGGCCCAAGTGGCGGCCCACACAACAGAATCGACGGTCATCGAGACTGCGCCGCAGGAAGACTGATACGCTGGTCCTTCTCTTCAAATTGCAAGCCGCCATCGCCGCCGTTCACGACGAAGCTGCCCGAGCCGACGACACGGATTGGCCGCAGATCCTGGCGCTCTACGATCTGCTCAGGAGCATGTCGGACAACCCAATGGTCACGTTGAATCACGCGATCGCGGCGGCAATGGTGCACGGCGCGACGAAGGGCTTGGAACTGCTGGACGCCCTCAAAACTGACGCCCGCCTTAAGGATCATCACCGCTTGGACGCCGTTCGAGCACATCTGCTGGAACTCGCTGGAGACCGCAAGAGCGCTGTAAGGCACTACCGGGCGGCGGCAGGCAAGACTGGGAGCCTCCCGGAGCGCAACTACCTTCTCACTCAGGCCGCGCGACTCTCGAGCGAACTGCGACTAATGAACGAACATGAATGAAACTGAACCTGCCGTCCCTGCCATAGCTCTGCTAACGGCATAGTCTCTACCCATGAGATCCACATGGACGTGTTGTCGGCTACTGGGACAACTGCTTCGCGCAGATTCCGGTTGCGACGGCTTGAGTCGACACGCGCAGATACTTCGGAAATGGCGTACGATTGCGGCATTGAACAATCGCTCTAATGAGAATCACTGCTGCCCCGATTGCGACTCCGGCAAGCACTCTTGCGATTGTTGAAAATCCCTTACGCCTGACTCGCGCGGACTGAGAGCGAGCCCTATCAGATGAGTTCGTCTGATTTCCAATCAACCTGGAAGCATATTCAACTACATCACAAACGCTTACCGGCGCTCCCCTGTGACCATACAGGTGACAGCTTGCTGCCACTCTTTGACGGTACGGGTAGGTAACAGTTGAATAAAAGAGGATTGGGGTGTGAGGAGCGAACTCGTGAAGCTTATTGCGTGTTTCCGATCCATCCACCAGTTTGTGATTCAGTAAATAGAGATCAAAGTATTCGCTCCGAGCCAACCTTATGCCGTCAGCCGTGGAACTCACCATTCTCACTTCGTAGCTGGCTCGTTCCAGTAGGTAGGCGGTCAAATTGCTGGAAGCGTGATTGTCAATACAGAGAACCCGCTGTTTGTTCGTTTGCATGACTATCTCCTTGATGCAGGACCAAACGCTGATACTGCCGTAACCGACATATAAAGTCAGTTAATGGCATGCAAAGTTTTTCAAATGGTATTGGGAAACTGCTAGGAGCTTCTGCGTCGCCTTTACGGCTACCGCAGCTTCGTCGAAGCTCGTGCGCTCACAAGCATTGTCTTAAAGACTAACTGCATGATGTCGTCGTGTTGCCATGCGTTGCCGGCGAACTGGTAAACCTCAGAAAAATATCACGGCAACTTAGTGTCTGCGGCAACCGCTCATCGCATCAGTTTCAGCATCATAAGGCGCATTCATGGTATGAGTTGGAGGCACAGTCTGTAATAATCACGACAATACAGCATAACTGCAACACAACTTCGAGGCGGGTTCAGGCGCATCTGAATTATCAGCTGTCGGAACGCTCGGCTTTTTCAAAAATTGGTTTGACTTCGTCATGTCATTTTCGGAGACGATAGACATAGAGAATCATTCGGCTGAATCGGCTGGCCTGCCTCGACCGGTAATTGCTGTCAGTAATCTCTCAAAGCAGTTTGGCCAACAACAGACTCTCGCCAATGTCAGACCTTTGTTTCGTTGCCATTTGTGATACGCGAAGCCATGCCCGTGTTCTCTCAGATAGGGGTCGAGCAGGAGAATGCAGCCTACACTATCATTTTTCGATCCCTCGATGATCGCAATTACGTTGGGGCCTATGCAACAGCGGCAGTGCTCGCGGCCATCCCTTTTGTGATTCTGTTAGGGATGGAGTTTTTCCGAAAGCGCAGCCTGGAAACCTAATTCCAGGAACGGCAATAGAGTTACTAATTTGCTGTTAGCGTTGACTGCACTCTTGTCCTTAACGATCACCGTGCCGGCTCAACAACAAGATGGACCGAGCGCCACGCCAACGGCTCAAAACGCCAAGCAACAAGATGCTACGAAGACCGAAGAGGCCAATCAGATCGATCAGTTAAGAACACAAGTCGAACAACTCCGGATAATAGTTGAGCGGCAGCAGCTGTCTCTTCTTGAATTGACAAAGCGGCTCACTGAAAGTGAAGTAAGATCACAGGCCGCAACGGCTGCTGGACCGTCGCCCTCAACGCCAAGCCAAACTGCTACGGCGCAAACTCAAGTCATCCCGGCGTTGCTCGAAAACCAGCCGCTGACCAATACACAATCTACTGCGTCGGGAGCAAGGCATGGCCAGGCTAAAGAGCAGAACAAGCCGGCGCTGTTAGCGGGATGGGACGATAACCACGCTTTCTTGAAGAGCGCCGATGGCAGCTTCCTGACTTACTTAACTGGGTATGCGCAACTCGATTTTCGCGGTTACCAATCCGGCAACCATCCTCCAAATACATTTCTGGTCCGCCGTGCACGCCTCGCGTTGGAAGGAAAAGTTGCTCGTTATTATGACTTTAAGATTGAGGGCGATTTCGCTGACACGACGAGCACGTTGCTGCGGGATGTCTACGTCCGAGTCCATCGCAACGAACAGTTTCAAATAACGGCAGGGCAATTCAGAGAACCTTTCAGCCAGGAAGAAATACGCCGAGACTCAGTGCAGGATTTCGTTGAACGCTCTCTCGCCAACAACCTCGCGCCGAGTCGCAGCCCAGGAATCATGGTGTCAGGTGTGCTGAGAAAAGGGCTGTTCGAGTATCAACTGGGTGCTTTCAATGGAAAGGGCCTGCTCGCCAGCAACACCACCGGCACGCCAGAAGGCGCGGCGCGGGTTCGTTTCTCGCCCTGGAAAAATACAAAAGAGTTCTGGACCAAGGGACTCTCCTTTGGCGGAGCCTTTGCTCTTGGACGCAACAACATCGTCGGCACGAGCGTCCGCGGGCTGACGGAGAGCCGCAGTTTTATCTTCTTCTCGCCGGACACGGTGAATGGTCCAATGAACCGCGCGAACGGCGAGCTTACCTGGGTAGTTGGTCCCGCCGCCCTACGTGTCGAATATGATCAAACCAATCAGGCGCGCAATCGTCTTGGCTCGCGCGGGACTGACTTACCGGGCGTAGTTGCAAAAGGGTATACAGGGCAATTTACCTATCTACTGACCGGCGAAAACAAGTCCGAATTGGGAACAGTCACTCCCAAACGGAATCTATTTGGCGATGAAAAGGGCGCGCCTGGCTTTGGCGCCTGGGAACTCAAGCTGCGTTACTCCAACTTGCAGCTCAGCGACGCAACGGTAAAGTCCAATCGTGCTGAGACAATCTATTTTGGAGCTAATTGGTATCTCAATCGCTTCGTTCGCTACCTGCTTGACTTTGGTGTCGAACGATACAAGGACCCGCTGCGCACACCAAGGCCCGGCGATAACAATTTCTTCGTCGTGCTTAGTCGCGTGCAAGTCGCTTTCTAAAAAACTTGAGGTCAGCGCCGAGTTCGCTCTTATGCGAAGAGGAGATCAGGGCGTTCATATCAACACGAAGTTTGCGGCGCCAAGAGTATTCGCCGGGTTGGTGAAATTTGGGTAATTGAAAATGTTGAAAGCCTCAGCGCGGATTTGAAAGCGCCCGGTTTCGCTGAATTTGAAGTCACCTACGAGCGAGAGTTATTGGCAAAGTAAAACCACGCTGGACAACCAGACACCGGCCGATAACGTCATCCGGCGTGTGGCAGCAGGAGCCCCGCTGAACCGGCGGTCGGCCACGTCACCTAGGAGATCAGCAAGTGTGTGTCGAAGTAGCTACAGCCCGCCTCCGTCTCCTCCGGCAGCAACTCGGCCACAAGCCTCGCCAGAAACAGCACTTCCTCTGTGAGATCACGACGGACGACATCGGTTCCGCCGGGCTCGGTCCAACCTTCTGGATGTTCACCCAGGACATCGGCCTCGTTTCAGGTATGGGTTTCCGTCACGTTTTCCATTTCCTGTCTTCCTCGATACTCTCTCGAACGCGGAACGCGGTGATCTTGCGGATCAGAGGCAGAGGTAGCGGCTTCTCCAGCGGAAACTGGATCGACCCTTTAGCCGTGGCAAATTTCGAAAGATCATTCGCGAAGGCTCTCACTGCTGAAGGCGTAGGATAGAACCCGATGTGATGTTTGAACGCGGCGAACGTGACCAGTATCCTTCGATAGGAGAAAGCGGGCATCCCCCACTTCAGGCTTTCCTTGGCCCCGGGTGCAGATGCGCGAATACACGCACGCATTTCACGCAGTTTCTTCTGAGCCTCTTTGGGGGCGGCGTTGATGTATTCGGTGATGCTTTCAGGTCGCGCTTTTTTTGAAGTCATAGTTTTATTTTCAACTTAACTGACAGCTTTTCGGTGGAACTGCCGGAGTCCGAGTCCCAGCAGTAGCGTGTCAAAGAATGTCAACGCTACGAATACAGCCAGCATGGATAGGTGCGGGAATTGGGGCACGAGTGTTCCACGCAGACCCTCGCTCGCGTAGACCAGGGGATTCACCAGGACGACTCTCTGGAGGATCGGAAAGGCTCCCAAAGCGCTCCAGGGATAGTAGGCACAGCCAAAAAAAATCATTGGGGTCAAAACCATGCTGAACATGAGGCCGATATGAGTCTGACTAATGCTGCAACCAAGGGCAAGACCGCCACAGGCCGAGAAAAGCGCCACGAGCAGCGTAACACTGGCGAAGCTCAGAGGAGAGCGCATGTTCAATTCCACGCCCGGACGCAGCAACACCCACGCCGCTGGGATCACCGCCAGACCCGCGACTAGTGATTGCAGCGTGCCAAAAAACACCTTCTCTATGGCCAACCAGGAGATTTTGATAGGCGCCAGCAGCCGGTCTTCGATCTCGTGAGTGAACTGAAATTCAGAAATCAAAGGCATTGCCACAGCCCAAACACCTGTGAACACCATGCTGATCGCCATGATTCCCGGCAACAGCAGGCTCTTGTAGGCGGGGGGCATATACCCGCTGCTCACCATCACCCGACCAAAGATAAACACGAACATCATCGGCTGCAAGAAGGTCTGCAGGAGCAAAGGAACGAAGTTCCGGCGAGCGACATGACCATCGCGCGCCAGCAGGGCCAGAAAAGTCTTCCAGTTCATTCGCGCAAGCTCCTTCCGGTGTGGTGCAAGAACAGATTCTCCAAGCTGGGCTCCGAGATGTGTACATCGCACAATTCGACCGAGACGCTGGACGCCAGATTGGCAATCTCAGAAACCAGCGGGCCTCCGCGGTCGGCGTACACGTCGGCGCTGTTGTCGCTCTCCGCGTCGTTGTTCGTGCGTACCTCTCTCACGCCCGCCAAGGTCTGAAGACGCTGCAGTAATTCCGGTGAGTGCTTACCGAAGCGCAACCGCAGCAGAAACCCACCAGGAACCGAGGCTTTCAACTCCGTGGGGCTGCCCAAAGCGATGTTGCGCCCGTGATCAATAATTGCCAGACGCTGGCACAAAGCGTCGGCCTCCTCCATATTGTGCGTAGTCAGCAGGATGGTTTTGCCACCCTGGTTGTATTCTCGGATGATTTCCCAGAGAAGCAAACGAGTTTGCGGGTCCAGGCCGGCACTTGGCTCGTCCAGGAAGAGGACCTGAGGGTCGTGCATCATGGCGCGCGCGATGGAGAGGCGTTGCATCATGCCGCCGGAGAATCCGCGAACCATC
>WNFY01007440.1_pt1 | contig 16471 bp, 13 predicted proteins | sample 5400091 | NCBI WGS metagenome assembly WNFY01 (sample SAMN13153364, study PRJNA577476) | soil metagenome | isolation source: 60 cm soil or saprolite under grassland replicate 1 | place: USA:California | collected 2016-06-15
TCCGCGTGGCACGATCCAACAGTGATAATGTGGCTGTCCTTCCATGGTGGAAAGTTGATAGAGGCGCTCTACTTCCATGTTCGCTCTGAGTGCTGCATAAACCTTGCTCAAAACTATCCCGATCGAGGCGGACTCTTCCGCCGTCATTTCTGCGTAATCGAGAAAATGCCGTCTCGATTCGATGGACAATGTCCCTAACGGACCTATCTTCGCCGGCGCGTGACAGAGCGTCCAGTGCTCATCTTCGTAGATATAACCGCCGGGAGGCGCGTTTTCTCCTCCATTATGTTTGCGGCAGATGAAACAACTATCCATTTCTCGCTCACATTTCCTGATTTTCGAATTTACGATTTACTGAATACGATTTACAATGCTCGGCATGTCTGACATTGAAACCCGATACAACCAAGCCCTCGATTATCTCTACTCTTTCGTAGATTATAGTCTCAAACATTCCTCCGAGCTTGCCAAGGCGGAGTTCAACCTTGAGCGCATATTTGCCCTGCTGGAAGAACTTGGCAATCCGCACATGAAATATCCCATCATCCATGTAGCCGGGACGAAAGGCAAAGGCTCTGTTTGCGCGTTATGTGCCTCCGCATTGCAGGCAGCGGGGTATAAGACGGGCTTATATACCTCTCCGCATTTGCTGGATTATGTTGAGCGGATTCAAATCGACAGTGAGCCGATTTCCCATCAGCAGATGATCGATCTGGTGGAAGAAGTCAAACCGGCGGTTGCAAGAATTCCTAAACTTACAACGTTTGAAATCACAACTGCCGTTGGGTTTTTGGCGTTTGCAAAAAATGAGGTCAACGCCGCGGTGATTGAAGTCGGTTTGGGCGGGCGATTAGACGCGACGAACGTTGTCATGCCGAATGTATCGGTCGTTACATCGTTGTCTTATGATCATATGGCGGTTCTCGGTAATACACTTGCCAAGATTGCAGGGGAGAAGGCTGGGATTATCAAGCCTGGAATTCCGGTTGTGTCGGCTCCACAGAAACAAGAGGCTTTGGAAATTTTGGAGCGTATAGCCAATGAAAGAGGCTCCAAACTTGTTTTGGTCGGGAAAGATGTAAAGTTTGAACGATTGACATCATCATTGGATGGACAAACTCTCTCACTGAGCGAAGCGGAGCATAGTCGACACCTGCCCCGGACGCAGGTGCCGGGGAGCGCAGGAATCAAGTTAAAAATCCCTTTACTAGGAAGCCATCAAATCCAAAACGCTGCCACCGCCTACGCCTCTCTCAAAAATAGCGGAATCCAAATCTCAGACGAAGCCATCCAAAAGGGCTTTTCTCAGGTAAAATGGCGAGCCCGCTTCGAAGTAGCGCGGCTCGATCCGCCCATGATTTTTGACTCGGCACATAACCAAGATTCCTTCGCTAAGTTGCGTGAAACACTGGAGGAGCACTTCCCCGGCAAACAGGTCTATCTTGTCTTTGGAGCCTCGGAGGATAAGAATATTCCAGGCATGTTTGCCGAAATGAAACCGAAAATCAAGAAACTCATCGTCACGCGCGCCGACCATCCCCGGGCGCTGGAGCCGGAAAAAATCATCGAGTTGGCGAACCAGGCTGGGCTGGAGTCCGAAACGGTGACTCCCGTGGCATCCGCTTTCAAGCGCGCGCTGGAAAAGTCTGAAAAAGATGGTAGCATTGTTTTGTCCGCAGGCTCCATGTTTGTGACTGCGGAGGTAATGAAAGCATGGAATAAAATCAACGCCGATATTTGATAATCGATGTTCGAATCTCGAGTTACGAGTTAAAAATGGCACATACAAAAGACTGGAATGAAGAAGAAGATAATTTTGACTTAACCCTCTCGCAACGGACGGAGGAACTGTATCGCGTCCCGAACCGCGAGCCTGATGAAGATGGCATTATACAAGCCGCCGTTTTGCCGTTGCGTGATCTGGTTGTTTTCCCGCGCATGGTATCACCGATCTTTGTCGGGCGCGAGGGATCGTTACTGGCCGTGCAGGAAGCGCAGCTTAAGGAACAAACGGTTATTGGTTTGACTCAACATGATGCCGACCTTGATAACCCGGGACCGAATGATTTCCTCCCTGTAGGCGTGGAGATGGCAGTGGGGCGGTTGTTGCAAATGCCGGATGGCTCGCACTCTGCTCTCGTGCAAGGGCGTCGCCGTGTGGAGATCGTCGAGTTCACACGCACGAAACCGTATCTGATGGTGCGCGCCCGCGTCGTGCCGGGACCGGAAACGGCCGACCGTCAAACGCAGGCGCTCATGCGCTCGGTGCTGGATCTGTTCGAACGCTGCGTTCAACTGGATCGATCGATCCCTGAAGAAGCGCATTTGTTCGCGTTGAATATTGCGGAACCAGGCTGGCTGGCGGACATGATCGCCACTTCGATCTCACTAAATTATGAGGCAAAGCAGAGCCTGTTGCTACTGCTCGAAGCACGCGGACGCTTGCAGGCGTTGAACAAAATCCTTGCCCAGGAAGTAGATGTCCTCGAACTGGAAGATGAAATCCATTCGCGCGTGCAAAGTGAAGTGGATAAGAGTCAGCGAGAGTTTTACCTGCGCGAGCAGATGCGTCAAATTCAAAATGAATTGGGCGAGGGCGACATCTTCACCCGCGATGCGAACGAACTCAAAACGAAAGTGGAAGCCGCGGCGCTCCCTGAAGAAGCAAAAACGGTCGCTCTCAAAGAGCTGGACCGCCTCAATCAGATGCCCCCGATGGCGCCCGAAGTGGGAATCATCCGCACCTACATCGATTGGATTGTGGATCTACCATGGTCGAATTCAACGCCAGATAATTTGGACGTCAAGAATGCGGCGAAGATTCTAGACCGCGATCATTATGGCTTGAAAAAAGCCAAAGAACGCATCCTGGAATACATTGCTGTGCGCTCGCTGAAACCCAAAAAGGAACGTCAGCCGATTTTATGTTTTGTTGGACCTCCTGGTGTTGGTAAGACGTCCCTGGGTCGTTCGATTGCGGAATCGCTTGGACGTAAATTCGTGCGCGTTTCTTTGGGTGGTGTGCGCGATGAAGCAGAGATTCGTGGTCATCGCCGTACGTATATCGGCGCGCTGCCCGGACGCATCCTCCAAACGATGAAGCGCGCTGGGACAAGCAATCCGCTGTTCATGCTGGATGAGATCGATAAGCTATATTCCGATTTCCGCGGTGACCCTGCCTCGGCGATGCTGGAGGTACTTGATCCCGAACAGAACTTTGCCTTTAGCGATCACTATTTGGAACTGCCATTCGATCTTTCGAAGGTGATGTTTGTTACAACCGCCAATAACCTTAGCTCCATCCCGGCACCACTTTTGGACCGCATGGAGGTCATTGATTTCCCCGGCTATATTGAAGAGGAAAAACTTGAGATTGCGAATCGTTATCTGATCCCGCGTCAGATTGATGAAAATGGATTGGATGGCGTCAACCTAGTGTTTGAACCGAACGCGATTCGTAAGATTATCCGTGAATATACCTATGAAGCAGGTGTCCGCAATCTGGAGCGCGAGATCGGGCGTGTCGGGCGCAAAGTAGCGCGCATGAAAGCCGAGGGACGAAAATATCCGACGACCGTCACAGCCGAATCAATTGAGAAATTCCTGGGACCGCAACAAGTTTTCCAAACGGAAGCGGAACTCACCGATGAAGTTGGCGTAGTCACCAGCCTTGCCTGGACCGAAAACGGCGGCGAGATCATGCCTGTAGAGGTCGCAGTGTTGGAAGGCAAAGGCGGTTTGCAGATGACTGGTCAGATGGGCGAGGTGATGCAGGAATCGGGGCAGGCAGCATTGACGTATATCAAGTCGCGTGGGCCTCAATTGAATATCGATATGGATGTGTTCGAACGAATGGATATTCACGTTCATATGCCGGAAGGCGGTATCCCCAAAGATGGTCCATCGGCTGGAATTACGATGGCAACGGCAATTGTTTCTGCCCTGACGGGGCGGCCTGTCTATCGTCATGTCGGCATGACAGGGGAGATCACCTTGCGAGGGCGTGTATTGCCGATCGGTGGCGTGCGAGAAAAGGTGCTGGCAGCGCATCGCGCCGGATTAAAGACCGTCATCCTGCCTGAAAAGAATCTCAAAGATTTGATCGACTTGCCCAAGGCTGCAAAAACCGAATTGAAGATCATCCCGGTCAAGCATATGGACGAAGTCTTGCAGATTGCACTCGCTCCGAAAGCTATCATGGAACCGCCGCGTCCAAGGCGACAACCGAGAGATGATAATCAGGACGAAGGCGACTAATCCGCTTTGCACTTACAGTGCGTAATACGTATTCCGTATTACGCACTTTTCTATTTCGAATCGGAGAGTTGGAGGAGAGATCATGTCATCGCTTACAGGCAAAGTTGTAGTTATCACCGGTGCATCCTCAGGGTTCGGCGCCTCCGCGGCAAAGTTATTTGCGCAAGAAGGATGCAAAGTTGTTCTAGCCGCGCGCCGTCTGGATAAGCTTGAAGAGATGGCAAATGTGATCCGCGCAACAGGAGGGAATGCAATGCCTGTCGCGATGGATGTCAGTCAGCCGACACAAATTGAAGCGATGGTCAAATCGACAATAGACGCGTATGGTCGCATCGATATCTTATTTAACAACGCAGGCTTTGGTCGGTTGGATTGGTTCGAGGCGCTGGATCCCATCCAGGATATTCAGGGGCAAATCACAGTTGACCTGTTGGGCGTGATGTGGACCGCCCGCGCTGTTCTGCCACAGATGTACAAGCAGCGCAGCGGGCATATCATCAATATGTGTTCCATTGGCGGATGGGCTGCGCCTCCGCTGTACACAGTCTACTCTGCGGCGAAATTTGGTGTCCGCGGATTCACAGAAGCCTTGCGCCGCGAGACGACTCCCCTGGGTGTGCATGTTTCTGCTGTTTATCCAGGGAGTGCTTCCACGGAATTTCAGAAACATATTGGGCAGAACAAAGCCAAACAACGCTTCGCAACACCCAATTGGTTAAAGGTGACATCCGATCAGGTTGCCAGTGGAGTTATACAGTTAGCAAAGCGACCGCGGCGCAGCCTCTTTTTGCCAAAGCTCATGGGGGTCTCAGTCTTTGTCAATTCACACTTTCCCGCGCTTTCCGATAGAGTGCAAGCCAGAGCATTTGCTCCTTACCATGAAGAGGATATGCATCAGTAGGGCGACCCGTCCTCAGCGAGCAAAGTACCTGATGATTCTGGCGGGTCGCCCCCAACACCTGTTGGAATCATAATAACGCAAAACGCAATCTGTTTTGCGTTTTTCATGATACGATTCTGACAGTGAACTTCACGGCTAAAAAACTGCGCGGAAAAGTGGTTCTCATTACGGGCGCCTCATCAGGATTTGGCGAGGACGCAGCACGCCTTTTTGCCAAAGAAGGATGCAAGGTTGTCCTGGCGGCGCGCCGGTTGGAAAAATTGCAGCAACTTGCCGCCGATATTCAGAACGAGGGTGGGGAGGCAATTGCGATTCCTGTGGATGTCAATCAAAAAGCGGAGATTGACGTCATGGTGCAAACTGCGCTCGATCTATACCAACAGATTGATATTCTCTTCAACAACGCTGGCTTTGGCGAGATGGATTGGTTTGAAGAGCTTGATCCCGACCGACACATTGAAACCTTGATCCGTGTTAATCTCATCGGTACCATGCTTGTGACGCGTGCCGTCCTGCCCGATATGATCGACCGCGGTTCCGGTCAAATCATCAATATGTGTTCTGTGGCAGGCTTGATTGCCTCACCACTAATTACCACTTATGCTGCCAGCAAATATGGAGTGCGCGCGTTTACTGATTCGCTTCGCCGTGAAGTCGCTCCGCTGGGTATCAAGGTTTCGGGCATTTACCCTGGCCCCGCACAGACCGAATTTGGCACACACCTTGAAAAGAATCGAATGCGCACCACTATTAATCGCTTCCTCGATGTGCGCATGACTTCGAAGTATGTTGCACAACGTGTGGTGGATGTCGCCAGGCGCCCTCGACGCAGCCTCGTGATTCCATGGTGGTTCAAAGTCATCACAACATTCGACACATTGTTCCCCATTGCTGTGGATTGGATTCTGTATTTCTTCGCGAAGAAATATCACACGTTAGAATAATTTCTGCTCAAGCCGCGGCCGAAAGCAAATTAACTCAGGAGACTCCCATGACGCAATCACGTTTTGACAAGCTCAACGATTCTCTCCGGACCTCGGGTTTGGATGCTATTATCCTGAATCCGGGTCCTACGCTGACGCATCTCACCGGTTTGCATTTCCATTTGATGGAACGTCCTGTTGTCTTATTGTTTGCAAAAGATCAGGTGCCGGCAATTGTTTTGCCAGAATTGGAATTGCAGAAAGTTGCGGCATTGCCATATGAATTACAGGTCTTTCCTTATGGGGAGAATCCGTCAGAGTGGGAGGGCGTTTTTCGCAAGTCGACGCAGACTCTCGGTCTGGATGGGAAGCGGATCGGCGTTGAGCCGCGTCAGCTCCGTTTATTGGAATTCCGCTATGTACGAGATGGCGCGCCCGAAGCGGATTACCCCGATGCAAGTGATGTTCTATCCGCCCTCCGCTTGCGAAAGGATCAATCTGAAATCGAAGCAATGCGCCGTGCGGTGAAGATCGCCCAGGATGCTCTTGAAGCAACCATTCCTTTGGTCAAAATCGGAATGACGGAAAAGGAACTGTCATCTGAATTGGTCACGCAATTGCTCAGATGTGGTTCTGAACCGGAGATGCCATTTGCACCGATCGTCTCCGGCGGACTTAACGCGGCAAATCCGCACGCTTCTCCAAGCGACCGGAAATTGCAGGCAGGTGACTTATTGGTCGTGGACTGGGGCGCGGCTGATGATGGATATATCTCCGACCTGACACGTACTTTTGCCGTTGGCGAAGTAGATGCAGAATATAAAAAGATTCATCAAATTGTACAGGACGCCAATGCAGCGGGGGTCATGGCATCGGTATGGAAGGACATGAGGAGCCGTACATGCGCGGCGACAACATGCAGTTATTGGAACCTGGTATGGCATTCACAGTGGAACCCGGCATTTATCTGCCAAATCGTAACGGCGTTCGCATTGAAGATAATGTGGTCATCACCGAAACGGGCGCAGACGTTTTATCAGATATGCGACGAGAAATCAGAGTCGTTGGTTAATGAAACTGAGCATTCAAAAAGATCAATACGGCAAGCTGATTTTGATAGGTACCACTATTTTGATGTGGTTGTTGCTGCTGATACTCTTCAGAACATATGGCTATAACAAAACTTGGCAGCTTTGGAACATTCCCACTACAAAAGTACCCTTTCTAGATTTTCGCCTTATACCAGGCAGTGCTGAATCATTCCGCCACGGTTATGAACCTTCTGTTGAAAATCCATATGATCCACAACAGAGAATCTTTAATTACCCTGCATTTTGGCGTTTGTTCTTCTATACAGGAATCACGGAGGCAGATACGGTATGGATCAGCGTGTGCATGATTGTGCTGTTTTTTGCGGGTGTGATTCTTTTTCCCAAGAATCTTTCCATTGCTGGTGCGATCGGTATGCTCTTCGTGATCTTTTCCCCGGCGGCGATGTTGCTCTATGAACGTGGTAACGTTGATTTGATTGTATTTTTTATTTGCGCCATGATTGTTATCGCAGAAAGTTATTCTGCGAGTCTGACTGCCTCTCTAATTGCATTTGCCGCCATCGTAAAAATGTTTCCGTTTTTTGGAATCACTGTGCTGTTCAAAGAAGCGAAAAATAAGTTTTGGCTGCTATTTGGGATCTGTTTTGCGGTTCTCGTTACTTATGTAATTTTGACCTGGAGTAGTGTGAAGGCTTCCTGGAATACAACGATGCGCGGTGATGGACTCTCTTATGGCACGAATGTCTTTGTCACCAGATATGGAGCCGTAATTTCAAGAGTTTTCCAGCAATGGTTCACGCCTCATTACACAGACTTGATCTTGAAATATGGACCTCTGATGACCGCGTTATTTTTACTATTGTTGGTTGCCCTTCTATCGTTTCCAAACACACAACAACTGGATTCTTCCAGTGAACGGCAGATTGCCGCGTTCCGCATGGGCGCTTCCGTATATGTGGGTACATTCCTACTCGGAAACAATTTTGATTATCGTCTCGCTTTTTTAATTTTTGCTGTACCGCAATTGATTGAATGGTTGCACTCTACAAATAAGACATGTCGCACTCTAGCCTGGATAAGCACAATTCTCGTTCTATTGTCATGCTGGCATTTATGGATTGTAGAAATACCGATGGAACCTATTTTCCATTCCATAGCAAAATCGAGGAAGTTCTGGATCGTTTTGGACGAAACATTTAACTGGTCGCTTTTCCTTTGTTTTGCTTATCTGTTATTTGCCTCAACGCCTGATTGGTTGAAGAGCCCACTGCGCAGACGCTTGCAGAAGCGGATTTCCATCTCGTCCGCATCTTCATGACCTCGTTCTTTAAGCGGAAGCAGTTATTGCCTGCAATTTGGAAGTATCGGATCATGCAGTTAAAAATACAGAAAGAACACTACGGCAAATTGACTTTGATCGGGATCAGCCTGTTGGTCTGGTTACTCATCACTGTTTTATTCAAAACATATGGATATGAGCGTACCTGGGAGTTGTGGAAAGTTCCAACGGAGATGCCTCCATTTGTGGACTTCCGATTGATTTCAGGCAGCGCCGATTCATTTCTTCATGGGTTCGAGCCGACCATTAAAAATCCATATGACCCGCGACAAAGAATTTTCAATTATCCGACCTTTTGGCGCTTGTTCTTTTATGTTCATATGACCGAAGCGGAAATTATCCTGACAGCAATATCCATGATATTGCTCTTTTTTGTCGGCGCCTTTCTTTTTCCGCACAGAATATCAGTTCCGGGTGCAATAAGCATGTTAGGTGTACTCTTTTCTCCAGCGGCGATGCTTCTTTATGAGCGCGGAAATGTAGATTTGGTCGTATTCTTTGTCTGTGTAATGATTGTGATCGTAGCAGGATTTTCGGCTAACCTGGCTGCCTTGCTTATCCTATTTGGTGCAGTCATAAAAATGTTCCCATTTTTCGGGATCAGTATTCTCTTGAAAGAACCGAAAACGAAATTCTGGATACTGTTTGCTTCCAGCTTTGTAGCATTATTGATATATATGGTGGTGACCTGGCGAAGCATCAAAGCCTCATGGGACTTCACGATGCGTGGAGATAAATTTTCCTACGGGACCAATGTGTTTTTTACCCGCTATGGAAGCCAGATCTCCACAGGATTATCGCGATGGCTGGCTTTACCGCAAGTGGATCTCTTGTTCAAGTATGGCCCGCTAGCCATAGGATTTCTTTTGCTCGGAGTTGTTGCATTTTTCGCCGTGCTGAACACGGACCTTCTTCCAGTGGTCAGTGAACGGAATTTCGCCGCCTTCCGCATGGGCGCCTCAATTTACGTTGGTACCTTCCTTCTTGGAAACAATTGGGATTACCGCCTTACATTCCTTGTGCTCGTGATCCCTCAGCTTATAGAATGGTTGAACTCAAGTTATCGAATGCATCGATATTGGGCACGGACAGGCATGTTTTTCATCTTTTTTTCTTGCTGGCATTTATGGATCACTACCGTCCCATTAGGAACGGTTTTTCACTTTATCGCAGATTCACAGAATTTTTGGTTCGTGGTTGATGAGATAGTTAACTGGTCGCTGTTCCTTTGTCTTGCTTATCTGTTATTTGCCTCAACACCTGATTGGTTGAAAAATCCGATGCGAAATCTTTTACCGGTGAGACTATGATACAAATCCGACAAGCTGATCCGAATGAAGCAGATATTTTGACGCAAATTGCTTTAGCTGCGAAGCGCCATTGGGGTTATCCGGAGCATTGGATGAAAATCTGGGCACCACAATTGACATTCTCTTCTGATTATTTCAAACAGAATGAAAGCTGGGTTGCCATGGATGATGAAGGTCCTATGGCGTTCTATACACTGCTGGATCAGCGTGGTATCGCCTGGATAGAAAATCTATTTGTGATGCCAGAATTTATGGGACTTGGCCTTGGTAAACAATTATTTCGCCATGCGGTTGAAATCGCTCGCCAGCGCGGTTACACAAGGCTTCAGCTCGAAGCGGATCCGAATGCGATTGGCTTTTATGAAAGAATGGGAATGCATAAGATCGGCGAACGAAACTCCGAAGTGGACGGTCAACCGCGTGTGCTGCCGATTATGGAGATGAATCTGTTTTAAGAGCTACGTTCTAATCAGTTTTCCAGCCAGGGAATTGGCTCATTTTTTCGCTTCCACCACAGATCTTCCCAAATGTAGTGAACCGCCAGTTGTTTATAATCCCCGAACTTTTCAAAGTGATTTAGGATCGTGTTCACTTCCACGGGATCTTGGGGATCCTGATCGAAAAACAATTTGGAATATATCTTTTGCTCCCAGGGCGAGATGTGATTGAAAAAGTCCCAGTGATGAAAGACATCGAACAGGAGATACCAAACGGTCGCGGGTCCCACTCCATATAATTTCAGCAGCTCTTTCCTCTGTGTTTCTCTGTCTTTTTTTCTTAGTTCCAGTTCATCAATTGTCCCTTGAATAAAATAATCATCAATCTTCTTGATCGATTTGGCACGATAACCAACTTTCAACGCTCTCAATTCTTCTTCCGTTATGTGATGCAGGGCGCCTGGTTCCCAAAAGCACCACAATTTCTTTCCATCAAATTCAAGGATTATCCCATAGTTTTCCAGGAGCGCTTGAAACATTTGGATGGAGCGTCGGACAGTCGCATTTTGGAGGACGACCCCGATGATCAGATATTCATAAAGCGAGCTGGGATGTCCCGGCCGCATCCCGCGCCAGCGCTTGATGATCGGGCCGAGGATTAGATCTTGGCCAAACGTATTATAGAAATCAAACAGATCGAGATCCAGGTTATATCTATATTTGATTTCGTCAACCAGCGAGGAAAGTATCGCATTCGGGATTTTCTGACTGGCATATATGTCGACCTGAAGCTCTGGCTTGCTAACTATGCCTTTGCTTTGGAATTTCAGCCCCAGGCATTCCTTTGACCATGGCCAGGTCTGCCATCGAATCCCTGGCTCCCAACAGTTATCGCCGGACGTGAAGTGATCGGGCTTGTGGAAAGTAGCATCAAAACGAAATGGGGAAGTGGGTTCTATTCAATCGTTTTTATTTTTCGTAGTTTCATGGAGCACCTCGATGTTTTCCCGGATGTCTTCTCCATTATACGTCGGTGTTTCTGATCCCCAGCTTTTGAGAAATTGTAAGAATGGCTAGGGATGGGTTACTGGTTTCTTGGCGACACACCTGCCCCGGACGCAGGTACCAGGGGAGAATACTGAGTGCTCTGACCCCGCACCTGCACTCGGGGCAGGTGGAAAAAATTCTCTGTGCGCTCCGTCGCCTCGCACCATCGTGCTCGCGACACCAACGGTGTGGCTAAGCCCACGGAATTGGACACGCCTAAAATTGTTATGCAATTGGCATATTTTGTAACCTAGAGAACGGCATGAGCTCGTAACATAGACCGGTTCTTTCCGTCATGCCTTGGCTATGCAAAAGGTAAAATCAATTTTCTCTACGAAATGGGCTAAAACCTTATGTGTTCTGGCTGCGCTATACGCGGTTGCCGTGGCCACATACATTTATATCGAAACAGGGAAGCCCTCAGGCGCACACGATTTTCACGCCTACTGGTACGCCGGGCATTTCGTGATCCAGAGGCATGATCCTTATGCCGCATTCTACGCCGGCGAGCAACCGGAACTGCCGATCAAATACCTGGATGGCGTTATCGTTGACCATTATCCGGTGGCGCAGACAAGTTTGGAAGCGGCACCAACGAACACGCCTTTGATGGTTTTGTTGCTCACGCCGTTTTCGTTCTTTTCATGGAATGTGGCAAAGCATTTATTTGTCGTCATCAATCTATTTCTAATGCTGGTTACGGGATGGATTGTCCTGCGCCTTCTTCCTTTTGCAGATGTTAAATTATCTCCATCCAACGAGCTTTTGCTTTTCCTTGCTTATTTTGATCTCTCTGCAACACGGATCGCCATCGAGAATGGACAGACAACATTGTCAGTCTTTCTGTTCATGCTGCTTGCGCTCTTGTATGCGAAGAAGTCCTGGCGGATTACGGGCGTTTCTTTGGGAATCGCCCTCTCAAAATATTCCCTTTCCTTACCGGTGTTTTTGTTCTTCGTTTATAAACGAAAACTCAAGATCGTTCTCCTGGCAATCACTGTTCAAATTCTGGGCGTACTGGCACTCGCAACGATAGCTAAAACTTCGCCATTTGCAATTGTCACAGAAAACGTTAGGCTGTTTTTTGATATTTTGAATCAGCCGGGTGTATTTGTAAACCTCTCGAGCATTCTCAATGCTGTAACGCAAAACAGCTTCCTGGCACAGATTTCAGTATTTGTGATGTCGGCGTTTGTTTTCGTGTTGTTCTTCCTCTGGTTGCGCGGACGGAAACTCAAAAATGTAAGCGATGAAGTGATGGATTTCCATATCCTGACAATACTCTTCCTCTGGACCATCCTGGTTGGTTATCATCGTATTTATGACACGTTGATCCTGATTTTCTTTTTTGTTCTCGCTTTTAAAGGGCTTGCTTATCCTAACATCTGGAAGCTAAATACAAGCGAACGAATCTTGCTCATGGTTTTCATAGCAGTAACCCCATTGATTATGATCTTACCTGACCGCCTGGTAGATAAGGTGATTCCTTCCTATTATGGAACGATCAGTACAGTTGTCAGTTCGGCGTTGTTTATCGCCATGCTAATTGTTTCCATGCTGCTGACTCGAAGATATATGCAAAATCGGAGGACCGAAATAATATCTGTACCGATCAATTCTTTTAGTGCTCTCAATCAGTCTTCGCAGAGTCTATTTATAGAAAACAAACTTTCTGAGCCATCCAAGAATGCATGAATGAAAAAGCCATCCTCAACAGGATGGCTTTTTTTACGGTTTAGACAAAGCCTTCAACGGAAAGCATACCACTTCACTAATTGACGCAAGAATTTCTCTCCGCTCCAATCATCCACTTGAAATCGCGGCAATTGGAACAGGTCTTCACCAGGAAATACACACTTGAAATGTATCGCCGTAGCACTATGAAAACCGGCATTGCGAGCAAGATCAATTGTTTCAGCAGAATACTCGCCGTGTGGATAGGAAAAACTCGTCACCGTATGATTCAGGATGTTTTCCAGCTGTCTCTTACTGCCCGCGATTTCTTCTATTTGTTGTGCACTGGAAATCGTAGTAAGAGACGGGTGAGTGACCGTATGAGCTCCCAGTTCGATCAGGGAGTTGTTTCCGAGCAGATTCACTTCTTCCTTACTGAGGATTCGGTTGGCGAGTTGATCTTTCTTTGGCATCCCCGCCCAAACGCGAATCTCATCAATCGCTTCGATGCGTTCGGATTTGGATAGTTCCCGAAGTTGTTGCCAAACGGAATAGAAGAAAGCCATGCGCGTGCCAGGGAGGGCATCCCAGGGCCTGATCTGGTGATCGTTTTGTCGATCTGCCGCCGTGTACTGCCGCTCATTTTCCAATTGCCAGGAATATCGTTTGCCATTTCGAGTTAACTCAAGTAATTCAGGGAGAGTATCCGGTTGCAGTAAAGCCCACTCCAGTTCATCCCACCAAAAATTGCGCTGCTCCACTAGGGCTTCTGTGACCAAATAGATGGTCGCTGGCACACCATAATGTTCGAGAAGAGGCTTGGCATTATGAAAATTATCGGCGTAGCCATCGTCAAAAGTAACTACAATGGATCGGTTGGGCACCTTGCCCTGTTGAAGATGCGCCACCAGCTCCCGCATGCTCAAAGGATGAAAATATTTCTTGATCACTTCAAGATGCTCGGCAAAGTGACGCGGTGACACACTCAAGCCCCACGGATCCAAATCCGGTTCGGCGATCCGATGGTACATCAGAATCAGACCGCGCGGGGAAAGCATGTTTTTGAATTTCGTTGTTGCTCTCTGGGCGGTGTTCATCATTTCAGATTCATTCCGAAGACATCATTTTACCGGGTATCCCGCAAAATCAAGCCACGCTATAGTGCGCCGACAGGCTTCCTGAAAAGATACAGGGGGATGGTATCCCAGAATTTGCGTTGCTTTTTTATGAGGGAGTTTGTAAGAACACGAATAAAGCATCCCCATCTCAAACGGAATGGAAATCTGCTTTTCTTCTTGCGTTGATGTAGAAGTGATTGTGTCATATCGCAGAATCGTTTCATAAGCGCGAAACGCTGCCAGTTTGAACCGATGGGGAACGACCGACAAAAGCCGTTGAACGGTTCTTGATACGCGGATCGGCTCCAGACGTTCAAACCAGGATTCTTTTTGAGTGGAAACGATTCCTTCTGCGATATCTTCAAATTCATATCCCAGAGCAGCGGTAATCGGTCGGTAAAGATCTGCCCAGGTGACGCATTCCTTTTCTCCCAGCAAAAAAACTTCACGGTCAATATTTGGTTGCGTGGCAGACAGATAAATAGCGTGCACAAGATTATCCACATAAATGCTATTGCAAATCCCTCGTCCGCGATTTAGCAATGCAGCCTTCCCTGCCAGTAGATCATCGGCAAAGTGAGTCACCCAACTGGAACGCGGACCGAAGACAATTCCCGGGCGAAGCATAACAAGTTCCACATTGCCTTGATTGCGCAGGCGAGAAAGAGTCTGTTCGGCGCGGACTTTGGCATTGTTATAAGGTAAGTGCTGATGTGTGCTCAGCGCGCTGTTCTCGTCCGTGCCCGGTTGCGGAGCCTGTCCATGGACAGAGCCGCTACTTAGATAAATAAATCTCCGAACGCCAGCTTTTTGAGCCGCTTGATAGGTTGGAGCCAATGTACCAAGAATCGTCTTGATATCGCCAGCTACAGCGTGAACGACTATGTCACATCCTTGAAATGCGGACTCCAGGGCTTGTTGATCGAAAGCATTGGCAACACGACCGTCGAGATCGAAGCGCGAACTTCTTGCAAGACCTGCATAATCTCGAACAACGGGATATACATCCGCCCACTGATTCAAGGCAAACATTTCGACAATACGAGTGCCGATGAAACCGTTCGCTCCAAGAACTGCGACTTTGGTCATTTGGGCTGGATATCCTTTTGCTGCGCAAGAAGATGTTCTCTTTCATCCAACCAGGGCATGTCCATCAGTTTACGATTGGAATAACAGTAATCGATTGCTTTCAAGCTGAAAAGTCCAGACTGACCTGAGACAATAAGAGTTTCTGTGCCACGAATGGCTGCAATAACATTTTGTAATTGATCAAGGAAGCATTGATCAAATTCAGCTGCAGCGAGACCAGGAATAAACACATTTTTATCTTTCACTTGGCGCAATTGCCCATCCAAGCTGTAACTGGAATCGTTGAAGTGAATCTGAAGTTTGTTCGTCTCATCAATTTGCCAATTCATCTGTCCATTGCCGCAATGGATTAAACAGGAGTTAGGAAATTCAATATCGCGGCTTAGACGGACTTCTCCACTTACACCCTGAGAAAACTTTAACTGGATACGACAATTCAGTTCCACTCCTCCCATGGCGTCATCTTCATAAAAAATTTCTTCCGGTTCGCCAAACCAGTGAATAAGCAGATCAAAGACATGCACGCCGATGTCACGCAGAACACCGTTCTCCTTGAAGTACGATGCCGATTGGACTGGCCAGCGAAACACGCGACCTTCGGAGAAGTAAAACGATTTCACATCGCCTAATAATTTTTGAGAAACGATATTGTGGATCGTCTGCGCAGCTGGGATAAATCGGCGGACCAATCCTATAGCAAGGAGACGTGGCGATTCAGACGCCACTCTGACCATTGCCTCACCCTCAGCGTGAGTTAACGCCATTGGTTTCTCACACATAACGTTCACTCCAGACTTGAGAAGTTGTATCGTTTGTGGAGCATGGAATTGTGGCGGAGAAGCGACAATTGCCAGATCCAAACCAAGCCTAGATAATTCATCAAAAGCCTGGAGCGGTTTCGCCACAGGAAATGATTTATGGATCAGGGCTACATTTGCCAGATTGGGATCGAATAGCGCGGCGACTTGTACCTGCCCAAGGTTTTCCAACGCTTGCAGCGCAGGTACATAATAAAGACTGGAGACTGCGCCACATCCAAGGAGTGCAACTTTCAAAGGTTTGTAAGCTGTCATGCGGAACCTTCTCTTTTGATCATCCTCCGGACTTCCGTGCTTCCTGAACGCAGAAGAAATCCAACGGTCTTACGAATAACTTTCAGTGAGGGACTCAAACGCAATGCTTCGCGTATTTGAGAGAAGATGGCTGAAACATCGCGATTCATCGCCATGGCATAAGCTGTCTCCAACGCGGACAGAGCATAGGTCTCACGCGCCTTCTTTGTCACGTGATTTGCGATCTCTTTAGGCAAGTAGCGCTTAAAGAT
>WNFY01002793.1_pt1 | contig 16459 bp, 14 predicted proteins | sample 5400091 | NCBI WGS metagenome assembly WNFY01 (sample SAMN13153364, study PRJNA577476) | soil metagenome | isolation source: 60 cm soil or saprolite under grassland replicate 1 | place: USA:California | collected 2016-06-15
CCGAACTGGCGTGGGACGCTGACCGCGCAGTACACCGTGGTGCGGTTCCATGCCCTGGGGCGCCTATCGTACTACGGCGGCTTCGCGTCGGCGCAGCCCAGCTTCACCGACCGCGAAACGTACGGTGCCAAGACGCTTGCCGATGTCGAGCTGGGCTACCAGTTCAGCGACGTCAATCTGTCCCTGGGCGCGCGCAATCTGTTTGACGTGTATCCCGATCGTCCCAAGGCCGAGTTCAACAACAACGACAACACGTTCCCCTGGGCCGCGGCGTCGCCGTTCGGCTATAACGGCCGCTATGTGTACGCGCGCGCGGAAATGCGGCTCAACAAGTGACACTCTTCTCGGAGGAGGGTTTTATGGCCAGCCGTGCAAGCCGTCTCATGCGCCTCTTCGTCCTCGTCGCCCTGGTGTGCGGGGCGCCGAGGGTGGCGCGGGCCCAGAACGGTCGAATCCGGGGTGTGGTCCGCGACGCCAGCGGAACCGGGTTGGCGGGCGTCGCCGTTCGTGCGACGAACCAGAGGACGGGGCTTTCGAGTCGCGCCACATCGGCTGAAGATGGCGCTTACACCATTTCAGGCCTGGCAGCGGGCGCCTATACGGTCTCTGGCTCGATGCCCGGACTACGCACGGTATCCCAGAACGTTCAAGTGACGGCGGATGCGACGGTTTCGCTGGACTTGGTGATGCAACCAGTGACCTTGGAAGCGATCACCGTGACCGCGATGCTGCGCGAGCAGGAGTTGGCGAAGGTGCCGTTCTCCATCGCTGCTCCCACGGAGCAAGCGCTGCGGCTGCGCGGGGCGGAGAACATCGAAGCGATCGCCGCGAACGTCGCCGGATTCAGCGTGCAGAACCTGGGACCCGGCCAAAGTCAGGTCGCCATGCGCGGCGCGTCTTCGGGTCAGATCGCCCGGGACCAGCCCGGCGTCAAGGAAGAAGTGGGTGCCTATCTGGACGATGTGCCCGTTTCGCTCTCGCTGTTCACGCCGGATCTGGACCTGTTTGACATCACCCGCGTGGAAGTGCTGCGCGGCCCGCAGGGCACCCTTTTCGGGTCCGGTTCCCTGGCCGGGACGGTGCGCTACATCAGCAACCAACCTGAGCTGGGCGTGAGTCGAACGTTTGGTGAAGTCGGCGTCAGTCAGATCAACGATGGCGCTGCCGGCAACAACGCCAAGCTCGGGTTCAATGTGCCGCTGGGCGATAAGGCGGCGTTCCGGGTCGCCGGCTATAGCAATGACCTCGCCGGCTGGATGGACGCCGTACAACCCAACTTCACGGTCGACAAAGACGTCAACGGCGGCAACCGGACTGGTGCGCGGCTCGCCGTCCGCATCGAACCGAGCGGGCGCTTCAGTATCACGCCACGCCTCGTCTATCAGAAAGTGAAAATGGACGGCTGGAACCGGATCGATGCCTTCAACATCCTGGCCAATCCGTACACGACGACCCGACCACCCGTGACGCTCGGGCCGCGAGAGCAGTTTACGCAACTCCAGGAACCGTTCACCGACGAGTTTCTCCTCGGGGACGTGAATCTGCGATACGCATCTGGAGGCGTCAGCCTCACGTCGGTGACGTCCTTTACCAACCGCGACATCCTGGTGGTACGAGATGCGACCGCGCTGACTGCAAGCGTCACGGGTGGCAACTTCGGTGAGCCGCCCAATGTCTACACACTCGACTCGCCCCTTAACGACCGCACCAAGTCAAGAGTCTGGACGCAGGAGGTGCGGTTGGCGGGCGGACAAAACACCGTGAAGTGGGTCGTGGGGGCCTTCTATAGCAAGAACAAGCGCCACTATGGTCAGGACCTGAACGATAGCGGGTTCGAAGACGGCGCGGCGGCCAACGGCGACACCATACCCACCACGGGACTCCGCGCCCCCAAGGATCACTTGTTCTGGTCCGATTTGGACTACAACCTGAGGCAGGTCGCGGCGTTCGGTGAGGCGACGGTATCGGCGGGTAGCCTCGACCTCACCGGGGGCATCCGCTACTACAACTTTGACGAGAAGCGCAACCAGATTTTCGACGGCATTCTCACGAACAACTTCACTGGGGACTCCTTGGTGACTCAACCCGGAGCCGCCAAGGCTAATGGCGTTGCGCCGCGCTTTATCGCCAGCTACAAGGTATCTGATGCGCTCACCGTAAACGCTCAGGCGTCGCAGGGATTCCGGCTGGGCGGGATCAACGATCCCCTCAACTATCCGTCGTGCATAGGTAATGACTCTGCCACGTTCAGCGGTCATAATGCTTGGAAGGACGAGAAGGCGTGGAACTACGAGGTGGGGGGGAAGGCGCGAATCCTGGGTGGGCGAGGCTCCCTGAATCTGTCCGCGTTTTACATGGACATCAGTGACCTCCAGCTCACCGTGACCGCGGGCTCATGTTCATCGCGGCTGATCTTGAACGCGCCCAAGGCCCGCAGTCAGGGGTTGGAAGCAGAGTTCTCAGCGAGCCCCAACGATCACGTCGACGTATCCCTGTCGGCCAGTTACGCCGACGGCAAGCTGCAGTCGACGCTGAGGGATGGAACGGGCGCCGTGCTGCCCGGCATCTTGTCGGGAAACCGCTTGCCCAGCGTACCGAAGGTGCAGGGGACTGCAGCGCTAACCTATCGATGGCCGATGGCCGGCGGGTCGCGCGCCTTCGTCAGCGGCAGCTACCAGTATGTGGGCTCGCGCTTCACACTGATCGACGATGAGTCACCGGGTTACGGCACCTTCAGCATAACCTCGTTTGGGGCGAACACGATCGGCGGACCGCTGACCCAGGGTACCTTCACGTTTGATCCGCTGCTGCCGGCGTACAGCTTGGCGAACCTGCGCGTCGGCCTCGTCCGCAACGCGTGGGAGTTCGCACTCTTCGGCAACAACGTGACCGACGAACGATCCCTACTTGCGTTGGATCGGGAGCGGGGGCGACGCGCCCGCGTTGGGTACTTGACGAACCAGCCGAGGACCATCGGGGTGACGCTGCGCTTCAATTATTGAGGTAGGCAGAAAACAAAACCGCCGGACGGCAGCACGCCGCCCGGCGGTTTCGTTTTCGTAGCCGAGGACGCTACATCCTCGCGCCCATCCCTGCGCCGGCCATTCCTGCTCCCATGCCGGCCCCTTCGGTATAGAACTTGGCGCCGATCACTGTCGCGAGCGGCCATTCCACCAGGCACACCAGCGTCGTAATGATCGTCATGTTCTGTGGCATCAGATGCATCGGCCACATGAACAGCGTGACGAGCAAACTGCCGAGGAACCAGGCCGCCACGCCGGCCTTTGCAGCCGTCGCCGGACCCGCGCCGTACCGGGGCCGGATCGCCGCATACAACCAGACCAGGAATATGCCGGCGACAAAGTCGAGAAACACGAACCAGGGGATCTGCGCATTCGTCATGGCGGGCCGGTTGATCGATGTCATGGCGGCGGCCATCTGATCCTTCAGGACGACGCCGAACAACACCGAGTCCACCACATTCAGGACGACGCCCGCGATCAAACCACCGATCAGGACCTTTTGCATGTTGATCTTCCCCATCGAGCACCCCCTCAAGCGAGAGGACAGCATCGAACCGGAGCCAACCTGCCGCCGCCACGGTAGGGAATTGGGCGAGAATCGTCAAGTCACAGGACGTTCAGGACCGCGATCAGCCCCCCCATCCCGTCCGGAATTGTGGCCACGCCGCCTGGAACAACCCATTCTCGCCCATCGACGACCAGGTTGAAGTAGTAGGTGCCGGGCGGGAGGTGCAGCGCCGCTTCCCAGATGTCATCGCCCAGGCCATGCAACGGCGCAGGCGTCCACGCGTTCCAGTTGCCGGCGATCGCGACGCCGTGCGCCGCAGGCATCCGGAAGCGCACGACCACGGTGTCGCCGCCGCGGTGGATCGCGACCAGCGGTTGCAGCACTGGCCGTGCCGGGGCCGGCGCAGGCATCGCCGCACGTCGGGCGGCGAAGACGCGGAGTCCGCCGGTGATGTAGCCGGCGCGTGGCAGTCCCTGAAACGGATCACGCAGGTAGTTGCCGCCGGACGCTTCGATAGCGACCGCAGGAGTCAGGAAATACTGCAACGAGATGCTTGCGGCTCCGGTCGATCCGTAGGTCGTGCTGAGCCGGCCGCTCAGCCAGATCGAGCCCACGGTCCGCGCGCCCTCGTACGTGACGCCCCCGACCACGTCGGTATACCAGGCGCCCAGAAAGTGCGTCGCCTCGGTGGTGAGCGAGAGCTGTGTTGGGGACGCGTTGAGCTGCGACCAGGTGCGGCCACGAATGCGGAACGCGCCGACGCCCGGCTCCTGTTGGATCACACCGGTGACGGCTCCGACGCCGAGCGCGACGTGGCTCGCGGTCGCCTCGATCACTGCGGCCCCGGATCCGGCGGCGACGCCATCGGAGCGCGTGCTCGCCGACGCCGTCGCACTGATGGCCGGGCGGATGCCGCGGTCACGTCTGGAGAGTGAGGCCCAGACGTCCGCCCGCGCCTGTCCGGCCCGCACGCCGCCCTCGAGCAGCGACAGGGAGCCGCCCAACCCAAGGAACGACCACGGGGACAGACGTTGCGCGGCGGGAGACACGGTCAGCGCGCTGAAGCTCGCGCCGCCCGAGTAGCGAACGATTCCTGATCCAATGCCAAGCGACGCCTGCCGCTGAGCGCAGAGCGTCACGGGCCACAGCGCGAGCAGCGCCGAAAATGAAACCGGTCCCACTCTCATGGGACCGGTAACATACACTTTGACAGAGTCTATTCAGCTACGGGCGACGGCCGTGTCCTGCTCCGGGATTGTCCGGGCGGTGCGAAGCAGAAGCCGGGACCGCAGGCGTCGCGGGTATTGCGGGAACGGCTCGTGTCGCGGGGCCGCCGTCGGGGTTCGGCACGGCGGGCGTCGCTCGCGTCGCCCGGATCGCCGGGGTGGCCGGCGTCACCGCGAGGTTATCCAGCCCGACCGCTTCACCAAGTACATGCGTCGCGCGGCGTGCCATCGCGGCCGCTACTTTCGCCTTGGCGATATCGGACGCGTGGGAGTTCGGAATCGTTCCCGACTTCCCGGGTCCCTCCGTCTGTGCCAGGGCGAGTGCCGGCAGAAGTACCAGCGCCGGAATGAGCGACAGTATGCGCTTCATGATCTCTCCTCAGTGACGATGAATACTGTGAATACCTCGGTTCCTGCAACATGAGCTCGGCGCGCGCGAGCTCTTTGGCCCGCTCGCGCAGCCAGCTCCACAGCGTGCACCGCAGCACGAAGCGCCCCGCCGCAAACCACAGCTGCGCGAACACTTCGCCCACGACGCGGTCTGCCAGCATCGAGTCCATCAGAATCGCGTACGCCTGGGCGTATAACGACCCGTGATGGCGTCGCTCCAGCTCGATCAGCGCCGTGGAATCCCGGCGTACGACCCGCTGGAGCAGGTCGGCGTCGGCGACCAGGGGTCGCCGGGGCGGCTGAGGGCCTAGCATCGTGCTCATGGCTCGTAAAGATTCCCAGTGGGGCATTGAGGTAACGCAGGTCACAATGCAACATTGCATAAAGCGTTACCAATCTCGTGCGGCGGCACTCTTTAGCGGAGGAATTGGTTGCGCCCTGGACCGGAGGCGGACGGCGAAATCGTTCGGGCGGTGCTCGCAGGCGATCGTGAGCGTTACGCCCAGCTGGTCGAACGGTATCGCGACCGCTATGCGCGCTATGCGGCGCGCATGCTCGGCTCGGCCGATGCAGCCGAAGACGCAGTGCAGGATGCATTCGTCCGTGCGTTCGATCAGCTGTCACAGTGTAAGGAGCCCGACAAGTTTGTCGGCTGGTTCTTCCTTATTCTGCGTAACCGGTGCTTCGCGGAGCGGCGCCGCAATCGTAGTGAGGCGTCGCTGGAAGACGCGGCAGGCGTGGCCGCGAGCGATCGGACGGATGGTGGGGCCGAGACGGCAGAGCGCCGCAGAGCATTGCAGCTCGCACTGCTGGAGCTGACGCCGGATCAGCGAGAAGTATTCGTCTTGAAGCACGTGGAAGGATTGTCGTACGGGGAAATCGCGGAGCGCTTGAGCACCTCGATCCCGTCACTCAAGATGCGGATGCATCGCGCGTACGATACACTGCGTGTGCAGCTGCGAGAGCACAAATGAGCGAGCACGAGTTTCATCCGCTGGTGAAGCAGCTCCTCGACGGCGACATCACACTCGCCGCCCTGCCGCCCGAGTTGCGCGCGGAAGGGGAAGAGGCGCTGCGTCTGCTCGCGGCCGTCGATCGCAGCGTCGTGTCGGTACCCGCGGTGACATGGCGCGTGATGGCGGGGCTCGAACGTCGCCGTCGCCGGGTCCGTCCCTGGCTGCTCGCGCCCGCACTCGCCCTCGCTGCCGCGCTGATTCTCTGGATCCTGCCCGCGAAGCCTGCGACGCCCGCGCTCGTGACGGTTCGCTTTGTACTCGTCGCACCCGACGCGCATGACGTGAGCCTGGCCGGGACGTTCAACCGGTGGGACGCGCACGCCACGCCGCTGGTCCGCAGCGGTCCCACGGGTGTCTGGACCGCGACGCTCACACTTCCCGCCGGCCAACATCAGTACGCCTTCGTGGTCGATGGCGTGCGCTGGGTGCCGGATCCGGGCGCCCCCGCCGTCGACGACGGCTTCGGCCGGCGCAACAGCGTACTGACGCTGTGATCGCCACACTGCTCGTCATCCCGCTCACGCTGCTCGGCATGCAACAGCAGGACAGCATCGCCGCACGGCTGGCGGGCCGGGTGTCACCGGATATCGCGACGCTGGTCGAGCGGCTCGGTACCGCGGCATCTACCCGCGGCCTGCCGGTCGATCCGCTGATTCAAAAGGCCATCGAGGGCAGCGCGAAAGGCATTCCATCGGAGCGCGTTGCCACCGCGGTGCGCTGGGTGGCGATGCAGCTGGATACGGCAGCCGCCGCCCTGCGTGAGGGTGGTGTTGCCACCGACACCCTCGTCATCGCGGCCGGCGAGTTCGCGATTTCCGCCGGACTCAGCAATCACGATATCACGGCGCTGGCGCGCACCGGCGCGAGCGTCGCGGCGCTGACGGTCGGGCTACGCGTCGCCGGCACACTGGCCGCCATGGGTGTTCCGTCGGCGGAGAATATCGGGCTGATCAGCGCGAAACTGCGGTCCGGCCAGTCGGCGGCCGATCTGCTGTCGGTGCCGGCGCGAGTCCAAGCCGAAATCTCCCGCGGCGTCACGCCCGCCCAGGCGGCCGCCGGCCTCGAGCGCGCGGCGGCGGCACAAGCCGGGCACGGTCCGCCGCCCGGCCGCGGAAACCCTCCGCCCCACCCCACGCCTCCCCCGCACCCCGTGCCTCCACCGCACCCCTAACGGCGATCTTCGACACGCGCGCTGGTGGGCGCGGTGCCTGCAGGTTAAGTTTCCGGAACAATTGAGGACAGTCCGTGGTGAGTTGCGGCCTATTGCAGCCACGTTAAACAAGTCGCTAAAAAGCCGGGGCACTCCCCCGTCCGCATTGGCGACGGGGGTCTTTTTTTTCAGAATGACCGATCGTAGGGAACGCCTTACCCAGCTTCGCGCCGCGCTCGCGCAACGCATCCTCGTCCTCGACGGCGCCATGGGCACGATGATCCAGTCGTACGCGCTGGAGGAGAAGGATTTCCGCGGGGAGCGGTTCCGCGCGCATCCCAAGGATTTGCGTGGCAACAATGATCTCCTGTCCATCACGCGGCCCGACGTCATCGCCGAGATCCACCGCGGCTACCTCCAGGCCGGTGCCGACCTGCTCGAGACCAATACGTTCAACGCCCAAGCGATCTCGCAGAGCGACTATGGGACAGAAGACGCGGTGTACGAGCTCAACGTGGCCGCGGCGCAGCTCGCGCGCCGCGAAGCCGACGCGATGACGGTGCGCACGCCCGAGCGGCCACGCTTCGTGATCGGCGTCCTCGGGCCGACGAACCGCACTGCATCGCTTTCGCCCGACGTCAACGATCCGGGTTTCCGGAACGTCACGTTCGCGCAGCTCGCCGCCGCCTATCGCACCCAGGCCGACGCGCTCCTCGAGGGCGGGGTCGACCTGCTCATGGTCGAGACGATCTTCGATACGCTCAACTGCAAGGCTGCGCTCTTCGCGGTGCGGAGCTTGTTGGATGAGCGCGGGCTCGATGTCCCACTGATGGTGTCCGGGACGATCACGGACGCGAGCGGACGGACGCTGTCGGGACAGACGGTCGAGGCGTTCTGGAACTCCGTCCGTCACGCGAATCTCTTCACCGTCGGGCTCAACTGCGCGCTGGGTGCTGCGCAGCTGCGACCCTACATCGAAGAGCTGTCGCGTTTGGCGAATCTTCCCGTCAGCTGCCATCCTAACGCCGGGTTACCGAACGCGTTCGGCGGCTACGACCAAACCGCCGCCGAAATGGCGGCGCTGGTAGGCGAGTTCGCCCGATCGGGGTTCGTGAACGTCGTCGGCGGCTGCTGCGGCTCGACGCCCGCCCACATTCGGGCGCTCGCCAAAGCGGTGGCCGGCGTGCCGCCGCGCGCGCTCCCTGAGGTCGCGCCGATTTGCAGGCTCTCTGGTCTCGAGCCCCTCAACATCCGGCCGGACACCCTGTTCGTGAACATCGGCGAGCGCACCAACGTCACCGGCTCGTCGCGGTTCGCGGGACTGATCAAGGCCGGGAACTACGAGGCCGCGCTCGAGGTCGCGCGCCATCAGGTGGAAAATGGCGCCCAGATCATCGACGTGAACATGGACGAAGGAATGCTCGACGCGGTTGCCGCGATGGAGCGCTTCCTGCGACTGGTCGCCGCCGAGCCGGACATCGCGAAGGTACCGGTGATGGTGGATTCGTCCCGTTGGGAGGCCCTTGAGCGGGGGCTGCAGAACCTCCAGGGGAAGGGGATCGTCAATTCCATCAGTCTCAAGGAAGGCGAGGCGGAATTCCTCGCCAAGGCGCGGCTCGTCCGCCGCTACGGCGCGGCGGTCGTGGTGATGGCGTTCGACGAAGAGGGCCAGGCCGATTCCGCCGATCGCAAGGTGGCGATCTGCGCGCGCGCCTACAAACTGCTGACCGAGCAGGCCGGCTTCCCGCCCGAGGACATCATCTTCGATCCCAACGTCTTCGCCGTGGCAACGGGGATCGAAGAGCACAACACGTATGCGATCAGCTACCTCGACGCCGTGCGGCGCATCAAGGAGTCGCTGCCGCGGGCGCTGGTGAGCGGGGGCGTGAGCAATCTGTCATTCGCGTTCCGCGGCAGCGCCCACGTCCGTGAAGCGATGCACTCGGCGTTCTTGTACCACGCGATCAAGGCGGGGATGGATATGGGCATCGTCAACGCCGCCCAGCTCGCCGTCTATGAAGACATCCCGCCCGACGTGCTCGTGCTGGTGGAGGATGTGCTGTTCAACCGGCGCGCCGACGCGACCGAGCGCCTGACCGCGCTCGCCGAGCAGCACCGCGAGAGCACGGTCGTCACCCGGGCCGATGCCGCGTGGCGTTCGCTGCCCGTCATCGAGCGGCTGCGACACGCGTTGGTCGAAGGCATCATGGACCACGTCGAGGCCGACGTCGAGGAAGCACGGCGCAAAGCCGCCCAGCCGATCGACGTGATCGAAGGGCCGCTCATGGACGGGATGAACGTCGTCGGCGACCTGTTCGGGGCGGGGAAGATGTTCCTGCCGCAGGTGGTGAAGAGCGCCCGCGTCATGAAGAAAGCCGTCGCCTACCTCGTGCCGTTCCTCGAGGCCGAGCAACGGGCGGCGGGGGGCGTGCGCCGCGCCGGCAAGATCGTGCTCGCGACTGTGAAGGGCGACGTGCACGACATCGGCAAGAACATCGTAGGCGTGGTGCTGCGCTGTAACAACTACGACGTGATCGACCTCGGCGTGATGGTGCCGGCGCAGACGATTCTCGACGCGGCGCGCAAGGAAGGCGCCGACGTGATCGGCCTGTCGGGTCTCATTACGCCGTCGCTGGACGAGATGGTGCGCGTGGGCAAGGAAATGACCCGCCAGGGTTTCACGCTGCCGCTGCTCATCGGCGGCGCGACGACGTCGCGGGCGCACACGGCGGTCAAGATCGCCCCGGGCTACACCGGCCCGACGATCCACGTGCTCGATGCGTCGCGCGGCGTGGGCGTCGTCAGCCAGCTCTTGTCCGCGGAGCGCCGGGGTGCCTACCTCGACGAGGTTGGCGTGGAATACGAGCGTCTGCGCGCCGAGTACGGCGCGCGCGATGCCGAGCGCGTCATCATCACGCTCGAGGAAGCGCGGCGGCGGCGTCTGCAGCTCGACTGGAGCGCGTACGAGCCGGCCCGTCCCTGCCGCCCGGGCGTCACCACGTTCGACGACTATCCGCTCGACGAGCTCGTCCCGTACATCGATTGGACGCCGTTCTTCCAGGCGTGGGAGCTGAAGGGGAGTTACCCGGCGATCTTCGAGGATTCGAAGGTCGGTGACGCCGCCAAGAAGCTCTTCGCCGATGCGCAGGCGCTCCTGAAACGTTTCGTCGCCGAGCGATTGGTCAAGGCGCGCGCGGTGCTCGGCCTCTTCGCGGCCAACTCGGTGGGGCACGACGATATCGAGGTCTACGCCGGCGAGGACCGCTCCAAAGTTCGCGCCGTGCTGCGCGGGCTGCGCCAGCAGTCCGAGAAAGGCCCCGGGCGTCCGAACCTGTGCCTCGCCGACTACGTCGCCCCCAAGGACAGCGGCAGACCTGACTGGGTCGGCGCTTTCGCGGTGACGGCGGGGATCGGGCTCGACGCCGTGTGCGCCGCGTTCGAGCGCGACAACGACGACTACTCGAGCATCCTGGCGAAGGCGTTGGCCGACCGCTTGACCGAAGCGCTCGCCGAGCGGCTGCACGAGCGCGTGCGCACGGAGTTCTGGGGTTACGCACCCGCCGAGCGAAACGACGTCGCGACGCTCGTCGCGGAGCGGTACCGCGGGATTCGGCCGGCGCCCGGGTACCCCGCGTGCCCCGATCACACCGAGAAGCGGACGCTGTTCGATCTGCTCGACGTGCCCAGGTCCGCGGGCATCACGCTGACCGAATCGTGCGCGATGGTGCCGGCGGCTTCGGTGAGCGGTTGGTACTTCGCGCACCCCGAAGCGCACTATTTCGGCCTGGGACGCATCGGCCGGGATCAAGTGGCCGACTACGCTGCGCGGAAGGGGATGGCGGCTGAAGAAATCGAGCGCTGGCTGGCGGCGAACTTGGCGTACACGCCGTGAGGGTTTAGGTTGGGCGTATGAGTCAGGTTGAGATACGCATCACCGCAGAGCCGGTGGACAATCACCGCTGCAAGTTCGTCGTGAGCCAGCCGCTGCACGCGACGGGCGTACGGCGCTTCGCGTCCGCCGACGAGGCGAAGGGATCGCCGCTGGCGGAAGCGATCTTCGCGATTCCCGCAGGCGGCGTCACCGAGGTGATCGTTTCGGGCAACATCGTCACGGTCGTCAAGGACAATCCCGCGCCGTGGCAGGCGGTGGGGAAGGCGGTCGGCGCGGCGATTCGCGCGGCGGCCGCGTCGGGAGCCCCTCCGGTGGCCGCGAAGGCAGCCCCCCCCCCCGGGGCCGGCGCCGTCGACGATGACGCGCTGTACGAGCAGGTCGCCAAGGTGTTCGACGAGCAGGTGAACCCGATGGTGGCGCGCCACGGCGGACGCGTCGAGCTCATCGACGTCCAGGACGCCGTCGTCATGCTGCGGATGGGCGGCGGCTGTCAGGGCTGCGGGATGGCCGACGTCACGCTCCGGCAGGGCATCGAGGGGATGCTGGCGCAGCACGTGCCGGCGGTGCGCGGCATCGTCGACATCACCGATCACGCCACCGGCGCAAACCCCTACTTCCAGGCCTCCAAGAAATGAATGGGTTGGAACCGTAGGTATTGAGTAGGGGCGCAGCATGCTGCGCCCCTCCATATTTTATCCTCCGTGCCCCGTCTGTTGTTGTTATTGCCGACCACGACCTACCGCACGACGGCGTTCGTGGAGGCTGCGCGGCAGATCGGCGTGGAACTCACCGTCGCTTCTGAAGAGCCCAGCACGCTGCAGGCGGCCAGTCTTGGCGGGCTCCTCACCCTCCCGCTCCGGGATCCCGCGCGCGCCGCAACCGAGGCATTGCTGTTTGCGAAGCAGTACCCGATTGCGGCGGTCGTGGGGGTGGACGACGACACCGCCATCGTCGCGGCGGCCATCGCGCAGAAACTCGGGCTCAAAGGCAATCCGATCCACGCCGTCACGGCGGCGCGCGATAAGCATCAGCAACGCGAGCTGCTCGCCAAGGCTGGCGTGCCGATCCCCCGATTCATGCTGCGCAAGTTGGATGAAGACCCGGCGGCGATCGCTCGTACCATCACGTATCCGTGCGTGCTGAAGCCGCTGCGCCTCTCCGCATCGCGTGGCGTCATCCGCGCCAATAATGCGCAGAGCTTCGTCGAGGCCCATGGCCGGCTGACGGCAATTGTCGGCGAACCGGGTGCCGCTTTCCTGATCGAGGAGTTCATCCCCGGCTACGAAGTCGCGGTGGAAGGCCTGGTCGTCAATCGCCGGCTGCACGTTCTGGCAGTGTTCGATAAGCCCGATCCCCTCGACGGCCCCTTCTTTGAGGAGACGATCTACGTCACGCCGTCGACGGTGCCCGCGGGATTGCAGGCGGCCATCAGGGATTGTGCCGATCGCGCCGTGCGGGCGCTTGGCATCACCGACGGTCCGATCCACGCCGAGCTGCGCTACAACGAGAATGGTCCGTGGCTGATCGAGCTCGCGGCGCGGCCGATCGGCGGCCGTTGCTCAGCCGTGCTGCGCTTCGCTGACCAGAAGATTTCGCTTGAGGAGATCATCCTGCGGCACGCGCTCGGCATGCCGATCCCGTCGCTGGCCCGCGAGCACCTGGCCGCCGGCGTGATGATGATTCCCATCCCCGGGGCGGGAAGGTTGCAGGAAGTCCGTGGGGTCGCGGAGGCAAAACAGGTGCCGCTCGTCGAAGACGTGCAGATCACCGCGCATCCCGGCGAGCGGCTGATTCCGTTTCCTGAAGGGTCGCGCTATCCGGGATTCATTTTTGCGCGAGGAGAGACACCGGCGGTCGTCGAGACCGCGCTGCGCGAGGCCCATCGCCGCCTGACGTTCGTGCTCGCGTGAGCCAGGGCGTTCGCCGCACCCTCACAGGTGCCCTCGTGCTGCTCGTGGCCTGGGAGGTCGCGCGCAGTCTCGGCAGAATAGACGGCGTCGTGTTCCACGACTACCTGCGCGTGGGTCAGGTCGTGCTGCAGCACGGCGACCCGTACGCCACCCTGAGCTTCGACACCTGGCCTCCCTTCTTCATCTTCATCGCAGTCGCACTGACGGAGCTCGCCCGGATTTCGCGCGTCGGGGCGCTGCTGATCTGGCAACTCGGCAGTGTGGCAGCGGGCTGGGGAGCGTACCGGCTGCTGCCGCGCCTTGCCGGGGAAGCACCCGAGCCATTGACCGCCTCGGCGACGCTCGTCCCGCTCCTCATGACGGCGCGGCTGCTCCTGGAGCACCTCGAGAGCACGCAGATCAATCTGTACCTGCTATTTCTCGTGTTGGTCGCGTTCGACCTGTTCCGGCGGCGGCGCCACGCGCTGGGAGGACTTGCCCTGGCGAGCGCAGTCAGTGCCCGCGCTGTGCCCATCCTGTTTCTGGCCTACCTCGTGTACAAGCGTGCGTGGCGCCCGGCGGTGTGGACGACCGGATTCCTCGTCGTCCTCAATGTGGTCCTGCCGTTGGCGGTGTTCGGTCCGGCGCTGACGGTGGAGCGCTGGAAGGAGTGGCGCGCCGTCGCCACTGCAGAGACTGCCAATCCCACGCCAATGTTCCCAAACCAATCGCTGCTGGCGGCGCTGCGCCGCGTGCTCACGCGCGAAGGCGGGGCGCGGGATCCCATCCAGTACGCGGTGGCGGCGTGGCCACCCTCGCGCGTCGTCCCGCTGTTCTACGCGCTCCTGGGCGTCGCGGCGCTCGCGCTGGCGTTTGCGTTCCGTCGGAACCCGCCAGATCTCGACGACCCATCCATGCTCAGCGAGCTGGCCGTTGGTCTCTGCATCCTGCCGCTCGTGTCTCCCCTGGCGTGGAAGGCGCACTTCGTCACGCTGCTGGCGGGCTACTGGCTCATTTGGCGGGTCTTGCAACGCGCGCAGGTGCGGCGTCGCTGGGTGTGGGCTTTGTGGTGGGGGTCATTTGCATGCCTGACGCTCAGCGCTCCGGCGCTCATCAGCACCGCTGGGCGAAGTGTGGCGGAATCGCTGAACGTGATTACCGCGGGAGCGTTGATCGTGGTGGGGCTGACGATTTGGGCTGCTAGACAGCTTCCGCAACAACCTCCAGCCAATGACGCGGCACCGACTCCACCTTGAGCTCGTTCATCGTCCGGTCGAGCCCCACCTCGAGCGCTTTGGAGCCTTCCTCGAGCGGTGCGCCGGGCAGCGCGCCCTCGATGAACAGAGAAAACCGCCCGATATCGATGAGCGCGGCGCGCGTCATATCGATCCGCAGCAACTCGACGGTCGTCGGCCGGAAGCCCGCTTCCTGCAGCGCGGCGCAGTACTGATCGACTGAGTACCACTCCATCGCCGCTGCGTGGCCGGTGTGCTTGACGTCGAGGCCTTGTTCGCGGAGCACCTGCACTGAGCGGACGATCCAGCGCCGCCAGAAGCCGCTCGTGCCTTCGACGTACGCGCCGTTGAAGAACGTACTGTTGAAAGCGAGCAGCCCGCCGGGCTTCAAGACGCGCCGAATCTCTTTCAGCACCTGCGGCTTGTCGGGCATGAGGTGAATCGCGTTGAGAAAGACGACCGCGTCGGCCGACTTGACGAGCTTCGACAGCCACTCGGCGCTGCCCTGGACGAACTCGGCGAATTTGGAAGAGATCGCCGCCCGCGCCTTGGCAAGCGCCGAGGGTGACGGATCGACCCCAATAACGTGGGGTGGCGGCTGCTGATCGCGGACGTGCTCGAGGATGAGCTCCGTGATCGCGCCCGGGCCGCAGCCGAGGTCGACGATCACCTGGCGGCCCGGACAAATCACGCGCTCGAGAATCCAGTTGTTGACGTGCGCGAAGAACGGATGCCGCGTGAACGGCGTGAACGAAAAGCGATCTTCGTCGGCCGTTGGGTTCAAGGCGGTCACAGTCTGTGAATCCCGAGCGGTCCGAGATGGACGTCGAGATTGTGATTGACGCGATAACCGACCACGCCGTTCACATCGAGATTCGCCGCATCAGCGGTGTAGACCTCTTTGCCGTTCACCATGAACTTCGCTTTCCCGCTATGGACCTGAATACTGAGCTCGTTCAGCGCCCGGCCGCCCGAGTCCGCCTTGGTGACGGCGTCGCTCGCGGTCCATTCGACGACCGCGGTCGGCCGCGTGGTGTAACTCGCGCGCCGCCGAATCGAGTACATCCCGTCGATCGGACGCACCAGGAAATAGGTGTAGGTCTGGCCGGAATCGGCGAGGTTCTTGCCGCCGATGAAGATGCCGAAGGCTTCCGGGTGTGCGGGGTTCTTCATCTGGGACATTGTGGCGACGACATGGTAGTTGCCGGAGATCGTGTCGCGATCGCGCCAGTAGATCGCGGCCGGCCCGACCGTGGTATGCAAACCATCGCCCATGCTCGTGAACTTGACGTTGTCCAGCGACGCCGGTTGACCGGTCTGCCGGTTCGGCTCGGTGCGTACGTGCCAGCCGGCGGGCAGGACGCCGCCGCCGGCGACTGGATGGTCGGGATCAGCCTGCGCGGAGAGCGGAGGGACGAAAAGCAAGAAGACCGCCGCAGCGGTCAGCAGTCGCATTGACATCGTGGGCCCTCTCGGTCGTTCAATCATTAGTTCAGACGTCTAAGTGATAACATCGAAACGTTTTAGTCAAGAGCGCTCGGCCAGGTCGTGCACCGTATGCAAGCTCAGGATCTTGAGTTTGCGCTTCCCCATGGGCAGGGTGATGTCCACCTTCTGCCCCACCTTCCCGCCGACCAGCGCCTTCCCGAGCGGCGACGCCATGGAGACGGGCATCTCGTCCGCGCCGTCCTCCCCCTCGATGAACTCGCCGAGCGTCAGCGCATAGACCTCTTTCTTTTTGGTGTCGAGGTCTTCGACGGTCACGCGCGACCCGAATCCCACGCGGTCGCGCGGGATGTCCTGCTCGCGCACATCGGACAGCTTGGAAAGCCGTAGCCGCAAATGGTGAACGCGCGCCTGCGCGAATTGCTGCCGCTCGAGCGCCGCCTTGTACTCCGAGTTCTCGCGCAGGTCGCCGTGGGCGCGCGCCTTCTCGATCTCCTTCGGCAAGACGAAGGAGATCTCGTGGTTCAGCCGTTCGACCTCGTCCTGGAGCTTCTGTTTGAGGCCTTCAATCATGCTGGGATACTAACCGACAAACCGCCTTCCCGGCTAGTTTTTAACCGTGCGCACGTACCACCAGCTGACCGACCCAGACCGCTCAGGCTTGGCCGACCAGATCGGCGCCCA
>WNFY01002794.1_pt1 | contig 16459 bp, 13 predicted proteins | sample 5400091 | NCBI WGS metagenome assembly WNFY01 (sample SAMN13153364, study PRJNA577476) | soil metagenome | isolation source: 60 cm soil or saprolite under grassland replicate 1 | place: USA:California | collected 2016-06-15
ATACGCCGCTCTTCATCATTTCTGGTCACAAATGGGTAGATAGCACCGGCACCCAGGTCAAAGCCATCCAGTAACACGTACATAGTCAGCATAAAACCGACCAGTAAAAACCATAATGTCTGCATCTTCTTTTCCCCCTTACGCTGGACGAGCTTGATCAATCAGTCCCTCTGCAGCTTGCGGAGGCTCTTCCTTCACCTGAGGACCCTGTAACACTTCATAGGCGACCAGTACAATGTACAGTACTCCAAGGAGCAGGTACATACCTGCAAATCCGAGTAATGTAAAGAGTACATTTCCTGCCGAGAGGTTACTTGAGGATCCCTGCACCGTGTGTAGTAGTCCGAAGACGAGCCATGGTTGACGCCCAAGTTCGGTCGTGAACCAGCCAGCGATATTGGCAATGAAAGGAAAGGGAGCGGCCAGCAGTAAAACCCAGTGCATCCAGCGCATGTTGAAGAGACGGCGCCGCCAGAGCAAAAGCGTGGCCAGTGCCATGATGGCGATAAAAAAGGTACCCAGGCCGACCATGATATGGTAACTATAGTAGAGCAATTCGATAGAATCAGGGTGTTGATCAGCAGGGAAACTATTGATGCCCTTTACCGTAGCAGTCCAGCGTCGATACGTCAGGAAGCTGAGCACATTAGGAACGATCAGGGGATTATCGAGTTGCGAACGTGACGTATCGGGTTGTCCAAGAATAACGATACCAGCACCGCTCTCGGTCTGGAAGAGTCCCTCCATTGCAGCAAGTTTTACTGGCTGGTTTATCGCAACCTGTGACCCTTCAAGGTCTCCACTGGGATAGAGCTGAATGATGCTAGCAATAAGCCCCACGATCACTCCGATAGTGACAAACGTTCTTGCATATTCGGTGAAGCGGTTCGACAGCAGATAGTAAGCGCCTAGCCCGGTCATGACGAAAGAGCCTGTGACCACAGCCCCGCTCATCGTGTGCAAGTATTGCGGAAAAAACCACGAATTGAACAACACAGCCCAGTAGTTGTTGAGATGCAGTCGTCCATTCGCGGCAGTAGTATAGCCAACGGGGTGTTGCATCCATGCATTAGAAGCGATAATAAATGCTCCCGAGGCCCAGGTGCCGAGCCAGACCATAAATGCTGCGAACCAGTGCATCCTTTGTCCAAAGACATGCTCCCCAAACAGGAAAATACCGAGGAAAGCCGATTCGAGGAAGAAGGCAAATGCTCCTTCCATTGCCAGCGTCTGCGCGATAATATCACCCGCGAAGACGGAGAAGCGCGCCCAGTTGGTGCCAAACTGGAATTCCATCGGAATACCTGTGACAACCCCCATAATAAAGGTGACAGCAAAAATCTTGGCCCAGAAGCGCGCCCCTATATTGAAACGCTCATTCTTTGTACGGAGATAGAGCGTTTTAAGGATTACTATAAGAAGGGCCAGCCCCATCGTCAGTTGCGGAAAAAGATAGTGATATGCAATTGTAAATGCAAATTGCAAACGTGAGAAGAGCGTTGAAGTGTCCACCTATACCTCCTTATAAGACACCTGCTCATGGAGTGAGAGTATCTCGTTCTGCACATCAAACATTTGTCGGTAGAGTCCGTTCGCCTCCAGAAGTTGATCATGGGTGCCTCGCTCCCGGATCTGACCAGAATCAAGCACCAGAATCTCGTCCATGCGCTCCATTGCAACGAGGCGATGGGTAATGATCAGCGTGGTCCGTTCTTGCATCAATGCATCAAGGGCATCCAGTACTGCACATTCAGTAAGTGGATCTAGATTGGCGGTCGCTTCATCTAGAATGAGCAATGGAGCATTCTTGAGCAGCGCGCGCGCAATAGCAAGACGCTGCCGTTCTCCCCCAGAGAGGCGCAATCCCTGCTCGCCTATCCATGTATCGAGACCATCAGGAAGTTGACGCACAAAATCCGTAAGTTGCGCCTGCTCCACCACTTGCTCGACCTCGCTCTTGCTGGCATCAGGCCGTGCCAGGAGCAGGTTGCCACGTACAGTCTCGTTGAAAAGATACGTATCCTGAGCCACGACACCAATCAGATTCCGCAGATCGCTCAGGCTATGCATTCGTATATCTTGCCCATCAAGGCGAATTAAGCCACGCGTCGGGTCCCAGAAACGCAGAGCCAATCTGACCAGAGTGCTTTTCCCCACGCCACTGAGACCGACAACCGCGACCCGGCGACCAGGACGTAGACTGAAAGTGATACCCTTCAACACTTCACTCTCGCCTGCCTGGTACGAAAAGTGCACACCGTCAAATTCCAGACTATGACCAACTAATAAAGATTTGACCGGCAAAGGCGAGGCAGTATCCACTACCTCAGGAGCAGCATCCGCCATCTTGAAGAGCCTCTCACCTGCTGCGATAGAGTGACCGAGGAATTGAAATGCCTGAGCTAGCGGTTGCACAGCTTCAAAACTCGCCAGGATTAACAAAGCCAGAAAAGCCAGGTAAACACCATCTATAGCTTTTGTAACAACAAGCGGAATAGCCAGGATAAGCAATGTCCACAGCGCCAGGTTCATGAGGAGATCGTTTAACGCCTGTTGCAAAGCGGCAATGAGCGCCATCCTGTGCTGCACCCTGTTGAGAGCGCGATCAAGATTGGCAATTTTCTGGAGCTGATCATCACCGCGCCCAAACGCCAGCAGGTCTTGCACCCCCTGGACACCATCCACGATCTGCACATTTAATTCAGCACGCAAGGCCAGTTGTCGCCTGCCCAATCCACGGCTCAGCGCTCCGATCAGCAGAGGCACACCCAGACCGGCAGCAACCAGGAACGCTACGGCAACCCAGGCCAGTACAGGGCTGAAGATAGCAAATACCCAGAATGAGAGCAAGGCGATGATGATAGCGACAATAAGAGGAGAAGCTACGCGTAAATACACATTTTGTAACTCCTCGATATCTGAAACAAGGCTCGCCAGCATGTCTCCGCTGCGGTATGTGAGCAGTCCAGCAGGTGCCAGCAATTCAAGCCGACTATAGAACCAGGTGCGTAACTGAGCTAACAGGCGGAAAGTTGCGTTGTGCGACGCCATGCGCTCCGCATAGCGTGAGACGGCTCGTGAGACGCCTGCAAAACGCACAATGTAGATCGGTAGGGTGAGCGTGACCAGAAGAGGGCCGAGCGCTGCCGCTGCAATCAGATAGGCAGCCATACTCAATAGAGCCATATTACTGGCTATCGTAATGCAGCCGAGCATAATAGCCAGTGCAACCAGCCAGCGGAAGGGCGACAAAAACGAGAGCAGGCGCATAAAGGGCTTCATACCATTACCCCTCCTCTCCGGTAGATCCCCAACAAGCTGGCATACACGCCATTGCTGCCCAGTAGATCAGCCTGCGAACCAACCTCGACGAGTCGCCCATCCTGTAAGACTGCTACCTGGTGCGCGCGGGCGATTGTATTGTAGCGATGGGCGATCACAAGCACGGTACGATTACGAACCAGCCGCTCCAGTGCACGTCTGATGAGCAGCTCACTTTCTGGATCGAGGCTTGAAGTCGGCTCATCGAGGATCAGCAAGGGGGCATCCTTGAGAAATGCACGCGCAATTGCGATACACTGAGCCTGCCCGGCGCTAAGACGAGCACCGCGCTCCCCGATCCCGGTATCGTACCCCTGAGAAAGCTGTTCGATAAACTCCGTCGCCCCGGCAAGCTCTGCGGCACATGCAACCTCGTCATCGCTTGCTTCGGGACGGGCCAGTCGGATATTGGCACGCACACTCCCATGAAAAAGGTGCGGACGCTGCGGCACCAGTGCGATAAAGGAACGCCATGTCTCAACGGACAGGTCGGCGAGTGGGAGCCCATTCACGGTAATAGTACCTTCCTGGGCATCCAGGAAACGCAGCAACAGGTTCACCAGCGTACTTTTACCTGCTCCACTCCGTCCCACCAGAGCTGTACAGGTCTGAGTAGGTAACGTCAGATTGATGTCGGTGAGGGCCGAACGCTCATTGCCTGGATACGTATATGTTATATTGGTAAACTCGATACCCAATGTGCCGTGGGGCAACCTGGCGCCTGCTTCACCTGCATGTATCGGTAGCGGAGTTTCCAGAATCTGGAGAATGCGTGCCGCTGCAGCCTTCCCCTCCATGCCTGCATGGCGATGAACGCCGAGATCGCGTAGGGGACGATAAAACTCGGGTGCCAATAGCAAGACAAGGAATGCAGCTTCAAAGGAGATCCCATTATTCAACAAGCGCACTCCCAGCGTTACCGCGACCAGGCCGATAGCAAATGCGACCATTAATTCGAGCACCATCCCGGACAGGAACGCGACGCGCAGCACTTTCAGGGTGCGGTCCCGGAAGCCGTTACTTACGCGAGCAATCCGTTCGCGCTGCTCTTCGCTACGGCCAAAAAGTTTCAGCGTGGTTAATCCTTGCACAACATCCAAAAAATAAGCGCTCATGCGCGCCAGGGCTGTCCATTGCTGCTTGATATGGTTTTCAGCATAGCTTCCCACCAGAACCATCAAAAGTGGAATCACCGGAGCCGTCACCAGCAACAGAATTGCACTCCCCCAGTCAATAGGTAGAATGTAAATGGCAATCAAGAGCGGAACCACCACGCTCAGCACCGTCTGAGGCAGATAGCGGCTGACATAGGCGTCAAGACGCTCAATGCCCTCACCAGCAGTCGCCACCAGCTCACCCGTACGTTCACCCTTGCAGTAGGCAGGTCCCAGTTGTAACAGGCGTGTAAATAAACTCTCTCGTAGCTCGGCCTTAACGCGAATAGCACCCTGCTGAGCCGTCACTTCACGTCCCCATACAAGACCAGCACGTACAACAATGGTTCCCAACAAGAAAAATAGCGGCGTTTCAACCTGGATAAGACTCTGATGTGCCAGGAAGACCTGGTTCACAATCTTACTCAGAAAAGCCATCTGAGCAATCGTCACAATCGTGCCAAGGAGTCCAAATAGAATAGTCAGGGACAGAACTCCACGCACTTGCCTGAATTGCAAAAAACGTTGTTTCTTCATCAAAACATTTCTCAAACCTACTTGTGGAGCGACCTCAATAAAAGTTCGCGAAGAAAGCTTACCCTTCAGGTTACACGAGAGAAAGGTTGAAAAGGTAACACGTATAAAAAAAGTCCCGTAGCGGCATGCCTTGCGTGTGCCGTGTCCGCCTTGCCTGTGCCGTGCGCCCCCAGGTGATAGGGTGATCAGAGGGTTGCCAATTTGAAGCAGTTTGGATAAAATAGAGTCAGGCGGCTCATAGGATGCTAACTAAAGAGAGTACCGAAAGTTGCACTCTCACTGAAGTCCGCAGGAGCCGCCCCCCACACACCGTTGTGTACGGTAAGGCCTCCCTCCCATTGCTGCACAGAAATTCCACATAGAGAGGAAAAATATGAATCGACAATTTCGTCACACATATACCGTACGTTATGACGAGGGCAATGCTTATGGATTACTTACTCCCGCCGCGTTTATACGCTATATGCAGGATGTCGCGGCACTGGATGCAGAAGATGCGCAGCTTTCTGGCCCCGGCTACTGGGTGGTCAAAAGATCGGTCATTTCCTTCGCAGCTCCAGTCCCATTGCACACCAGGCTCGAACTTAAGACCTTTGGCATAGGTTTTACCCGCATCACTGCTCAGCGCGGCTATGAAGCGCGTATTGTCGGCGCAGAGCATAACGCGCCAGTAATCTCTGCCTGCACATTATGGGTCTATCTCGATACCCGTGGACGCCCTACGCGCCTTCCCGAACAAACGGCCCAGATCTGGTTGCCTGATGGCCCTCTTCCGCAACAGCCAGAGGCTCCCTGGTCAGCTTTTCCCCAGAGCACGCCTCATTGTGTTGAATATCCTGTACGTTCCTCCGACATCGACATCATGAAGCATATGAATAACGCCGCCTATGTTGAAGCGTTAGACAATGCAGTGTGGGAAGCATACAAAGAGGCCGGAATACTGCCAGATGCAGCGGCGATCAATGCACTCGAGTACGATATTGAATATGCAGAAAGTGCTCGCTTCGGAGAGCGACTAGAGATACAGAGCTGGTTCGATCCTTTCCCTTCGGAGGGAAAAGAATTTAGTAGATTGCAGCAGATCAAACGCGAGGGGGCGTTGCTGCTACGAGCCCGATCGCGCTGGTTATGGCAAAAATGAAACAGGTAGTTACTACACAGCTTCAGGAACCAGTATCTCTCTGAGAGTTCGGGTCAGATCTTTGACATTGGATGTCAGCTTTATTTCCCGTAATAGTCCTGATGCGGCCAGATCGCGTGCTTGCGCATTCGTTGACCTGCCGTGTAATGCATCTGCCATACTATCTGCAGCTCTTCCACTTCCGCCCACTACAACAACCGGTCGACCGCTGCGAACACTCTCTGCGGCATCCCGCCACGCAACATCTCCCCCATTCACCACTAAGGTAAACGACGGTGCGCCTTGAGCAAGCACGCTGGCAAATTGAGCCAGCCACGCCGACTCGTCTCCCCAGTGAGCACCAGGCACGAAGATAAAGTGGGTATGGTGAGACTCTAGCTGAGCATCTTTGACGGGAGGAGGCAGACCGGGCAGCGCAACTTTTCCAGCCGGAAGGACTCCGATTAAAGGGAACTCTGCACCCATACTCCCACGCATCTGACCTATAAGCCCCATCACACCAGAGTTTGTACCACCATCAATAATAGCCGCTCCCAGAGATTCCGCAAGAGGAATGAGTACATCAGTGAGAAGCCGTAAGATGCTCTCGTGTTCAGAAAAGCCGAGCCCCTTAGCACCACCCACAAGGACAATAACAGGACGGGGAGAGCATAATCCAAGGCGCTCGGGAAGTGTAGACAGATCTGTACGCTCATCAATTAAGGCTGCGAGTGCTTTCGTCTCACCCTCAATAGGCCATCCAAAAACGTTATTCATGTTGTATCACTCCTATATATTCTTTGACTTTCTGCAAGTGTAAACGTATAATTGCCTCTATTCTACAAAATATTCCCACCACACAAAAATGATATCATTTTCGCAGCACCCCTTGCTCGATTCTTGTGAAAATCTCGAAATGCTGCCATACTCGCATGGATACTCTTTCGTGAGCAACTCGGTCCTCCTGGTCTCCCTGGCGCGGGATTTTTACCTGGGGCAATGACGATCATCATGCTCGTCCCCAGGATGTAACGAATCAGTGAAAATGGAGACAGTGGAGAAGAGGCGAATATACTTCTTATCCAGTTCGAACTCTGTCCATTGTAGGATTCTATGAGCAATCATGAGGGAAAAACATATGCTGCAAGAACAAATGAAGGACTCTTCCCGCCGCTCGAAGACGTATCAGCCCATCGAGGACTATGCGATCATCGGTAATCTGCATACTGTCGCGTTAGTAGGCAAGAATGGCTCAATCGATTGGTGCTGCATCCCACGTTTTGATGCTCCAAGCGTCTTCGGAGCGTTACTCGATGCGCAAAAAGGTGGCTTCTTCCACATCGTTCCCGCCGACACACACGGGCTGGAATACAAGCAACTGTATTTGCCAGACACGAATATTCTTATCACCCGCTTTCTTACCGTTGACGGCGTGGGTGAGATCATCGATTTCATGCCCATCAAGCAGGCAGGAAGCACCACTCACCAGCATCATATCGTGCGTTCTGTCCAGGTGGTGCGTGGGTCGCTTTCCTTTGAAATGGTCTGTCGTCCCGCCTTTAACTATGCACGAGACACCCATGTGACGCATCTCTCGCAAGAGGGCGCTGTCTTTATCAGCGAAACTCTTTGCCTGGCGTTGACCTCCCCGATCCCTCTTGAGGAAGACGGTCAGAGGGGCGTGCGAGCCACGTTCACCCTGCACCAGGGGCAATCAGCATACTTCCAGCTCGAAAGTGCCAAAGATCAGGATCTTCGACCCCACCATCACTCTCCCCGTTACTACGAAGCGGCATTTCTCGAAACGAAACGCTACTGGCAGAGCTGGCTTTCCCAGTGCCAATACCAGGGACGCTGGCGCGAGATGGTGCAGCGTTCGGCTCTGGCCTTAAAACTGCTGACCTACGCTCCGACGGGTGCAATCGTCGCTGCGCCAACCACGAGTCTCCCAGAGGCGATCGGAGGGGCTCGTAACTGGGATTACCGCTACACCTGGCTGCGTGACGCGGCCTTCACCGTCTACAGCTTACTCATCCTCGGTTTCACGCAGGCTGCCGAGGCTTTCATGGGCTGGCTTGAGGCACGCTGTAACGAGTTAGAGGAAAGCGGATCACTTCAACCTATGTTTACCATCGAAGGCGGACACGATCTCACCGAGATCACCCTCGACCATCTAGAGGGCTACCGTAAAAGCGGTCCGGTACGCATCGGCAATGGCGCCTACAAACAGCAGCAGCTTGATGTCTACGGAGAGCTGATGGACTCGATCTACATCTTTAATCGTCACAAAAGCATCTCCTATGATCTCTGGCGAAACTTGCGTCGCCTCCTCAACTGGCTCAGCACCAACTGGCAAAACACTGATGAGGGCATCTGGGAGGTCCGTGGAGGACAGCAGCATTTTGTCCACTCACGTGTTATGAGTTGGGTCGCCTTCGACCGTGCCTTGCGCATTGCACGGCATCGCGGATTACCTGCTCCATGTGCTGAATGGGAAGGCATCAGTGCGCAAATCTACGAGGAAGTCATGCAACAGGGCTGGAACAAGCGAGCAGGGAGTTTTGTTCAGTATTATGGAAGTGATGCCGTCGATGCCAGCGCGCTGTTGATGGCGCTCACCAGGTTTACTGGCTCAACAGATCCACGTATGGTGAGCACTATTGACCGCATTCAGAAAGAGTTGACCAGCGACTCTCATGTGTTTCGCTACAACCCCAAATTGGCGGCAGATGATGGATTTAGAGGACAGGAAGGGACCTTTAGCATCTGTAGTTTCTGGTTAGTTGAGGCCCTGGCTCGTGCAGGTCGTCTCGAAGAGGCGCGTCTAGTCCTTGAGAAGATGTTTACCTATGCGAACCACGTCGGATTGTACGCAGAGGAGATTGGGGCCTCTGGAGAGGCGCTGGGGAACTTCCCTCAGGCGTTTACCCATCTCTCACTGATTAGCGCCTGTTACAATCTAGATCGTGCCTTGAACGGAACATTGCGCGGGTAAGAAAATCTACCTCCCTGAGTTCAATGTAAGCGTAGAAAACAATCGTTTTCTTCCCGGGTGTGCACTGATATATGAGCGTCCATTCAAGACTCCTCGCCACCTGCGGTGGCTCGCTCATTTTTGTGTGGGTGGTGATATTTGCGGCCCGAGGCCGCAAATATCACCACCCACACAAAAATGGCTTGCGGAGCGCCGCAGGTGGCGAGGAGTCAGAGAAAGAGCACCTGAATAATTACATAACAAGAGGAATACATACATGGCAACCAATTTATGTGTCAATGACCAGTTCCCTGACTTCTCCTTACCAGATCAGCAGAACAGGGTGGTACAGCTCTCGCATGTCACAAAATCGGGCCTTTTTGACCGCTACCTGGGATTCCAGGACGGCTATCCGCTCATCCTGGTCTTTTTCCGTGGCTTCTTCTGCCCACGTGATCAGCAGCAGATGCGCCAACTGGTGGAATTTCAGCACGAACTGGCAGTCAACTATGGCAGGCTTGTCGCGGTAAGCGCGGACCCACCGTTAGTACAGGCAGCCTTCCGCGCTGGCCTGGGTGCGCAATGGACCTTCCTGTCCGACGAAGAGCGCACAGTAATCAAGCGGATTAACATCCTTGACGAGACGGAAGGCGAGTATGCCTATCGTGCACAGCCCTACACCTTTGTCCTACACCCGGATCTGCGCATTCACAGCATCTATAACGGCTGGTTCTTCGTCGGTCGCCCAACACTCGACGAACTACGACACGATCTGCGAGCCATCATGGAACAGCGCTCAGATTATCGCTACGAAGCATACGACACTCCTGAGGTACGACAGGTCCGCATTCCACAGCAAGAATGGATCGAAGGTGCTCCTCCATCAGGAGCAAATGGCCTCCCAGTTGCGCAGGGCGTCGTGCGCTGGTTTGATACCAACGCAGGCATTGGCATGATCGCACGAGCAGAAACAGGCGAAGATGTCTTTTTCCACTTTACTGCCATCCCTGGCCAGGGCTATCGCACCATCAGACCTGGTAGCACGGTGAAGTTTGAGATTGTTGAGAGTAAAGCTGGTCCCACAGCTCGTAATGTGCAGCAAGTCGAGTAAATCATCTGAAAGAGATGCAACTATGACTATTTTTCGTCCAGCCAGGGAGACAGAACTCAGACACATGCATGAGATCTGGTATCAAAATGAGATACTCAACGACCCTCATCCCCCTTCATCAAGTGCCCCTCGTCGTACCTGCGACATGTTCTTCAGACAGGAACACTCTATGTGGCCGAGCACAATGGAGAGGTGCCGACCTTCGCAGGAGCTATTAACGGAGTTCTGGAATTGCTGTGATCAGCGAATGGGCCGAAGAGGGCTTGGGGCGTCTGCATCTTTCGAGCAGTAAATTCGTCGGAATAGGTGGTGGTTTCTGAAGCGTTTTTCCTGGGTTTTGGTCTTATTCACTGCTCGGAAGGGACACTCTGGGTTGCCTTTTTATCTCAACTGTAGTATACTCTTGGGGCAGTCCCATAGCAAATACTTTACAACTAAAGAGGTCAAGAGAGTACCATGAGTGAGCAAGAACAAGAGGCCTTAGCAACTGGTATCTTCTATTGCTATGCAAGATGCGATGAGATTTATCGCCAAGAACTAGAAAAACATTTAAGTATTTTGCGACATCAAGGAATCATTCGAGAATGGCATGACCGTGAAATTGTTCCTGGAACAAATTGGGCAGAAGAGATCGATATTCATCTTTCAACAGCATCCGTGATACTCTTACTTATCAGCTCTGATTTTCTAACATCGAACTATTGCTATGGTATTGAGATGAAAAAAGCATTAGAAATGCATAAGACAGGTGAAGCTTGTGTAATTCCTATTCTTTTGCGTCCCGTGGTCTGGCAAGGTGCACCTTTTGCCCATCTCCAATGTTTACCCCGTGATGCACGAGCAGTGACTCTTTGGCAGAACCGAGATGCAGCATTCTCCGATATTGTAGAAGGTATTCATACAGTCATTATTAAGCATTCAACATTTTTCTCCAGTTCACCAGCTTCTTCCCTTTTGCCGCCTCAGGAGCAGCCGTTGTCTATCATTCACCAAGATAGTTTTGAAGATGCAATTTTGAGCTTAGAGGATGTAGATATATATGGAGAAGAGTACAAAAGACTAACACGTTTGAGAAACTATAATGACGCTTTGGCTTTATGTAATCATGTGCTCAGTCTAAACCTGGATGAATTGGGTATTATCGAGAAACAACGTACTATTTCTATATTTTGGTGTAACAAAGGACAAATTTGGCATCTGATGGCGACAGAACTAGAAGACCGATTCAGATATAAAGAACTAGAAATTTTTCGTAAAAAAATAATAGATGAGTGCGAAAGTGCTTGCTCTTTACAACCAGATTTGGGGGTCCTATGGTCTCTTAAAGGCGAAATGCTAATGTTTTCTAAACGCTATAAAGAAGCTCTAGGTGCCCATGAACACGCCTTGGCACTCTATCAAGAGGAGTTACTGTTCTATCCAGAACTTGCTCGCGGCATTCAAGTTAGCATTGCAGAGGAGTGGCGAAGAAAGGGAGATTGCCTTTACCTACTAGACCGTTATAAAGAAGCTCTTGTCGCATATGAGGAATGCTTAAAACTCGATCCTGAAAATCCTCGAGGGCTGTATGGTAAGAAAAAGGTAATTGTTGCAGTGCGTGGATGGCCGAAAAATACTGATAAAAAAACAGAGGCAGATGAAACTCTTACAAAATGATATGCCATTTCTAGGCTGCTAGCCTGGTTCCAACAAACAGCTAATGGAATGAGGTTTTCGCTGCACGCTTGCTAGTGTAGACGAAAATCCACAATCCAGTGCAGACAAAATACTAAAGTGACACATTCTCGTCTGCATTCATCTGGGGTGCTTTGACATTCTTGAAGACACTCCGATAGTACGGAGTGTGGAACATTTTCGCCGTCAACACATCATGCATCCCCACCACGGTAAGCAGGCGAAAGAAGCATACGGCAAGTACTGCTCCAAGTAGAGGTGCGAGGTAATAGAGCCACTGGTCCTGCCAGAACCAGGAGACCAGGGAAGGACCAAAGCTGCGGGCCGGGCTCAGACTGGTGCCAGAGATGGGCGCTTCCAGCCAGACCATCAGCGCGACCAGAATCCAGACCATGAGCGGCGTCCAGCGCATCAGGCGATGACTGCTGACGAAGAGAAAAATGGCCAGTACCAGCAGGAAGGTGAGACCCATCTCGATCAGAAAGACGCTCCAGATCGGATATCCCGCCCCTGGTGCCGTGATACCATTGTGCACACTTGCCGCGCGGTCTCTCCATACCAGCACCAGCAATCCCGCTCCCAGGGCCGCGCCAAGAAATTGACTCACTATATATCCGACCAGGTCGTGATGATGCATCTTCCCATGCAGCCAGAATGCCAGCGAGATGGCAGGATTGATATGAGCACCACTCAACTTCCCCAGAGGTGAGATCGCCACCAGCGACCCGCTTCCCGCAAACAACAGCCCGGTGATGAGTCTCCGTATGCCACTATCCGGGAGCACGGTTGCTAAGGGCGACCCTGCGCTAAAATCGAAGGTGACTGCACTTAATCCAGCGAAGATCAGAAATGCTGTACCAAGCAGTTCTGCGCCGTATTCAGGCCAGTGAAGCCCTTGCCACCAATGTTTGTGCATGACTATTTTCCTTTAAGGGTTTATCAACCATCCATATGCTGTTTAAAACCGTCAGGGCAAAGGTAGCGTTGGAGCAGCAGTTTCCCAGCGAGCCTCAAGTGAGGCAAGATAGGCTTGGCGCTTGTGTCGAAAGCGAAAGCGCTGGAGTTGCTCACTTTGAGCGGTGCTGGTCTCTCGTCGCATGTTCCGCCAGCGGGCAGGATCCAGATGGGCAGTATGCTCGACCAGTTGTTGATGATGGGCTGCGTCTTGTTCCCACCAGTCGTAGTAGGCAACAGAGCGACCGTAGCGCAGGAGATAGCTGTTCCAGTTCTTGCGGCCACTGATGCGACGAGAGCGTGTTTTGAGTCCGCGGATGCTCCGTTCCATCTCGTTGTTGGTTCGCGGAAAGTCCTTGCGATCATAGCACTGCACCAGGTGCGAACGCAGATTGGCAAGCACGCACAAGAACCTGGTGAGGCATTCGTGCTCCAGGTCACTGAGTGTGCCATCGCTCAGGGGGTCGGTCATCTGCTCACACCACCCGTCCAGACGGCTTCCCACCGTCTCATTGCTCACCTCCTCTCCCTCTTGTGCCCAACTGCTGTCGAGGAGGTGTTCGATCTGCAACAGCCAGCCGTGCATGCCTTTGACCTGCGCCTGCTGGCTGGCCCAAACTGCCCGCTCGGCTACAATGGTCTGCAAGCGGGCCAGCCTCTGCCCGCAGAGCCAACTCACCGCTCCCCCCTTTTTTCCAGCCGCTGCCTCGCTGGCTTCCACCTCATCGAGATCCTCGGCGCTGTGGACCGTGGCGAAGTCGAATGGGGCCAGACCATCACGGTTGAGCGCGCTGAGGACTCCGCTGGCATACTCATCGAGCACACAGAACTGCTCGGCTTCGGATGTCGACGCCTGGGCACTATCTCCCTTGAGCTGCCTGCGCAGCGCTCGCACCTTGGGTTGCAAGGTCTTGCGCATCGCCGTCTTCACCTGTTTATCCGCCTCACAGGCGAGCTGTGAGGCGTCGCGCAAGGCATGGAACTGGCACACCTGGTGAGGCACCTTCGGCCACAGTTGCTCCACTGCCATCAATTCGCTCTCTTGCGCATCGGTAATCGTCCCTAGGACTTTCACGCTCAACGCCACGACTGGGGCGAGCAGGGCTTTGATCACCGCTGTCTCCGAGGACGTCACGTTCTCGGCAGCCAGCACCCGCCCCGTGAGCGCATCGCGCACGACATAGACCGTCTCATTGCCCTTCTCCGGTTGGATGCCATCAACCGACACGATGATGCCTCCGTTTTTTTCCACTTGTGCCAACCACTGCTGGTCATCTTTGGCCTCGCTACTGGCTCGCAACAGCGTGCAGTACGCCTCAAACAGGTAGAGAATTTCCCGCCGCGAGATGCTCACTCCTAATGAGGCCAACCGCACCTGCAGTTCCCGATGAACCTCATCCACCGTTTGATGCTGACCCAGACGGAGTTGGCCCACCAGCAACACGATGTCGAGCCCATAGGTAAAACCCGGCAAGGCCAGCGCGTCCGCCTCGACGCTGCGATACGTTCGCTGATGTCCCGTACACTGCAGGTCTGGACACCGAGAGCCCGCGTGGCTCAGTTTGATGACCCCTGCCAACGTGATCACTGTCCGCTTCGACAGCGTCATTGCCTGCCGCAACGGGCGATGACATTGGGGACATTCATGCTCAATTGGTCGATACCAGCGCCTCATGACGCTTGCATAGCTCCGGGAGCGTTTCATGGCTCTCTCCTTGCCTCACTTTGACGGCACTTTCTCCCTCATTCTCCCACGCCTCTCCGACGCTCCTTTTGCCCTGACGGTTTTTTTCGAGCCGTTCAGCGAATTGGACTTGTGTAAGTTGAGCACGTCGGCGAAATGCTTTGATAAGCTCTCCAAAGGTCAGGTTCTCAGCGTTCTCCAGATCCATTTCTCCCCCTTTTCCCTGGCTTGAGAGATGTTCAGCCAATGTGCAGGGATTCTGCACATCGAACACAGTATCCTATGCTCAGATGCAGTATAGAGCAGTGAACACACGCAGGTCAACGTCTCTCCTGTATACAATTCAGCTCGCACTGTGATAACTATAAAACAGTATCTTTGGAGGTAACAGATGAACCATTCTCAGCGCAATGCTTTCCTTCGTAACCATCATTATCGCTGGCGCAAAAGCTTCTCCGGTCAGTGGCTCCTCATTGGCCCGGATGGCTATCCTACAACCGAACAAGCTGCGAGGTCTGCAATTGAGCAGCAAGGAAGATGTGCCCCTCCGTCCCCTGGGGAGTGGGCACGTGCTTTGCTTGAAAAACGCCCGCTCGTGCTCGATACAGAAACAAACGGGCTAGAAGCGTGCCACGAGGTTATTGAACTGGCACTCGTAGAAATAGACGGGACAGTAGTGCTCAATACACTTCTTCAATGCCAGGGAGAGATCCCTATCGAGGCCACCAGGATACATGGTATAACGAAGGCCACGCTCTCTTCCGCGCCAACATTTCCAGAGGTCTGGGCCTCGTTCCAGCCCTATCAGAACCGCGAGATCATCATTTATAATGCAGCTTTCGATATTCCTCTGCTGGCCCAAACAGCGGAGCGCTATCAAATGACGCTTCCCCGGCTCAAGAGCCATTGTCTGATGATCCAGTATCTTACCCATGTGGCAGGAGTCCAGAAGAACGAGAGCCCACGGGAGAGCTATCGCTCATTGGAAACCGCTTGCCACCACTTTGGCGTTGCTGTGGGTGGACATCGTGCATTATCAGATGCGCAAGCTGCACGAGAAGTCGTGTGTCATCTTGCCGAGTGGGTAGAGTGAGGAAGGAGGTGGACGATGCCATGTGCTATATGTCAGACGCATCCCTGTCAAGTGCTTTCTGGCGATCTGGCTCTCGATACAGCCTGGCTCTTCTCTGATGAGGCAGAGCAGATGCTTACGAGTGGAGAGTGGTGCTCGCTCTTTGAGCACCTGACCGCTCAGGTGAGCGAGCCAGATGTGTTAGCTGGAAAGACCACGAGAAAGAGGAACGTATCATCGAAGGAGACGATACGTGAGCAAGCTCAACATGCCTGTATTCTCCCATCACAAGAAACTGAAGAATACTGGATTTGGGCACATTGCCAACATGCTTCTTCGTATGCCTATGATGCGGAGAAGGCAGGCAAGTGGTTGGTGTTTGTTCCTGTTGAAAGGATTGATGCCACCTGGACCAGGATCAAAGAAGCGGTCGAGCAAGGACGATTAGGGGGAACAGCAAAGGTAGCCACTGCGAAGAAGTCAGAACTTCAAGTGAATCCAGCGGAGCGGGTTATCTGTGTCTATACCGACGATTGGACGGATGAGTATGAAGTACGGCGCGTCCATGCGGAGCTGTACGATCTGGGATGTACTTGGCCCATGTCCTATAAAACCGATAGTGACACGTTGGCCGGGATCTATCAGCACACTGGCCATACACACATCGGAGTCTATCGGTTTGGTCCCCATGACGCTCTTGACTCCAAAGCGGGAAAAGATATGGTTCTCCCGCAGGCTCGCTGCTGCGAAATGTGATAGACTAAAGAACCAAAGTACTTCTTCAGAGAAGGCCATTTCCAGAGTAAAAGAAATCTATGACCATCATTTCCGACCTCCCCGACCTGGCTATTGAACAGG
>WNFY01007502.1_pt1 | contig 16456 bp, 9 predicted proteins | sample 5400091 | NCBI WGS metagenome assembly WNFY01 (sample SAMN13153364, study PRJNA577476) | soil metagenome | isolation source: 60 cm soil or saprolite under grassland replicate 1 | place: USA:California | collected 2016-06-15
AATAACCCATTCAAAGCATCATAGCGGCCTATAGAGATATCCGTTCCAAAATCATTTCCATTAATCAGAACATCGAGGTTGCCATCTCCATCGAAATCATCAGCAAGCATTCCGTTTAAAACAGAAACCTGTGCTTCCTTCGGTAGAGGGGTCATCGTAAACCTGCCACTGCCATCGTTTCTCAGGAAGCACGACTGAAGCATGTTTGCCTTCAACCGAATAGCGCTTTTTCTCTTGGCCTCGGGAATGATCTGGTCTATAGTCGCCGATGCAAAAGATTTATAATCAGGGAACTGTTTCTTTAACGACGGCAGGCGCTCTACTACTTCGTCCCTACCGTTAGCGGGAAACTCTTTTAACTGTCCCTCCTGATTGGGAAGAAAAAGCGAAGGGATCACTTCGTACCCACCGTTAGCGCCAAAGTCGCCCCCGGTAATAAAAACCGGGTACTGATCACTGGCCCGGTAGAATGTGTTCAAACCAACATTGCCCACGATGTAATCCATCCTGCCGGTGTGACGGAAATCACCGGCAACGATTGAATTCCACCAACCCAGTTTATCGTTTACGCCAGATGACGACGTAACATTCTCAAATCTTCCATTTTTATTTTTAAGGAAAATAACCGGCATCCATTCACCTGACCTGGTCTGTCACATCCGTGAATTTTACTTGTCCGTTCCGCGAGTCGTTTCTCAATATGAAACTGCTTACCGGTTTGGGGTAGTGCCCTGGATCAACCCGCCCGGATACAAACAGGTCAAGCTTTCCATCCTTATTAAAGTCGAAGGCTCTTACACAAAGCTTACTGGTGTAGTTTTGAGGCAATGCGGACGAATCGAATGAAAAATTACCCGTGCCGTCATTGACATAGAGCCTGTCCTGGTAACTTTTACTTCCGCTGGCATTTTGAAATCCGCCACTGGAAATGTACAAATCCGGTCTACCATCACCATTTGCATCAAAAAGCAGTATGCCTTCATCGTTGTAGTTGTAGTTAAAATTTCCAGGCAGATACGCATCCTTTTGAATGAATGAACTGTTCTTCTGCTGCAGGAAGATTTGAGCAGGGTTAGATGAGTTACCTCCGATTACTAGGTCATCAAGACCATCGTTATTTATATCGGCCGAAGCCAGTGCGGGAGTATACTCAGAGAACTTATGTGGCAAAATGGATTCAACATTAAAATCTATGAAATCAAAATCTTTATGTTTATAGTTCAGGTTAAAAGCCTGAGTAGCGTCAGCAAACAAGGCATTAGAATAAACAGACGAGAATGGATACGAACTGTTTTCTTGCGCGTCCAAAATATTCACGTTTATAGCCTGGTCAGTTTTTACATTCTTTATGGTTTGTTTTTTATCCGGGCTCCATTTGACTACAAGAGAATCAATCGTGGCCGTTTTGCCTAATCCAAAGTGTGCGCCCAGTTGGTTAGTAGAGAGGTAACCCCTGTAAGGATTATTTTCAAATGTTTGCAGTTTATTCCCATTGTAATAAATAGTCACCGTTGCTCCAATGCCGTTTACATTTCGATTATCCCCTTTGAAATTAATATGCAGGAAATGGGCATTTACAGTGTCTTTGTCTCTTGTCGTATTACGATACACGAGTGCCTCGTCATTGATATTATTTATTACTATGTCCATGTCCCCATCATTGTCAAAATCCGCGTAAGCAGCGCCATTGGAAAAAGTGGGCTGATGGAATCCCCACTCGTTTGTTACGTCTTTAAATGTGAGATCGCCATTGTTGCGAAAAGCATAGTTGTGAAGTTTCACCTCGGGTATTTGTTTCAAAATTTCATCCTTCGGAATAAGCGGGCTCGCATTTTTGCGATAACTCATAAAATCATGATCGCTCACGTCTTTCGGGAAACCGTTTGTAATAATGATATCACGATAACTGTCATTATCAAAATCGGTTATTAGCGGGTCCCAACTCCAGTCGGTCTGAGAAATACCACTCATGAAACCGATATCACTGAAAACGGGTCCACCGGCGGAATCCTTCCCGCCCGGGCGCGGGCCCTGGTTCAGCGCTAAAACATTTCGCACATATTGGTATTGATATCCATAAGCATCAAAATTTTGATACGTGATATAATTGCTTGTGGCCGACATCACTTTTTTACGATAGTTATCCGGAGCGTTCATGTCCAGTTCTATTACATCAGGGAGGCCGTCATTATTAATATCGGTTACATCCTGCCCCATAGAATTGAAGGAAGAATGTTTAAAATAGTCTTTGACGCGGTTTGAAAATGTGCCGTCATGATTATTGATATAAAGAATATTGTTCGACAAAAAATCATCCGAAACGTAAATGTCTTTCCATCCATCATTATTCAAATCGCAGATGGTGGCTGCATGGCCATATCCATTGTATTTAATTCCCGCCTCGTCAGATACGTCATGAAAAACCGGGTGCTTCAAATTAGAGTCCATATCATTTCGCAGCAACTTACCCCTGTTGGGTCCGGCACTTGTACTCTCATGACGACGTGCGAAGACAGAAGAATTGTATCCGTTAGAAGCCTCGTTAACGACAAGATACATGTCCAAATCCCCGTCGTTATCATAATCAAAAAAATTTGCCATCGTAGATTGTACATGAATATCCAGGCGGTATTCGGCGGCCAGATCCTTGAAATGCGGAATACCATCTTTATCAACACCCTGGTTTACATATAAAATGTTTCTTCTGCGCAGAGAATCTTTAAAAATGGTATTACAAATATAAATGTCCATCAGGCCGTCGCTATTTATATCAATCACCGAAACTCCTCTGGCCCATCTTCCTTCCCCATTTACATTTGCTTTGTCGGTTACATCTTTAAACCTGAAGCCACCCTGATTAAGATAAAGTTTGGAGGACACCATATTCCCAGCAAGAAAAATATCCTGTTTGCCATCATTATTAAAATCACCGATGCCAACACCGCCGCCGTTATAAATATTCACCACATCCAAAGGATTGATTGAATCGTTTTCTATAATTTTATTATTGAAACTGACTCCTGAATGTGTTGAGGAAATTTTTTCAAACAATGTGATTTCTCTTTTACAGGAGAACACACAAACAACCAGAATAAACGCAAAAATTAATTTGATCAGGTTCATTATTGTATCTCTTAATATGGGATTAAAAACGGTTAAATGAGCCATGCAGATCATACGCACCAGTCGTCATCATTCCATTTTACATAATTTCACTCATTTGACATCTGCAATCTATATGAGTCTTAAAGATCAGAACTAACTCATAATTAAAAAGGGTTTCCTTTCAGAAACCCTTTAATAAAATCTATTGCCGGCTAGTAGCCCGGATTTTGGGTCAAGTTAGGGTTCGATGCTCTGGCACTTTGCGGTATTGGCAAGAGAGTCCAATCTGTTGTAATCGCAGTATTGTATAAACCATGTTTCTGTCCATCATGCGTTGGACCGGGAGCCGGATTCACAATAGGGTTATAGCTTCCGGCTACTGCTCCATTGGCCGTATTGATAAAATCTACAGCTTCATTTGTGCCCGCCCTGCAGATATCAAAAAAAGTGGAGTACTCACCGCTTAGTTCATGCCTGTATTCACTCAATACCATTTGCAGAGGGTCTGTTATTACCACACCCGGGTCACCTTTGTAATCAGCGCTGTCCTTCATGTCGGCAGGTGATGTACCACCCCATGCTCTGTCCCTGACTAGTTTAATATCAGCTAATCCCCCTGGAATATCTCCTGTGCGGATTTTACATTCAGCCCTGCTCAGCAAAATTTCAGCGAAACGCATCAATATCTGATTTTGGTCTCCAAAAATATGCGCTGTGTTGTCGTCGGGACTATTATAATTGCCAGTGAGATTTGGGTCTCTCCATTTTTTTGCGCAAACATATCCAGTACGACCTTTATCATCTCCGTACCAGGGCCTGGTTAAAGTTCCAACAGTATTTACAATTGTACCATTGTCGGCCTTATATATTGCATTACCTGAAGCAAAACCTGCCACGACAGGAGGATACCCTGCTATTCCACCCCATTTAGCAACGATCCCCGGGCTTACCAGCTGATCGCCGGGACCCACAATGGTGAGCAACTTGCGTTGGTCTCCCGATTGATAAGAGTTCCATAATGCCGGGTTACCGTAATCATATCCCTGTTGCGTTATCTCGTTTGGCCAACTAAAGCTGTCAATCCAACCAAGCTCAGCGCCTGGTGGCTGCCAGCTTCCGCCCCAATCCTGCGGATCACCCGATTTTTTGTAAAACTGAATTTCAAAAAGCGACTCGTCATTGTTTTGATGATCGTACTCGTTTACGTCCGCAAAACTTGGCAATAAATGATAGTTATTGGTTAGTTCGGGATTACTTAAGGCGGCCAAAGCTCCGGCATAATCCTTTAGCCACATCCGCGCGGCACCTTCATACGCATAGGCAGCGCCTTTGGTTGCCCTTCCTAAATCGACAGTTGGCAATGCTGTTTTTGACCATAACAAAGCCTCAGCCTGCTGCATATCGAGTACTACCTGGGCGAACACAGAATCTCTCGATGATCTGGGTGCTAAACCATCAGATCCGGTGGCGAGCTCAAGAGGTACGCCTCCAAAACAAGCCGCCAGGTAATAATACATTGTTCCCCGGAGAAAATAAGCTTCGCCGGCTAAACGGTCCGCTAATGCAGCGTCCAGTACACCACTTGCCTTTGCTTTAGCTACTACAGGAAGAGCATAATTGGCTCTCGCTATTCCAATATAAAATTGGTTCCACAAAGTATTAAGTCCAAGGAACGTCGCGGGAATTTGGTAATTATTCCAGAATACGTCGGCACCCCAGTTAAAAAAATCGTGTGTTCCGAAATTAGCCCTGTACCAGATACATTTTTTAAGGAGATCGCTATTCTGGTACGTATCATAAATAGAATTTACCGTCGCTATCACATTCGCCTGGGTATTGGCGGCAGCATCGGCAGGAATTCCAAATGTGTTGGTCTGGTTTAAAAAGCTTCTTTTACATGCCAGTGGAATGGCTACACACGTGAAGGCCATTATGCTGGTGATTATTATTATTTTGATTCGTTTCATATCTCTAAATTTTCGTTCTTTACTTTTTAAAAAGTTACACTAATACCGAAAGTGAAAAACCTTGATGAAGGATAGGTTCCATTGTCAAGACCATTTTGAGTAGCGCTACCTCCCTGCATACCTATTTCCGTGTCAAGCCCTGTATATTTAGTAATAGTGAAGAGGTTCTGCGAAGACACATATATTCTCAATCTCGATATGGCAAATCGACTCAACAACCTTGTTGGCAAGGTATAGCCGATGGAAAGATTTTTCAGCTTCAGGAAACTTCCATCCTCTACCCATACGCTGGAAGGAACATTGTTAAGCGTACTGTTATCACCACCATTTGCCAGCGCCCGTGCATATCTATCGGAAGGATTAGTTGGCGTCCAGTGATTCTCGAAATATTTTTCACTTACGTTATCAGCTCCTTCTGAACCTCTTTTTCCAAAACTCTCCAGGTTAGTTTCAACGTAGTTCAATATTTTATTTCCGTAAGAACCATAAAAGTATAAGTTGATGTCCCATGCTTTGTACGTGGCATCTAGGTTAAGTCCACCAAAGAACTTGGCTTGAGGACTTCCTATGTGTGTTCTATCTTCGGCGTCCACCTTGCCGTCACCGTTGAGATCTGCAAATAAACGATCACCGGGACCTGTGAGAGCCTGGTAGTAAACTCCGCCGGGAGCTGCTGCATTCAATTCATCAATTTGTTTTTGGGATTGAATAATCCCGATTGCCTGGTAACCATAAAACTCTCCCACAGGACGACCAACATACGACCGCGTAAAGTCATCCCATCCCTGGAACCCATTTAAAACCAGACCTCCAAGGTTCTGAACATAATCAGTTCCGTTTGTGATACTGGTGAGTTTATTTTTAATAGTACTCCATGTTAAACCAACGCCATATTGAAAATCCCTTCCTGACTTACCCCTGTAATTGACAGTAAGCTCAATGCCTTTATTGTTCATGCTTCCCACATTGCGGGTTATAGAATTGAAGCCTGTTTGCGGAGACGCTATAAGTCTCAAAAGAAAATCTTTTGAGTTCCGGTTAAACCAGTCAGCAGTAAAGGTCAAAGCACCATTCAGAAATGCACCGTCTATTCCTATGTCGGTTTGTTTATCGGTTTCCCATTTCAACTTTGGATTAGCCGGTTGGCTCGGTGCGATACCGTTCTGATAAATTTTGTCAAATGGATAGCCAAGATTGTCGGCTCCTCCACCATTTATATTTGACGGATAATTTCCCGCATATAGAGCTTGGTATTGGAACAATCCGATAGGAATTTCGTTACCCACCTCACCATAACTGCCCCTGAGTTTCAGGTCATAAAGCCAATTCACATTTGCTAAAAAAGATTCATTTTTTATTCTCCAGGCAACAGCAGCAGAGGGGAATGTACCATACTTATGCCCAGTGTCAAATTTTGACGATCCGTCTCTTCTTACTGTAGCAGTTAGCATGTATTTGTCTTCAAACTGATAAGTTAATCTTGCAAATGTCGAAGCAAGCGAATAGATGTTTTGTCCATTTCCTGTGTTTGTGCCCGGGATATTTTGATCGAGCGTGAGATTCGTAACCTGAGACAGATCTCTTGTAAGATTATTTGGCGGGATACCACCACCGCCCATCCCTGTCCATGTATTTTTTTGAGCGGAAATACCACCCACAAAATTAATAGTATGTGCACCATAAGTTTTGTCGTACGAAATGGTGTTCTCCCACAACCATTCAAATGTGCGGCTCATTGTCTGGTGGTAATTTGCCGGAGATATGATAGTTCCGGGGAATTGCTCGGCAGCTCTGTTGTCGGATGGCTGGAGATAAAAACCCGAATAATTACTCACATTCGCCCCAAGGTTTGTTTTAATTCTGAGACCATCGTAAATGGTCGCCTCCAAGGATGAAGTCGCCAAAATGTAATTGCTAATGTTTTGAGACTGGTTGCTTTCTACCGTATAAACAGGGTTATTAAACTTGTTCACATTTGGGTTAATCGGATTATAAAAACCATAATTGCCATTCCCATCTTTGATCTGGTTCGTGAGCCTATTACCGCTGTCCAGTGTGGGCGGATTTATAGCCAGCTGAAAGAGCCCGTTGCCTCCCGTTCCAAGCGGAGTATTTGCATCCTGGTAAGCATATTTAGCGCTTGTGGCTGATTTAAGCCATTTTGTGGCCTGGTAATCGAGATTAAGGCTCAGGCTATATCTTTTAAAGAAAGAGCCTATCACGATGCCCTTTTGATTGTAGTATCCAAGGGACATGGCCGTTTGCACTCTATCACTTCCTCCACGGATGCCAATTGTATAATTCTGCGTCAGCCCGGAACGATACACAGCGTCCTGCCAATCTACCGTATGCAGCGCCTCGGGAGTATGCCATATTGGTAATCCATGGTAAGTATGTGTAGAATCAGCCGCTTCAACCTCATTGGAAAGGGCGGCAAATTGCTGGGCATTTAATAGATTATATTGTTTTGGCGTTGTTTGAACTGATGCGTACATGTCTAAAGAAACCTGCATTCTGTTTTTTAAGCCTTTCTTCGTTGTAATTATAACCACTCCATTGGCTGCGCGGATGCCATAAATAGCGGTGGCAGAGGCATCTTTCAGAACATCAATGGTAGCAATATCATTAGGATTAATATTGTTGATACCCCCGGTTGTAGGATAACCATCCACTACATATAACGGTGCATTGCCGCCCGGAGCAATACTACCAACACCTCTTATAAGCACACTTACATTGCCGCCGGGCGATGCGTCATTATTGACTATTTGCACACCGGCGGCCCTGCCTTGCAGCGCCTGGTCTAAAGTGGTCACCGGAACTTTTTCAATCTGGCTTGCGGTTACTGAACTAACTGAGCCCGTCACATCTCTTCGTTTTTGGGTTCCATAACCGATCACAACTACCTCATTCATACTCGTGCTTTGAACTTGCATTGTCACATCTACCACGTTGCTTTCTCCTATGCTCACTTCATTAACCTCATACCCCACATACGTAAATACAAGAACACTTGAATTAGGCGGAAGAGTAATGGAATATCTGCCATCTTCCGTAGAAGTTGCAGCAGCATTTGTTCCTTTCACAGTCACAGTAACTTTATCCAAAGGTTTGGAATCGGGTCCCGTTACCCTTCCGGTAATAGTTCTTTGCTGCGAAAAAACAAGGAATGACGCGAGAAGGAGGAAAGCGAGGGAAGAAAATTGTCTGAATGCCCTTGCTCCATGAAATAAATTTCTCATACAGTAAGCTTTTGTTTTGAAATTTTAACCTCGAAAAATCTGAACTACAGTTTTGTCAAAAATATTTGCCTCTTTTTTGCATTGATTAACCGTTCATTTATCATTTCACAATACTTCTCAGCAGCGCTACAGATTGTCGTGGTTTTTTTAAAAGGGCACCATTAATCATCAGTGCCCGTTTTTAAACTAACGACTGCCATATGAGACTCTTTCTGTCTGAGCAACTTCAAAAAATGATTCTGTTCTTTTAAACATACCAGAAATGATAATTATCCAACTCTAAACCAGCGTTTGCAAAAATTCTTCAGGGTACCGTTGATTAAAATTTTACCGGGTTTTGAATGATACCCGGACGTGATTAAGTGAAATTTTGAAATTAAAGAAGACAAATGAAACGACTTGCCGATTCTACCCGGTCATAAAGAGGAGAAATTTCTTCATTTAAACAGGATCTCATATAGCGTTCGTTTCAGTAGCTTATCATGCCAATTGTTCAGTGCATGATTCTTCTTTGCATGACTTATCAAATGTATTTTTCTTTTTCCTAGTAAGATGATACTTTATTATCTATTAATTGTGTTTTAATATCGTCCGGCTGTCTAAACCAATTCACATAACACTCCGTTCCCGGCATTGAATCATCTCCATCCACCTTGCAAGTTATAGTCCAGCTAAAACTAAACTAATTGCCTGTATCGGAGGGTGTAGGTTTGTTTAAGATTTGGGGCTCAAATGTTAAAGAAGAGGCACTTCCCACTAAAATCTGCAGTTACAAAAATCTTGCAGCGCAATTCAATTTTATTCTACTCTTTTTTCAGAGGAATTATATGATTCATATTGTGAAGGCGTCATGCCAAACTCTTTTTTAAAATGACGCCCAAAGACCTTAGGATCATTGAATCCTACTTCATAGGCAATCTCTGACACAGACAACTGACTTTTTTTCAGTAGCTGAGCGGCTCTCTTCAGCCGCATTATTCTAATAAACTCAATGGGCGATTTGCCCGTGAGTAAAAGTAACTTTTTATAAAGTGTAACCCTGCTCATGAACAATTCCCTGCTCAAATCTTCCACAGAAAAATCAGGGTTCTGGATATTTATTTCTACGCTCTCCAATGCTCTTTTCATAAACTCCTCATCAACTGGAGTGATCGTTATTTCGCCGGGATCGATCTCAACCAGCTTTTGAAATTTTTTTCTCAGTTGCTCCTGCAGATGCAGCAGGTTTCTTACTCGCGAGGCTAGAATTTCAAAAGTAAATGGCTTGGTTATATAATCGTTGATGCCCGCATTGAAACCCTCCAGTTCCGTCTCTGCTTTTGTTAAAGCTGTGAGGAGTATTATGGGTATATGAGAGGTGTCGGGATTGGCTTTTATCTTTTTTGACAAATCAATCCCATTCATCACGGGCATCATGATATCACTAACGACAAGATCGGGATGGAGATTCTTTACTTTTTCCAGGCCCTCTTTGCCATCCGTGGCCTCGATTACATGATACCTGTGCTTCAGGTTATCCTTTAGATAAAAGCGAAAATCCTCGCTATCCTCCACTAGCAGGATGGTATTCTTTTTTGAATGATGCGGCGAATGCCCATTTCCATTTTCATGCAAATCCATTCGCAGTAAACCCTCTTTTTCAGCAACAGGAGCCAGGTCTTCCGGCTCAACCATTGGAGGAATTGCATTGCCCGTTTTTATAGGCAATGAAACGGTAAAGCAAGTGCCCTTTTCCGGTTCGCTTTCCACATAAATAATACCCTCATGAAGTTTTACAAATTCTTTTGTTATGGCAAGGCCGATGCCTGTTCCATTGTTATGCATGTTGCCCGGCAATTCCTGTTGTTTTTCAAATTTATCCTTATCAAAGAAGGTCAAAAGACATTCAACGTTCGATTTGAAATCTAGTTGAATGTCTTTTTTTTCGGAGATATCAGAAAAGGAATACGCAATATCTTTGGTAAACTTGATGATATCTTCCCGTGATAGCTGGACGGAAAATTTCTGTACCTCCATCTTTCTGAAATCAAGCAGCTGATTAACCAGGTTCAATAATCTCTTTGCATTGCGCTCAATTAAGTGTAATTGTTTCTTTTGTTCAGCGTCAGCAGATTTTTTTATTAACTTATCGAGCGGTGAAAGAATCAGGCTTAAGGGTGTTCTGAACTCATGGCTTACATTGGTAAAGAATTTTGTTTTCATAGCATCCAATGCCTGTACTCTTCCTGCTTCCTTCCGCTGATGTTCTACTATGAAACGCATTCTTGTCCTTTCTACGATCGAGGTTAGTATAAATGGCTTTGCGCATTTTGCCATCTGTCACCAACCAGTCGTTATTGAAGCCTTCCAATAAATAAGCATATTTTATTTTTTCCGGATTAGAAAAATTCAGTGCAGCGAATTCAATGGAAAGAATATTTTCATTGTATCTGAGGGTGACCAAAGAAGTATTCGATATTGACCGGGGCAGAACAACTCTTCCATTTATTTTTTCTCCAATGCCCACAGTTTTGTTGAATATCTGGAGATCAGTCAGCACAAGATTGGGTACTGATTTATCAGTAACAATGCTACCCGGATAAAAAACATTAAAGCCATTGGCGCCGCCAAAAATAATTTCACCCTTTGAAGTTTTCAGAGCTGCATTTTCATTAAATTCAGTTCCCTGTAAGCCATCCCGTTCATCATAATTAGTACACGAAATGCTAACCGGAGCGATCGTATTATTATTTTCACCGTTTACACTGATCCTGCTGATCCCATGACTTGTGCTGATCCACAACTGGCCCTCATTGTCTTCGAGGACATTTAAAATAGTATTGGACGGCAAACCATCCTCTATTCTGAATGACTGAAAATTATCTTTCCGGCTATTAAAAACATTAAGCCCGTCTCTTGTTCCTAGCCAAATCAATCCCCTGCGATCTTCCAGAATACTGATAATGTCATTATTGCTCAGATCTCCGGCGCGACTTGTATAATTTTTGACATGAGTTATTTGCCCGGCTGCCTGATCAAGGACGTCCACACCATTATTTGTACCAATCCAGAGTTTTCCCTGCCTGTCTTCAATGATCGCGGCAATATAGTTTGAATGAACTGAATTGGACAAACCCGAAATATGATGATAAAAGATATTATGCTCGCTATCAAACTTGTCCAAACCGCCATCTAAAGTACCCACCCATAAATTTTTTTTTGAATCCTCAAAAATTTCCCAGACCCTGTCATCCGAAAGGCTATTTGCATTTGCAGGGTCATGACGGTAATGTGTAAATCTTCCATTCTCCAGGCAGTCAAGTCCACCAAAATAACTTCCTATCCAAAGCCTTTGCTTGTGGTCGATCCAGAGACTAACAATGACATTATTGCTGATACTGTTTAAGTTGGCCGGCTCATGCAGGTATTGAGTAAAATTATTATTGGCCCTGTCGAAGTAAAGCAAGCCTCCCCCATTCGTTCCTATCCACAAATTTCCTCTGGCATCTTCAACAAAACGATTGACATCATCAAAACTTAAACTGTTAGTTATTGAAGGCTGGTGCCTGTAAACCGGAAATTTAATAATGTTTTCATGATAATAACTGATCCCTTTTTTATAGGTCCCGAGCCAGATGACACCCGTATTATCTTTATAAGCTGCAGTTATACTGTTCTGGCTTAAACTTTTATCATCGTCAATGTTGTTCAGCAGGTATTGTATTGAGCTGTCTTTTTTATTGAAAATATTCACGCCTCCATGATCGGTGCAAATCCATATATTTCCATTGTTATCCTGCTGGATGCTCACAATTAGATTCGTATTCAGGCGGGGATATCCATTGTCTTTTTCAAGGTGCCTGTATGATCCGGTTTCAGGATGATATAGAATGACACCTTTGGGATTACCTGATGAAGCATAAATCCACAATTCATTATCATTATCTATGAACAACGAATAATCAGCAGAATCTCTTCCATATATTTTTGATGGTATATCACTTTGCAGCACCAGCTTTCCGGCACTATCAATTGCTTCAACAAGACCGTTCGTGTAAATAAGCCAGCAACATTTTTTATGATCTTCTGCAAAAGCCGATAATGCGTGGACAGGAAAATGCGCTTTATAGAGGATGAAAGTTTGGCCGGTGGAGACAACATATTTATAAATAATATGCTGATTTATCAAAAAAAGAAAATCTCCATCTTTGTTCTTTATGATTGCAGAAATGGAGCCCCCAGGAATTCCGAGATTTTTCAACTCGCCCGCAACATTTCTGTCGAATTTTTCCGTAACCGGATCATAAATATTGAAACCATTTCTAGTCTGGATCCAAAGCCTGTCTCCCGGTCCTTCCAGTATATCATGAATAAAATCATCTGAAAGAGTAGTAGTATCATGAAGATCATGCCGGAACTGTTTGAATTGATACCCATCGTAACGATTCAATCCGGACATAGTTCCAACCCATAAAAAACCCTTCCGGTCTTTGAAGAAACTGTTTACCTGGTTATTCGATAACCCCTTGGAAATATCAAGACGCGAGAATTGGAAATGGATATTCTGGCCAAATGAACTAAAACTAGCCAAACAGACAATTAATAATGCTGGTATTCTGATCAGGTTCATAGATTCCAAATATAGTCAGCACTAAGATTAGTAAATAATACGAATTAAAATTTGAAAATTGAACCAATATCCTGAAAATTTAATTTACAGGAGACCCAGCGCAACTTTACGCTAAGAATCTTTTGTTGAGAACAATCCCAATGATCCCTTTGCCAATAAAGACCCGTGTATATATCATGTCGATCCCCATTGTAAGCAATTCGCAGAATAATGGGATTTTTTTCCGTACTCAACTAACATTGAGGCTTCGCTCAACTTACCTTTCAATTCACAATCACGTCATCCGTAAAAAACCAACCCTTCTATCCTTTGCCGGGATGCCAATGAGGACGCTTTAAAACATGATTCGCGATTAGTTTCAGATAATGTACAGTTGTCGGTTTAAAAGTCAGGTCATATAGTTTCAAATAGGCCGGTTGTATCTTTAAAGGTTCACTTGGCTTTGAAGGTTTTGGCGGCTTTGCCAGTTGTGCAGGTGTGATGCGTCTTAAAAGTCTCTAGTGGGCGGAGTCATTTCTGCCCCATAGTTCCACTGATTGTGGAGGCATGAGGTAACCACCAACATAAACTATAGAGCTTAGCGACACATCCACCCCGAGGTCCCGACCAGATTCGAACTGGTGTAGGAGCTTTTGCAGAGCTCAGCCTAGCCACTCGGCCACAGGACCATTATGATTTCAGATTTTATATTTTAGATTTGAATCTGAAGGCGGTCAAAGATAAGTTTTTTAGCTGTTATTTTTTAATGAATGAACAACTATGAATCGAATTGCTGAATCGGAAATGATCCTTAATGATCGCGGAGCAATTTATCACCTCAATCTCCTTCCTGAAGAACTTGCTCAAAACATTATTCTTGTTGGTGATCCTGACCGGGTAAAACTCGTAAGCAAATATTTTGACAGGACCGAAGTAAAATCCCGGTACAGGGAGTTTATTACTCATACCGGTTATATCGGGAAAAAAAGAATTTCCGTGATCTCAACCGGCATAGGCACTGATAATATTGATATTACATTGAATGAAATTGATGCCCTGGTAAACATCGATTTCAAGAGCCGTGAAATAAAACCAAAACTTACATCGGTCAATATTATTCGCATTGGGACATCGGGTTCATTACAGGAAGATATTCCTGTAGATGGTCATGTAACAGGCACTCATGGATTGGGTATTGATAATCTGCTAAATTTTTACAGGCTGCAGCAGAATGAAGAAGAGAAACAGTTGCTTCATTCATTTGTCACACATACTCAATTACATGGCGAAATGAGTTATCCCTATATAGCAGGAGCGAGCGCCTCACTGATAAAACATTTTGTAAAAGATTTTTACCAGGGCATAACCGTTACCTGTCCTGGCTTTTATGGACCACAGGGAAGAATTTTAAGATTAGGGATCCGCAATCCCGACCTGATAAACAGCCTGACAAATTTTCGGTTTGGGCAGCATCGTATAGCTAATTTTGAAATGGAAACCTCAGCCATATATAGTCTTGGAAAATTGCTGGGGCATCACTGTCTTTCATTAAATGTTATTGTTGCTAACCGAGTTAAAAAAGAGTTTTCGAAAGATGCAGCTTCAGCAGTAGATAACCTCATAAAAAAAGTTTTAGATATAATTGCTGATTATATTTGAGTCATGAAAATCAATTTTCAAAAATACCAGGGCACCGGGAATGATTTTATTATTCTTGATAACAGAAAAAAAGAATACCCCTCATTGACTGCTTCTCATATTCGCCATATGTGTGACCGTCGCTTTGGCGCAGGTGGAGATGGATTGATGATGCTCAACGAAAAAAAAGGCTATGATTTTGAAATGAAATATTACAATGCCGACGGCCGGGAAAGCAGCATGTGCGGCAACGGGGGCCGTTGCCTGGTAAAATTTGCTTATGAATTGGGCATTCATAAAAACATTTATCATTTTATGGCTGCAGACGGTGACCATGAAGCCGAGATCGATACAGATGGAACCGTTTCAATAAAAATGCAGGACGTAAAACATGTTTCTAAATTTCATGGAGATTATATTCTTAATACCGGCTCGCCACATTATATAAAAATGGTACCCGATGTAATGAATACAGATGTATTTAAAAAAGGACGTGATATCCGCTACAGCAAAGAGTTTGAAGAAGAAGGCATCAATGTAAATTTTGTTGAGCAATTACCGGATGAAGATAAAATACTTGTCAGAACTTATGAAAGAGGTGTGGAAGATGAAACCTGGTCATGCGGCACCGGAGTCACTGCAGCGGCACTCATTTGTTATCATAATGAAAACGGCTTTAATGATGTGGAAGTAAAAACATTAGGCGGAACATTGATCGTTGAATTTGACAGGGCGGATGATAATCATTACAATAATATTTGGCTCAGTGGTCCTGCAGAAAAAGTTTTTGAAGGCACCATGGAGCTTTGATAAAATCAGGCGGAATGGATAAAGACGAGATCATCCGGGCAAGTAAAAATATTTTTAACCAGTTTACAGATACATGCCTGCAAATTCCTGATGAAATTTTTTTTTTACAGCCAACGGAAAAATGGTCAATCGCACAAAACGTCGATCATCTTATTCGCGCTGTTAAAATAACCCGCCTGGCCTATTCACTTCCCAAATTTTTTATAAGAGTTAGTTTCGGAAAGCCAAATCGCTCTTCAAAAACCTATGAAGAATTGGTAGCCAAATACAAATCAAAATTAGAGCAGGGCGGTAAAGCAGGTGGTCGTTATATTCCTAACATTACAACTGCAAAAAAATTTCCTTTTATTCAAAAATGGCAGAGGGAAAATGAAAAATACCTGGAATCACTTGAACTGAGATGGAGTGATCGTCAGCTGGATCAATACATGGCTCCTCATCCACTTCTCGGAAAATTAACTTTACGGAAACTTTGTTATTTCACCATTTACCATACCGGGCACCATCTCGATATTATTAAAGTGAGACTGACCGAACAACTCAACTAAATGGAAAATCAAATCTCTTTGCCTGGAAGTTTTAACGTTCGTGTATATGGAGTACTGATCAATGAACAAAAACAAGTCCTGGTGAGCGATGAATATATTCGTGGTAATTATTACACTAAATTTCCGGGAGGAGGACTGGAACTGGGGGAAGGAACAAGAGATTGCCTGAAAAGAGAATTCAAAGAAGAAATGGATCTTGAAGTAGAGATCGGCGAACATCTTTATACTACTGATTTTTACCAGGTCTCAGCATTTAATCCGGCTCACCAGATCATTTCGATCTATTATAGGGTCAAAGCTCTGGAAGAGATCAAAGTTCCCCTGCGCACCAAAGAATTTGATTTTGATGAACAGCAAATGGAAGTATACAATAGGATAAAAATGACAGAAACGTTTCGGTTTATAGATTGGACTAATTTTTCTGCGGAGAATGTGACACTTCCCATTGATAAAATGGTTGCCAGCCTATTAAAAGAGAGGTTTTAAAAAAAATATTCAATGTTCAATTTTCAAATCTTATTTAATTGAACATTGAACATTGTTGGTTGAGTATTGAAT
>WNFY01002964.1_pt1 | contig 16453 bp, 12 predicted proteins | sample 5400091 | NCBI WGS metagenome assembly WNFY01 (sample SAMN13153364, study PRJNA577476) | soil metagenome | isolation source: 60 cm soil or saprolite under grassland replicate 1 | place: USA:California | collected 2016-06-15
CTCTTGTAAAGAATGCTTCACGCTGCGTGAGATCTTTTACATCAATATCAAAAATGCTTAAACACATGCGGCAACCAATATCAACACCTACGCCATAAGGTATCACTGCATTCTCTGTTGCCAGCACACCACCAATGGGCAGGCCATAGCCATGATGCGCATCAGGCATCAATGCACCTGCTACTGCAACAGGCAGTTTGGCAGCACTATACATTTGATGCAATGCGCCTTGTTCAATATGTTCACTGCCAAATATGTTAAACTGAATGCCGTTATTGTTTAAACTTATTTCAGCACTTTCAATTTCCTTTTTTGGCATGAGCTTTTCCGCGATTAGTGCAAGCACAGTATCATTCATGTATTCAATAGGTGATGCAAGCACTGCTTTCAAAACTTCGAGTACATTTTCTTTTGTGTGATGTTTAAAATTTTTTTCCATCACATTCATAGCAACACTTATCACGGGCCCTTCGGGATAACCGATGGCACGGAGTTCTTTGCCTGTTAATGATAATTTTGCCATTTTGCAATTATTTATTTATTTGGATGTCCAAGCTGAAGTTTTTCATGGTATCGTCGTTGCGTCGCAATCCTTTCATCTGTCATACTACTATTGAGCTTTTGCCAAAGCTTAGATTATTGTGGAGAATATTTTAATAATTATGAATTATACTTCTAATGTCCATTAAAAATAAATTGCCCAAAATATTTTAATCAATTGTAAAAATCCAATCTGCTATAGATTTTTCATCCTTATCACTTACAATATGTTCTTCAAGAAATAATTCTTCTAATAACTCTTTAGATATTTTAATTAGATTTTTTAGAATAAGATTACTTTGAAACTCAAATAAATAATTTTGTTCGTTTGGAATTACTTTTACGCCTTCACAAGTCTTTAAAAAATCTATAATAACTTGCCTGTTATTTGTATCCTTAGTAATGAGTCTTCCATTTTCTGAATGGTTTAAAAAATTGCGTAAGAAACCGTATTTGATTAACCTATCCCACACTGTTTCTTTTTTAGAGAAATCAAGTTCAATAACTTTTTCAAGATAGTTTCTGTACTTATGTATGCCTTCTCCCGAAAAATCTTTAAGCTTTATTTTCTTGTTTTCTTGAAGATAACGACACAAGTAGTTCATCTTTTTTTCTACAAATGAATAAATGCTAATTATTAAAGAGTCGTAATAGATTGTTTGCAATCCTTCTTTTTGTCTTAATTTAATTTCATCCCAAGGATTAGAATAAAACTCTTTTAACCGCTCATCCATTTTTAGAAATTCATCATACTTTTCTTTTGCTTTGAGAATTTCTTTATCAATCATTTCATCTACACCACTGACATAATCGTCAAAGGATAAAAAGGGTACTTCAATTTCTGAAAAGTAATCCCAACCCTGTATCCTTATTCTGTAACTACGTAATCCCATAAAATGCAATTTTATATAATTAATGTTATTCAATTTAGTTCTAACAATACAAGAGTCCCGTACACACGGGAACAAAAGCTCATCCATGCACCGCACTCTGGCTCATAAAAATCAGACATCAACACATCAGAGGTCAAACATTAAACTGCTACCGTTTTCCACTTCCCTTTTCTAAATAAAACATAAGCCATGATGGTTATCGCGGTTTCTGAAACAGGTATCGCGATGAATACTCCTGTAGGACCCATGTTTAAACTTGATGCCATGATGTATGCAAGTGGTATTTGAAACAACCAGAAACCAAAGAGGTTTATCCATGTTGGTGTCCATGAGTCGCCGGCACCATTGAATGCATTGATCATTACCATGCCGATACCATAAAAAATATATCCTGCCGCAACTATGCGCAATGCCTGTACCGCGATCACTTTTACTTCTTCCTCATTTGTGAAGATGGAAATGATGGGTGCTGCACCGAATAAAAATATCAGCGATACCAATGCCATGAATACTGCATTATATTTTGCCGTTTTCATTACCGATTCTTCTGCACGTTGCGGCTGTTTTGCACCAAGGTTTTGACCCACCAATGTTGCCGCTGCATTACTCATACCCCATGCAGGAAGTATGAAAAATATTACAACCCGCAATGCTGTTTGATAACCTGCAGATGCAGCGCTATGACCGGTTTCAGCAACAAGCCTTGCAAGAAAAATCCAACTGCACGAACCAATAATGAACTGCAATGTTCCCGGTGATGCAATGTTTATAATTGTTTTGATGATCTTGAAATCCGGTTTCAAATGATGCGCATGGATCTTAATGATGCCTTTACCTTTATAAAAATGATATACCTGGTAACAAACACCAATTCCTCTTCCGGTTGTAGTTGCGATTGCAGCACCTGTTAAACCAAAAGCAGGTATTGGTCCAAGACCATTAATTAATAACGGGCACAAAATGATGTTGCACAAATTCGCAACCCACAAACTTTTCATAGCCATTGATGCATCACCTGCGCCGCGAAAAATTCCATTGATCAAATAAAGCATCATAATTACAATACATCCACCCATCATGATGCGTGTGTACGTAGTACCCATTACAATGGTTAGCGGGTCTGCACCCATTGCCCGCAAAATATCTGGTGCAAAAACAAATCCTGTACTGCTCACAATTATTGTTAACACTAACGCAAGCCAGATTGCCTGCATACCTGATTTTGCAGCAGCATCTTTATCTTTTTCACCAATACGTCTCGCTACCACGGCGGTTGCAGCCATGCTGATACCGATTGCAATTGAATACACGATATAGAGCACCGATTCAGTAAGCGCCACTGTTTGCAAAGTATTTTCACTATGTGGCAAATGGCCAACAAAGAAAAGATCAACCAGCGCAAACACGCTCTCCATCAACATTTCAAGTATCATTGGTATTGCCAGCATAAACACGGCTATGCGAATACTGCCGCTGGTATAATCCATTGCCTCCCCTTTAATAGCACGTTTTATAAAAGAAAAAATTCCTGATACTTTATTGTATGTTGTTTGTTCCGGCATGATTGTTTTTTTAAAAATTTTATGCGACTATCTTTTGTGCATGTGGCATCGCCTGTTGTGTCACTCTCTTTTATGTTCTGTTCTTTGTTCGACAAATATTCGTTGCTATATTTTATTTTCGAAAAGATTGGAGCAATCGTTTTCGCAATACTCCAATCTTATTATATCAATTCATTTCAGGCTGACGGGCAAAACCCACAATCTGTGTTTGAACCGGAGTTTCATTTATTTTAAATTCAGCCAATGCCTTCATCAATTTATTTGACCATTCATAATCCTTTGGTGTATGTAAAATCTGTACATATCCTTTTCCCAATTCTATCATTCTGTTTTGGTTAAAACAAAAACAGTATTGTTGAAAAAAGTTTTCTGCTTATTATGATCAAAGTAAGCATGCTGGTATACAGATACTATTTCATAACCAAAAACTTCCCTGATATGAGTATAGGCTTTGCTTATATCAATATTACCAATAAAGCCTAAACAAGGTACTTTATCAAATTGTAAAACATAAAATGCTTTTACTTCAATAAAATGTCCGTCGAACAATCCGTTTGTGTTTGTTATTCTTTTTCCGAAAATCCATTTCATTTTATACCTCCTCTTTATTGGCTTATCAATAGTTATTAAATCGAAAGCCTGTAAGACATTTCCCCCGACAGTTCTTTCTGTTTGCATCATCCATATTGCAAACCGGATAATCAATATAAATATGAGAGCAAACGGATGCGGCTATAAAATATTTTTACTGCAACGTTCCTGTGATTTGCAAAACTGTTAATAATACTGCGGGAGTTTTTGTGCACTGATAGAGGTTCATTTTGTCTTTTATTATCAGGCACATTAAAACATTTTCTCAAATGCAACTTATCAAGAGGCAGACAAACAAAAAACCCCGCATTTTTTGCGGGGCCGTATCGTCAGTTAGTTTTAATTGCTATTAACTTACAATAGTGCATGCCCCGCAAATGATATAATCCACCATCGGACTAAACCATCTTTTTGTTTCGATATGTAGATTTTTGCGAATCATGTTGTTAACTATTTTATAAAATTTTTGGTGTTGCAAAATTGTAATTATTTTTTCATTGCTTCAAAATTTTTTTACAATTTTTTTTCACAGGATTGTTATGCTTCGCTGAAATGCAGTGCGAACAATGATTTCAGAGAGATTAAAATTTTGCAGTAAAGAATTTAGTACTGATATTTTTCACGGTTTAATCTTTGGTAAAATCTCCGTTTGTTTCGATAGCACGATTTAAATGATTTTAAATTATTAATACCAAAACTTACATATTTCACAAACAGGCACGTCATCAGATTCTGCGAATAAAAAAATTTTTACTTACTATTCCGGTTATCCTTATTCTTGTTTCGCTTCTTAAATAATTCCAATCCTATTTTTATTTTTCCTGTTTCATCACTTTTCGCCCTCAGGTAAATACTCATGCCCACTTTCGCATTCGCACCTTTGTTGGCTGGCTTATATGAAGGATCCTGCCGCTTAAGATTGCTGATGGGAATTTGCATGCTTATATCCGTGCTTTTTTTATTATAGCCATACACACCTTCCACATACATAGTGATAGCAGTTGAAGCTATCTCCATGCGGGGTATCTGAACATCGTTATCTTTTATACTGAGTTTATTTGTTAGTTCAGCAAACGTGATATTTGATAAATCACGATTTAAGAAAGCAAAATTTTGTATTTTCTCAACGGGCAAAAACTTGATCAGCGCACCATTCTTTATTGAGAAATCAACAGTGCCCTGAATAGAGCCGGGAAGGATACGCGCATTGCTATTTATGCCAAATATCAGATCAGCATTTGCATTCATATTGCCGCGAAGATTATGGTACGTAATGCCGTCCTGACCAAAATTATCAAAGCCATAAAATACTTTTCTTACATCCACATTTTGCATTTTCATCTTTGCACTTGCCTGGTGATAGTTATCATTTACTTCATGTATTTTTCCGGTTACTGATAAACTTCCGCCCGCATGCAGGAGAGAAGCCTTTTGTATTTCCCAATCATTCTCCTGAAAAAGCACCTGTGCCAATACATTATCAGCAGTAAAATGTTTTAATTGAACATGATTGGCCTTTATATTCAGTTGCAGGTCTCCTTTTTCAAGCATGTCATCAATTTTTTCTGCAGTGGCAGCGAGCTTGCTTTTGGCCTTTCTGTCGCTTTTATACTTTCGCCTCCCGAATATTGTTTTGAAATCGTCAAGATTTAAAGAAGGCGTAAACACATTGCAGGCGATATATGCCTTACCCGGATCGGAAGTGGAAATGCCATTAATGTTAGTGCCTGCAACATCTATTTCAAAGTGATTTTTCTTCATGTCGCAACGTAAACTATCTACTTTAATATTATTTTCAGAGATTGAAACACTTCCACTGCAATTGGTAAAATTGAGATCCCTTGGTTGATATATCAGGGATATATTGTGCAACTGAATATCGGCTGTAACTTTTGACAGCAAGGCAGGGCTTGGTATCAGCGGCCCGTTATACTGTAAAAAAAGTTGTGCCGTTCCACCTGTAAACTGAATGCTTTGCAATGAAAGCTGATCATTCAATGTTTCAAAATTGCATTGCGAGAGAAAATTAAATTTAATAGCCGGCTTATTTAGATTTACCAGTTTTATGCTATCAGCATTCAATTCTATTTCACCCCAGTTGCCTTTAAAATTATTTACAACTATAACAGAATTTTCATCAGAAGCGGGGAAAGAATCACTTTCCTTATTATCATACTTTCCTGAAAAACTGCAGTCAGTAAATGAAGCTATCGGTGTTGTAATTTCATTTTCCTTTGTTATATAGTTTACAACAATATGCGGGTTGCTTAAATAAGCAAGAGGGCCTTCGAGACGAGCTTCAGCATCAAGTGTTTTTTCTATTCCAAGCACGTTTAATTTATTTCTTATTCGCGCTGTAAGTAATTGCATAGCCTGCTTAAAAGGAACTGCCTTTGTTGTTACATGCATTTTAAACCATGCAGAATCTTTTAAATGAAAGAGGCCATCTATTGTGTATTTGTGATTATTGACATTAACTTCTGCGTTCTTAAAGGATATTTCTTTTGAAAGCTTATTAAATTTTATTACCCATTTTTTCGAATTTACTATGTGGTTTTGCAGGTAAACTCCTTTGTTGATGTTAAAGCCGAGACCTTTTATAAAACCTTCTTCATCTATCTTTATAGTAAATACAGAATCATCTTTATTTATGGATGCATTCAATTCATTAAACTTAAATTCATGGCGCTTGTGCTTCATTGCGTCTTCAATTAAAACACTGATATTATCCAGTTCAATTCCGTGTATAATTATACCCGTATTATTGTTTTTTTCTGCTGTGTCCCTTTTTAATAAAAGATACGCATTTGTATAGTGTGCAGTATCGGTAAAAAAATGAAAGCTGCCATTGGCTATTACAAGTCTTGCAATTTGAGGATGAGGATTAACGAGCTGAAGAAAATTTATTCTGCATGATGCATATTTTGCCGCGAGCAATGGTTTGTGATATTGTGAATCAAGTATGCTTACTTCATAAATATTAATGCCGGCATAAGGAAAACTGCTGAGCAGAGAAACATCCATATCTTTTATTGTGACATTGCCTTTTATTGCCCGGCTAAGCTGTGTTCTTATTTTTTCAATGATACGTTCTTTGTTGGTCTGTATATAAACAGCAACAATAGTAAGCAGCAATACAATAAGCGCTGCAATGATGCCGATAACTCTTAGAGCGATACGTATATATCTTTTATGCCTAATTTTTTTTATCATGTCAGTTTACTCAGCAAAAATCCCCGCAAATTGCAAGGGAGCGTTAAAATTTAGTGTCAAGAATATATGGTAGCATCGCTCTCCATGTAGGCCAGTCATGATTAATGTCTGTGCCCCATATATCAAAGTCGTGCGAGATGCCTTTATCCCACAGCACTTTTGAAAATCTTTTGTTGGCTTCGGGATCTTCATACGCACCGCCTCCCGCGTAAATATGAATATGATGTGATGACCTTATTTTATCAAGAAACCATTGGTCATGCAGATTCGGTATATAATGAATTGGACTGTTAAAATACACTTGCTCATCCCAATAACCTTTTGTGTATTCTGTAAGATCATAAACGCCACTCATGCTGATAGTGCCGTGAATAAGATCAGGTTTTTTCAAAAATAAATTCATAGCATGCAGTGCGCCCAATGATGCACCGCAGGTATAAATAAATGTTTCATTGCTGGTGGCATTACGAATAAAAGGAATCACTTCATTAAACACATATTCGTTGAATTGATTGTGGCGAATAGCTTTGTGTTCTGGAAGCATATCGTTATTGAGCCAGCTTTCATTATTGATGCTGTTGATGCTGAATATCCTCAGTTTACCCGCATCAATCAAAGGTCTTAAGACATCCATCATTTGAAAACGTTCATACTCCAGGTAATCCGCAGCAGCAGTGGGTATAAGCAATACGGCAAAGCCAAAATGACCATAAGAAGCAATGGGCATCTCCTTTTGCAGTGCAGGACTAAACCATGAAGTAATATCTCTTTGCATGTTAATGAATTTATTTTTATTGACTGAGCTATTCTAATTCTATTAAACTTCGTTGTGCCTGCCTGCCGGTAGGCAAGTCACTCACTTATACACTTTGTTCTTTGTTCAACAACCCACCCCTACACCCCTCCCAGGAGGGGATACACTCCGTAGTATTATTTTCAAAGTAAACGATTATAAGTTTTAAAAGTTACACGAGTTGCAACTACAAACTAAAAACCACAAACTACAAACATGTCTTCTTTATTTCATTCCAAAGATCACGATAACATCGTGCAGCATAACTACTGTTGGCAAATTCAAATATGGGTTGTTGATGATTCCCCATTTTCTCCACATCACTTAAATAAGGAATATAATTTTTGAAAAATAATTTGTCCTTATAAAATTGCTCCATCACTTCATGATGCATATTCTTGCGGTGATCAACCATACTAAAGAAACATCTTATTTTGCCGGTATCCAACTCATTATCGTTAAAATAATTCATTACAATGTCAAAAGATTTAATCGATAAGGTCGTTGGTATGTTGGGCATCAGTATCCATCCGGCTGCATTAAAAATGTTTTCATGAAGCAATGATATACCAGGCGGACAATCCATAAACAGCATATCAAATTCTTTTAAACCCGATACCAGACTTCGCAATTTCTTTTCACTTTTTTTCATTTCATCCAGCACTACATCTGCATTTCGTGCAGAAAGATCGGAAGGTATTGCCCAAAGATTTTCAAAGGCAGAATCTTGTACTGCATCTTTTATGGCCATTTCATCAGTGAGCAATTTCCTGGTTTCATTTTTTGTTGTGGGTTCTACATTAAGATAAAAAGAAGAAGAGCCTTGTGGATCAAGATCCCATACAACAGTTTTTAAACCATCCGCAGCCCCAAGGTACGCAAGGTTTACAGTGGCGGCAGTTTTGCCTACGCCGCCTTTAAGGTTATATAACGCAACAGATACCATAAAATAAATATACAAAACATTTATTCTTTAGGATTTTATGTAATAGCTTTTGTATAAGTGGTTTGTTTGACAGCTTCTGCAATATGTAAAGAATTAGTTTTATCGCAGCAAGTCTCATAGAGGCGAAATGTTAACGAAATAATATTAATGATTTTAAATGAGTTATGTAGGAGCGGCGTATTTTTAAATATTGTTTTGAGATATATGTGCGAACATATCGCTCCTACGAGCTAAACAAGTCCGCAAAGATATACAGTCAAAGTGATTGCGACGCAGGGGACGATGCTACAAAGCCCCAAAGCTGGTACCAAAAAAAATAAATTACTACTTCACAATTCTCCCCTTCCATTCATACTTTCCAAATTTGCCAAGCCACCCGGAGATCACTGTATACACAATATGAAAAGGCTGCATTACAGGGAACCACCATAATAATTTTTGCTGCCCAAAAAATTTTGCAACAGGAAACATAAAAATAAGTTCACAGCATGTTTTAATAAGAAGTAAAATAAACCAATAAAAAAGTATCCGGGAATTTAAGAAGCTCAGAAACGGCAACAAAAGCAAACAAAGATTTACAAGATATACAAGCAATAAAACCAGAAAAATTTTTTTGTCATTATAGTTCGTTGCCTTGCTTGCCCAGCGTATACGCTGATTGATAAAACTCTTCCAACCCTGCATGGGTAATGTTTCAACAATTGCATTCCTGTTAAATAAGTACCCGATTTTGCCGGGATATCGTTGCTCTATTTTATGCATCAACAGCATATCATCACCGCTGGCAATATTGTCTACATCTTTAAACCCATTCACTGCATAAAACGCTTCTTTTGTATAAGCAAGATTCGCACCATTACACATGTTGTGAAATCCGGCACTTACCGATGAAGCTGTAATGCCCTGCAGGCTTATAAAATCGAGACATTGGAAAATGGAAATAAATGATCCGTTGTTGATAAACTTCACCGGTGCAGTTATGAATACTATATTATTCATTTGAATATAACTATCAAATAAACTCAGCCATTGTGGACTTACTTTGCAATCCGCATCTGTTGTAATGATCCAGTCATAAGATGATTGAGCAATAGCTGTTTCAATTGACTTTTTCTTATACGAGTTTAATTTATCACTAACAATTTTATCTAATTGAGTAAGCCGGAGATTTGCAAATTGCTGCTGCAATTTTTTTACAATTTGTACAGTGTTGTCAGTAGAAAAATCATCTGCTACTATTACCTCAAATAAATTTGATGGATATTTATTTTCCAAAATTGATGCTACACACTTTTCAATATTATCTTCTTCATTTCGGGCAGGGATTACAACACTAAAGCGGTTTTGTGATTGTAACCTTGTATTCGGTTTAAAATATTTCAACTGCATGAACCACTTATAATAAAGCAGTATCAGTATGCAATAGCAAAGCAAGAGAATTATAGCTATGTAAAGAAACAATAACCACATGTGCACAAAGAAAGTCAAATTATTGAGAGAAGAGTAAAGCAATATCATCAGCAAATTTTTCTTTCAACAACTGATGGCCCGCGTCAATTATAGTAACCTTCACGTACTTGCTGTTTTTAAAAAATTTACTTCGCCTGCTTAAAATAATTCTGTCATAACGGCCAAACAGGAGGCGAAGAGGAATTTGATATTTATCTATGATTTGTGTGATAGTATTTGCGTCTGGCTTAAATCTTCGCATCGTAGCCCACCGCTGATACAACAATGTTCTTCCTCTTTCATCATCGAGATAATAATGAATAATCTTAGCAATGCTTTTGTTTAACAAACCAATTTTATGTCCAAAGCTCGTGAGTATAAAAAACCAGTGAGGCTTTTTCATGGTATAAACAAATAATTTGTTGCCTAAGAATGTTTGTGTTGCTAACCAATACCAGAAATTTTGATGCAATCCATCAGGTGCAATTAATACTGCTCTTTCAATTTGCGAAGGCATTAATTGAAGCATGTGCAGTGCGACACGACCGCCAAGACTAAATGCAATCACAGAAAATTTAGATAACTTGTCTTTTACATTTTCATTCTGCTGAATAATGGTATTTAGTATATTCATTAAATCGTTTGGCGTCATTAAAAATCCTTCATTCCATTCAGTCATACTATGAAAGGGAAAATCCATTGCTATCAAAGTATATTCATCGCCAAGCTTTTTTTCAAGTGGTGCAAAACTGCTTCCATCTTCCCCATACCCATGAAGGCATATCAGCAATTTATTTCCCGTTCCAAAAAAAGAAACATGAATAATTGATTTCTTATAGGTAATAATTTGCCGCGCTGTTTTCATTCAATACAGTTTACGTTCTTACAGGAAAATTTAATCCTTTTATCTTGGTAGTCTCATAAAGATACATCAATTTTGAAATTAGTTGCATAACTAACTATATGCCCAACAACCAATTTAAAAAAGGAGAATTATACAGCGTTATTAACGGTATGGCAAGTACTGCTATAGCTCGTCGTCTGCAAAAACATTTCAGGCAGGCAGGATTGGAAATCACCATTGAGCAATGGAGCATTTTATATCATTTGTGGCTCGAAGATTGCCTTAGTCAACAGGAGTTATGCAATCGTACTTTCCGTGATAAACCAAGTATTACAAGACTTATAGATAATCTTGAAAAACAAAAACTGGTAAAAAGAATTGCATCAAAAGAAGACAGAAGAATAAACCTCGTTTGTCTTACAGAGGCTGCAAAGAACTTGCAAAATCTTACAGTTGATCTTGCAAATCAAACGATGGATGAAGCGCTGATTGGTGTGAATAAAGATGAAATTGAAACAGTAAAAAAAGTTTTATACCAGGTATATGATAATTTGAATAAATAGAATTTTTGAGATTTCGTAACTCGTTTTAAATTATTTCTTCACTACAATAAAAACAAAATATTATGCAAACCCAAACACAGAAAAAAACTGCTGCTTCGAAAGGAGGCGAATGGCTAATCAAAGAGAGTAATGCCGGTGAGATTTTAATACCGGAAGATTTTTCTGAAGAACAAAAAATGATTTATGATACAAGCCTGCAGTTTATTAAAAGTGAAGTATTACCCAATCTTAATCGCATCAATAATCTCGAACCCGGTTTTATGCCTTCGCTGCTAAAAAGGGCTGGTGATTTAGGACTATTAGGCGCTGGTGTTCCTGAGCAGTATGGCGGATTAGGAAAGGATCTTGTTACTTCAACCATCATAAATGAAGGTCTTGGTGCAGGGTATTCATTCTCTGTTTCTTTTACAGCACAAACCGGAATTGGTTTAATGCCCATACTTTATTTTGGCACAGAAGAACAAAAAGAAAAGTATGTTCCCAAACTTACAAGTGGTGAATGGAAAGGTTCTTATGCACTCACCGAACCCAATAGTGGAAGTGATGCGTTAAGTGCAAAAACAACAGCGAAGCTGAGTGATGATGGCAAATATTATATTCTTAACGGGCAAAAATGCTGGATAACCAACGGCGGCTTTGCAGATGTTTATACTGTGTTTGCAAAAGTGGATGGTGACAAATTCACAGCCTTTATAATTGAACCTTCTTTCGAAGGATTTACAAGAGGTCCTGAAGAACATAAAATGGGTATTAAGGGTTCTTCCACTGTACAATTATATTTCCAGGATTGTAAAGTTCCTGTTGAAAATTTATTGGGTGAAATTGGTCGAGGGCATATTATCGCCTTCAATATTTTAAACACAGGTCGTTATAAATTATGTGCTGCGACATTAGGTGGCGCTAAAGGAGCAACGGATATTTCTGTGCAATATGCAAACACACGTGAACAATTTAAAACACAGATTGCCAACTTCGGCGCCATTAAACATAAGCTTGCTGAAATGGCGATCCGCATATGGGTTGGTGATAGCGCTTTGTACCGCACTGGAAAATTAATAGATGACAGGGAAGCTGAATTAAGATCACAAGGTGCAACATTTGAAAAAGCATATCTCGAAGCTGCGGAAGAATACGCCATTGAATGCGCCATGTTGAAAGTGTATGGCAGCGAGGTGTTAGATTTTTGTGTGGACGAAGGCGTACAAATTCATGGTGGCAACGGTTTCAGCGATGAATATGAGATAAGCAAAGCCTATCGCGATAGCCGCATCAACCGCATTTATGAAGGCACGAATGAGATTAATCGTTTACTTACTGTTGATATGCTGTTAAAACGTGCGATGAAAGGCAAGCTTGATTTGACGGGCCCTGCACTTGCAGTAAGCAAAGAGTTGATGAGCATTCCTGAATTTGGCAATGAAGATGAAACCGCATTTGCAAAAGAGAAAAAATATATTGCCAATTTTAAGAAAGCAATTTTGATGGTTGCAGGTGCAGCCGTGCAAAAGCTAATGATGAATCTTGACAAAGAACAGGAGTTGATTATGAACCTTGCAGATATGGCAGTAGATACTTACAATGCCGAAAGTGCATTGCTTCATGTAATAAAACTTGCTGAAACATACGGAGAAACTCCCGCTGCTTTGCAAACTGATATAATGCGCACTTATTTATATGATGCTGCAGACCGCATTAATAAAGCTGGCAAGGATGCAGTGAATGCTTTTGCCGAAGGGGATGAATTACGCATGATGCACATAGGTTTAAAACGTTTCACAAAAGCGGAGCCTTTTAATACAAAAGCTGCTCGGAGAAGAATAGCAGATAAAATGATCGCAGAAAATAAATATTGTTATTGAGATAAAATGATGTGAATGATTTAAATGGATGGAGTGATTTCTTTATGATACCAGCTATAATGTTTCATAGCATCGTCTCTTGCGTCGCAATCCTTTCATCTGCATTGCAAGGCATCATTCCGGCTCCGAAATGTTATTTTGAATTTTATGTATAAAAAGCAGTCATCCTAAAAATATTTCAACACATGAAAGCCGAAACACTTGCTGCAACTGCTGCTAAGGGAGGAGAATGGTTGATTAAAGAAAGTGATCCTTTATCAACATTTATTCCCGAAGATTTTTCTGAAGAACAAAAAATGGTGCTTGACATGTGTTACCAGTTTATGAATACTCATGTATTGCCAAACATGAATCGTGCCGATAAAATGGAGCCGGGATACATGCGGGCTCTTTTAGATAAAACAACAGAACAAGGACTTTTATCTACAAATGTTCCTGAACAATATGGAGGGTTAGGAAAAGATTTCATTACCAATACCATTATCATGGAAGGCCTTTCAACAGGCGGAGGCTATTCAATTGCTTATGGTGTGCATACAAATCTCGGCACAAAACCTATTCTATATTTTGGCACAGAAGAACAACGACAAAAATATATTCCAAAACTTACAACGGGTGAATGGATAGGTGCTTACGGTCTTACAGAACCGAACAGCGGCAGTGATGCGCTTAGTGCAAAAACTACTGCCAGATTGAGTGATGATGAAAAATACTATTTACTCAACGGACAAAAATGCTGGATAAGCAATGGTGGCTTTGCAGATATTTTTACCGTATTTGCAAAAGTTGTTGGTCAAAATTTGCCGGAAAAAAATTCAGGGTTTACAGCTTTTATTGTTGAGCGCGGCTTTGAAGGATTTACTGTGGGACCCGAAGAACATAAAATGGGTATCAAAAGTTCTTCAACTGTTCAATTATTTTTTCAGGATTGCAAAGTGCCTGTTGAAAATATTTTGGGTGAAATTGGTCGTGGTCATCTTATTGCTTTTAATATTTTGAATGGAGGACGTTTCAGGCTTTCTACCATTGCTTTAGGTAACAGTAAATTAAATACAACCCGTGCTGTTCAATATGCAACTACAAGAGAACAATTCAAACAACCTATTGCCAATTTCGGAGCAATTAAACATAAGTTAGGCGAAATGGCTATTCGCACGTGGGTTACAGAAAGCGCCATCTATCGCACTACTAAATCAATAAAGAATAAAGAAGATGAGTTGCTCGCTTCAGGAGAATCTTTCAATAAAGCTTTTATGAGCGCGTTGGAAGAATTTGCTATTGAGTGTGCAATGCTGAAAGTATATGGTACGGAAACACTTGATTTTGTTGTGGATGAAGGTGTGCAAATTTATGGCGGCAATGGTTTTAGTGATGAATATGAAATAAGCAGGGCTTATCGTGATAGTAGAGTTAACCGCATCTTTGAAGGCACCAATGAAATCAACCGTTTGCTTATAATTGATATGTTGGTTAAACGCGCTATGACCGGACGGCTTGATTTAATGACAGCAATACAAGATGTAAGTAAAGACCTTACAAGTATTCCCGAATTTGATAATGATAATGGAAGTGCTTTTGCAACAGAGAAAAAATATATCGCCAATTTCAAAAAGGCTTTATTGATGATTGCGGGTACTGCAGTACAAAAACTAATGACGAATCTTGAGAAGGAACAGGAAGTAGTAATGAGTCTCGCAGACATCGCAATAAAAACTTTCATTGCAGAAAGTGCTCTGCTGCGTGTAACGAAGCTTACTGAAGTTTATGGAGAGGCAGCTACAACAATTCAAACAGACATGATGCGCACTTATGTTTATGATGCTGCAGACAGAATTTTTAAATCCGGCAAAGATGCATTGAATTCATTCGTTGAAGGTGATGAATTAAAAATGATGCTTACTGGTTTAAAGCGTTTTACTAATGTTGAACCGTTCAATACAAAAGCTGCACGAAGAAGAATAGCAGACAAAATGATTGCAGAAAATAAGTATTGCTTTTAAAATAAAAGAGAAATATGATTAGCATTTTCTATGGTATAGACCCTTCCTTCGTCAGGGTGACAAGCCTGAGAAAGAATTAAAAGCTTAAGATTAAATTTTCAGATTAATTAAAAACATAAAGCTTGTCATGCCGAAGTATGAGGCATCTATTTGCTGAGTAGAATTATTCAGAAAGTGATTGCGACGCAAGGAACGATGCTATAAAATTCTGTAGCCGGTATCAAAAAAAATTACCTCAAACACACATTAAGACTTTTTTTACAAAATAAATTTCAAGGAAAAGCAATGCCGATAAAGACTGTGCTTAAAGGTGGAGATTGGTTAATAAAAGAAAGTGATCCTCTTGAAACTTTTATTCCCGAAGATTTTTCTGAAGAACAAAAGATGGTGCTCGATATGTGTCACCAGTTTATCAATACGGAGGTGGTACCCAATTTCAAACGAATTGATAATGGTGAGCCGGGTTTAATTCAATCATTGCTCGAAAAAGCAGGAGAACAAGGATTATTAGGAACTGCCATTCCGGAAGAATATGGTGGGTTGGGGAAAGATGTTGTTACATCAGGCATCATCGCCGAAGGTGTGGGCAGCGGTGGTTCTTTTTCTGTTTCATTTATCGCCCACACAGGTATTGGTTCTATGCCCATCCTTTATTTTGGCACTGAAGAACAAAGACGTAAATATCTTCCCAAACTGGCATCAGGCGAATGGAACTCAACGGGCAAAAATGCTGGATATCAAACGGTGGTTTTGCTGATGTGTTTACAGTGTTTGCAAAAATAGATGGTGCGCTATTTACAGCTTTTATTGTAGAACGCAGCTATGAAGGATTTACTCAGGGACCGGAAGAACATAAAATGGGTATCAAAGGTTCTTCCACTGTGCAGTTATATTTCCAGGATTGCGAAGTGCCTGTTGAGAATGTGCTTGGTGAAATTGGGCGGGGTCATTTAATTGCTTTCAACATTTTAAATATCGGTCGTTATAAACTTAGCGGCGCTGCAATTGGCGGCGCTAAGAGAGTTATTACTTTATCGACACGATATGCAGTTGTACGTGAGCAATTCAAAGCACCGATTGCGCAATTTGGTGCTATCAAACAAAAGCTTGCCGAAATGGCCATTCGCGTATGGGTTTGTGAAAGTGCCACCTATCGCACAGGTAAATGGATAAGTAATCTTGAAACAATAATGCTTGCAA
>WNFY01005998.1_pt1 | contig 16450 bp, 15 predicted proteins | sample 5400091 | NCBI WGS metagenome assembly WNFY01 (sample SAMN13153364, study PRJNA577476) | soil metagenome | isolation source: 60 cm soil or saprolite under grassland replicate 1 | place: USA:California | collected 2016-06-15
TACGCTCGTGGGTGAGCGTGGAATGCAATTATCCGGCGGACAGCGCCAGCGAATTGCGCTCGCACGAGCTTTTTTAAAGAATGCCCCGATTCTCATTCTGGATGAGCCGACGAGCTCCATCGATATAAAAACAGAAAGAGAAATTATCGAGGTTATGGAGCGTCTCAGCCTTGGCCGCACCGTTTTCATCATCGCTCATCGACTGTCGACCTTGAAACACTGCGACTTATTACTTGGCATTGAAAAGGGCCGACTCACTTTTATTAGGTCCGACGTCTCAACGGCCATAGGCGATACCTCCGTTGTCGCGTCGCCTCAAATTCACCCTTTGTCCCGAGAAGAAAAATTTGGCTCGTAGGTTATGGGGCAGATTACCTTCGGCGTGATATACGTCTCCCCGAAAACTCCACCATTCGCAGTCGGTCCGCTGCTCTGTCGCCAGCACCAGGCTCTTCCAATTCTCTCCAAGAAAAATAACCGCCAGACCATGAGCGGTTTCGAAACACGGCGCTGGATTTAAGCTGGTTTATGGACTCGTCGCTTCGCATCGTTGTCACTGGCTTGATCGCGCAGCATCCTTCTCTGGGGGGAATCAGTTGGCATTACCTTCAGTATCTCCTCGGCCTCAGGCGGCTCGGCCATGACATATACTATTTTGAAGATTCGGGCCAGTGGCCTTACAACTTTGACGGCGGCGCGAGCGGCAACGATTGGGTCTCCTACGACTGCAGCGAAAATGTAGCTTATCTCAATTCGCTCATGAGACGCTTCGGCCTCGAAAACCGATGGTCTTATCGTTTCCCCATCCGTAACCAATGGTATGGTCTGTCGGACAGTGAACGCAGGGACGTCGTAAACAGAGCCGATATGCTCCTGAATGTGTCTGGCTCGCTGGAATTTCCTGATCTTGATGCTCATGACGTCCACTTCAGTTACGGTGAGTGCCTTTCTGCTTCGGTTCCGAGAACTGGACATAACTGGCAGCCAACGAGACAACCCATTGTGCTTTCCGAGTGGCGTACATCTACTGCTCCGCGCAATGGTTTCACCACAGTGATGAGCTGGACGAGTTACAAGCCTTTAACGTACGCGGATAAAACTTATGGTCAGAAGGACGTGGAGTTCTATCGTTTTCTCAACCTACCGATGACAGTCAGACCCATTAGGCTCGAGCTAGCTCTGAGCAACATCGAACACGTAAATTGGCGGACCGAGATTGAGAACATGCCGCCGATAGTGTCCGAACTAATGCAGGGGCAACCAGAGTGGAGTTCACGTGAACTTCTGGTTCACGCCGGCTGGAGTGTTGTCGACGCAACGGAAACTTGTCGAGACCTCGACAGTTATCGTAACTACATCCAGTCTTCGAAGGCTGAATGGAGTGTAGCAAAAAACGGCTACGTGCAAGGTCAATCTGGTTGGTTCAGCGAGCGCAGCGCTTGCTATCTCGCGTCAGGCAGGCCTGTAGTGGTGCAGGATACTGGGTTTCCCGCAGTCCTTCCCGAGGGAGACGGCATCTTCGCGTTTAAAACTATAGAGGAAGCTACTGCCGCTATCGAGAAAATCGAGGCAAACTATGCACGGGAGGCCAAGGTAGCACGGGCAATTGCTGAGGAATACTTCGACTCGGAAAAGGTCCTTACCCGCCTCGTCGAGGAGGCATTAATCAGCGATGGCATGACTGCTACGGGCTCACGCGGACAACAGTCCGAGAATGAAATAGACGGCTAATCCCGCCCGACAAAATCGCGGGCGACTACGTCATGGAGTGAAACAGATAACATGAGTATTACAGTCTGTATCGCTCCCGCAAAAACTCTCGATTACCCGCAAGGCGGTGGCCATCTATGGGCATATCTCAATTGGGCTCTTGGACTGCGCGCACTTGGCTGTCAGGTAATCTGGCTAGAAGCTATAACGCGGCCCACTTCCGCTGATGCGATACGCGACAACGTTGCTGCCCTGAAACTTCGTTTAGAGCGCTATGGTCTTGTAAGTTGTTTGGCCTTGTATTCCTCGACTGATGAGACTCTACCTCCAGATGTCACCATCGGCTGTCTGGATCTGGACGCGGCCACGGAGGCGGATCTTCTATTAGAACTGCGCTACGACACCCCCTTGCATATTGTAAAGCGCTTCCGAAGGTCCGCTTTGGTCGACCTGGACCCCGGTTTGTTACAGTTATGGATCCGCAAAGGACAGATATGCCTGGCTCCCCACGACACATATTTTACGATTGGAGAGACGGTTGGCCAGCCGGGGGCGCGGGTTCCGGATATGGGCATGAGGTGGATTTACACACCTCCATGCGTTGCTCTCGACTGGTGGCCCCCGCGTGCGGCAACGGCCAAAGCGGTGTTCACGACTGTCGCACACTGGCATGCCGGTGGATGGTTGCAGGATGAAGCATACTTGGATGATAAACGGAGCGGATTCCTACCATTTATGGAGATGCCGCTTTTTACAGGCCAGCCTTTGGAGCTGGCCCTCGACTTGAAGCCGGAGGATGAGCAGACACTGCAATGCCACGGCTGGCGTCTAGTTGATGCTCATACAATCGCGTCGACTCCGTGGGATTATCAGCATTACATCCAGGACTCTTTCGGTGAGTTTAGTTGCACGAAACCAGCTTACGTAAGCCTGGAAACGGCCTGGGTGAGCGATCGAACTTTGTGTTATTTGGCTAGCGGTAAGCCGGCCGTTGTCCAGCATACAGGCGCAAGCCGATTCCTCCCGGATTCCGCTGGATTGTTTCGGTTCCGCGATGTGAAGCAAGCACGGCAATCTATTGAGAGAGTCGTCATGGATTACGAGCACCAATGTAAGTTAGCCCGGACTCTTGCCGAGGAGTATTTTGACGCGCGTAAAGTCATTGCGACTGTATTGGAGCGGGCATTGTCGTAAATTTGCTGACGACGGCAGCAATTTAGATTCAGCCACAGGTTCATTGAAATAGCCGTGAAATCCGCCCTGGGAACTCTCGAAGGAATAGTTTTGGTGAGCTAAGTTTGGATTCATCCCTTCGTATCATTGTGACTGGCTTGATCGCCCAACACCGCCTCCTCGGCGGCGTGACCTGGGACTATCTCAATGTTGTCCTAGGAATGAAACGGCTCGGACACGATGTTTTCTATGTAGAAGACTCGGGTGGATGGCCGTACATTTTCGATGGGGGCCCGTCGGGGGATCACTGGATAGCTGACGATCCGAAGCCCACCATTAAATATCTAGCCGGCGTCATGGCTGAATTCGGTCTTTCCACTAAGTGGGCATACTACTTTCCCCCTAAGTCCGAATGGTTTGGGATTTCAGATGAGAAGAGGAGGGAACTGATCCAGTCAGCCGACGTGCTCATCAATGTCTCTGGAACTCTCGAAATACCGGAAAACTATCGCCGGGTTCGGAGGCTCGTATACATAGATACGGATCCTGGTTTTACTCAGATCAATGTCGCGGACGGTAGCGCGGAGCTTCGCGACCGAGTTAATGCGCATGACGTCCACTTTACCTTTGGGGAGTGCCTTGGCAAAGACCTGCCTGATACGGGGCACCGCTGGCAGCCGACACGGCAACCAATCGTCCTTAGTGAGTGGCGTTCGTCCCTACCATATCAGAACACCTTCACGACTGTTATGAATTGGACGAGCTACAAGGCGATAACCTACGGTGGGCGAACCTACGGACAGAAGGACGTAGAGTTCTTGAAATTTATGAGTCTGCCGCAAAGGGTACTGCCGACGACTCTCGAAGTGGCTCTTCACAGACCCCACATCAGGCGGCCAAGCAATTGTGACAATACGCCGGCAAGCGTTCGTACTCTTAATCAAAACGATACAACATGGACGCCCTATGAGGTGTTAACACAACTCGGGTGGCGCGTTGTTGATGCTACGGAGGTTTGCCATGACTCTAGGAGTTACCGCCGATATATTCAAACATCAAAAGGCGAATGGAGTGTTGCTAAAAATGCCTATGTTGACGGAAAGTCCGGCTGGTTCAGCGGACGTTCTGCCTGTTATCTGGCTGCCGGTCGCCCTGTGATAGTCCAAGATACTGGATTCAGTCGAGTATTACCTGTCGGAGAGGGCATACTCTGTTTCAACACATTAGACGAAGCCGAGGTCGGAATTCGAGAAGTTGAGGCGAACTACAGTCGGCATGCGAAAGCCGCGCAAGATATCGCCGAAGCGTATTTCGATTCAGATAAGGTGTTAAATCGCCTCTTAAACGTTGCGATGAATACGGACGGGTAAGGCACGCTTACGGAACTCCAGGAGCACGCGTCGATATGGTCTTGATTCTCACCTTCGACCTTGCGGGCTACTTGGAGTGCGCACTATTTCCAATCCGAGTTGGCGAGAACAGGAGAAGTGCCAGGACTCAAACAAGCCTGCGGTTTTTATGCCCGGCACCTTGAGTACCGCCTCGCTGGAGGCGAGAAAGGGTGCTTGCATAGAAAGATTTTACTGGTTTCAGTGGGCAATTGCCGTTTTCTAAGCCTATGGCAAGAATCGTTTTCACCGGCTATCTCGTACGCCGCCCGCTTGGTGGATTTGCTTGGCAAATGGCACATTATCTGCTGGGCTTTCGCGCCCTCGGGCATGACATCTGGTTCTACGAAGATACCGGAAAATGGAACTGCGTATTTGCATACAACCCGCTTACGAATAAGTTTGCTCGCTCTTACGAATACGGAATTGCCACAGCTGCGAGCTTCCTAAACAAGATTGGATTCGGAGATCGTTGGGTTTTTTTCGATGTCGATCGAGGCCTCAAATACGGCCCTGGGGCTAGCCGCATAAGTGACCTCTTAAAAGAAGCGGATCTCCTCGTAAGCTTCGGGCCAGTAAACCGCCTTCCACCCGAATTATGCTTGGGGCGCCCCTCTGTATTTATTGATGCAGACCCTGTCTTTACCCAGCTCAAATTAGAAGATGGCGATAGCGGTCTGGCAGCTATTCTCGATGCCCATACGTTATTTTTTACCTTTGGTGAAAATATCGGAAAGTCCCAATCAATTTTGCCGACTGGTGGTTATGACTGGCATCCAACCCGCCAGCCTGTAGCAATCGAACTGTGGGAAAATCCTGGGCCACAAGGGCTTACATATACAACAGTCGGAACGTGGAATTCACAGGGACGCGAGATGAAGTATCGCGGAGAGATGTTTACATGGGATAAACGGACCGAATGGTGTCGCTTTTTGGATCTTCCCTCACGGACTACTAAAAGCTTCGAGGTAGCGATGGATGTCGAGAGTGTACCTGGAGATCGTGAATTGCTGACCGTGCACGGCTGGCATGTAGTTGATCCGCTCCAAGTCTCAACGGATCCGTGGCGGTACCGTGACTATTTGCGATCCTCACGGGGTGAATTCACGGTTGCAAAGGACATGAATGTTCGCCTTCGCAGCGGGTGGTTTAGCGATCGTGCGGCGTGCTACCTTGCAGCTGGCCGACCGGTGGTGGAGCAGGACACCGGTTTCGGTGAGGTGCTCCCTCTAGGCCCTGGGCTCCACGCCTTTAACACCGTCGATGAGGCGGTTGAAGCGGTGCGCATGATCGAGCGCGATTATGGCAATGCGAGTGCTCACGCGAGTGAAGTGGCACGCGAATACTTCGCAGCGGATCGGGTTCTCGGCTCAATGCTAGCGCTTGCGGGCTAGAGGTTGGGTGGATTCAATTGTTTGTTCTCTGATATGGCTTATACGGAAAACTTCTTTAGAGAACTCCAAGACGGTTCCTACCGCTCGGCGAAGGAAATTGTTCCTTTGGTCTTAGAGCTGGTTCAGCCAAGGAGTGTTATTGACATCGGTTGCGGCGCAGGAACTTGGTTATCGGTTTTCAAAGAATTCGGGATAGAGGAGATTTGTGGTGTAGATGGTGATTACGTAAGTGAGAAAATTCTAAAAATACCGAAAGAACAGTTTTTGTCATTGGACCTTAGAAAACCTTTTCACCTGGATAGGCAATTTGATTTGGTCCTGTCGTTGGAAGTGGCGGAACACCTTCCCCCCGAATCTGCAGGTCTATTCATAGATTCCCTCACCAGACTTGGACCCGTTATTGTCTTTTCGGCTGCGATACCTCAGCAAGGAGGGACGCAGCACATGAACGAACAATGGCCAGACTATTGGGTGAAATTCTTCCACCACAAAGGATATGTAGTGATCGATTGCATAAGAAAGAGGATCTGGCAAAACGCAAATGTGGAATGGTGGTATGCTCAAAACATGCTACTGTTTGTTCGAACCAATCATTTAGATCGTTATCTCCTGCTCAAAAAGGAATTTGAAAATACCGCTCTATCTCAACTTTCCATCGTTCACCCAAGAAAGTATCTAGACTTAGTCCGATGGATCGACCGACTGTATTTGGCGGCGCAAGATATCGCGGCCACAGTACCCGCAGGGGATGCGTTCATCCTGGTTGACGACGAGCACTTTGGTGGTTTAGTTACTAGCGGGCGGCGTACAATTCCCTTCCTCGAACGAGACGGCCGGTACGGGGGGCCGCCGCCCAATGATGAGATGGCTATCCGTGAAGTCGAACGGCTACGGCAGTCGGGAGCGAACTTTATAGTATTTGCGTGGCCTGCATTCTGGTGGCTCGATTGCTACAAGGGCTTCAACCAATACCTTCGGTCCCTTTTCCATTGCACCCTAGAGAACGAACGCCTTGTCGCGTTCGACATGCGCCGTGAGTCGGACTCGTCCTTTTCTTCTTCGCTGCTTGAGGATTGACTGAAACCGCGAACCTCAGACGTATCCAGAGGAAGATCCGAATATGCGCTGAGTGTACATCGGGGATGACGAGCCGAACGGTCAAATCAATCAGGAGAGGATTGAAGTGAGCTTTAAACCGCGGTCGATAGTGAATCCGCCATTGCCCCTATATGACAACTGGTCCCTATCCGCCGCCACGCTTACGCCCATGGCGGTTGCGACAATCTTGGTTCTGCTCTATTTCTCTGCCGCCGTCTTGATTCATCCATTTGTTGATCTACCTTTCCATGACGATTGGACCTACGCCTGGAGCGTTGAACATTTGCTAAAGACAGGCGAATTACGGGTTCTTGATTGGTCAGCTCATTATCCTTTTGCGCAAATTCTGTGGGGAAGTCTGTTTCGTCTACCCTACGGGTTCTCATTTTCCGCCCTTCGAGTTTCCACCGCGGTGCTCGCTTGGCTCACGGGCTTGGCCCTATATGGAACGTTGCGGGAGTTCGGGCGTACACGCAGCGAAAGTTTCATTGCGACTGTTGTCCTTCTCATCAATCCTGTGTTTTTTGTCTTAACTTTCTCATTCATGACGGATGTTCCCTTTGTGAGCTTTGCCGCCATGGCTTTTTTCTTCTTCGCGCGAGCACTCTGCCGGGGAAACCCCCATCAACTCTGGGTCGGATGCATTTTTGGGGCATGTGCCTTCTTCATACGACAGATTGCTATCGCGATCCCTGGCAGTCTAATGCTCTATGTTCTTTTTGCACCGCCTTACAGGTCCTGGAAATATATTCTACCTCCCGCTGTGTTTTGCTTGCTTCTCTTACCTATGCCGTTTTTCGTTACTCAAATCTTTGGCATGACCAGCCAGTATGCGGTTAAAACAATATGGGTGACCGATTATTGGCTTCATCGTTACGAACAAGCGGTGCCGGGTGTATTGCGAATCTTTATACATGGCGGTTTGGCGCTAATTTCTATAACTTTGCCCATGGTCGCATCATTGTATCGGCGACGAGTGTTTTGGGGCAGTGTTGCTGCTTTACTTTTCTTGACGGGCTGCTCGATATTGTTTGCAGGCGAAATTCCCAATCCGCTAGAGGGGATGTGGCAGTTGAATACCCTCGGCAAAGAACGTCACCTTTTGCAAGGCGGCCCGGCTCCGGATTTCTTGCCTCCATGGCTCAACTATCCTCTGTTTGTGCTTTCCCTTTTCTCTTCTGCCGGAATCATTGTGAAAATGGTCACTGTAGTTGGCACCGGCATTGAACAACCACTGGGTCTCTTCGTTTGGTATACATTGATCCATTTTTTCTTTTTAATAGTTCTTTGGCTCTTTGATGCATGGGGATCTGATCGATATTCCATAGTCTTGCTCCCGCCGCTTATCGCAATACTCGCGAATAACCAACTTAAGTCAAAATCAACGATCGCAGGTATCGCGGTTCTTTTTGTTGTATCTACGCTCGTAACCTGGAACGAAACCCAAACTAGTCGTGCTACTGCTGAAGCCGTGGCCTGGCTTCGTGGAAAGAACGTTCCGTTTGCCAGTATTGATGCGGGATATGTGTTCAACGGCTGGAACCTCTATGCTCACCCAGAAAATCTATCGTCTGGTGCTATACCTGAGAGAGATGTTCCTTTGGTCACATCAGGAGAGAAGAAACCTTATGTGATCGCGGCTTCTTCTATCTCAGGTTATAGAGTACTTCGCGAGTATGGTTGGTCCATTCCTTTCAAATCGGCAAATTACAGGATTTATGTCTTGGAGCAGCTATCTGATCGAGGGATAATTAAGGACAAAGTCCCTTAAGGGAATGGGGTAATTTCTGTCGTAAAGTTCTGGCTAAACCGAAATAAGACAAGAGCTAGAGACAATCCTTGATGGAAGCACTCGATACCCGATGACGATACTTCTAACCATATCATTGAGGCGGAAGACTCCAAGCCGCGTTTGGCAACCGAGTGTGAGTTCAGCGCCTCACTTCTCGGGTCCACTCTCGAGGACAAAGAGATGCAAATAGCCATCACACCATGCGGCTTTATCGCTCGTGTCGCGCGGATGCTCTGGTTGCGGTCGGCGACGATTTTGTTTCCTCCAGAATATCGAAGCGCAGTAAAAAGAGAGGATGTTATATCGACACGATCCAACTTCGCACGACGTATCTCGTGGGGGACCGCGCCTTACACGTATACAGGTACACGAACTAAGCAGAGGGCCTCTGTTCCATGGCCAAACGTCTCATGATTTCAGGCGCCCTAGGCAGTCATCCGTGGTTCGGGGGGCATGCTTGGGCCTATCTCAATTACATTTTGGGCTTCCGGAGATTAGGCCTCGATGTCCTTTACGTAGAATATATAGGGAATGAACACTGCGTAGATGAGAACGGAAAATCGGTTCCGTTCTATACCTGCAGCAACGTAGAGTATTTCCGGAGAGTTATGGATGAATTTTGTCTATCCGGTTGTACAACGCTGCTAGAACAGCACGGAGAAGGCCATGTGGGCCTCTCTCACGTGGATCTTGAAAGGCTTGCACCCGAAATCGACCTCTTAATTAACATTGGCGGACGTCCATTGCCCCAATCAATTCACGCTGCTGTAGGACGGCGAGTTTATGTTGATCTCGATCCAGGTTATACCCAAATTTGGAGGGAGCGTTATGGCGCCCACATGAATCTCGACGGACATGACCTCTATGTCACCGTGGGTCTGAACCTCGGCAAGTCTGATTGTCCGCTGCCCATCTGCGGCCTAAAATGGGAGACAACTCTGCCGCCTGTAGTTCTCGACCAATGGAGCACTGCTCAGCCGGCTGGCACCTCATATACTACGGTTGCAGAGTGGCGTGGCTTCAGCCCGATAGAATGGCGCGGCGTCTGGTACGGTCAAAAGGCGGATGAGTTTCTACGCCTCATTGACCTTCCCCGAAGGGTTGCAGCGCCGTTGGAACTCTGCCTCTGCGTCTATCCTAATGAGCCGGAGCCTCCCAAGCTTGAAGAACATGGTTGGCATATTGTCCAGCCTCGTCATCATACCGCCACTCCTGACTCCTATCGCGATTATATTGTTCACTCCCGTGGTGAATTTACCGCGGTGAAGCACACCTATGCGCTCGGGCGTACAGGCTGGTTCAGCGACCGGAGCGCTTGTTATCTGGCTGCAGGTCGGCCCGTGATCGTTCAGGACACCGGCATAGGCGCCTACCTACCAACCGGCACCGGCTTGTTAACTTTTACTGATGCCGACAGCGCTGCCGAAGCAATCAATCACGTCGAGAGTGACTATTCGCAGCACGCTGCGGCCGCTGATGCCTTCGCACACGAGTTTCTTGATTCAGACCTGGTTTTGGGCCGCTTGTTGCGCCTTACGGGTGTATGACAAACCGGCGTTTCACTCCGTACCGGTCGCGTCCCGGACGACCCGGTCGAGCCATTTCCATTCGTGATGCCGCGCAAAGCAGGAACGATTCTTGGCGCTGGACTACTAATTATTCTTTTTCTCGTACCGGCATCTTCTTTATCCGCGCCAACTTGGGACCTCTGGCGACAATCGGCATTTCAACAGGCATAGCCCTGTTTTCCAAATTCTCAGCGGTACTGCTTCATCGCAATTCTCGCTGGATCATTTCTTATCCTTCTTAATCGGCCGTAACACTTATTTCTCTTGTCACCAAAAGCGACTCAAAAAGTCCCGGCAGATGCTTCTGCAGGCGACGGTTGGGTATTTCGCACTAAACCGGCCGGTCGTTTCGCAACATTCCGGCCGGGTATTGCGCTCGATTCCGGCCAGCCATTTCGGAGCATTCCGGCCCCCCTGCAGTAGGGGTTAAGTCGATGAGCTAAGCGACGCTGGGTAACCCGGCTGTTACAATCCCGCCTTTACCTTGAAGGAGGGGTTGTTGATGGCCAAAGCGAGGTTATCCATGCGTAAGATTAAAGAAGTTCTCCGTTTAAAATTTGACTTGGCTCTGAGCGGACATCAGATCGCGCACAGCTGCCAGATAAGCCGCAGCACGGTCGCCGATTATCTTGATCGTTTTGAGAAAGCGGGGCTCGGCTGGCCGCTGCCCGAAGATCTCAGCGAAGAGGATCTGGATAAAAAGCTATTCCCGCCCGGGGCCAGTGTCCCATCAGGCAAGCCGCTGCCGGATTTTGAGTATATCTACCGCGAGCTCAAAGCCCACAAGAAATTCAATCTCACACTGGACTTGTTGTGGCGGGAGTACAAAGAACAATATCCCGAGGGTTATCAGTACACGCAGTTCAGCGTTCTGTACCGGCGCTGGCAGAAAAAGCTCGACTACGCGATGCGCCAGGACCATCGCGGCGGAGAAAAGCTCTTCGTCGATTACGGTGAAGGCCTGAGTCTGATCGATCCCCAAAGCGGCGAGCCGATTACAACTCAGCTCTTTGTTGCGGTGTGGGGCGCGTCGAACTACACCTTTGCCGAAGCGACTTTGACCCAGCAACTGCCCGACTGGATCGGCTCCCACATCAGAGCCTTTGCCTATTTTGGCTGTCTGCCCAAGATTGTCGTTCCTGATGGTCTTAGAAGCGCAGTGAGTCGCGCGTGCCGCTATGAGCCCGATTTAAACCCTACCTATGCCGAGATGGCCAGCCACTACGGGCTCTGCGTCGTGCCGGCGCGCCCGGCTCATCCCAAGGACAAAGCCAAAGTAGAAACCGGCGTGCTCATTGCCAAACGCTGGATTCTCGCCGTGCTACGCCACCGCACGTTTTATAGCCTCGCCGAGCTCAACGACGCCATTGCCCAACGGCTGGCTCACTTAAACAGCCGAAAGCTGCGCAAGCTGAAACAATCACGACGAGAATTGTTTGAACTGTTCGATCAACCCAACGCGCTGTCGGTTCCCAAAAAGACTTACGAGTACGCCGAGTGGAAACTGGCCACCGTCAACATCGACTATCACATCGAGATCGACCAACATTATTACAGCGTTCCTTTCCGGCTGGTGCGTGAGAAACTCAGATCACCCCGAGCAGGCTTACCGCTCCTGCTTGGGCATCCTGCGGCTGGAGAAACATTATTCTCCACAGCGGTTAGAAAATGCAGCGCTCAGGGCGCTTAAGTTCACCGCCTTATCGTTTAAGGCACTACGCAACATCTTGGAGAACGGACTAGACCGCTTGGAAGAAAATCCCGATGGCTTAAAGCCAGCTCTTCCCGATCACGAAAACATCCGTGGGAGCGGCTACTACCACTGAAAAAAGAAAATTTGAACCGGCAAAGCAAAAAACGACGCTCTGGATGGCTCTATAAACGACGATCTCAAAGGGGTGAAGGGGTAAGCCACCCCCTAATTTACGGAAAAGAAATCCAGGAGGACCCTCTCTCATGCTCAATGAACAAACACTATCAACTCTCAATGCGCTTAAGCTCTTCGGTATGGCCAAAAGCTTCAGTGATAAACTCTCTCATCCCAACATAGCCGATCTCAGCCACCAGGAGTTCTTCGGTCTGATCGTCCAGGATGAGAAAACCCACCGGGAAAATCTCCGGCTAAAAAGGCTTCTCGCCAATGCCAAGCTCAAGCAGCCTGCTTCGCTCGAAGACCTCGATTACAAACACCCCCGAGGCTTAAACAAACAGACCATCTTGGAACTCTCCTCTCAGCAGTGGATCGCCCATCACCGTAATGTGCTCTTAACCGGTCCCACCGGCGTGGGCAAAAGTTATATCGCTTGTGCGCTCGGCAACTTCGCCGCCCGGCAGGGCCATACCGTGCTCTATCTGCGTGCCCCTCGCCTCTTTGAAACCTTGCTCCAAACCAAAGCCGACGGCACTCACTTAAAAACTCTCACTCGCTTGGCCAAGGTCGAGCTGCTGATCCTTGACGATCTGTTTCTTACTCCGCTCAGCAATGCTGAGCGCAACGACTTGCTCGAAATCATCGAGGATCGCTATCAAAAGGCTCCCACCGTGATCACCAGCCAGTGTCCCACCAAGGATTGGCATCACATCATCGGCGAACCCACCATCGCAGACGCCATCTTAGACCGCTTGCTGCACCACGGTTACAAGATTGAACTGAAAGGAGACTCCATTAGAAAAACCAAGAAATGAAAAAACAGACTTGAAACTCAGCTGAGCCTTAAGCTATGAAAAAAACTCCAGCGTCGCTTCGCTCCGATGCTCCGGCCGCAATCAGCGAAACAGGTGGCCGCAATGGTACGAAATCACTGGCCGAATTGAGCGAAATACCCAACGGTAGTGTTTCGTTATTCATATCTTTATCCATTCTGCTGGTAATCTATCGTCAATATGCTCATTACTCAAAGCCGGACCAAACCAATTTTGGGGTGCTACTACTTTCTTATTCCCATTCCTGTTCAAATACGCCCCCCACCAGCTAAAACTACTATTTGCTATGATATTGTTTTTACAAAGGCTCATTAGGCACACATCTTTAATATTGGAATTTCCTTCAACAAAATGAAAATTATCTCCAACGAATATAGATTTACAATAATTTATATCATCAGAGAAAACCAAAAATTTATGGTTTGGAAAATGTAATATTGCGCTCTGATAATAGTCGCTTCTGAGTATCGGGTGATGGTTCGGGAATTGGTGATAATCACCGGCTCTTAAATGTATAGAACAAAGATTTTCTTCTCTTAATAGATCAAAATATTTACCTCTTGTTGTAGTTATTACTTCATCATTAAAATCAAAATAATATTGAATTATGCTCCTATACTTATCAAAATACTTAAATGACTGAAAAAAACCTTGTAAATCGTAGTTTTTATCCGAGTGGACGCTAAAACAATTATGACCCAAACTCTTTTCTTCCAATACTATTAGATCCATTTGTTCTAATTCAGCAAATGATTTAAACGGTAATGGATTTTTAAAATATTCTCTGTATTTCCATTCCGGGAAGTAAAACTTATGTCCATGATCTAGTGCGATACCTAGAGTTGATGCTATTTGGAAAAATTGGTTACCCATTCTACCCCACCACCATTCATTTCCCACGTGTTTAAATGTTATCATCCTTCTTAATAAATTATCGGTAAGTTAGGAGACTATCCACCAAGGCTCGTGCGAATATTTTTGTTAGCTCTCTTCTCATCAAGACGCCCGATTGGTAGTCTGATACTGATTGTCCCCTCCCTCATTTTTACCGCCGGGACGCCGCTTCGTCGGCATGAAGCAATTTTGCTTTTGGTATCCGATCATAATCTTTTTCCTCACCACCAGCGAAGCAAAAGTGAACATAGGCCTGCGCCATATTCTTCCAGTTTATTCCGTTCTGTTCGTGCTTGCCGGGTGGCTGGCAACAGTCTCGATCAGCCGCAGTATGCTCTCACACAGCTTGATCGGTATCGCGCTATCCTTGACGGCTGTTTCTTCACTCCATATTGCACCACACCAGCTTGCATATTTTAATGAATTTGTTGGCGGTCCTACTATTATCTTAGCGATTCGAACCTCGGTTGGGGCCAAGACTTGAAAGCTGTAAAAACTTACATGGAGAAGGAGAACCTGCCGATTGTCTATTTATCGTACTTCGGCACCGCGCCCTTTCCTTACTACGGAATCCGCTATCAACACGTTCATCCAGTTCGTCTCTCGCAAACTCGATCAGATCCGTCTTCTTACGACGGGAAAGGCCATCAATATCAGCCTGGAATCTGGCCATTAGAGTGGCCACCACCTGCAGACAAGGTTCCAGCAATACTGCGGAGGAAAATTCTGGCGATCAGCGTTTACAACTTACAGGACGTTCTCTAGCCCCCATGATCCCCTCATCCGCTGGCTTTGGAAGCGCCAGCCTGTGGGGAAAATTGGCTATTCTATTTTCATCTACGACCTAACCAATGACCCAGAGAGAAAAGGTGCAAAATGCCCGATAACTTTCATCGGTATCGGTTTCATGGATAATTGAGATCGGTCTATTGCCGCATGAGTGTATTCCTGGGGCACCCCGGGTACTCGCTCAGCGTGCTTCTCTTCACGCTCATATTGGCAACAGGAATCGGCAGCCTGTTTCCGACATGCTCCCGCTGGATAGCCGACCAAGGTTTTTGATCTGGGCACTGTTAACAGGAGCCTACGTCGCAGCGTTTCCCCATTGGCTGTCAGGCGTGTTTCTGGCGTTCAACAGCGCCAGTCTATTATTCAGGGCCATATTATGTGTCGTTACTATCGCACCGGCTGGTCTATTGCTCGGCTTTGGATTCCCCACCGGCATGAGGCTAGTCTCCGCGATTGATCGCAGACCAACACCTTGGTTCTGGGGTATCAACGGGGCAGCGGGGACACTCGCGTCCACCGTCGCTGTTGCCAGTAGCATTGCTTTTGGAATCGCCACGACGCTAACGATCGGGGCGGCTTGTTACGTCCTGTTGATCCCAACCGTTCTTTTATTTATTTCGCCCGGCAAGAAGGGAAATTAATTGGACGACAAGACAATCGACTACGCGACAGAAAAGGACTGCTGATTACAGACAAGCCTCTCTAAGCCATTTGGCGTCTGGTCGGCGGTATAGACTGGCGAATTTAATGCACCGCCTCGAAGGCCATTGATTCCCAACGGTTGACCAGCCAAAGATCGGAGCCCTCGTTACGTGTACGAAATTCTACCTCGTGAAAAACGGAATCGGTCTTCTCGTCAACACGGTATTCGGTGATCCGCTTGAATCCCGCCAGTTCGAGACTCTTCCGTAGCGTTGCCGGGTCGTAGAGGAACTGATGACCCCAGTCGCGCACTTGTCGGTTAAAGATGTATGCACCGGTCACGGGGCTTTCCGGCCAGCCAGTCAATCGGAGCTTCGCAGCTATGAACCGCTGCGCGTCGGCATCCGGGTTCCCTGTTAACAATTGAACGAATTTAGTGAGGTTCGGGGTTACGACCCGCAATTTTCCACCTGGTGCAAGTACGCGATAGCACTCCTTTAGCATTGCTACACCGCCTTCCCAAGGAACCGCCTGGATCATATGCTCGCTGAAAACATATTGGAAGGATCCATCTGGGAATGGATATCGTTTGGTAGCATCGAGATAGACCTCGTCACGTCTGGGTGCAATATCGGTATTCAACCACCCGGTCGGGTCGTTACCACCAGCTCCAAGTTGCAGCTTGCGAACCGAGTATGATTCGAGATAGTCGCGAATGACTCTCGGGTCCCTGATCCGACGGCGATAAGAGTCGCTCGCTATCGTGCCGAGATCGCTTATGGCCAAGGAGGCAACACATGCGATGACGATCAACAAAAACCACCAGAAACGGTTTGCTTTTGTGAATTTCATCGCTGGAATTTAAGAGTGTCGTCGATAGGTTCTAATGTCAACAATCTGTTTACCGAATCAGTAAACTCTAATGCGCATCTAGGAATGAGTTTGGCGACGGACGGAAAATTGAGCTATACAGGAACGAAGACAATGAGAACCCAGAGAATGACATAGGTGCAGCCGCTCTTTCGCCCGCTGCACACGTCGCATGATGAGGATCAGGATGAAGCCGCCGAGAGACTTAAATCTTTTTCTCCACTATTATTTGACGACCGCTTAGTTATTTGTTTACGACATTGTACGACATTGTTAAAATAAATAGAGCGGTGAGATTAAAGAGTGATAGCTCGATCGTCCTGAATGGCAAGGATGTCTGCTAGGCTTTCTTGTCTGTACGCTAGTACTCACTCCCTGCGCACACGGGACAGAGCCGCCGCGGCCGCTCGAGCCATTCCTCTCTAAAAA
>WNFY01003625.1_pt1 | contig 16442 bp, 8 predicted proteins | sample 5400091 | NCBI WGS metagenome assembly WNFY01 (sample SAMN13153364, study PRJNA577476) | soil metagenome | isolation source: 60 cm soil or saprolite under grassland replicate 1 | place: USA:California | collected 2016-06-15
AAAGAGAGAGACTCTTTCCCGTTTGTTCATAGGTGCTTTTGCGTCCTTCCAACAAGTGATTATAGAGCCAACGACACTCATGCAAGGTCTCGTTGAGCGTTTTGATCTGTTTCTTGGTTGGGTATATTCGGTACTTGTAAGTTTTACGCATGCACACAGTATAGCGCAAAACAAGGTGGTGTGTCAAGCGAAACCGCTCCACACCTGCCCCAAACAAGGAACGCCCATTCATCCCCGGTTTGAAAACACGGGGCTTTCTGGGCCGCTCACGGTAAGAGATTGGGCGTGGGATATGCTCTGTCTCTCGTTATGCTATTCTCTCAATGATGGTGGCAATGCCCTGGCCGACGCCGATACACATCGTTGCCAGGCCATAGCGTCCACCACGACGCTCCAGTTCATGCAATAAGGTGACGACGATACGTGCTCCGCTACAACCAAGTGGATGACCCAGGGCTATGGCACCACCATTGACGTTGAGCTTCTCCTGATCGATTTCCAGTTCGCGTACACACTGCAAGGACTGTGCAGCGAAGGCTTCGTTCAACTCGACCAGGTCGATATCTTGCAGGCTTAGCCCGGCACGTTGCAGGGCTTTGCGGGTGGCGGGAATGGGACCCAAGCCCATATATGCCGGATCAACGCCCGCGACAGCGGTTGCCACGATACGAGCGCGTGGCTGCAATCCCAGTGCGCGCGCCTGACTGAGCGACATTAAAACCAGGGCGGCGGCTCCATCATTGATTCCCGCAGCATTGCCAGCCGTCACTGTACCTCCCTGGCGGAAGACGGGCTTGAGGGTGGCAAGTTTCCCCAGAGAAGTATCGGGGCGCGGCGACTCATCTTCGGCAACAACCACCGGCTCACCCTTCTTCTGAGGAATGGTGACGGGAAGCATTTCTGCCGCGAAACGACCTGCCTGCTGAGCGGCGACGGCTCGTTGATGGCTACGCAAGGCAAAGGCATCCTGGTCAGCGCGGCTGATGGCATACTTTTCAGCGACATTCTCCGCCGTCTCACCCATACTGTATGGATGATGCAGGGCAGACAGGCGAGGATTGACGAAGCGCCAGTTCATTGTAGTATCTTGCAACTGCATTGCGCGACTAAAGGCAGCATCGGGCTTGCCCATCACAAAAGGCGCACGCGTCATATTCTCCGCGCCGCCTGCAACAAAGGTATCGCCAGCCCCAGTTTGAATGGCCTGGGCCGCGCTATTGATTGCTTGCAAGCCCGAGCCACAAAGCCGATTGACGGTCTGGCCTGCAACATGGGCAGGTAATCCGGCCAGGAGCAACGCCATACGCGCCACGTTGCGGTTATCCTCGCCAGACTGGTTGGCAGCACCGAAAATAACGTCTTCAACACTGCCTGCATCGATCTGTGCACGCCGGACCGCTTCGGCTATTGCCAGAGCGGCAAGATCATCAGGACGCACATCTTTCAGAACTCCACCATAGCGTCCAATGGGAGTACGCACGGCTGAAATGATGACGGCTTCTTCCATAGATTGTTTCCTCTCGGAGTAAATTAGGATGCCTCCTCCCGCTCGACGACAACTTTTCCGTCGCGCAGTACCAGGCGGGCCATCTGACCGGAAGCGAGTTGCTCGGCAAGCACAGCATCGGCCAGGACATCATCGACGTGGGTCTGGATCGTACGGCGCAGCGGACGAGCTCCGTACTCCTCATCGAAACCTTCCTGGAGCAAGAAGTCTTTGACCTCAATAGTTACGGCGAGTTCGATCTTCTGCTCTTGCAGGCGTGTGCGTACCTGGGCTAATAGCAAATCGACGATCTGGTAGAGTTCTTCCTTGCCCAGGGCATGGAAGACGACGATCTGGTCAATGCGGTTGATGAACTCGGGACGGAACAGGCGCTTCAGGTTTTCCATCGCTTTAGAGCGCATAGCCTCGTATTGCTCATCTTTTTCGTCCTCAGGCTTCAGAGCAATAAAACCGATACGGGAGGCATGACGGAGCTCGGTACTGCCAGCGTTGCTGGTCATGATGACCACAGTATTTTTAAAGTCGACCGTGCGACCCTGACCATCTGTCAGGCGACCATCGTCCATGATCTGTAGCAGGGCATTGAAAACCTCTGGATGCGCCTTCTCCACCTCGTCCAGCAAAATGACACTGTATGGACGACGGCGTACCTGTTCGGTCAACTGACCACCTTCGTCGTGGCCAACATATCCAGGCGGGCTACCAAACAGACGAGAAACGGTATGCGGCTCCATATACTCCGACATATCCAGGCGAATGAGCGCATCCTCACCACCGAAAAGTTCAGCGGCCAGGGCTTTCGCCAGTTCTGTCTTGCCGACACCGGTAGGGCCCAGGAAGAGAAATGATCCAATAGGGCGTCTGGGGTCCTTCAGACCTGCGCGAGAACGGCGGATGGCACGCGCGACAGCTCGAATAGCCTCGTCCTGCCCGATGACGCGTTTGCGTAGATCATCTTCCAGGTGGCGCAGGTTTTGCCGCTCGGACTCCAGCATCTGGCTTACCGGCACGCCTGTCCAGTTCTCCACCACCTGAGCGATATGTTCGGGAGTGACAATCAGCGTCATTGAAGCACCGAGTTCAGAACGGGCTTTGCTCAACTTGCTCAATACTACCAATTCATGCTGACGGAGCCGTGCAGCCCGTTCATAATCCTCAGCATTGGCGGCAGCTTCTTTTTTGATCTGGATATCGGCCAATTCTTTTTCCAGGTCAGCAACCAGGATCGGGCTGACGATACCCTTTTCGGTCGCCTCCAGGCGTAAAGCTGACGAGGCTTCGTCCATCAGATCGATAGCTTTGTCAGGCAAGAAGCGATCGTTGATGTAACGGTCGGAGAGCTTGACGGCAACCTCTATCGCTTCGTCCGAGATACTGATAGAATGATGTGCCTCGTAGTTCGGACGCACAATCTTGAGCATCTCTTTCGCCTCTTCCGGGGAGGGCTCATCGACCTTCACTGGTTGGAAGCGGCGCTCAAGCGCACCATCCTTCTCGATATGTTTGCGATATTCGTCGAGCGTCGTAGCACCGATACAACGTAGTTCGCCACGCGCCAACGCGGGTTTGAACATATCGGCAGCACCCACCGCGCCTTCGGCAGCGCCCGCTCCGACAACAGTATGAAGTTCATCGATGAAGACAATAACGTCGGGTGCCTGTCGTAGCTCCTCAAGAATAGATTTGACGCGTTGCTCAAACTGGCCACGGAACATAGCACCAGCAACCATACTGCCCATGCTGAGGGAAACGATACGTTTGTTACGCAGGGTAGCGGGAATATCGCCCGCGTGAATACGGCGCGCAAGACCCTCTACGATAGCAGTCTTCCCGACACCCGGCTCACCTATCAGGACAGGGTTATTCTTCTGGCGGCGACCCAGGATAGTGATCAGGCGGCGCGTTTCGCGCTCACGGCCAGAGGCGGGATCGATCTTCCCTTCAGCTACTTCAGCAGTAAGATCACGTCCATACTGGTCGAGCGTAGGCGTTTTGCTACTTTTTTCCTGACGTTCAGCCGTTGCAGTATTCAAGCCACCACCAACGGAGGCAGGATTTCCATTCAGTGTAAAACCAAAGGGCGTCCCCTGACCGCTTGCATCCTCTGCCTGGCCCATAGCGGCACTCATCAATTCATCGACACATTTCTGGCATAAGTAGTGTCGTTCGCGACGACCATCGACAATCTGTTCGACATGTACCTGGGCAGGATTCTTCTTACAGCGTTCACACTTCATGGCTTATATATCCTCCTCGCACGGTTTAAAGTCCCCTTATCTTATCATATTCGCCCAGCAAATCCACCAGGGCAAACCCTACGAAGACTTATCGCGTTCACATTAAGAAGCTAGCACTCAATTTAATGAATTGCTAACATTGTACCACACTTTAATGAGCCCTGCCTCACTGATTTGAAACATAGCTCATACGTCTCACCGGCTTGTTTTTCCTCCATCATAAATCAACAACATAAAAATGCCCGATCAGGGCGTTTATGTAGAAACTACATAATCAGCCATTGTCTGGATATGTAGCAGCACGTCAATGTATGTATTTCACAGTATAAAGTACGTACGGTGTAAGATGAGGGGAGAGAGCAATGACTACGACGCCTGCAATCTGTCTTGTTACCATTCATGGCATTGGCTTTGAGCAGCCACCGCTTCTGGACCAGGATAACAAATATACGGTTACGCCTGGATACGCTGATCCTTTACACGAGCATCTCAGTCACGTTCTGGGCGAAACGTTGAGCGACGATCCCCGGCGCGCTCGCCACCAGCGTGGGGAAGCCGGACCTATCTATGTAAGCAGTGTCTGGCCCCCCAATACTCACAGGCGAGAAGAGGGTTTAAAACGTCTGGGCAGTTGGGATGAAGCTGGCTATAGAGGCCAGGTGGATGGATCAGATGCTCCACTTACGGATGGGAAGGGCAAGATCAGCCACATTGCGCTGGTCTATTCAGAACTGGAAGGACAAACCCGTCAGCTCAGTGCGGCATTGGTAGCCGGTGGCATGAGCGCGCTTCACCTCCCACACTACGCCAATGTGGCAGAGATGATACGTACCGCCTTTGCCGATACGCAACCATTGTGGGATCAATTGCTCCACCTCTGGAATAATCAATCGCTCCCGCACGCTCAAACATCCACATCTGCGAAGCCGAGTTTGAGCATTCGCAAAGAACTGCAGAAGCAGACTGCACAAAGCGGCAATGGACAACAGCATCCTCTGAGCGGAATGATTGCCGTCCTCAGACAACTGGAAAACGATGTAGCGGCGTATGTGTGCTACAACGAGATACGCGAACGGGTGCGCAATTTCATACTGGATGCGTTCCTGCGCCTGGCCTGTCGAGACGATGTGGAAGGAATTGTGATCAACTCGCATAGTAATGGAACCGTCGTTGCGCTCGATATATTGCGCGACCTGCCTCCATTCGCCGCCAAAAAGGTGAACGGACTTATTACCGCCGGTAGTCCATTGCGGAAGTATACCGACTTCTTTAGTTGGGGAGAACATATGTCAACCATTCCTAAGATAGAGAGGTGGATAAATTTTCTCGATCCAAAGGACCCCGTGGCTGACTTGCTGGCTCCCGATGCAAGCTGGAAACGCGGAGATCCACTACCGGCTTCCATTCTTACAGGGCTGTACAAGGCGCTTGATCCTACAACAGGCGAGATTTCCCCTATGACCATTGAAGATCACAAGGTCAATAATCTCGCTCATAGCAGAAGCGGTGGTCTACAGGCACACAACTATTGGGATAACGAACCAGAGTTTGTCAAACCGCTGGCAGACCTGTTACAAGAATACGCAAGCCGTGGTACATTGGCATAAAGTCAATAGAGTTAGTATTCGCTATGAGCGCCTATCAACCCTGCTCGCCCACTGTTCAGCATGTTGGGCGAGCAAATGCAATCTGGCAAGGGTGTGTGCAGTTTCGCGCACACCCATTTATTTGCCACAGAACATTCTTTTGATCGAGATCACAGTGGCTGATCACAATGCTGCCAGGAGAGGAAATGGGTCAAATGACCCATGCGCCGACGACGCATAGGGTATATGCTTGAAACATGATCCAGAGCCATCCATATGAGATAACCACCTATGCCCGGAAGGAAGGAATCTCTCTTGAAAAAGCAGCAGCCACCATCTATCATGATACTCATCATGTTCATACTACTATTGCTGGCATTGTCACCGCTCATCTTTCAGCAGGTCTACACAGCATTTGTACATCAGCAGCCCCTAAATCTATCCGCACCTACGCGCAGTCCACGCAACCCTGACCACAACCAGGTCCGATCCTGTTCGCCGACCTTCATGACTGCGCACAACACAAAAACATTGTCTCTCCACGTATCTGCACACGGACAAGACGCACAATGTATAATCGTCGTGGCAAGTGAAAAATCAGCGCCTACACTTTATATTTCGCCGCTAAGCCTTTGAGCCACTTGCTCTGCTTCTCGGTCGGAGCAAAGTTATTTTTTTGCAGTCGCTTCGCCATATCGCTGACAAATCTACGTTCCTGGTCGCTGACACGAGTGCTATCAACGGCAATGGTCTCAAAAAGGGCCTTGAGGTTCTGTGCTTGCGCACGCATCTTTGCCAACTCCACGGAAGAAACAGCATTATGAGCCTCGGGCACCTGGGATGCCTGCCACTTCTCGTAAGAGGTATGGTCATTATTAAACGCACCCAGGCCAGCGAGTTCATCGGCACGCTCATTATGAATGTGTCCTGCGTGACCGCGCACCCAGATAAATCTGGGGGGCCGCTTACGATAGCCGAGCAACTGACGATAGATCTGCCACAAGTCAGGATTTGCCTTCATCTGAAATGTGCCCTGCGCAACCTTGATAGTATACTCGCTATCACTATAAATTGTGAGGGGAAGCGTGGGCGGCGCAATAGAGAGCACAGCCAGCACAGCAGCTATCTCTGCCCGATTGTTGGTGGTAGTTGGCGCTTTAGGAATATGACCGTACACTTCCAGACAGGGAGCACCTTCACGAACATTCCCATTTTCAGCATCGACAGCCGCCCAGAGCAAAGCGCTCCAACCGGCAGGTCCACCGGGGTTCTTGATGCACGCGCCATCGGTATAGGCGATGATACCAGATTGATCTAACGTAGGAAGGGATGTGCGAACATCGACATTCAGTACTGCATCCAGAACGGAACGCCACTCTAAGGATTCTTGAATTTCACTCAACGCTTGCGACCTTTCAACACATAAAGATGAGAGCATAATGGATGCTTATCATGCAGTTTAACATAGTCGTGCGTTCTTCGGTAGTTCCTTAAACCAGATTGCTCATCTCGCTACTGGTCATCCATCATGTTCTTTCAGATTTCCCTCCTTGAGATTTCCTTTTATGCGATATTTGAAACGTCATGCACCCACAGGCGCACCACTCCGCATGAAAATGAGTCTTCAGAAGATACCGTTGGCGAATTGCCATTGTGAGCACATGTTGAGTACGGCTCCCGATGAAAAATGAGTGTATAGGATCAATTCGCCAACGGTATCGATATTTGATATGATGTCCTACCTACTGATCTCGGCATAAATTGGTAAACTTTGCATCCAGTGAACAAAACTGATGACCCTTGTAGGAGGTGTATCATGGCTATAGAGAGGTTAGATTTTTGCGCCGAGATCAGTAATAGAATAGGGTATAGATGATAAGATACTAATTTAACTAGCAGCCTGTCGGAGAGAACAGAGGTTGGGAGAGTGGTCCAATAAAAATGGAAGGATGGAACAGGTTCAGTGCTCTGTCTGATGGTGAGGCAGAAGTTCTAGAAAGCCTTTGGGAACCGTTGAGCAGAGTTTGTGAAAAGTGGGGCGTGCTGTTCAGGCGGATGGCTACGAAGCATCTCTGATTGGTCGCAGAATGGTTAGTGTTGTGCCTCGGCTAAGGTATGGAAGCGCTTAAGATTGAAGGCCAGACAGACCAGACTCCACTCGCCCGCAGCAGCCTGGGCACCACGCAGCGAGAACTGGCGGAAGCCCAGCACCTCCTTGATGATTCCGATCACCGGTTCGACGGTGCATTTGCGAGCCCCGTAGATGGCTTTGCCCACTGCTGTCTTGAGCTTGTAGGCCATCTTGACCAGAGCGCTCGCGTCCTCAGATGGTGGATCAGGCAGTGGTGCGAAACGCTGTTGCCAGCTCGGATGATGAGGATCACGGCCAGTAGCGATGTAGGGTTCGATGCCGCGCTTTGCACACGCCAAGAGCGTCGCAGGGCCAAAGTAGCCAGCGTCCAATGCTGCCGCATCGGGCGTGCCGATTGCTGACGGGATGGCCTGTAGCGTGGGTTCAGCTTCTTGAGAGTCGTTGGGATGATTGGAGAGGGCGCATCCTACGATGAGCAAACTTTTCTGATCCACAGCAACCTGCGCATGGTAATCTTGCGCGTAACCAGCATTCGTCGGGTTTTTCATGATGCGCGACTCCGGGTCGGTAAAATTGTACTGGTCACTCTCGCGAGGTTCTGATGTCGGTGGACCTGGTGGGCGACCACCCGAGCGGCGTCCCGTCGCGCGCTCCCGCTCTGCACGCTGCACCAGTTTGGCCTCATACTCAGCTTGCTCTGCTTCTCCACGCTCCTTCGCGCGGGCTTCGATCACTGCTTTTGCCTGCGCCAGATGTGCCAGCCGATCCTCCCGTCGTGCCATCTCCTCACGCACCACCAGCCCATCGGGCACCTCTGGTTGCTCACTCTGTTCGGCTCTGATGAAGAGTTCCTCAACCTCGGCTCGTAGCTGGGTTTCCAATTCTACCAAGCGTTTGTAGCTTATTGCTTTGCGAGTGGCGGGCATCGGCATGCACTTTGGTTCCGTCCAGGCTGATCGTCCCTAGTTTCAGCACACCTGCCTCCTGCGCGAGCAAGAGAATCTGTACGAAGAGCTCCTTGAGGTCTTGCAGGAAGGTACGTCGAAATGTTGCGAGTGTATCGTGATCAGGATGCAGGTTGCCTGCGATGAAGCGAAATGGCACCGCCTCATAGGTGGCGCGCTCAATCTTGCGCGAACTGAATACCCCAGTGGCATAGCCATAGAGCAATAAACCCAACAACACTTCTGGGGCATAGGGTTCTCCACCGCGCTGCCCATAGCGAGCATACAGCGCTGAGAGATCAAGCTGGGCCACGCTGTCTACCACGAAGCGAGCCAGATGGTCAGGCGGCAGACAGTCGCCCAGGCGCACTGTCAGATCCAATGCCTGATCATAGTCCACCGTTTTGAATGTTCTTTTCATGCACACAGTCTACCATTACTGACTGGAAGGCGGCGTTTGCTTCTCTCCGACAAGCTGCTAGGCAGGTATTGTTATTTGTTTCGCTCAGTAGCAAAAACTATATTTTATATACATATTTCCTAATTATTTTAAAAAGGCTTTATTAACATATATACTAAGCAATTGATGCCACGACGAATATTGTGTAATGGCACATAGCAGAAAAACCCAGAGCCAGTCCAGACCTGGCTTTCATACCTTCCTGTTGCATGCCATTACACAATATTCGTTATAATGTCAAGTAATTAACGGCGCTAGTAGTTTACTTTATTGTAAATGTAAGTTTTCCACTTCGTTGAAATTGAGGAGGATAGTATGCTGAGTAAATGGTTAACCCAACAAGTGAGGCACCCAGCGGTATATAAGTTTCCAATAACAGATGTAACTGAATTAGTTGCACCCAATGAATGTATCTTGGATTATCTTGCACTTGCATTGTTACTTGCTCATGGAAATCCACAACAAATAAGGGATCAATATAGCCTTCTTCTCAAGGATGCTGAGGATAATTCTTTAAGTATTTTGAAAAAGTATTTAGAAGGTCATATTTTTCCAAGAGAAAATAGAATTAGTGTGCGAGTAGGCAATTTTGGAGAAGTATTAGCATCTACTCTTATGATTGACTTTGAAAATTTCTGGTTTCCTATTTATAAGCTACGTTTTCGGGAAAAAAAAGATTGGGCAATGCGCTTGACGGATCTTTGCCTTATAAAGCAAATAGAAGACACAAACCCTTTAGTTTGCTATGGCGAGGTAAAAACTATATCAGGACAGCGTGACAAAAACATTGCAATTAAGGGCCATGATAGTCTGGTATTAGGTGAAGCGAGAGATTTTTTGGCTGAACCGGAAATTTTGCATTTTATCTCTACAATATTGTATGAAACAGACCGACTTGAGGAAGCGCACTTCATTTCAGGGGTAGAACTAGGCATTATCAAATATAATAAAAGACACGACCTTTTTGTCATTCATTCTAGTGAAAAGTGGACCGAGGAGATACTTGACCAACTGGAAGGACACTCTCTGGATCAAAGGTTAGTTAATTTCTCTATCAAAATTGTTTTAATTTCTCAATTGAGGCAACTTATCGATACTGTTTACGATAGGTGTACAACGGTTACTAAGGCTTTGATCGGGTCAATGGACAAACAGGATTATCTACAAAAAACATATGTTACCCTTGAGACACTGATGAGAGATCGACAGTTTCTAAATGATCTGGCGCAGGTTCAAGCACGCTCAGTACAGGAAGAACTTTCTTCAATTCAGCCTGATATTAACTACACTTTCAAATCCATAGATGTTTGGAGAAGATGTGACTATATTTTTTCAAATAGCTCGCTTCTTTTGCGAGAAGAGAACCAAATACAAGAAGATGTTGATAAAAGAAAAACCATTTTGGACACTTTGAAGACTGCTGCTCAATCTTTTGAATTTCTCTCCAAGTTCGCTAATGAGGAAGAGCAGGAAATTTTATTGATTAACTCTGCAATTTGTTATCATATTGCAGGGTATCATGCAAATGCACAATGTTTAGCCAAGACCGCAGAAAGGAAATATCTATCTGAAGAAGGAAGAGAGGAGACGCCAAGTAGCCCAGATATTCAATTGACTTGGTTTTTCCGCCTTGCACTCCTTTCTTTTTTAAGAAGAGATATTGTGAAACTACAGCACATAACTCGACGAGCAATATCCTTTATTCAAACTCTACAAGAAAAGATAGTATCAGACTCAGAAGAAGATCAAACTGTTTCAGACATCGAAAATCTTTATGGACACCTCTTTTTCCAAAAGTCACTTTTCAACTTTACAGAATATTGCAAAAATGGAGCATTGGAACAAATTACAATAGCCCAGAAAAACATAGAGAAGTCTTACTCTTACTTCCAGCGCATTGGCGATACAAGGTTAAATATTATAGCCTCCGAGCTAAGAACGTTATTAAAGCTTTTCGAGGGACAGAGTACTTGGTCGAACATAGAAAAATATGGAGAAGATCTAGTTAAAAGTCCTATTTGGAGCAAATATTTGCGAAACCTAGCTCTTGAAAAATCAATTGTTGAGTTTTGGGCATCTCAGTTGAAAGCATTACAAGGCGATCTTTTAACGTCAGATGATAGTTTTGTAATACAAATGCCAACAAGTGCTGGTAAAACTTTTATCGCAGAACTTGCAATACTTGCAACTCTCACCAACTCACTACAAAAACGTTGTTTATATATTGCTCCTTATCGCGCCCTCGTCAATGAAATTGAAGATAGATTAGCTGATACACTGGGAGCGCTTGGGTATCGAGTTTCAAATCTCGCGGGAGGGTTTGAGTTTGACAGCCTTCAAAATATTCTAGCTGTGGAGTCTCATGTATTGGTGACGACTCCCGAAAAAGTTGATTTACTATTCAGAACCCACCCAGATTACTTTGAGAACATATCAACTATTGTAATAGATGAAGGTCATATGCTAGATGAGGGCATTCCTACACAAAAAGAGATAGATAATGACAAAACTCTTGCGGAAGCACTAGCCCAAAATGGTACCCTAGGACGTGGTGTTTCATTAGAAATGCTCATTACTCGATTAAAAAGGAAATTACCTCAAGCTCACTTTCTATTTCTTTCTGCTGTTATGCCGGAAATAAATGTTGATGACTTTGTTGCTTGGCTTTCTAAAAACTCGCAAAAGCCTCTTAAGATAGAGAAAACAGAACGACCATCTCGCCAAACCATTGCAACTTTTCTTTGGACAAAAGTTTCGTCACAAGAGAGAGGTGGATATAACGGACAACTTCAATACCTTAATCCTAGAAGGCCCCCTACTTATGTTCCTTATTTCCTTCAAAGAAAACTATATTATACAGGTGAACTCACTCCTACAGGTCTAATGCAGACGAAAACATGGCCGGATGCAAATAATAAAGCTCAACTTACAGCTTTGCTCGCAGCAAAGTTTGCAAAAACGGGTCCGGTATTGGTTTTTTGTGCTATGCCTTCTCAAGTAAGGCAGATAGTTGATAATATTATAACTTCTTTAAAGTACTTGGAAGCATCTGATGAAATTCCTTCCGATGATTTGAAATATAGAACAAGCCCAGTTCTTGAGTCATACGATCTAGCTAAAGAGTGGTTAGGTGATGAACATTCCCTGACGAGAGGACTCCATTATGGGGTTGGATTACACTACGGTCCTTTACCTGATCCTGTACGCCAAGCGGTGGAAGATGATTTTCGAGATGGGAAAATTTCTATACTTGTTAGCACCAATACATTAGGACAAGGAGTTAATTTACCAGTTAAGACTGCCATTATCTACAGCCTAGAGCGAAAGTATCCAGATCCTGTCAGTAAGAAGATGAAGAAGGTTCTTGTAAAAAAACGTGACTTTTGGAATATTTGTGGAAGAGCAGGTAGAGCAGGCAAAGAGACAGAGGGACAGATTGTCTTCGTTACTAACTCAAGTAACGATACTCAGTTGTTCAAAGAGTTTCAAGATGAAAATAACATTGAAGTAGTAGAAAGTCCACTCTATAAACTATTAAAAGCCTTAATTGAAAGACGAATTAGTCAGAAAGAACTGATCGATTATTTTGATCCACATGTATTGGCTCTCCTGGCAGAAGAAGTGGTAGATACTGAGGATGAAAAGGCGATTAATGACTTCTTACAAGGAAGTCTTGTTGGGGTCCAAGCACAGAGAAATAACCGTAGCCTGACTCCATTAACATCGTTGATAAAGAATACATCAATTCGAATAAATCAAGAGGTAACCGATCAAGCCTTACGAGTAGTTTTTGCATCTACTGGTTTACGGGTTAAAAGCTGCCAAATGTTAGAAAATGCAGTAGACTTATTTCTTTCAATTCATGGATGGGAAATACCAGAAGGAGAAGCGGAAGGCCTTTATCTAGACGAAGAGCTTTTAGAGTTTGCGTTTGAAGCGTGTCGAGAAATTCCAGAGATGCAGTTGGCAAGGGGTATTAAGGCTCGTGAGCCAGGAGATGAGTTGAAACTTGTTAAGGATTGGGTAGGAGGTAAATCAATCAGTGAAATACGATCAATATATTGGGCGGCTGAGAAGGAAGATGAATTTGGTGAATATATTGCAGACAGAGTGATCTATAAGATGCCTTGGGGCTTCAATGGATTTCTTCGTATACTAGCTTTTAAGCTTCATAAAGAATATGATAAATTGCCTTTAGCATGGCAATATCTTCCCTCAATGATGAAGTTTGGAGAAAACAATGTTTTTGCCTGTTGGATAGGTAGTTTTGGGGTATCGTCACGACAATTGGCTTTTGAATTGGCAAGGCAATATCCAAACCCTAATGATAATAACTTTATAAACTTTATAAGGTGGCTTATTAATCTTCCGTTTGAATTTCTCTTTAGAGAGTTATCTGTAGGATCAATTGCTGAAAAGAAAAGGTTTGTGCAGAAAATAAACAAGATAGTTGCTGATGATACTCAACTACAGTTTATCTTACAAAGACAAACCGTATTTGAATCTCCTGTTCAAGGTATTTCTTATGAAAATCGTGTTAATACTGCCTTTATGGTACGCGAAGGAGATCGGTTACTATTACAAGTAGAGTTAGATAATCAATATGATCCTTTAGCAATTCGCGTGTTATTCGAAGGAAAGCAAATTGGGTATGTCAAACGTGATGTAGCAAAAATCATTTCAAGAGAAATGCAGGCGGGTAGGGATTTTCGAGCAGTTGCAAAAACTGTTAAACCTCCAGTACTTAATTATCCCTATCCACATATTGAAATGACTATCACTGGATAAGCTTGCTTGTGGGTATGCCAGCCTATTCTACTGGATCTTATCCACACATCCCGTTGCCGACCTCCATTCCAGCAATTCATGACCAGTTCGGTGTCCCATCACGCAAATCGTCGTTGCCACGCCCCCTACGCCCACCGTACCACTCCTCCCCACCAAGTCACCCACGCTGCGGCTGGGTAAGCAAGATAAGCCACTTCCCACTATTACATACTTCTTACATACACTTCTTCTCGCTCCGCTCTCCATGTGGCACGGGCATATCAAAGATCTATGGATCTCTTTTTGGTCTTACATAGCGCTTATACAAGCACATAGAGCCATACCTCTTCCTTCCCATGGAACCATATGATATACTCAAACATCATATGAACGGACGTTCTTTTTGATAGGGGTGTTTTGATGCCAGAGAAGCAACTCAATGTCTGAATTGTGCAAGATTTACGCAACTATGTCGCGCAGCGTGCCGAGCAAAAGAAATGTGGCATGAATAAAATTGTTGCGGAACTAATATGCAGTTTAACATAGTCGGGAGGCTTTAGGTAGTATCTTAATAACCAGCTTCCCTCCCCTATTGTGATCAATCATCTTCTTTGTAACGGCCCCGCGTAGTAGTGAATGGAAAAACCTGTGCAGGAAGGCCATAAAGAGCTATACGAGTGTGAGACCATATTAAAAGTGACAATAAGAGTATGTTCTTCTCGAAGAAGCGCATCTATCTCCTTTTTCTCTTATCAGGAGGACCGCTATGTGGTATTCTCAGTACTCTATCGGAAGTACCAGCTCCTCAGATTCTCTCTTGTTGCTTGCTGCCTGCGGCAGTCCTGCAACGGCGAGCAGCCAGCCGACACCCACTCCTACACCCACCCTTATGCCGACACCCACAGATACTCCTACCCCTTCGCCTACTCCTTCGCCCTCCCCTACGCCAAAACCCACACCTACTCCCACCCCAAAACCAGCGCCTCCGCCAACGCAACCGCCTGCACCGACGCAGCCACCTCCTGCACCAGCGCCGGCTCCTATCCTCGATGTGGCACCTGCATCCATGAGTATCGCTGGACACTTCGACTGCAGTCGAACCACTACCGTCTTTGTCTGTCAGGCGGCGGTGATCTCCAGGGCAAACAATCAGGCCACGCTTCACTGGGTAGCCTTTGCGAATTTCGGTAATGTCGGTTTCGCCCCTTCAGTGGGAAACCTGGCCCCTGGTACCAGGATCATTTTGACAATCAGAATACCCGTCACGGAGTGTACTGGTACCTTCTTCTTCCAGGGGCCAGTTAACACGCACACCATCAGTTGGCAATGTTGAATCGTTTTCTTTCAAAAGAAGTAAGGAAGTTTCTTTAGCAGCATTTATAGTAAGCAACGGATTTTCTCGTATGGACGAACAAGCATATGATTTGCATCTGGACGGAGCAGGAATACACTGCCCCGTCCTACATCAGCAGCCGATTTGCCTCAATCACACCGCGCTTACTCTTTTTGCCGTCAACGATAATCGCCGCGCCTTCGCGCAACTCATCTATTGCCCCAGCAGGCAATTCGTCTCCCTGGCGATTGAAAATGGTCGTCTTCTCGTTGACCACAACCGCTACGGGACGCGTCTCACCAGTACTGGCCTTCGTGGTACTACCTGCGATAATCCAGGTTGATTGTCTATCAGGCAAAGGTGCCCTGCCCACGACCGTTACTTTACGTCCATTCTCGAGTAGCGCATGGACAGACGTGGGCAGTTCTTTCTTTACTTCTTCCGCGTGTTTAGTATCCTGTTCGTGCTTCGGTTGTGCTTCTTCCGTTGTGATACGCTCATGTAAAGCTGTCTGCGAAACACCCTCATCATTGTGATGATGCGCATGCACAGCCATCTTCACAGGTTCATGCTCGTGCTCGATATCCTCGTGCGTCTTATCTTGACCATTCGTATGCTCGAATAGTTCATCATTATAAGTGCGCGGAATCGCCACTTCCAGGGCTTGCGGCATGGCATCGAAGCGATATGTTACCATCACATGCTCCGCCTCACCTGTCTGTTGCAACGTAGTATACTCCGATTTTTTGAGGTAGTCCTTCAGTTTGACGGCACTGCCATCCAGTTGCATTGGCACAGAGGCAGGCACGGTGATAGATAGATGAGCGCCATGAAAGTATTCGGCGCTCAGATTATCGGGCCTGCGGCGTAACAAAAGAGAAGTAATCTGCTGCAAGGTACTCAGGGGATCACCACCTGTGATAACACAGACATCAAGAATACCATCATCAATATAGGCATCAGGTGTCATCTCGGTAATGTTGGCATAACGGCGCGTGTTACCAATCACCACTTGCAGAGCCTCGCCTTGCCACAATAGTTCCCCATCGTGTCCTTTCTCAGTAGAGCGTATCTCAATCGGGAAAGCGTGTTGCTGCGGGAGTTCTTTAGCTGCCGAGAAACCAACAGCAAGAGGACCAATACGATACTTTAACGGTTTGGAGACATGCTGCATAATAGCTGCGTCGATACCCAGACCCGCCATCAAAAGAAAATGATGTCTGCCTTTACTATTTCCTTTAGACGATTGCTTATTTTTCTTATTGTCTTTTCCATTATCGGCTGCCGTTGGTAATATTCTGGCGGTCCCATCAGGATAGGTCAGTGATTGTATCTCGACATGACCGACATCCACCTTGCGTGGCTCGCTGTTGATCAGGGAAAGCGCAGCCTTGACTGGATCAGTGGGGATACCAACCTCACCAGCCCAGACATTAGCAGTACCACCAGGAATAACGCCAACGATACTATGTTGCTTTTTCACGTTCATGACGCCATTTACAACCTGGTTCAGCGT
>WNFY01012784.1_pt1 | contig 16440 bp, 20 predicted proteins | sample 5400091 | NCBI WGS metagenome assembly WNFY01 (sample SAMN13153364, study PRJNA577476) | soil metagenome | isolation source: 60 cm soil or saprolite under grassland replicate 1 | place: USA:California | collected 2016-06-15
GCCCCGAGGAAGACCGTCGCGAACATGTTGGTGCGTCCGTGCAGCCTGGCGATGTAGTCGTTGGTGAAGCTCGCGACCCGGGTCAAGAGGTCGGCCGGCGTGGCGGACTCCAGCGCCTGGCGCACCAGGGTGCGACGGCCCCCGATCATCTGAATCGCACCGCCCCCCACGGGATCGGCGGACGCGCGGATGAGGCTGCGGAATAGGGCCATGAACAGCGCCGCGCCGACGCCCTTGTCGCACACGTCCCCGACGACCAGGACTATCGTGCCGGAGGGCGGCAGCAGGAACGCATCGTAGAAGTCGCCGGAAACCTCGCGGGCCGGCTCCAGGGCGGCCTCGAGCTGCACCCCCATGGCGATTGGGAGTGATTCGGGCAGGAAGTCGCGCTGGATGTTCCGCGCGACTTCCATCTCGCGCGCGAGTCGCTCGGCATCACCGGGGCTGGGCGGTGTGGTCATCCTCGCTCCCCGTCGAGCACGGTCAGTTGCCACAGGTCTCGGGTGCTGGTGTGGACGAACGGCTGCAACGCTCGCAGCCCCGTCTTCCCGATGCTCTTTTCCAGGTACCGCAGCTCCTGGAACTTGTCCTTCACCGTCGGATCCGGCGCGGCGTCGAACCCGGCCTCGCGCATCATCAGGACCCCTTTGGCGCGGATGGCGAGCTCGGCGCGCAACCTGAGGAAGCACATCATGTCGACGATTACGTCGGCGGGGAAGCGGCTCTTGACGGTGGCGATGTACCGCCCGACCGGGGTGCCCGAAACCTGGCCCGTGTGCACCGCCCGCAGCAGCTCCTGGTCCGTGTCGAACCCGGTTCCCAGCCAGGCTTTCGTCTCGCCTTCACTCCGCTGGAACACGGCGATGCTGAGAGTGGGAAAGACCAGGACGATCAGCGCCGTGGCCAGGACCGGATACAGCACCAACTGGTTGTAGAGCGAGTGCAGGACGACGGCCACGCCGAGCCCGGGCAGGACCAGGGAGAGTCTGAAAGCGGCGGAGCGGTTCTCGAGCGCCTTGGAGACCATCGCCACGATGGACGTAGCGCCTCCGTGCATGATCGCCGTGCCGAACCCCCGCACGACCCAGGTCCAGAGCGTCGCTTCGGGGGTCGCCTGCACGTAGTACAGGTTCTCGAGGAACGCGAACCCGGTGCCGATACCGAAGCCGTGGATGGCGGCGTCCACGACGAAGCCCACCTTGTTCCGTTGCAGCAGATACACGACGAAGGCGGCCTTGAGCGGCTCCTCCACGACGGGGGCGACGTACCGCGAGTACTGGTCCCAGTCCAGGCCGAGCGCGGGCCTGAGCCAGACGTTCGCCCCGTAGGCGGCGAGACCGGCGACCATGCCGGCGGCCACCGACAGCAGGGTCGCCCGCAGCGCGACGAGCTTGTAGCTGTCGATGAGCACCAGTGCCCCGAGGAACATGAAGACCGGCAGGACACTGACGGCGACCGCGAGGACGCTCGTCACATGATCTTGAACGAGAACATCCAGGCGGAGTGGAGCGGGGCGCCTGCTTCGTGGGCCACGGCGAATCCGATGGAGAGCGTGGACTCGAGATGGGCAAGCGTGACCATCCTGCAGTCGAGCTGCGCTCCCGCGCTCGCGAGCGTGCGCCGGGCAGCCCGTGCATTCACGTCGGTCACGATCCCCGTCGTAAAGAGCGACAGATCGGCCCACCGGAGGTAGGCGCTGGGGATCCCGGCGCGGCGGAACCGGAGCGGCGGCAACACCCACTCCACTTGAGCCTTGCCAAAACTCGCACCGCCAACGGCGTTGATCCCGAGCCCCGCGAAGCTCTCGATCTCCCGGAACTGCCGGATGTCCCGGTAGTCCACCCAGTTGTTGCCGAAGCCTCCGAAGAAGAACTGGGCGAAGGGGTCGCTCCGGTTGCCGGCTAGCGCCGACCCCGCCGCGGTCCGGACCCACAGCGACGAGTGGTTGAGCGGCAGCAGGAAACCATGGGACGCTTCCAGGTGCAGGAGGGGGAAGAGCGTCCCGCCGACGTAGTTGCCGGACACGGCCGCGCGCGCGTCCGTCCCCAGCTCGTCCTCGACGGCGCCGAGGGAGCGACGGAGGGATCCATACGCGAGGTCGGCGGAGAACGACACGAGCCGGTCGACCGGCGCCGCCACGTTCTGGTAGGCCGGCAGAGTCGCGAGATGGCCATACCCCGCCAGCCGCAGCGTATACGTCAGGCTCCTGGGGTCGTCCATGAAGAGCGTGCCCTTGTACTGCACCGCCAGCGAATAGCCTCGGCGGCTCACCTTCGTGGGCCCGAAGAGGTCGTAGAAGTCCGCGCGATTCAGGGCCGCGGTGACGCGCCAGTTCCAGGACTGGAAGTCCCCGCGCAGGTGGAGGCGCTCGGAGGACGACAGGGCCCCGTCGGGAGAGTAGGACGCGGTCAGATTCAGCGCGGTCGCACCGACCTGATCGGAGAGGTTCGCGCGCGCGCCGATGGCCACGGCGTTGGCGCCGGCCGCATCCTGGTATCCTTCCACCACCGGATACGCGCTGTTCAGCGCCACATGGGCGATTGGGCGGTAGGCCCGCGCGGTGGTCGTGAGCGAGTCCAGGTTGAGGCTCGTATCCTGCGGCGGGATCCACGACTGCACGTCAGCCCGCGTCGCGGCGATCTCGTTGCCGAGGAAGCGGATCGCGCTCACACTGTCCGGCACGGCGTTGGGGATCATCGCGGGGACAAACCCCCGCGCGGCGTACCGGAACACGACGATGGAGTCTCCGGGCAGCGGAACCGGTTTGAAGAATCCCGTCTCCGTGTTGCTCAGGGGCTCCGTGACCCGCCGGGTGAGGTCGTAGCGGTAGATGTTGGAGACCCCCGAGTAATAGGAGGAGCCGAAGAGGTACTTGCCGTCCGGCGAGAACACGAAGTTCGACGGCGGCCAGTCACCGAAATCGTCCAGGACCTCGGCAGTGGCCGCGTTCGCGCGCAGCGCTGCGATGTCCATCCGCACCAGCTTCTGGCTCCCGCTGATCTCCGACATGGATCCGATGAGGGTCGAGCCGTCCGGCGATATGTCCAGGTCGAACAGGTCCCGCCCGTAGGGCAGCGTCTGGATCTGGTTCCACTCGCGATAGGGCGGGGGCAGGCGGACAAGCGTCGAGAACCCGTTGTCGTGCCGGACGCCCCACAGCGAGCTGTCCGCCGGATCGAAGGCGAGATCGCCGATGCGCGCGTTCCGCAGCAGCACCCGGGACCGGCCGGTCGCCAGGTCCAGGGCGCAGAGGTTCCGCCAATCGGCGTTGTCGGTGGTATAGAACAGAGTCCGGGACGCCGGATCGTACGCCAGCGCGGTCACGGTGTATCCCGAGGCGCCCAGGACCTCCGCCAGGTTCGTAATCTTCCCGGACGCGACGTCGATGGCGGCGAGGTGGGCGACCTGGCCCGGATAGCGGATCCCCAGGTAGATGGCCCGGCTCGTCGAGTCGTAATAGGCGCGGGACACCGAGCCGAGCGCGTGATCGGTCAGCGGGCGGAAGGCCGTGACCGGGTGCCGGCGGATGGCCGCCAGGTTGGCCGCCTGCCAGTCGCGCTCCCATGCGATCCATCGCGACCACTCGGCCTCGAGCGACCGCCCATAGATGTGCCGGAACTGCGTCGCGAAGTTCCGCCGGCTGCCTTCGGCCCGGTTGAACCACGCGATCAGGCTGTCGTTCCCGTAGCGCAGCCCCAGGTAGCTGACGAACCGCGTGCCGTAGAGATAGGAGTTCACGCCCACCTGGAAGTCGATCGTGGTCCCTTCCGATTCCAGTCCGACGAAGTCGAAGATCCGGGCGCTGTCCCGGACCAGCGTGCGGAACACCATCTCGTCGTAGGGACCAATGGCGCGCCCGAGCCCCCCGTTCATCCACGTCTCGAGATAGACGGCGATCCCTTCCAGGTACCACCGCGGCGCATACCACCGCGGCGTGGTCAGGTAGCCGTAGAGCATGGACAGGGGGACTTCGGGGTTGGGCGTGACCTTGCCGAAGAACAGCGACCGGTAGAACCGGTCGGATGCGGTGGCTTTGTCCACGGTCACGATGTGCGCCATCTCGTGGTTCAGCGAGGACGTCATCCGCTCGGGGGCGGGCGCGGACTCGTAGTCGTGGGCGTACGGCTCGATCCCGATGGTGATGTGGTTCTCGGGGATCGGACTCGCTCCCGCGTTGCCGTAATGCCAGAGGTCGTGCATCAGCACGTTGATCGGGCCGGCCGGCGTGTAGTCGAAAAGGCGGCGGTGGAATTGCAGCGAGTTCTCGAAGCTCCGGGCCACCTGCGGGACCAGGTAGGACTGGAGCGGCGACGTGATGACCAGCCGCATGTCCCGGGTCTCGAGCATCTGGAACTGCGCGGCGAGCGCGGCGGGCGCGCAGACCCGCACGCCGGCCAGGACGGCCAGGACGAACTGGAATCGGGGCATGGTCAGAGGGGAACGAAACTACTCGGGGATCCCGGCTCCCGTGAGAGCGGGCCGGGACCCCCGCGGGGTCAGCCTACATCTGGGCGCGCATCGCCTCGCGCATGAACGCCTGGGACAGCGCCTGGCTCTGCGACAAGGCGCGGAACGCTTCGGCCGCCTGCAGCTGGCGGAACGCGTCGCTGGCCAGGATCTGACGGGAGGCGTCACTCTCCTGCAGCTGGCGGAACGCCTCATTGGCCAGGAGCTGACGGTACAAGTCGTTCTCCATCACCTGGCGGAACAGCTCGTTGTCCATGACCTGGCGGTACAAGTCGTTCTCCATCACCTGGCGGAACGCGTCGCTCTCCATCACCTGACGGAACGCGGCGTTGGCCTGGAGCTGACGGAACAAGTCGTTCTCCTGCAGCTGGCGCATGGCGGCGGCCGACTGCATCTGCCGGAACGCGTGCTGCGCCTGGAGCTGGCGGAACGCCGCGTTGGCCTGGAGCTGGCGAAAGGCCTCGTCGGCCTGGAGCTGGCGGTACAGTTCGTTGTCCTGGAGCTGGCGGTACAAGTCGTTCTCCATCAGCTGGCGGAACGCGTCGCTCTCCATCAGCTGGCGGAACGCGGCGTTGGCCTGGAGCTGGCGGAACGCGTCGCTCGCCATCACCTGGCGGAACGCGTCGCTCCGCACGAGGTGCAGGACCTTGTCGTTCTGGAACAGCGCCTGGATCTCCGGATTCTTGAGGGACACGTCGGCTTCGGTCATAACCTTGCCGTGATACCGGGCCGCCGGCTGGACTCCGCCGATCGTGCCGGCGTCGCGGCTGCCGGGAGGAAAGCCGGTGAGGATTCCGGCGACGACGAGCACAACCGCCGCCGCGGCGCTTCCGATGAGTACTGCTTTCCTGGTCATGATCGGCTCCTCCAGTGATGTGGTAACGAATCTCAACGCCTGGGCGACCCACGGCAGCAGCCCGCCTGGTGACGCTCGAGCCGGCTGCGGCAGCGCATCGAGGATCGCCCGTTTCAGGCGCGCAGGCGGTTCGCGCTCGGCCACCTCCCCGAACAGCGCGGCGACGCGGCGCAGTTCGGCCGCCATCGCCCTGGCCTCCGGATCCTGCGCCAGCAGCGACCGAACCGCGGCACTCCCTGCCGGAGTGTTCGCGCCGTCGATCTCCTGCTGGATCAGTTCGATCTGCTCGCGGCTCAGCATCGCTAGCCGACCCCCTCACCGAGCGCCAGCCGCAGCCGTTCCCGTGCGGTGAACAGGCGCGACTTGACGGTCTGGACCGGGATCTCCAGCACATCGGCAATCTCCTGATAGGAGAAGGACACGAAGTGCTTCAGCACCACCACGGCTCGATCCTCGGGCTTGAGACTCGTCAACGCGCGCCCCACCCGGTCCTCGGCCTCTGCACGGTCGGCTGCGGTGCCCGGCCCCAGGATGTCAAGATCGTCCTCCAGTGGGTCCGTCGGTTTGCGGCGCTTCAGCAGGTTCAATGACTCATTCACCGTCATGCGATAGATCCAGCTGAAAAACTTGTACTTCGAGTCGTAGGTCCGGAGCTTGTGAAACGCGTTGAGAAACACCGTCTGCGTGACGTCCTCGGCGTCCTGCACGTTGCCCAGCATCCGCAGCGCGACATTGAACAGGCGTTGCTGGTAGCGGTCAACGAGAGCGCCGGCCGCGTCCCCGTGATTCTCCAGGTACCGCTCGACGAGAGCGCGGTCCTGTTCATCCGTCGCCAGCGGTGTCTCTTTCAATTACAACTCAGATCGCCAAAGGTTGGAAGGGTCCAGCGAGAGGCCTCGCCGGGGGGGGGGAACGTGCATCGCGGGGCGCCCCTCGGCAATGTCGGGCCCGGGCCCTGGGGCTCCCCGGTGCCCGAGGGCCGCACCCCGACCCCCCCTCCGAGAGCAGGCTGGCGATATTGTGGCGGTGGTGGTCTCATACAGCGGCCCGTCGGAGGGCGAGATGCGGCCCAGCTTCAGCATGACGATCGGCACCGATCCCGGCCAGGTCGCCGGGGTCAGCGCGGCGTTCGCCGAGTTCGCGAACGCGCACGCCGTGCCGGCCTCGATCCGGCGGAGTGTGAGCGTCGCCCTCGACGAGCTGCTGAACAACACCATCGCGCACGGATTCGCCGGGCGTGGGGGCGGCGCGGTGAGCATCGAAGTGGAGCTGCGCTCGGATCGGTTGTGCGTCACGCTCACCGATAACGGCACGCCCTTCAACCCGTTGGAGATGAGTGGCCCCGACACCGCGCTTCCGGTGGAGCAGCGGCAGATCGGCGGGCTCGGCATTCACCTGGCCCGGCGGCTGATGGACGACGTCGCCTATCACCGCCGGGCCGATCGCAACGTCGTCAGCCTGGCGAAGCTCCTGGCGGGTGGGAGCCCGGCGGGTCGTGGCGGAGGACGGTCCATGGACATCACCACACGCACGCAGAACGGCGTCACCCTCGTCGTCTTCGCGGGGAGTCTCGACAGCAACACGTCGCCCAAGGCCCAACAGGCACTCGACGGGATGCTCGCGGCCGGCGCGCGGAAGATGGTCGTCGATTGCACGGCGCTCGACTACATCAGCAGCGCCGGACTTCGGGTCCTGCTCGACGCTGCAGACCCGCGGCCCTAACCGGCGCCTGAAGCTGCCGGCGCGCGTAGATTAGGGAATGAATCTTTCACCAGCGCGCCGCAGCTTAAGCGCGATCCGTTAGGCGGCGGCGATGTTTCGAATACTCGTCTTATCTGCCGTGTTCCTCGTTCCGACGTCCCTGGCCGCTCAGCGACTCACGCCGGTTCCAACGTACGTCGTGTCAAGACGGCCTTCGCTTTCCCGTGCTGCCCGCTTCGCCGGCACTCCATTATCCAAGGAGATCCCCCGCACCTACTGGCTCGAGGGCGGGATCACTGGTGGTGCCAGTGTCGGGGTCATGAGCGCGCTGTACTTCCGTGGTTTGGGTGAATCCGGCGATCGCACGGCCGGGACGATCGCCGGATTTGTCTTGGGTGGCGTGGTGGGCTTCACGGGGGGCGCGCTGATCGGCGGCCAGTTGCGCAAGTCCAGCCACAGACGCCCCTGATTCTAGTGACACCGCTGTCTAACCCGCGCTTGAAGCTGACGGCGCGCGTAGATTAGGGAATGAATTCTTCTTCAGCGCGCCGCAGGTTGAGCGCGCCCCGTTAGGCGGCGGCACATGACCCTCATGTCCCCCCTGAGCCTTGTCCCCATGATCATCGTCGGGATCATGGCATTGTTGGACCTGCACTCTGCTAGACTCGATGACTCCCTGCTGGTGTCGATGGCGCAGCGAGTAAATCGTATTGGGGAGTTTCTCACCTGGCTTGAGCAGCACGGGGCCGTGGAGCTAAAGCGCGATGAGCGCGGAAGGGTGGTCGGGATCATTCGGAGCCCGTTCCGCCGCGCAATGCAAGCGGATTTAGAGACGTATCTGCTCGACCCGATTTCGTCACAGGAGCCGCTGTCTCACCCGCGCCTGAAGCTGACGGCGCCCCCCTCGAGTGGTAAACTTACGTTTGTGCGCTTTCGGCGTCTTCACCGCAGCTTAGGCGCGCCCCGTTAGACCGCCCCGCACACGACTTCAAGACATATCAGAGCAAGGTGGTGCGTCGCCGGAGTTGGCGGATCCCGTGGCGCTGGTGAGCTGGGCCTACGCGCGCCATGTTTAGACCACCAACCAACACACTACGCTCACACGTTTGCCGGGGGAGTCATGGGCCGCACGTCTCGCATCGAGGTTGTCGTACTCGGGTGTCTCTCCCTGAGCGCGTCGCCGCTCGGCGCCCAGGCGGTCGACATGGCCGTGATGGCCAAGTGGTCCGCGGTCACGGTGGTCCACTATGTCATGACCGGTGACTTCACGGGCGAGCTGGTGGTCATGAAGAGTCCCAGGGGCGTGGACGCGAAGGCGAAGGTAACCGACCGCGTGGAGCTCACGTTCAACTGGAATCAACACGAGATGGCGTTAGTCGGTGCGGCCACCGTCAAGAACTCCCCCGCCACGGTTATCCTCGCCCCGACGGCGGAGTGTCCTGCGCCGCGGATCACGGCCCCCTACGAAGGGTGGGACATCGTCTCGGTGACGGGCTTCGGGGGCGGGGTGACACTGGCGGGCAAGCGAACGTACGCGGCTGGGGCGTTCCCGCGTGCCCGGCCCAATGTCCCGGCCAGCCAGGAAGTGTGCGGCGAAGTGTGGGAGCCGGTGACCGCGACGACGGAGGCGGCCGAGATGATGGTAGGGGTCGCGCCGCCACTGTGGTACGCCATGCCATCCGCGGGCGGTGAGTTCGTGTCCGTCTCCAAAGACGGCAAGTCGATCATCGTGGTCAACGCCGCCACGGGCTGGACCTGGACGTACACCGCGACGCCGGTGAGGTGACGCGGAGCCTGGCGCCCCATGCAAGTAGGCTGACGGGAGCTCCAAGCCATGAACTCCAGCCCCGAAGGAGCGAACAGAAACCTCGCTTCAATTAGTCCGTTCTTCATCGTGAAGGACCTGCAGACCTCGATCTCCCACTACATCGAGCGCTTCGGGTTCACGCTGGACTTTCAGGGCCCACCCGACGACGTGTACTATGGCCACGTGAGTCGGGACGGGATCGGCATCATGCTCAAGGCTATCCTTCCCGATGTGCTGCCCTGTCCCAACCGCACCCGGCACGGATGGGCGCGCTGGGATGCGTACATCTACACCCTGGACCCCGACTCGCTGTTCGACGAGTTCAAGCAGCGGGGTGCGTCGTTCGTGAAAGAGTTGTCGTTCATCGATGACGGCCTGTGGGGATTCGAGGTCACCGATGCCGACGGGTATGTCCTGGCGTTCTTTCGGGTGCGCAACGAGTAGGGGCTGCCGGAGTGTATCGCAGGCTAACTACGGTTTGAAGCTGACGAGCCCGGCGCAGCTCAACGCGTTTGTCGCGTTGGCTCGCACGAGCCCCGGAGAAGCCGAGGCGGTAGTGCCCTCACTTCGTGTCGAGCTACGCGATCTGCCTCCGACGACGCTCGCCGTCGTGCGCCGGCAGGTCACAGTGTCCGACCTCGCGCACGTGGTCCCGGAGTGTTGTGGTCGGGTCTGGAAAGCGTCGCGGGCGCAAAGCGCGCACGCGGGCCGGAACGCTGCCTCTAGCCGCCCCCCGTGAGGCACCATGCAATCGAGTACGAGTTGGCCCAGGTTCGAAGAGCCGTTTCGCCGCACGTTGGCGAGGACCGTGGCGCTCGCGGCGATCGTGGGCGCGGTCCTGGCGCTCCAACGACATGACCTCAAGCTGCTCCTCCCCATCGCCGCCCTTGCCTTGTGGTTCTCCCTGGGTGGGCACTACCTCGAACTCGCGTTCTTGAACGAGCTTCGGCCCCGAGTCCCGCCGGGACGCCTGATGCAAGCGGTCGTGCGGGTGCTGGTGTGGTTGAGTGGTGGCGTCGTGCTCTATGTGGGCATGGCGGCTACGGCGCGCGCCCTACCGATTGAGGCCCCACCGCTGAGGCTCTGGTGGTTCGGGGGTTTCCTGCTGGTCGGAGTCGAGCTGGTAGTGCACGCCCTCTTAGCCGTTCGCGGTCGACCGAACTTCTACAACGGGCGCGGATAGAGGATGGCATGCTGCTGAGAATTGCCTTGATCCGTAGATTGGGCTGGGGAGTGATGACGCTCCTCGCGCTTGTCATCGCTACCTATGCGATCGCCATCCTGTTCGTCCCGAGCCGCAGGCCGCCGTTCTTGCAGCAGCGCTTCCTGATCATGCCGCTCGCCGCTGGATTGCACCTTGCCGCGTCGGCAGTGGCGCTTGCGGTCGGGCCCCTGCAGCACAACTCGCGCATTCGCAGTGGCTTCCTCGGTCTCCACCGCTGGCTAGGTCGCACGTACGTACTTGCTGTAATCTGTGGGGGAGGCGCGGCGCTCGCGCTCGCGACCGCGTCGCAGGGCGGATTACCCACGCATGTCGGCTTTGGTCTGCTCGCAGTTCTCTGGCTCAGTGCGACCGCGGTGGCGTATCGCGCGATCCGCCGCGGCGATCAGGTGTCGCATCGTCGTTGGATGACTCGCAGCTACGCGTTGACGTTCGCCGCCGTGACGCTTCGCATCTACTTGCCTGTGAGCCTGGCCGTCGGGTTACCATTCGAGCCCGCCTACCAAACAATCTCTTGGCTTTGTTGGGTCCCCAATCTCGTCATGGCCGAATGGCTGCTCCTGCGTCTTCCTGCGGTGGCACGCGTAACGGAACGGGGGCCCGTCGTCGCCGCCTAACCAGGTACATTAGGGAAATGAATCCTTCACCAGCGCACCGCAACGCAGGCGCGTCCCGTTAGGCAGAAGCGCAAGGACCCCGTCGCATGAGAGCAAGGCCATGAAGGCATTCGTCGTCGATCGCTATCAAAGCAAGAGCGCCGTGCGTCTCGGCGACATGCCGGAACCGGAAGTCCGCGACGATGATGTCCTGGTCCAAGTCCACGCCGCCAGTCTAAACCAGCTGGATTCCAAAATCAGGGACGGCGAGTTCAGACTCGTTCTGCCCTATCGCTTGCCGCTGATTCTCGGCAACGACGTGGCCGGGGTCGTCGTCCGTGTCGGGCCCGCCGTGCGACGGTTCAAGCCGGGCGACGAGGTGTATGCGCGGCCGCACCAGGACCGGATCGGGACGTTCGCGGAATTCATCGCCATGAATGAAGCTGACGTGGCGTTGAAGCCGAAGAATCTCACCATGGAAGAAGCCGCGTCCATCCCGCTGGTGGGTCTGACCGCGTGGCAAGTATTGATTGAACGCGCCCACCTGAAGAAGGGCCAACGAGTCTTGATCCACGCGGGTTCCGGTGGCGTAGGCACATTCGCCATTCAACTGGCAAAGCACATCGGCGCAACGGTGGCAACCACGACGAGCACGGCGAATGTCGATCTGGTCAAAGGTCTCGGCGCGGATGTCGTCATCGACTACAAGAAAGAGGATTTCGAGAAGGTTCTGAGCGGCTACGACGTCGTCCTGAACAGTCTGGGCAAGGAGGCGCTCGCAAAGTCCCTCAAGGTGCTGAAGCCCGGGGGCAAGCTCATTTCCATCTCCGGTCCGCCGGATGCAGCATTCGCGAAGGAGAACGGGTCGAACTGGTTCTTGCAACAAGGCATGCGCCTGTTGAGCTTCGGCATCCGGAAGAAGGCCAAGCACCACGGCGTGAGCTACTCGTTTGTGTTCATGCGAGCGAACGGCGAGCAGTTGCGCAAGATCACATCCCTCATTGAAGCTGGCAGCATCCGGCAGGTTATGGATCGGATCTTCCCGTTCGAAGCCACCAAAGAGGCATGGGCGTACCTCGACACGGGGCGCGCAAAAGGCAAGGTCGTGATCCAGGTGAGTCAGGTTCGCGGGCTCCCTCAACCTCGTGACGTGAGGGGTTATGCCAAAGGGACGGCTTGAAGCGTTCAGCGATGGCGTACTCGCGATCATCATCACCATCATGGTGCTGGAACTCAGGGTCCCTCACGGCGGCGACCTGACGGCGCTGCGGCCGCTGATTCCGGTCCTGTTGAGCTACGTCCTCAGCTTTGTCTACCTGGGTATTTACTGGAACAACCATCACCACATGCTGCAAGCCACGAAGCATGTGACTGGCCTGATCCTATGGGCGAATCTGCACTTGTTGTTCTGGTTATCACTCTTCCCATTCGTGACCGGGTGGATGGGCGAGAACCACTTCTCCGCTGTCCCGACTGCCGTCTATGGCGGCGTCTTGTTGCTGGCGGCGATCGCCTACTACCTCTTGCAGGGGGCGATCCTGAGGGCTGAAGGGCCCGACTCGCTCCTGGCGACTGCCGTCGGCGCCGATTTCAAAGGCAAGCTGTCGCCGCTCTGCTACGCGATGGCCATTCCGCTCGCGTTTGTCAGCTCATGGATCGCCAACGGACTCTACGTGGCGGTTGCCTTGATGTGGCTTGTCCCCGACCGTCGCATCGAGCGGGTGCTGGCATCGTACCACCCCTGATGCTCGAGGCGCCATGCTTACCGCTCCACATGGTGTGCTCTTCGACTTCGGTGACACACTGCTGCGTGAGGGGCCCGTGAACCTGCAGGCCGGCGCCGCGGCGGTGCTGGCGCTCGCGCGTGACCAAGCCGGGTGCACCCCGACTCAACTGGCGGCTGCGATGACCGAGGTCATGAACGACTTGGAGCCGCGGCGTCGCACGGCGCTCCTCGAACCGCCGCCTGCCACGATTGCGCGCCTGGTTTACGGCCCACTCGGGATTGTGTTCGACGTCCAACCGGAGGACGTGGAATGGGCGTTCTGGAGCGCCGCGACGACCTGGGAGCTGGAACCCGGCATCAACGCGGCGATTGAAGCCTTGGAGCGCGCCAACATTCCCTGGGCCGTGCTGAGCAACACCATGTTCAGAGGGCAAACAATCGAACGTCAGCTCGCGCTGAGCGGGCTGCGCGGCTCTCACCGGTTTGTCATGGCGTCAGCCGACTATACACTCCGCAAACCGCATCCGCGTCTCTTCGGAATCGCGGCGGCGCGGCTCATGGAGCCACCCGGTGGTCTATGGTTCATCGGCGATTCGCACGAACACGACGTACGCGGCGCGTCGGCCGCGGGATTGGTCCCGTTGTGGTACTGCCCCCGCGGTGCCATGGGTGCGGCCGCGCCCGCGGTGCAGATCATCGGCAGCTGGGCTACGTTCCCCGACCTACTGGCGAGGGCGCGCGGCAAATCGTAACGTGCCGCCAACGCGGGTCCGCATTCGCACTGTGGCGAGGGTCCAACCTAAAGTCTGTATGAGGATCTTTCTGTGAGCCCAAAGAAGGAAACGCAGAAGTCCGCCAAGCGTACCACCGCGATCGGGAAGAAGTCCAAGGGCTTCACGGACGAGGAACGCGCCGCGATGAAGGAGCGCGCCCGCGAGCTGAAGGCGGACGCGGCGGACGGGGAGAGCGCCGTGCTCGCGAAGATCGCCGCGATGCCGGAACCGGACGGGATGCCCGCGTACGCCAAGGACGGCAAGGTCGTCTGTTACTTCCAAAACGCGCAGAAGTTCAAATCGAGGTACGCGACGTTCGGCTTCAGCGACAAGGCGCACCTCGACGACGGCACCCTGTGGCCGGTCGCCTTCGCGCTGCAGGAGTTGACGCCCGCCGCGGAGGCAAAGATCGTCGCGCTCGTGAAGCAGGCGGTGAGATAAGGATATGACGCTATGACCACTGGACAGCTGATCGGGAAATCGCTCCAGGCATCCCTCACCGTGAAGGACCTGCAGAAGAGCATGACGTGGTACGTCGACGTCCTGGGCTTCAAGCTTGACCGCAGAATCGAGCGGGAGGGCACGCTCCGCGGTGTCGCGGTGTCAGCCGGGGATGTCCGCATCATCCTCAACCAGGACGACGGGGCGAAGGGGTGGGATCGCATCAAGGGCCAGGGCTTCTCTCTCCAAATCACGACAACCCAGGACGTGGATGAGATCGCGCAGCGGATAAAGGAGCAGGGTGGCGCTCTCGAAACGGAGCCCAAAGACATGCCGTGGGGTGCTCGCGCGTTCCGGTTCCGCGACCCCGATGGCTTTCGGTGGTCGATCTCGAGGCCCAATGCAACTTATTCGCGAGCTTGAACGGACCCGAGACGAGACGCTGCGGTGTTTCTCGCTCGACCAGCGCGACCTCGCGCGCAGCTACGGCCCAGGCAAGTGGTCTGTCAGCTATATCCTGCATCACCTCTCCGATAGCGAGACGGTGTTTTTCGATCGCATCCGTCGTGTGCTCAGTGAGCCGCGTCCGGTGTTATGGGTGATGGATCAGGATGCGTGGGCGAAGGGACTCGACTATGCGCACGTGCCGTTGGACCTCTCCCGGCAGGTCTACGAGTCGGTGCGCAACGCCATCATCTACTATGCGGGTGTGCACTATGAGCGGAGCGGCCACCTGGAGTGGGTGCATAGTGTCGACGGGGTGCGCACGTTGCGGGAGGAATTCGACAAGGTCGCCGCGCATAACGAACATCACCTGAGCCAGGTTCGGTTGGCGCTGGGGCGTCCAGCCGCCTGACCGAACCCTGGACTAGGCCGCTGCAGGAGCAACGTGCCCACACCCATCTCACACGCCGCGGTCGGCTTTGCCATCGCCGCCTGGACGCAGCCCCGAATGCCCACGCGCCGCGTGGGCATCGTCGCCGCGGCGTGCGCGGCACTGCCGGACATCGATGCGATCGGGTGGCCGCTGCATATTCCCAATACGTCGCTATTCGGCCATCGCGCCATCACGCATTCGCTGACGTTCGCGCTCGTCGTCGCCGTCGCGGCCACACTCATCTGCTTTCGTGGCAGCCAGTGGACGCAGGTACGTGGGCGGATGGCCATCGTGCTCGGCCTCGCGCTCGTCTCCCACGTCTGCCTGGACGCGCTCTCGACGTACTCGGTGGGCGTGGAGTTCTTCGCCCCGTTCTCCCAGCAGCGATTTCGGTTTCCCTGGACCCCACTGGGCCCGCCAGGCGGGGGCGTCCTGGCCCAACTCGCTCAGGAGGCGGTCTTCATCGTGCTGCCCGCTGTGCTCGTCGGGTGGCTCGGCATTAAGGCCCGGCGCCCTGCAGCAATACGGCCCGCGACCACATCCACGGCATGCTGACCAGTGCGATGGCGTTCCAGGCCAGCAGGAAGAAGCGCATCTGGGAATTACTATAGGGCCGGCTGCGCCACAGCACGGTGGCATCGACGACAAACCACGCCGCGCTCACCAACAGGAACCCGGCCAGCGCCTTCGCACCAAAGAACCGCACGACCAGTCCCGCTTCCACCAACATCAGCACCGCCATCAATAATTTGGCGGGCACCCGGCCGATCATGGTGGCCGTGGTCCGCCGGCCGGCCGCCCGGTCAGGCTCCAAATCCATCACTTCGCCGAACACGTGCGAGTGCATGGCAAACAGCGCGCCGAAGAGCAGCGTCGCCCCGGGGAGCAGCGGGACGTCGTTGATCCAGCTGCTCAGCAGAAACACGAACAGATAGCCTGCCTGGTTCAGGATCTCGAGCGGTGGGCGGGCCTTGAAGCCATAGCGCGGCCAATTATAGAGCGCCGCCGCGGCCATCATGCCGGTGAAGCACAGCAGCATCTTGGCGCCGCCGAGCACGCTCAGGGTGACCAGGAACGGCAGCTGCACCAGTGCGATGCGGACCGGCAATCCGCGCGGTTGCTCGCGCGTGCCGCGCGCGCCGAACAGAAAGGTGCCTTTGCGGGGATTGAGGCGGTCGGCTTCGTAGTCCACGATGTCGTTCCAGCCGTAGAGCAAGAGCCCCATGGGAAAGCTGACGTACAGCGCGCCCAGCCAGAACGTGGCGGAGTGAAAAACCTCGCGTTGCCCCAGCGGCAGCATGTAAAACGCGATGGCCGTGAGCCACAGGCCCGGACGGGACGCCTGCAGCAGGAAGACTGCTTCGGAGCGAAGGGAGCTGCGGGAGATGCCCACGCGGGTCCGGTGACGTTAGCTTTACGCCCCATGCGCGACAAGCGCACCGTGGCGGTTCGCGCGGACACCTGCACGGAGGGTCGAACCATGTTTGACACCGGCACCGTGGTCCCCATCGCCTTCCTGCTGAGCGTTGCCTTCATCCTCGTCGGCATCACCAAGGTCTTCTCCGATGGGCGCACCCGTCGCCGACTGATCGAGGCGGGCGCTTCGCCGGAGCTGGCCCGGGCGATCGTGGCCGCCCCGAAAGACGATCCCGGTCTCTACAGTGCGCTGCGATGGGGAATGTTGACGGGGGCCGTGGGCCTTGCGCTCATCCTGATCCAGTTCCTGCCTTTCCGGTCGGAGGAGCCGATCGTCCTCGGCGTGATTCTCGTGTTCGCCGCCGCGGGTCTGCTCGGCTACTACGTCAGCGCGCGGCGGCTGGTTCGTTCGAAGGAACGAGGCGGCGCGGCCTAGCCAGCGCCCAGGTGTACACGCCCCGCAGCGTTCAACGCGCCGACCAGCGGCGGACCGAACTTTTACAACGGACTGCGGTGAGGGCGACTCGCGTTGTGAGTGCCTTCGGGCTTGCCCTGGGG
>WNFY01009083.1_pt1 | contig 16437 bp, 16 predicted proteins | sample 5400091 | NCBI WGS metagenome assembly WNFY01 (sample SAMN13153364, study PRJNA577476) | soil metagenome | isolation source: 60 cm soil or saprolite under grassland replicate 1 | place: USA:California | collected 2016-06-15
CACCCGGACCGCCATTGCCTACACCGCCCTGGCTACAAAGGCAAATGGCGCCGGTCCCGCCCGGTACCCCCCTTTCCGCCAGTTCCGCCCTTCCCACCTTTTCCACCCGGGCCGGGAATTCCTCCGTCGCCGCCCATCGCCTGAAAGACATAGTTGCCAGTGGGATTGTCTGGAATCTGGAAGTCGATTGTCCCGGCTGGTCCGCCGTCGCCGCCATTCAGTCTCGGATTGGTCAGAGACGAATCTCCTGGCCCGCCTGTCAAATTACTATTCGAACCGTTATTCCCGATTAACCCAATTTTTCCATTGACAGTCGAACTGCTCCCGCACGTCCCATTTGCGCCGGTCCCCCCCGTGGCGCCCGTCGCACCCTGAGCACCTTCAACGCCCCAATCCCCGTCACCGCCATAACGGCCATTCTTGTTGTCACCTTGCTGAAAGAATCCGGCTTTGATCATGCTGCCGCGACTCCCTGCCATGGCTTGCTGGCTTTCCAGCCAATCGGCTCGTCCGAGCCCGCTCGTATTAATCTTGATCGTGCCGCCCGGAATAATAGGCATGACAGGCAAGCCTCGATTACCGGTCCAACCAGCAGTTATGAACCGAACGCCAGTCTTTGCGCGCGCACGCGCCAAAGCTGCCTCGTAAGAAGTACCCAAGAGGCCGGCTTCATCGACTGGATAAACATAAATATTGAACGGTCCTCGGATAACCGCCTCCTGTCCATCGAAGATTAGATTTCGGCAGAGAATTACCGTGTCACCTTCCAAGCGAACTTTTTCAGGCAGATACAGCGTGTGGGCCATCTCGACACCTTTTAAGCGATTGGTGCCGCGTCTCACTTCCTGTAACTCAGGCATCTGATTGAATGTAGAGGAATTCCTCGATCATTACCACAAACGCTCCAATGTCGAAACCACCTTCAGCATGATCAAGGCAAAGTTTGGGCAAAGACTTCGCAGCAAGACCCTGACCGCCCAAATCAACGAGGCTCTCTGCAAAGTCCTCTGCCACAATCTGTGCGTCCTGATTCAATCGGTTCATGAATTGGGAATCGACGCGGCGTTTGATAATGAAGCCGCTTGGCAGTCCAGCCGCGGGGAACGTTAACCAGTAAACGCCAAAAACAATTGAGGCGGAGAACAACTTTCGTTCTCCGCCCCATGAGTGAAGTGCTCACCGTAATCGCTAACTTCGCAATCAGCGACTACGCCGCCTGCTTCTCACCTGAATCCCAGAACTTCGGCTCAATACCAAATTCATACATCGACTGAATCGTCACGCAGATGTTGTGGCACACTACCTTGCAAAGCAATTCGTTGTACTGTGCCACTTCAGTCCGGCTCCGCAGTCGTTCGCCGAATTTGGTTTTGATCATCGCATTCGTGCTCTCAGCATTGCTCCGCTTGTGATAATGCTCCCTAAACCACTGCTGATTGCGTGCGTAGAAGTGGTACAAGCGCGTCCATAACGCATCACCAGTACCATGCACCGGGTTAGCATTCACCTTGAAAGGGATGTAGGGCATGGCCCCGCGCTCCCGAACCAGCTTGAGATTCTCCAAGCTGCAGTACGCCTTATCGGCGCACACTTCCTTGATTTCAAAATTACGAGCGGTCGACTCCAACAGCTCCTTGAAATACGGACTGTCACCGGCATTCGCCGGAGTGACTTCGACTGCTGTAACTATGTTCGTCAACACCCCGCACATTAAGTGTGCTTTAACCCATTTCCGCTTGTCACCGATCTTCGACCTCCCAAACCTCGCATCAACCCAAAGACCAAAACGAGACGTTGAAAAGCCCGTCGAATCAACCGAAAATGTGGTCTCAACATTCTTGAGAACCGAACTGCTCTGTATCACCATCTGAACGAGATACGCTCTCATCTCGCTCATTCCAAAATATCTGTAGATCGACTTGTAATGCGGGAGCCGGGAAATGAACCCCGCCATGTACGCTGCCCTCAGATCCGACATGGAACGGCGACACGACATTAGTGAATACACCTTCAACAACATGCAGAAAAGTATGTCCTCGGTCGGCAGCCGTGGACGCCCGAAAGGCTGAGGAAGGGCCGCCACCACCCCAGCGCACAAGTCGCAATCGAAACCTGGAAATAGTCACCGTCATTCAGGGCAATTGCGAAGAGATCAGTCTTGCCGGGCTCAATCTTTCTGGCGACGTTCTGATTTGGCGAGAGTCGTTCCTGCGCAATAACTTCTTGCGTTGGCAAGAAAAGGAAGCAAAATACCAGCAAACCGATTTTCATAGCACCTTCAACGAAGCGGCGCGATTGAGTGTTCCATTTGTCCGTTAGCCCAGACATCGGTCTCTCAAGAGGACATCCACGCACATATTATCGATGTACGATCCTTTTGTCTGTTATAAGATTACGATTTTGTATGGTCTTAAGAACTACGAACGGCTCTTCGATAATTGGACGGCGTCGTACCTACATACAATTTGAAGGCCTTTGAGAAGTGGCTGGATCAACGAAGCCTGCCTGCAAAGCAATCGCCGCCAACGGCAGATCTCCTTTAATGAGTTCGGCACAGGCGCGTTCAATTCTTAGCTTGCGGACAAATTCACCAATCGTTACTCCAAACTTTCGACGAAAAGTTGTGGCCAGGTAAACGGGATAAACACCTACCTCAGCAGCGATCTGCGTGAGCCGCAGGGTTTCGGAAAAATGGCCGACAATCATCTCGCGAGCTTGCCTGAGCCATGGAGGTGCTGCGCCGATTTCAGTGGAAGGCCGTCGCGCGGCCTCAGCCAAAAGCTCGAGCGCCAACCCTTCAATCGCCAGTTTCGCTGCGCTGTCAGTATTGTGAAATTCACGATTGAGTCGCGCGCATAGTCGCGTCAAAGCACCTCCATAAAACTCAAACGCGCTTTCCAGCGTAAGGGAATCTGCTCGTAGTCTTTCGATCCACTGGGGAGAGATCTCCAGCACGAAGACCCGCGTGTCTGCGTCATGAACAAGATCTTCGTGTGTTTGGCCAGACGAGCGAAACGTCAAAGTAGAAGGTTGGCAAACAACTTCTCGGCTTCCGTATCGCTCAGTGTAGATTCCTTGCAACACAAAACAAAAATAGGAGCTTTCGTGAGCGTGACGCGGCAATCTCGAGTGCGGATAAAACACCGATTCTGTCAGGATAAAATCCGCAACTCCTAAGCTTTTTGTGACGCGACCATGCAAGCAGCCGGGCCGTAGTCTTTCGATCACCATTTCAACTCCATGTTAGTCGGTTCATCACGTGCATCAGAATACGACTATTCTACAACTAAAGACCTCCTTGGTCTTCAGATACACAATAGAAGCCAGTAACTGAGTCTGATTTCGGCGAAAGGTTCAGAAAAGGCGAGTGATGTTCACTCGCCTTTGCAAAGAGAATTGGCTCCCGACAGTAGACACTCTTCGCAACTTTTTCTTGGCGCCTACGGCGGAGATGAAGTTAACCTTTGAACTTCTAAGGCAAGGTTCACTAGCTGGCTAACGCTCGCTCAGAGCAGCACTGTGAAGCCTTCCTGACGCAAGTGGTCGTCACGGGTCAATATGTCGCTGACGCCCCGCTCGCGCATCGCATGCATCGAGATACAATCCGTCAGGCTATACCCTTTGTCGGGCCGTGCTTTGTAAAGCGTGAGACCCGCCATGAATGCTTCATGGCTCTGTGGCGCCACTTCGATATTCGCGCTGCTGAGAATTCCCTCAGCCTGGGTGAGTGCTCCACGACGAGCCTTTTCGCCGTACTCCGAAAAGAAATTCAAGAGTTCCACCAGCACATCTTCGGTTGTGATCAGTTTGGTTTCCGCAACCAGTTTGCTGGCAGCGATGGCGCGCTCATGCCATTGGTCTCTGGGATTGAAGAGAGCCACAAAGTAGAGCGTGTCGACGAATGCAACTTTCACGGTTGCTGCTTCGGCGCTCCGTAGAGGTAATGATCAAGATTGATCGAGCCGTCGCTGGGTACAGAGTCCCAGGTGTCAGCGGGCAACCCGGCATTGATCTCGTCGACGACCTCCCAAATAGGTCTGCGATTCAGGCCTGTTCCGTTGGGTTCAGCACTGGCGTCACCGGCAAGACTATCAAGGAGTCGTAGCGCTTCCTGCCGTTTGCTGGGCGGCAGCGCTCGCACTTTATCGATCAGTTGGTCTTCCAGATTTGCGGCCATCACCTTCTCCTGTCTCCGAGAGTATAGCATCGCAGCTGGAGTTCATTCATTAATCCTGAGGCGGACTTCTGATACTCGCGGCACGTTCCGTTTTTGTTAATGCGACGGCAAAAGATCACGGCTCGCAGTTCATTCGCTGATGTATAATCCGCTCAATAGTATGGATTGTTAGGGAGTCACAAAAATGAAGACGCGGTTTCAATCTCAAATCGAAAACGTGAGTTTACAGACCAGAGACGCCGTTAAGTATGGCCGCGTCTCTTCAAAGGAACAGGAAAAAGAAGGCTTCTCCATTCCGGCGCAATGGAAGCTCTTGGATCAATACGCCAAGGCCGAAGGTGTCCGTGTTGTGCGCGAGTTCGTTGACGTTGAGACCGCCAAGAGACCGGGCCGAACAGGGTTTGATGAAATGATCAAGTTCCTCAAGCGTTCGGCTTCTGTGCGTGTGCTGCTGGTTGAGAAGACGGATCGTCTCTATCGCAATCTGAAAGACTACGTAACGATGGACGAATTGGATCTGGAGATTCACTTCGTCAAGGAAAGCGTAGTTCTCTCCAAAGAGTCTCGATCGTCAGAGAAGTTCATGCACGGCATCAAGGTCTTGATGGCTAAGAACTACATCGACAACTTATCGGAAGAAACCAGAAAAGGAATGCTGGAGAAGGCCGAGCAGTCGATATATCCATCGTTCGCGCCGCTGGGCTATCGCAACGTCATGGGGCCTAACGGCAAGAGAATCATTGAGCCCGATCCTGATATTGCTCCAATCATTACTCAAATCTTTCAGTGGTATGCAACGGGGCAGTGTTCAATCCTCGAAGTCACCGAGAGGGTTAGGCAGGCAGGGTTAGTCTCGCGCGCGGCCAAGAAGCCCATTTCGAAATCAAACATACACAAGCTGCTGCGAAAGCGGGTTTATACGGGCGACTTCGATTGGAATGGCAAGACATATCGCGGCAGTCATCAGGCGCTGATCTCAACGGAGCTTTTTGATCGTGTGCAGGAGATTCTCGACGGGCGCTTTACGACCAAGCAGAAAGTCGTCAAACATGAGTTTGCTTTCTCAGGGCTTGTCACCGCTTTATGCTGAACGCGTGGGCAACGGAAGCTGATTTCAACGAAGCGTGGAAACGAGACAAGCTCACGATGATTCGCGAGTATGAGCAATCGCGCCGCGCAACGCTGCGCATGTAGAAGGTTTGGCGTGAAACAGATAACGAACAACAAAGAGCAGACTCGCGAACTACTACAGCGAGCAAGCGTCAAAGCTATTCGCAGCTTGGCGGAGTTGATGCAAGATGAAGAAGTGAGCGAAAGCGTTCGCTGTAATGCCGCCCGCAGCATTCTTGAACTTCACTTCAAAGGTTGCGAGTTAGCAGACATTGAAGAGTCAATTTCAGAACTGCGGAGCTTGTTGCAGGATGTGCCGCCAACTCAGAAAGGTTTGCGTGCTGTATGAATCTATTGAGCTTGAAACGAGAACTTGAACACCTAAAGGTGCTCGCATCCTCGCGTCGGAAGTCGTCTTGCATTTGTGAGTATGTGGAAATAATCGAGGGTCAAACACTGACAACCGCACAAGAGCAAACGTTAACGCGGAACCGACAATGCTATGAGCGCAACCACGATAGAAACTCACATATTGGTTTTAGTAGCATTATGGTTCCACCTAATTCATAATTATGTAAGTGACAAAGGCAAACGTCGGAAGCCATTCGATACGAAATGGCATTATCGCAAGTGTTGTTAGTGGATTAATACTGGCCCGCCATATTTTCAGCTACCTTCCGCCAGTGGGTTTCATCATCCATCGGCTTAACTTGGAAACTGATTACTGCAACTTCGCATTATCTTTTGTCTTCAGTTGGCTGTTCCTCGTTGCGTTCTAGGATTGTTAATTCTATTTTCTTTGCCCGCATTGCTTCTGGCGATTCGACCGCTGTTCAAGAGTCAAGGTGTTATTGAACCAACATGGCAGGCTTACACACAAGATGAATTCTTCGGCATCGTTTGGCGTTGGGATAATAGAGCAAGAGACCCGGTTAGCAGCATCCGACCGTTTTGTCCACGATGTGACACAATCCTAGTTTGCTCTGAGCATGTAGGCTCCAACTTTACCCATTCGACGCTTTTTAGCTGCGAGACATGTCGGACGGACATTGCGAACCTTGAAGGTGATTACCATTACGTTGTCGGGAAAGTCGGCAGGCAGATAGATAGAAAGCTCCGCAACGGTGAATGGAAAGACGCAATCGTTAGAACGTCCAAAGCACTTGAAAACTGACATTGAGGAATCGATTGCGGAGTTTGCATTTGATACAGAATTGATTTCGCTAAGTACATTCTTTCGTTTATCTAGGTATGAGGCTTAGTTAAGTGGGAAAAACTTCAAGCCATTTACTTCGTGTTCTTTTGCTCCCTTTCTTTCTTCCACTCAATTAAGTCTTTCTTTAGTCCGTTCAATTCTCTTTGGACGTCCATATAGCTTTTATAGAATGGGTCTACATCAATATTTACAATCGTTGTTTCACCAAATTCGTTTGCGACCCAGACTGTTTTGGGTGGAAACGCGAACTTAACTTGAATCACATCTTGTGGGGCAAGCGACTTTTTCAGCGTTACGAACTTCGTGTCTTCCTTGATTACAACGTCAACCGGCACGGGCGGTAGTAGTTGTATCTCAGTATCTACTTCTTCCTTGTGCGAATACTGAAGAGTCATTAAGACATCTTTGGCGGGGAGCCGACCAACGTTGGCAATATCTATTTTGTATGGTTTGTCTTGCAAAAAATCATTGGACTCATTATTCCTGGTTGGCAAGCGATTGCTGACTTGAAGCCTTGCTCTGTTCTTAAACGCTTGTAGATTGGGGTCAAGCCAGAAATAACCCAAGACGGGTATTAGAACAGAAAACCCAAGCGCCAAAATGCTGAGGCTGATATTGATTTTTTCCAATTGTTTCATGCCGCCCTCCTCTACAAAACCATACTGGTAGCTGCGCTTTGGGCATGATTTGTAGATGAAATCTTCTCTAGGTGGCGCTGCCGCGACAATCGACGAACAACCTAGATATAGGGTAATAGCGCTCACATACTGCCATATATGCGTGATAACGGCATAGGTTTCCCCGAGTCGCTGTTTCCGATTTATTTTAGCGGTTTTGAGGTTCACCGACCATAAGGCCGAACTGTGGTCGTCCGGTCTTATCGGCCCTCATTCTGTTCGTTTTTAAGAGCGTGAAAGGGAAAACTAAAGGGAATCTTGGATTCTCAGTGTCGCACCCTGCCAGCCTGCAATTGACGCAGGCTGGCTGGTAAGTCTTTATGTGACAGTATTTACAACTACCAAGAAATTGGCTCCGCAGGTAGGACTCGAACCTACAACCCTTCGGTTAACAGCCGAATGCTCTGCCATTGAGCTACTGCGGAATGTCTGGCGCGCACGGCGACGAGCTGACAGCCTTGCGCGAACGAGTTTTATAACAAAAGCGCTCTTTGGCGGTCAAGACAGGCGCTTCGGCTAAAAGCGCGAAGGGCAAGGGCAAAGAGAAAAACGGCAAAGGGCTGACCGCGGCGCCGCTGCGAGTCTTCTCATTTAAGTCTTTGTGCTTGCCTGTTCAGATTTTGCGCTTTGCTCTTTTCGCTTTGCTCTTCGCCTTTAGCGCTTGGCTCTTCTTTACTTTTGTCTTTTTCCTTTTTACTTTTGCCTCAATGGCATCTCGTCAATGGAAACTTGCACAACGGTCGCTTCCTTATGGCGAACGCACGCTGGTGATGGGCGTGCTCAATGTTACACCAGATAGTTTTAGTGATGGTGGGGAATTCTTTTCACTTGACCGCGCACTGGCTCATGCTGAGCAAATGATTGCCGAAGGCGCCGACATCATCGACGTTGGCGGAGAATCAACGCGACCGGGCTCATTGCCAGTTGTAGATGAAGAAGAACTGCGTCGAGTGATTCCCGTGATTGAGAGTTTGATAGCAAAAGCGTCGGTGCCGATTTCGATTGACACAACCAAGTCTTTGGTCGCGCGCGCGGCGCTGGAAGCCGGCGCCGAAATTGTGAACGATATTTCTGGCCTGCGATTCGATCCCTCCCTTGCCGATGAAACAGCAAAGGCGCGAGCAGGCTTAGTCTTAATGCATTCGCGCGGAACGCCGAAGACAATGCAACAGTTGCCGCCGGTCGCAGATATCATGAGTGATGTGATCGGATCTTTGCGCAACAGCCTGGCGATGGCAGAAGAACGAGGCATGGCCAGAGAAAGCATCGCAATCGATCCGGGAATTGGTTTCGGCAAAACTGCTGAACAGAATGTCGAGCTACTCGCCAGGCTTGATCAGTTGCCGCGCGAGTTTCCTGATGTTCCGATCATGATCGGCACGTCCCGAAAATCGTTTATCGGAAAATTGCATGTGAAGGCGGCGGTTGAAGCGGTACGAGTTGCCGACGCGATTAACCTGACATGGAAGGGACTCTACACTCCCTGAATCGATATGAAGGTAACCCAGAGAACGGCAAGTAACGCAACAAACGACTGCCAGCGTGGCAATGTCACCAGCCCGAGCAGGAAAGTGAGTGTCGTGACAAGGAAACCGAAAAGGATTAGCGAGCCTGGCGTCCTATCAATCCACACTCACGATCCAAGTATTGAATGTCAATGATCCATTGACCGGCGACGATCACGATTGCGCCGCCAAGCGCACCCCATCAAGCTCTGTCCCTAAATCTTCGGAACGTCATGGATCCGGCTAGACAACAAGTGGGACGCTGTCCGTCCTAATCATCATCGCTAGAATCCACCCTCATCCGCCGACGGCCCATAAATTGCTGGCACGGGCACGTCAAGCAAGCGCAGGTAAACTCCCAACTGCGCCCGGTGATGGATCAAATGATTCATCACGAATCCACGCATTACCGCTGTGCGCGGCAGCGTGAAAATCTTATTTCCGCCGTGAAGCAGCGACCATGGTCCCTTCCAGCTTTCATCGCTCGCATTCACCAACGCCGCGCGCGCCGACGTGACGTTCTTATCGAATGCTTCGAGAAGTTCCGCACGTGACTTCGCCGGCTCCAGTCTAACCGTCGGAGCGTCTGGCGGAGCAATGTCCAATTCATTCTCCTCGAAGGTATTTTTAGTCCAGCTCGGAATATTCGCGAGGTGCGTCGCCAAACCTCCGAGCGACGTAGATTTCTGATGCGGCTTCCAACTTAACTTGTCCTCAGGCACGCGTTCCAGCGTCTTGCGGGTGTTCGCCATCTCATTATCGAATTCCGGCAATAACATTTCACTAAACATCCTTAGTTCCTCCCTGCTAAAGAAATATTTGATGACAGCATTGTGGGTCAGTTTATATTTTGAAGAGACTGGCCAACCCGTTACTGGGAGCGCGGGCGCCCTCGCCCGCAAAGTGTGCGCAGCTCGTAAACCCTCTTTCTAGTTGGACGAGTTCAGTGCAATCCTGTTCGCGCTTCGCGCGCAATGCGGGCGAGGCACCCGCGTTCCCAGCAATGAGTTGCGCGTAACCTCAAATTGATCCACTACCGATAACAAGGAATTGTCAGAGCAAGTGATTATAAGTATGCTAACCAACCTTCATCAAGCAGCTTCTCAACCATGACCAGGAAGTACGACTGTATCGTCATCGGCGGCGGACACAACGGCTTAGTCAACGCCGCATATCTGGCCCGTGCGGGCAAGCGCGTGCTGGTACTCGAGCGCAGACATGTGCTGGGCGGTGCGGCAGTAACTGAAGAAGTTTTTCCTGGATTCAAGTTCTCCGTCTGCTCCTACGTCGTTTCGTTATTGCGGCCCGAGATTATTCGCGAACTTGATCTTCCGCGACATGGTCTGGAAATTTTGCCCCTTGATGGAACCTTCACGCCCATGCCGGATGGCGACTACCTTTGGCGCGTCAACGATCATGCCAGGACTCGACGTGAAATTGCGCGGCATTCAAAGCTCGATGCCGAAGCTTATGACGAATACGGTAAAGCGATGATCGAGATGGCGCATTTCGTCAAACCAATCATGAATATGACGCCTCCAGATCCAGGATCGCTTAATCCGAAAGGCTTGTTGGAATTGCTGACGATGGGCCGGCGGTTTCGAAAGCTCTCAGCGGAAGATAAGTACAACCAGGTGCAATTGATGACTATGAGCGCAGTCGATTTTCTCGATCAGTGGTTCGAGACCGACGTGCTCAAGGCGACGATGTCAGCGTCGGGAATCATCGGCACGTTTCTTGGCGTGCGTTCGCCGGGCACGGCTTACGTGCTGTTGCATCATTACATGGGAGAGATCGACGGCGCGTTTCGCTCGTGGGGTCTTTCGCGCGGTGGAACGGGGGCAATCTCGAATGCGATCGCCGATGCCGCGCGTGAAGCCGGTGCTGAAATTCGCACGGAAGCGCCCATCGCAAAGATCATCCTGAAAAATAGCCAGGCCAAAGGCGTCGCGCTTACAAATGGAGATGAGTTTTACGCCGACGTGATTTCGTCAAGCGTCGATCCGCGTCTAACGTTTATGAAGATGGTCGGCGAAGAGCACCTGCCTGAAGACTTTGTTGAAGACATCAAACGCTATAAGTTTCGCGGCTCTTCCGGCAAAGTGAACCTGGCGCTCGACGGATTGCCGGATTTCAAATCCAGGCCCAGTTTTGGACCTCACCTGCGTGGCGCGATCTCTATATCGCCCAGCGTTGATTACATGGAGCGCGCCTATGATGATGCCAAATACGGTCGCTACTCGCGGCGGCCTTATATCGATATCGTCATCCCGTCTCTAACCGATCCGTCCATCGCACCGCCGGGCAAACAGGTGATGTCCTGCTTCGTTCAATACGCGCCCTACAAACTTAAAGAAGGAACCTGGGACGACAAACGCGAGGAATTTGGCGACACGGTCATCGAAACCATCGCCGAGCATGCGCCGAATATCAAAGACATCATTCTTCATCGACAGGTCCTGACTCCGCTCGATCTCGAGCTCGAGTTTGGTTTGTCTGAAGGAAATATTTTTCAAGGCGAGCTGACGCTCGAACAACTCTTCTTTCTGCGGCCCGCGCCAGGTTGGGCGCAGTACCGTTCGCCGATTCGCAATCTCTACATGTGCGGCTCAGCGACGCATCCGGGCGGCGGTATCATGGGCGCGAGCGGGCGTAATGCGGCGATGGAAATTCTGAAAGACCTGAAGTGAAGCAAGATTCCGTTGAGGCGGCTTTGCCGCAGCCCAGTGCGGTAAGGTTCACCTTACCGCAAGGATGACTCCAAGAATCATGTTGAGGCTCCGCCTCTTATTGCTGAGGCGCAGCCTCTCGTAAGTTTTTACGAGCGTGAACCGGAAAGGCAGAGCGTTTCCGCACTGGGCTGCGGCAAAGCCGCATCCCGCAATTCGAATGTCGATTTCGGTAAGGATTCGCTGATTGGGAAAAGCTCGCGACATCATCATCATCGGAGCCGGCCACAATGGCCTCGTTGCGGCTTGTTATCTCGCAAAGGCGGGATTGAAACCCCTTGTGCTGGAGCGACGCGGAATAATCGGTGGCGCTTGTGTAACGGAAGAGATCCATCCCGGCTTCCACTGTTCCATACTGGCCAGCAACACCGGCCCGCTCTTACCTTCAATCGTCAAGGACTTGCAGTTGGAAAGTCATGGTGTTGAGTTCATTTCGCCAAAGGTCCGCGTTTTTTCACCGAATATCAACGGGCCTTCACTCTCTGTTTATGAAGATGCTAAACGCACTGCGGACGAATTAGCACAAGTGTCGCTCAATGATGCCAGAAACCATTCGCGGTTTCGAGATTGCTTCACGCGCATCGGCAGCGCGCTCAGGCCACTACTGACCATGATACCGCCTGATGTCGATAAGCCTTCGGCAGGCGAGTTATGGAATCTCGGCAAACTCGGTTTCAAGATTCGCGGTCTGGGAAAGAAAGATGAGTATCGTCTACTTCGCTATGGGCCGATGGCCGTCGCGGATCTCGCCGCAGAATGGTTCGAGACTGAGCTGCTGCGCGCAATGGTTGCCGCGCGTGGAATCTTTGGCGCATTTGCCGGGCCATGGTCCGCGGGAACCAGTGCGGCTTTATTACTACAAGCGGCAACCGATGGTCATGCAATCGCGCCCGCAACATTCGTAAAACGCGGAATGGGCGTGGTCACTCAAGCGCTTGCGAAAGCCGCAATTGATACGGGCGCCGAGATTCGTACGGCCGCTGAGGTCAAGAGCATTCAAATCAAAGATGGCAAAGCAATCGGCGTGGTGCTCGCCAACGGACAGGAGATTTCCGCGCGCGCGGTGGTTTCCAATGCTGATCCACGTACGACGTTTCTGAGATTAGTTGATCCGGCGGAACTCGATCCGAGTTTTATCGGCAAGATCCAGAACTATCGCGCGCATGGCGCAGCGGCGAAAGTGAATGTGGCACTGTCAGCGTTGCCGAAATTCACAGCGTTGAATGCGGGCGATGCGGCCGAGAAACTCGCTGGTCGGATTCATATCGGACCGGACATTGATTATCTCGAACGGGCTTTCGACGCCGCGAAGTATGGAGATTTCTCGCCGAAACCATACCTGGATATTACGATTCCCTCGCTCACTGATTCGTCGCTGGCGCCAAGTGACGCGCACGTCATGTCGATTCATGTTCAGTTTGCGCCTTATCGATTGAAGAGCGACGACTGGAATTCGCGGCGTGAAGAACTCGGCGACACGGTTGTGAATACGCTGTCAGATTACGCGCCGAACTTGAAAGAGTTGATCATCGCGCGGCAAGTAATCACGCCGCTCGATTTGGAACAAACCTATGGCTTGAGCGGCGGTCACATTCATCACGGCGAGATGTCGCTCGATCAGTTCTTCGCATTTCGCCCGCTGATTGGATGGGCGAAGTATCGCTCGCCGATTAAGGGTCTGTATTTGTGTGGCGCCGGTACGCATCCCGGTGGCGGCATCACCGGCGCGCCGGGACTTAATGCGAGTCGCGAGATAATCAAGGAGCTCAAGCGCTGATCTGGCGAGGCGCAGCCTCGCCAGAAAATTAAAAGAGCAACATTCCGGTAAGGCAGAGTCTTACCACACCGGGCGGCGGCGAAGCCGCAAAACCGAGAGCACAAACTAAGCTGCCTTTCGGCGCTGAGTGAAGCCGATAATCGCTCCGATGACTGCGAACAGTAATCCAAGACCTATACAGCCGAATGCGACGATTGATCGTTTATCTCCGGCAATGCCGCCAAAAGCTCTCTGGAGGAGTTCAGCAAAGGTCGCGTCGTGCGGAATTGTCAAAAGCCCTATCGCTATCAGGAATGAACCGAGCGCCATCAGTGCCAGCCATGACGAGGTAATCTGAGCGCGCCCAATCTGACGTCCAATCTCACTTCGCGAATAACCGTAGGACAGATAAACGGAAAGTCCCAACGTCAGCCAGGCGACGAACCGCCACCAGGAACTCGGCGGCAAATAGTACATCAGGAAGACGCAGGACACAGCGCCGAGTAGCGGCAATGGCCATGCTCCGAATGGTACCTTGAACGGCCGGTGACGATCCGGATCTTTGTAGCGCAGGATGATGATGCCGACGCAAACCAGCACGAACGCGAACAGGGTTCCGATGTTAGTCAGATCGACCATCTCGTCAATGCTCATTACCGCGGCAAAGCCACCTACAATCACGCCCGTTAAAATCGTCGTCACGTGAGGCGTCTTGAATTTTGGATGGACCTTCGCAAAGACCGGCGGCAGCAATCCGTCGCGCGCTATTGAGAAAAAGATGCGCGGCTGTCCCAACTGAAAGACGAGCAGAACGGCCGTATGCGCTACCACTGATCCGAAGGCGACGACGGCACTGGCCCAGCGGGCGTTCGGCGCAACATGATTCAGGGCCATTGTTAATGGTTCAGCTTGCTCAGTGGACAAGCGCCGCACGAGCTCATGATAAGGCATCAGGCCAGTGAAAACGGCGGCGACCAGGATGTAAAAGATCGTGCAGATGACCAGCGAAGCGATGATTCCGATGGGCAGATCTTTAGCGGGATTCTTCGTTTCTTCCGCCACGGTCGAAACGGCGTCAAAACCAATATAAGCAAAAAAGACGATGGCGGCTCCAGCTAATGTTCCGCCCCAACCTACAGGTTGAAAAGGATGCCAGTTCTTTTCCATTCCGGTTGGCGACACGAAGTATAGGGCCACGCCGATGAAAAAAAGCAGCACGATGATCTTGATGCCCACCATGACCGCATTGAATTCCGCTGATTCCTTAATACCCCAGACCAGCACCACGGTGATCAAAGCGACGATGCCGAGCGCCAGTAAATTGAAAACTATCGGAATGCCGAAAATGTGCGGTGCGCTTTCGATAAGGCCTGGGATTTTCCTGGCGGTGCGGAAGTCCGTAGAGAGCCATTGTGGAATGTCGATTCCGAAAGCGTCATAGATGAACGAGCGAAAATAGTTGGCCCAGCTAATCGCAACGGCCACGTTGCCGATAGCGTACTCGAGGATCAAATCCCAACCGATGATCCACGCCACCAGTTCGCCCAGCGTGGCGTATGAATAAGTATAGGCGGAACCGGAAATTGGGACCATTGAAGCCATCTCGGCGTAGCAGAGCGCGGTGAAGGCACAAACAACCGCCGTGATTACGAATGAAAGCATCAGCGATGGTCCGGCGCCGGGGCGCGACGCATCGCCCGCGGCTGCGGTGCCGATCGTGGCAAAGATTCCGGCCCCGATGATTGCGCCGATTCCCAACAACGTGACGTTAATCGGACCCAGGGTACGCTTCAGCGTATGACCTTTTTCATGCGCCGATGCCAGGATATCGTCAAGGTTTTTGGTCTTAAAGATTCCGCGGAGCAAAGTTTCGGCTCCTGAACTGGATTTGATACCGGACTTGCGATAGTTGTCGCGGAGTTTAAGGTTTCACCGCATAAGTTTCAAGGTTCAGGTTTCAGGTTTTCGTGCCAGGTGAACCGTGAAGCACTCTCTACGGCCGCGCGGTAAGACCGTCCGACAAGAGCAACCGCTATCCGTTTTGTGAACTTGAAACCTGAAGCTTGAAACCTGAACCGGATATCTCTTTTGCCTTTTCACTTTTGCCTTTGTTAGACTCCGCCTCAATTCGGAATTAAAACGAAACGAACAGACGTCACTTGTCAGTAGTCGTTTGTCAGTTGCTTTAGCTCGTTCCTTAGATTTAAGTTTCTTTGCGCTTTGTTCTATGTACTTTGCTCTTTGTACTTTGTCCCGCGTTTTTGCTTGACCAACTGCCTACTTAACTTTGTCTATTGTTTAGTACTATGTCCTTTTGCAACATCCTTTTGCCGACAGATTTCACGCCGCACGCGCGGTCGGCGCTGAAATACGCTGCGGCTTTCGCACGCACCGGGCGCGGGAGGGTCGTGTTGTTCAGCGTGCAGACCGCTAAAGTTCCGGCTAACTTGCTCACGCTTCCCGAACGTGTCCTGGAAGATCAGGATACGAAATGGCTCTTGCAACTTCGCAATGAAGTCAAAGATCTTCTCGCTGATCCCTTATTCGAAGGCCTTGAAGTCGAACCTGTCATTGTTGAGGGAGAACCGGCGCATGAAATTGCGAAAGCTGTCCGCGACTATGACATCGATTTGGTGACCGTGGTCACGCACGGCCGTCACGGATTAGCGCGCGCCCTGTGGGGATCCACTGCGGAAGAGATCATTGCCGAAGCGCCCTGCCCGGTCCTTACCATACGCCCGCCCCAGCATGGCTTTGTTCAGCATAGAGGGCACCACACTGAGATACGTTTGAACCGTGTTCTGCTGGCCACGAATTTTAGACCGTCATCGATTGCCGCTACCCATCTGGCGCGCGAGCTGGCGGATGCAAGCGGCGCCGAACTGCACGCTGTTTACGTCATCGGCGATTACTTCGAACAGATTTCGGTGATGTTTCCTGAAGGTGGACGCTCGGCACTTTCGCGCATGCGCGCGGAAGTTGAATCACGAATGAAGTCATTTGCTCGTGAAGGCGATGGGCGGGTAACAACGCACCTTGCGGAGGGCCGGCCGTATGCCGAGATCGTTCGGCTGGCTGCGGAAACGGATGCCGATTTGATCGTTATTGGAACCAGCGTTCACGCGTCGTTGTTTGGCGGCGCGCCTGCTCTGGGTTCGGAAATTGAACGCGTAGTGCGCAACGCTCCCTGCCCTGTTCTATGCGTCCCTTCCGGCCGCGTCGTCACACCGCTGCCGGCCTTCGCAAGATCGCAGCCTGTCCCGCAAA
>WNFY01003314.1_pt1 | contig 16436 bp, 15 predicted proteins | sample 5400091 | NCBI WGS metagenome assembly WNFY01 (sample SAMN13153364, study PRJNA577476) | soil metagenome | isolation source: 60 cm soil or saprolite under grassland replicate 1 | place: USA:California | collected 2016-06-15
GCTGCCGATGGCTGGGGCGGAACGCGCCGCAGCGCGGCACGCCGTATTCCCGCAACAGTGCTCTGGCGCGGGTTCGCGTTCCAGCGTCACCGAGGTGCGGATGAGCCAGACCAGGAGTTCATAGGAGCCCACGAGGCTGACCGCTGGCCAGGCCGCGATGACCGCCCCGGCGGGACCGTGTGCCCAGCCGTGGGTCATGTTCGCGGTGAGGGTGGCCGCGATGCCCAGCCCAAGCAGCCAGCGGGCCAGGGAGGGTACTGGTATCCGGTGCCTGGCCGCGTACAGGATGGCATCGAACCGGCGTAGACCAGGCCGTCGATCGTGGCCGGCTCCAGCCGGGCGGTGATCCCGCTCTCGCCGTGGGCCCGCACGACCGCGTAGGCGTGCCCGTAGGAGACATACGCCGCGATGCCCGCCACGCCGAGCACAGCTGCCGCCGTTAGGCTACCTGTTAGGCTGCCTGCCACGCCTCTCAACGAGGCCCTATGCCTCTGACCTGCGCCCCGACCGCGACTCGAACGCGGGACCTACTGCTTAGGAGGCACTTTCGTAACATCGCTCGATGTGGCCCGGCACGGCTTGACGTGCCGTTCCGCTGCAACGACTATGGCTGGACGTTGCCTGACGCAGCTCGACGCCTGTAGTCGCTGGCTCCCAGTTTGGCTCCCAGTATCTCATTAGCAACGCTAATGAGATACTGGGAGCACTTGTCCTTAGTCGCTTGACAGTCGCTTGCACCCCAGAGACCGGCGACGTACAATTTCTTGTACGTATGCGGTTGCGGCTGAGGGAAGAGGTTGGCTGGTGAAGACCATGACGTACTCGGAGTCTCGCGCGCACTACGCCGAGACCCTCAACGCGGTCGTGGACGACCGCGAGGAAGTCGTCATCACCCGTGCCGGGCATGAACCAGTGGTCATCGTCGCGCTGGCCGACTATGAGTCGCTCAAGGAAACCGCCTACCTGCTGCGCAGCCCGGAGAACGCCCGGCGGCTGCTGGCATCCATCGACCGCCTCGAGCACGGCGGCGGGATCGAGCGGGACCTGCTGGAGTGAAACTCGTCTGGGACGAGTCCGCCTGGGCGGACTACGTCTGGTGGCAGGCCCAGGACCGCAAAGTTCTCAAGCGGATCAATCAACTGATTACCGATATCCAGCGCAACGGCAACGAGGGGATCGGCAAGCCTGAGCCGCTCAAGCACGGTTTCCAGGGCTACTGGTCACGGCGCATCACCGACGAGCACCGCCTCGTATATAAGATCGCCGACGACGAGATCCGCATCGCCGCGTGCCGGTACCACTACGAGCGCTGACCCGGGCGCTACGCCCTGCCGCCGTTACCTACGAGAAACCATGCAACATGACCGAGGAAGCCCGCGCGCCGCGTCGGTTCCGAAATCCCTTCACGCATAGGCGATTGACCCATCGGGTTCAAACCGAACTGACGCAAACGCTCCGCTTCTTCACTTCTGTTTTGCTTGATCAGCAGCTGGGGCCAGCCGCTCGGCGACGGTCCAGTCGCCAGCAGCGGTCAGGGCGTGCAGAATTTGCGCGGCCCTCTCCAGGTCGCCGCGCCGGTCTGACCTGGGGTTTCGAGAGTCGTTTACGCGGCCTGGTGGTACTCGTTGATCACGCCGCCGAGTACCTTCCGGCGCTGCACCGGCGGCACGACGGCTGGCTCGTCATGGTCGGGTGGCCGCCGCGTTCTGAAGCGGTACAAGATCCCGATGGCCACTCCCCTCGCCGCGCATGCTCAGCCCGGCAGGCCGCGGGCATCCTCACCACCAGCGCGTGAACACCGGCCTGAGGTCCGGGCCTTTCGTCCCTGGAGGAGTCCGGCAAAGTCAGGTACGCATGTTCCATCTTGGTGGTTGATCGTTAGCCGAGCCCCGGTCCCTGGCTCTCGCTGACCGGCATCGCAGGAGAGTGAGAGCAGTGCGGCAGGTGCTTGGAGAGGAAGCGACCCCGGTTACACGCCTGGTAGAGCTGCCCGGCCGTGGAGTCACCCGGATGTGGGAGTGTGCCGGTCCGCCCGGCGGTGAGACACTCATGCTCATCCACGGGCTGGCGTGCACGGCCGAGCTGAACTGGGGGAAGGTCTTCGCGCCCCTGGCGGCTCATTTCCGTGTCGTCGCCGCCGACCTGCGCGGCCACGGCGACGGGATCAGGGCCGGGTCGCGGTTCCGGCTCGAGGATTGCGCCGACGATGTCGCCGCGCTGGCGGCGGTCCTCGGTACCGGCAAGTTCACCGCCGTGGGCTATTCCATGGGCGGCATGGTCGCGCAGCTGGTGTACCGGCGGCACGCCTCGCTGCTGTCGGGTCTGGTGTTGTGCTCCACCGCGGGCAACGTGGGATCCCTGGCGCAGGAGCTGGCCGCCTTCGCGCTGCCGGCGGCGGCCGCCGGCCTGCGGTGGAACCCGGTGCTGCAGCTGGTCAGCGCCGAGGTCCTGGGATCGGCTCTGCTGGGCCCCATCGAGGACCCGGCCGCCGCCAGCTGGGCCCGCGCCCAGCTGGGCCGGACCACGCTGGTCAGCGCCGTCTCGGCCATCCAGGCCGTCTGCCAGTTCAGCTCGGACGGCTGGATCAGCCAGGTCGACATCCCCACCGCAGTAGTGGTCACGACCAGGGACCGCATCGTGCCGGCCGGCCGTCAACTGGGGCTGGCCCGGGCGATCCCGGGCGCATCGGTCCACGAGGTCGACGCCGATCACGCGGTATGCATCACCGCGCCGCAGGTGTTCGCCCGAACGCTGCTCGAAGCCTGCTGGTCGGTAGAGCCCGGCCGCGGCCGGGATGATCCCCGGTTCGGCGCGGCTTAGCCCTTACGGCCGTTGCGCTCGGGTCCGCGTCACCATGGGCACGGCCGCGGCGGGTTCGCCACTAGGCAGGTACGGGTGGCTGGCGCCCCGGTGGTGCTGCTTTGGCCGAGGTCGCCGAGTCGGCCGGCGCGGCTGACCTGCACCGCGAGCGAGCCGGGCGGTACAAGCAGGACCGCGAGAGCTGCGGGCTCGGCTCAGGCAGTATCAGGGCCGCTGGGCGGTATCCGTCTCGGAGCGGGACAGCTGCTGGCCGCCCGGCGACCCGGCCGAGTACAACGAGATGTGCCGGTGGCCGGTGATCGTTGATGACGGCGAGCGGGCACCGCCGACGCTGACCCGGGGCCGCGGAGACCGCGTAAGGAGGTAGCTCGCGCGGTCAGCGGCCCGGCGCCCCTGATGGTGACCTCGCCGGTGCAGACGTCCATGCCCTCTACCTCGCCGGCGAACGCGCGGCCGTCACGGCTGGTGACTACCGCGAAGTCACCAAGGAACCAGCGGTCAGGGCAGACCACCGAGACGATGACCGTGTCCTCGCCGGCGGCGATCTGACCGGCGGTCAGGCTGCTCGCGAACTGGTGAGGCACCGTGTCCGTGATGCCGTCGACGTAGGGCTGTGACATCATGGTTCGTCTCCCTTTGCCTGGTTTGCTGAGTGAATGCACCCGGCTGGCTGCGCCCAGATATATTTCGGGCGGCGCCCGCTAATTTCCTGTGGCGGAAATTAGCGGATCGCATAGCGCCCTGCCTGTTAATACGGGATTCCCTTAGCCTCTGGGCTATGACATTTTCGGTCTTTATCCAGGCTCCGTTGCGCCGGAAGTCTCTAGCCTACGCACGCGACGGCCGAAGACAAGGCCTGGTGTCGCCCAGGGTCTTCTGGTGCCGCTCAGATCGAGTTCTGACCTGCGGAAACGCAACCCGGAAATTTCTTAATTCTGGTCGTTATCTACCCCGCCAGGCGTGCAGGCAAGGCATCTGCTGGCGTACTGCTGCTCTGGCCTGGGACTGATGTTCTCCTCGATTCAGGCGATGAACACGGCGGGATTGTGCCACTCGGGACAGAAGGTGGTGGCTAGGCTGCCATAGTCATGCGTCGATCTCTAATTGATGAATCATCAATTAGAGAGTGAACCCTTTCCACCCCGCTTATGCTTCACGGATCTGCAATACGTGGATGGCCTTGGCGAGCTGCCCGGCGCGCCAGGGACAGCAGCGAAGCTTTCGCAGGATGCGCCGCGTCTTGAGCTGGGCGTTCGCGCACTCGCCTGGTGCGCGGAGTTTCGCATGCGCGCGGTTGGCCTGCTTCTGGGATTCGGGCTTGTCCTTCCCGCGGTACGGAATCTTGGCGTGCGCGGCGCCCTGGTAGCCCTTGTCGGCCAGCGTGACCAGGCCGACCGCCTCCAGTTCGGCCAGGACTCCCCAGATCCACTCGGCCTTCTTGTCGTGGACCGATCCGGGGAGGGCTCCGGAGACCCGCAGCATGTCGCCGCCGGGGCTGCCGATGACCTGCAGGTTCATCCCGTGCTTCTGGTGCTTCCGGAGTAGAAGGGCCCGTCGGCAGGTCAGGCCCGCGCGCCGGATTCTGGCACGGCCTCGACAGGTCCCCGCAGCCTATTGTCTGCTGCCCAAAGTCGTGACTCAGGCTGTTGCAGTTCGGCCTTCGTGTTCCATGACCACGCGAACCGCTGACATAGCGTTTAGCCTCAATTCACCGGGCCATCCGGCCTTGACGGGCCCAGGGGGCGTTGTAACAGTGAGGTTACGGAAGGCAGGCCAGCGTTACCGGCTGCCCTGTAGCGGCACCTCCTGGGAGAGGTCATGGAGACTAACGAAGGACGCGCCGGCACCATGGGCATCATGTCAGAGGTGACTGAGGCAGCGGCCGGCATGCTGCCGCTGGACATGGTCAACGCCCTGGCCGAACTCGTCGACCCCGCCGCTGTCGCGAAGGAAATGCCCTGGCTGGCCGGGGAGATGGCGAAGATCGCGCTCGGTAAGTCGGAGATCTCGTTCGACAAGCGGGACAAGCGCTTCACCGATGAGGCGTGGCGGACCGTCCCTTACTTCCGCGCCCTCGGTCAGTCCTACCGGCTGTTCGAGATGTGGATGGAGCGGATGTATCAGAGCGTGGAGGGCTCCTGGCAGGCTAGGGCGCGGGCCCGCTTCGCGGCCGACGTCATCACGGCCGCGCTGGCTCCGACCAACTACCTGGGCACCAACCCGGAGGCGCTGCGGAAGGCCGTCGAGACCGGCGGTCTGTCGCTTGTGCGCGGCGTCCAGAACATGCTGAACGACATGGCGCGCGGCGGGATGCCCTCCATGGTTGACCGCAAGCAGTTCACCGTCGGCAAGGACATCGGCGCCACCCCGGGGGCGGTGGTGTACCGGGATGAGATGTTCGAGCTGCTGCAGTACGCGCCCGCCACGCCCAAGGTCCGCAGCATTCCGCTGATGATGATCCCGCCGCAGATCAACCGGCACTACGTTCTCGACCTCGCGCCGGGGCGGTCGCTGGTGGAGTTCGCCGTCAGCCAGGGCATCCAGGTGTTCATGGTCGTCTGGCGGAACCCGAACGCCCGGCTCGGCCACGGCAAGTGGGGCCTGAACGACTACCTGGCCGCGGAGGAGCGAGCCAACGAGGTGGTCAAAAAGATCACGCGCAGCGAGAAGATCAACTTGCTCGGGCTGTGCGCCGGCGGCATCACGCTCTCGTACGTGCTCGCGCACCTCGCCGCCGTCGGCGATGAGTCGGCCGAGTCGGCGACCTTCGTGGTGACCATGCTGACCGGCGACAAGCCGAACGTCGTGGGCATGCTCGACACAGGCCAGGCGCGCACCGCGCTGGAACAGGCGGCCGCGAAGGAGGAGATCGTCCCAGGGTCCGCGCTGCGCAGCCTGTTCGCCATGCTGCGGCCGAACGACCTGGTCTTCAACTACCTGGTCAGCGGATGGCTCAAGGGCGAGTCGCCCGCCCCGTTCGACGTCCTGGCCTGGAATGACGACGCCACCCGGACCACGGCGAAGTTCGCGATGGAGTCCAGTAGGCTGGCCCTGGATGGGTGGGACGGCAACGGGCCGACCGTGCTCGGCGTGAAGACCGACTTCGGCAAGGTCAGCTGCGACAGCTACCACGTCGGCGGCTACACCGACCACATCACGGCCTGGCGGGCCTGCTATGACACCGCCCGTCTGGTCGGCGGCAGCGACAAGCAGATGACCCTGATCCGCTCCGGGCACATCCAGTCGGTCGTCTACCCAGCGGACAGCGAGCGCTATGACCGCTGGTACGGCCCGCCCACGGCGACCGATCCCGACGAGTGGCACAAGACGGCCACCGTGGAGAACGGCTCGTGGTGGCGACCCTGGACCGAATGGCTGATCGCCCGCTCCGGCCCCCAGAAGGCGGCCCGGGCCACCCTGGGCAACCGCCAGTACCCGCCGCTCGCCCTGGCTCCCGGCACCTACGTGTTCGAATAGCCACAGATTCATACGCACTGGGACGCCGATGCTGATGGCCAGGAGCGGTCACACGGCGGTGCGGTCCCTGGCCAGGTACGCGCGGGTGAGCGCCGAGGCGCTCCAGCGGCACCAGGCGCCTGACCAGCGGAAGGTGTTTCTCATTGAGATACCGGCGGAACTCCTCCTGGCCGCGGTCCGCGCGCCTGGGAAGCAACACGATGACCTTTACCATCGGACTCACGCCTCCTCATGTCGCCGGGAACGCGCCGATTCAAGATCTGCACCGCGCTAGCCCTCAGGCCCCGGGTCACGGCGCGCGTTCATCACCAGCCGCTCAAATTCTGCCCACGTCCTGCTCCACTCGGCGAGCGGGCCGATAAGCTGCTCCAGCGCCCCAAGCTGCTCGTCGAACACGGCCAGCTGAGCTTGCAGCGCCGCGATGCTGCTTCGCTGCGCGGCGACGCCGCGGGCGATCAAGTGCAGCTGCGCCGCGGAAATGGCGCCGGGGAGCGGCAGGCCCTGCAGCGAAGGCACCGGCTGCGACAGGACAGACTCGCTGAGCCCGGTCATGCCCGCCAGCCCTTCAGTAATTGTGCGCAGCTGAACGATCCACGGCTGGAAGAGGCTGGCGAAGCCGTCAGGTACGTTCTCCTCATCGGTCATCGAGTTTGTCCTTTCCCAAGGCGCTGCGGGTCGCAGGCGTCCTTGTCACCACGCCATCATTCCCCGCCCACGCCTGCGGCAACGCCCCCAATGACCGGTATCTGCCTGCGACGGACGCAATCGCTTGAACATTTGCCCGCCCGACGCGGCGCGCCGCGAGGGAGAGCGTGGCGCGGTGCGCGGCGAGGCGGGCGGGTCACGGAAAGCAGCCATGATGCATCGGCCTCAGCCGATGCCGTTGGCTCCGCGTTTGGCTCCCCAGGTGGCGGACCACCTCTGCGCCACATTCTGGATCACAGTTCTGCCCGGTGAGCGCGTACCCGCCTGCGCATCCGCAAGGCCATGTATCAGATTGAGTGATTGCTTGCGAGCAGTACATCAATAGAACGATTATAGTTCCGAATATGAAGGATCACCTGCATCATTTGCGCCCCGACCGCGACTCGAACGCGGGACCTACTGCTTAGGAGGCACTTTCGAAGCGTGGCCTGGTAGTGCTGGGTATCGCCTGACGTGCCCTTCGGCTGGAGTGATAGTGGCTGGACGTGGCCTGGCAGGGCCCGGTGCCTGCGGTCGTTGGCTCCCCGTAAGGCTCCCCGGGATCTCGTCAGCAGCGCTAATGTCCGGGCGATTGGGACCTGATGCGCTCTCACCAGGATCGGGGACACTCCTGGGGTCGGCCGGCCCGATGCTGGCGTAGTAGCCGACCGCCTATCAAGGCACCCGCGTGGCTTCCGGGTCGAGGTGCGGACGACGTTACCGGCGGGGTGCAGTGGCTTCCTGGAGAATCGCCGCGTCGGCGTCTCATGTTTCTTCGTGATCTTGACCTTCCCGTCGGCCCGCCGCTCGATCACCGCGGCGTCATAGGCATCGATCAAGCCTGCCTTGGTATGCAGGTCCTTGACCGCCTGGTAATCGGCGTCCGCGTCGGCGGCGTCGTCATACACCCCGACATAGGCCAGGAACGTGTCCACTGCCATCGTCAGCACCTCCAATATCGCCAGCCGGGCCGGCCGCGCTACCGGTTGCGGGGACAGCCGGCCCGGCAGCTACCCGGGCCAGTGACCCATGACCCCGGTACCCAGTGCGTCAGCGTCGCCGGGGGACTGAACGGGATCCTGAACGTGCTGCTGGCATTTCTCTGACACTAGCCCTGACCGGGCCGCCGGGTGCTGCGCGTCAGCTGGCCTGACCCGCGCGGCACCACCGATAACGGTGCTCGGGCCGTCCGCCGCTGCCGTAGCGGAGCCTGATCTCGACGCGCCCGACCTCGTGCAGGTGGCTGAGGTAGCGCTGCGCCGTGGCCCGGCTCATCCCGGTCATCTCCGCCACCTCCGCAGCTGACATCTCCTGCTCGCCGGAGGCGAGCAGCCGCTCGACCGCCTCCAGCGTGTGCGGTGACCTGCCCTTCGCACCGGCAAGCTGGTCCGGTGCCCGCAGCGCGCCGAACACTCGGTCCACATTGCGCTGGTCGGGCTCGTGCAGGGCGTGCAGGCGAGACCGCATCTGGGCGTAGGACAGCAGCTTGTCGCGCAGCGCCGGGAAGTTGAAGGGTTTCAGCAGGTAGTGCAGGGCGCCTCGCTGCATGGCCGCGCGGACGCTGTCCGCGTCCTTGGCCGCGGTGATGACGATCACGTCCACCGGCGGGTGCCCGTCCCGGCGTAGCCGCGCCACCAGGTCCAAGCCGTGCTCGTCCGGCAAGTACAAGTCAAGCAGCAGCAGATCCGGACGCAGCCGGTCCACCGCGGCGACAGCCTCGGCTGCCGTGTGGACCTGGGCGATCACCTCGAAACCGTCCACCTTGGCGACGTAGGCAGCATGGATGTTGGCGATACGGAAGTCGTCGTCGACGACCACGACGCGGATCATGACCTGACCGGCGCTCCCGTCGCCTCCCGCGGCGCTTCCGCCTCTGCGGCGCCAGGGCCGTCCACGCCGACGCACGCGGGCAGGACCGCGGTGAACACCGCGCCGGCGTCGTGGCCGACGCTGATCATCCCGCCGCGGCCGGTGACCACCTGCCGGACCAGCGCGAGCCCCAGTCCCCTTCTCGCGCCCGTAACCGAGGATTTCGTCGTGACGCCGTCCATGAAGATGGCTTCCCGCATGTCGTGGGGTACTCCCGGCCCCGAGTCACGGACGCGGATCATCAGGTTATGTTCGGCCGCGACAATGGTTAGCTCCACCCACCGCGGCCTGGCCTGAGCCTGAGCCGCGGCATCGACCGCGTTGTCGATGAGATTCCCCGCTACGGTCAGGACGTCACTGACATCGCTGATCGGAGCCAGCGCATGGCTATCGTCCATGACCCGCAGCTGGACGTCGCGTTCGTCCGCAAGCGAGACCTTCGCCAAGATCAGCGCGACGAGCTTGGCGTCGGAGATGCGGGCCTGCAGCCGTTCGGTCAGGTCCGCGCGGGCGGTGGAGACCTCGGTCACGAACTGGATCGCCTCGTTGTAATGGCCCAACTCGACCAGACCGACCACGGTGTGCAGCCGGTTGGCGAACTCATGCGACTGGGCGCGCAGCGTCTCGGTCAGGCCGATCGCATCGTCCAACTGCCGCTTCAGCGCCTCCGATTCGGTCCGGTCCTGAAACGTGATCACCCAGCCGAGGTGCTGGCGCTCGTGCTGGATAGGCATCCGGTTCGCGGCCAGTACGCGGTCGCCGTGCAGCACCAACAGGTCGGTACCCTCGATCTCACCGGTCACCACGTCGGCTAGCCGACCCGGCGGAAGGCCCTGTCGCAGCGGGCGGCCCACGAAGCCCGGTGGCAGGTCCAGCAACTGTCGAGCCAGGTCGTTGGCCAGCACGATCCGTTCGTTCTTGTCGTATCCGAGCACGCCCTCCCGGATGCCATGCAGCATGGCTTCCCGTTCCTGGAGCAGCGCCGCGATCTCGCCGAGCTCCAGGCCGAACGTCTGCCGCTTGAGCCGGCGGGACAGGCCGAACGCCGCCAGGACCCCCAGGGCGAGGACGGCGAGGAAATAGGAGGCCAGGCCGGCCAGCGTACTGGCCACCTCCCCGGCCACCGTGGCGGTGAGGAAGCCGACCGAGACCTCGCCGATCAGACGGCCCTGGCTCAGTAGGGGGGCTTTGCCGACCGCTTCCATGCCAAGGGTGCCGCGCTGGATGCCCATCCACAGCCGGCCGGTGCGGAAAGGCTCACTGGATGCGGGTTCGTGGTCATTCGACCAGACGGGCAGCCCGATCAGCCACGGCTTGGGGTGGGAGTACCTGGTTCCGGCCTTGTTCGTCACCACCACGAACGCCGCTCCAGTGTTGCCCGCCACGGCCATCGCCATGGCCTGCACGGCCCCGCGCGCACTCACGCCGCCCGGGTCACCTGCCCTGACCGCCTGCTGCAGGCTGGGCTCCGCGGCCAGCGTCTGCGCCACCGCCAGGGCCCGGTGCTCGTACTGCTCGTCGAGCTGCCGGTTCAGGTTGTGCTGCACGACGGCGAAGCCGGCCGCCAGGGTCACCACCAAGATCGTGACCATCATGATGACGACCTGGGTGGACAGGCGCTGCACGCGAGTACTCATGACTTCCTGGCCGGTGCTCCTTACGGGGTGTTTCCGCAGTGTAACAACCGTCTTGCTCGCTTATGAAGCTGGTGGGCGATGAGCAAAACGAGCAAAACCAGCAGAACGAGACCTGGTGCCGCGCAGAATGCGCAAAAGACTCGGAAATGAAGTTTGTTTACATAACTGACATAAATATTGGCCGCCGCAATTCCTCACTTTACCTTGATGGCTCAGCCGACCAAGGAGGAAACGGTGGCAAACACGTTTGCCAAACGCCGCCGTGCGGTTCATGGCACGCGCGAGAGCGGTGCCGCCGCCGTGCGACCGGCACAGATCGAGCTCACCGGCGTAACGAAGCGATTCGTCACGCCGTCAGGAACGATGTTCACCGCATTGCGGGACGTCGATATGACCATCGGCGCAGGGAAGTTCTGCGCGGTAGTCGGGCCCAGCGGGTGCGGCAAGTCGACCACGCTGACGATGGTCGCCGGGCTGGAGCGGCCCAGTGCGGGCACGGTGCAGGTCGGCGGGCAGTCCGTGGACGGGATCGCCGCGGGCACCGGCTTCATGTTCCAGTCCGACGCGCTGATGCCGTGGAAGACGGTGCTCGGCAATGTGGCCCTGGGACCGGTATTCCGCAATGTGCCGAAGAAGGAGGCGCAGGCCCAGGCGCGTGAATGGGTACGCCGGGTCGGCCTGGCCGGCTTTGAGGACCATCACCCGCATCAGCTATCCGGCGGAATGCGCAAGCGGGTCAGCCTGGCCGCGGCGCTGATCAACAACCCGTCGATCTTGCTGATGGACGAGCCGTTCGGCGCGCTTGACGTGCAGACCAAGGCCATGATGTCCAACGAATTGCTCGCCTTGTGGGAGCAGGCCAGGCCGTCGGTCATCTTCGTCACCCACGACCTGGAGGAAGCGATCGCACTGGCCGACCAGGTGGTCGTGATGACGGCGGGACCGGGCACGGTCAAGGCGGTCTACGACATCGACCTGCCCCGGCCGCGGGGCGCCGTGCAGGAGATCCGGTTCGCGCCCCGCTTCCTGGAACTGCATCACCAGATCTGGGCGTCGCTGCGCGAAGAGGTCGAATCCGCGTACACCCGCACCGCCACCGTCGCGAGCGCCGAAGGAGGACGGTCATGAGCGCTGTGCCCGTCAACCGCAATTCTGGCCCCGCCGCCGAGGGCGCGACCGGCGACCTGGCGTCGGCGGACGAAACCGCCATCGCCGCCGACATCCGTAACCGCACGCATCGCCGCAAGACACTGCTCTGGACAGCCCGCCTCGCGACGCTGGTGATCATCGTCGGCGGCTGGCAGTTGCTCGCCAACGCGAAGATCATCGACCCGTTCTTCTGGGGTAAGCCCAGCGGGATCGTGACGCAGCTGAAGAACTGGGTTCAGAACGGGACAGCCTACGGCTCGATCTGGCTGCAGATCTGGACCACGTTCAAGGAAGCGGTGCTGGGATTCGTAATCGGCGTCCTAGCCGGTGTCATCGTTGGCGTACTTCTTGGGCAGGTCCGCTTCCTGGCCGAGGTCGCCAGTCCCTACATCAAGATCGCGAACGCGATCCCGCGAATCGTGCTGGGCTCGCTTTTCACCGTGGCGCTGGGCCTGGGCATCGCCTCGAAGGTGTCGCTCGCCTCAGTGCTGGTGTTCTTCGTGGTGTTCTTCAACGCCTTCCAAGGCGTCCGCGAAGTGGACCGCAACCTACTCGCCAACGCCCGGGTGCTGGGCGCCTCCCGCCTCGCGGTCACCCGCCACGTGGTGCTGCCCTCGGCGCTGACCTGGATCATCGCTAGCCTGCACGTCGCCTTCGGGATGGCGATCATCGGCGCGATCGTCGGCGAATTCCTCGGCGCCCAGAAGGGCCTCGGACTGGTGATCGCCACCGCGCAGAACAACTTCAACCCCAACGGCGTCTTCGCCGCCATGTTCATCATCGCGGTCCTGGCGCTGACCGCAGAAGGCCTGATCGCCTTGCTGGAACGGCGCCTGATGTCCTGGCGGCCGCCATCCCAGACCGAAGCCGCCGCCGCCTGAATTCCCCGTCCGCCACCAGCTCGAGCTCACCACCCACACCGACACAAGGAGCAACCTCATGTTCAGACCTTCCCTCAAGGCGATCGCCACCGCGGCCAGCGTCGGGGTCCTAGCAGCAAGCCTGGCGGCCTGCGGCAGCTCAGGCAGCTCCTCCGCCAGCGGCTCGGCCACCGGGCAGAACGCTGCCGCCACGTCCGGCTTGCCGACCGTCACGCTGATGGTCGGCGGCATCGACAAGCAGATCTACCTGCCCTACCAGCTCGCCCAGGACCTCGGCTTCTACAAGAAGTACGGCGTCAACGTGCAGCTCTCGACCGAGCAGACGGGCGGCGTCGGCGCCGAGACGGCGATGGTGTCCGGCCAGGTCGACATGGCCGGCGCCTGGTATGTGCACGCCATCGACTTCCAGGCCAAGGGCAAGAACGTCGTCGACGTGGTGCAGCTGTCCGGGGCGCCCGGGGAGCGCGAGATGTGCGCCAAGGGCTCCGGCATCACCTCCCCGGCCCAGTGGAAGGGCAAGAGCCTCGGCGTCACCGACATCGGCTCGGGCACCGATGAGCTCACCGTCTACCTGGCTGCCCGGTACCACCTGAACAGCAAGGAAATCACCCGTGTCGCCGTCGGCGCCGGCCCCACCTTCGTCGCCGCGCTGCAGCACAACCGGATCGCCTGCGGCATGACCAGCCAGCCCACCGCCGGCGCGGTCGAGTCGCAGGGCGCCGGCACCTCGGTGATCGATCTCGCCTCGGTCAGCGGCGCGAAGCAGTGGCTAGGCGGCGCCTACCCGGCCGCCGGCGTGCTGGCCCGCTCGGACTGGGTCGCCTCTCACCGGGCCACCGTGCAGAAGGTCGTCGACGCGCTGGTCGCCACCATGCACTGGATCAGCACTCACAGCGCTGCGGATATCGCCAACGCCATGCCGGCCGCGTACGTCTCGAACGGCATTACCACCAAGGCCGCCTACATCGCCGAACTAGCTGCCGACAAGGGCCAGTTCCTGCCCGACGGCATGATGCCGGCCAGCGGCCCAGCCACCGTTCTGGCCATCGAGAAGTTCGTCGGCAACGTCACCGGCCCGATCAACATGGCCGCCACCTACACCAACGCCTACGCCATCGCCGCGAACAAGCTCGAAGGCTTCACCAACTAACCCCGTCCGCGCAAGCCTGCCCGGGCCGGCACGCAATGGGCCAGCCCAGGCAGGCTGTGCGCTGCCACGAGAACCAGATGCAGGCTCAGGCCGCACCCTTCTTCTCCATCCTGCTCGCGGCCCTCGGCAAGCTGAACGCGGCGCGGGAGGGTGAGCCGCCGGTGTCATCGACGCCGGTGTGGCTCGAGGTGCTGGGCGCGGTGATGGTGGTCGGCGGCTTCGCGGTGGTGCTGACGTATCGACCGATGTGCTGTCCTCGCCAGCGCCCCTGAACGGCGCCCGGCAAGTTCCTCATCTCCGCACCCGGGCATGACATCCCCCGCCGTGGCCGCGCCTACCTGCTTACCGATGAGGCGGTCCGGGCGACGGCCGAGCACTACGCGACTACCCAGCCGGCGCTGGACGAGATATCCCAGCAGGCCCTGACCGAGCGCCCTCCCGCGGGCTCCAGGCTCGAGGCGACCGCAACCGGGGCGGGACAATGGTTGGCGTCGAGGTAAGGCCGATCGCAAGTGTGACGCTGAGTGACGGGCGCGGTCCGGGAAAGGCGCGCATCCCCGCCGATACGGTCGGCGACTGCCCCGCCCGCATGTTTGCCTGAGCTGCTTCGCGATATGGCAGTCCTGTGCCGCTGTGACTTTGCAGCGAAGGTGGCATGCATCTGGCCACGGGCCATCAGGAGGAAACTGCAGCGCGGTTGTGATTGAGCCAGATAGTTGTCACCCGGCCGCGCCGCCTGTCACCAGTCGGCCCGGTGGTGGTGTTCGCCTTGCGACCCCCAGCTATAGGTGGCGGTTCCCAGATGTTGTTGGCGGCTGGGCGCGGCGCAACGAGACACCGCGGCCGTCCGGACACGAAGATCGCGAAACCAGGATCCCGTGGCGTCTCAGGCGGAGCGGGCGGTGCCGCCGTCCGGCTTGATGCCGTGCTGGCGCAGCAGGTCGCGGAGGCGATCGAGCTCGCGGTGGACTCGCTGGTTCTCCGCGATGACGGCCCGGACGTCGACGCCGGCCGTCCACTGGTGCTCCAGCCGCAGTTTCTCGGCGCGCAGCTGCTTTTCCCTTTCACGCAGCGCCGCGGCGGCCTCAAGGTCACCCGCGTCGAGCGCGGCCTTCTTCTGCCGCCGCACCTGGCCGAGCTGATCGGTGGCGTCGGCAAGGTCGCGGGGGACAGCCAGGCGGACCAGCCGTGTCCTCGGATCTGCCTGCTCGCCCACTCCGGCCAGCAGGCTCAGCGCCCGTTCCCGGGCCTGGTCATAGCCGACGCCCAGGCTGGCCAGCACCTGGGCCGCGACGCCCTCACCCTCGGCGAGCAGGGCAAGTAGAAGGTGCTCGGTGCCGATGTAGCTGTGCCCGAGCTGTGCCGCCTCCTGGAGCGCCAGCTCCAGCACCTTCTTGGCCCGGGGCGTGAACGGGATGTGGCCCGCGGGCGCGCCCTGGCCGCGGCCGGCGATCTCCTCGACCCGGCCCCGCGCTTCCTCCAGCGAGATGCCCAGCGGCTCCAGCACCAGGGCGGCGACGCCCTCACCCTCGGCGAGCAGGCCGAGCAGGAGATGCTCGGTGCCGGCGAAACCCTGCCCCAGGCCCCTGGCCTCGTTCTCCGCCAGGACGACGACCCGCCTGGCCCGGTCGGTGAACTGCATGAACATGCCTTTACGCCGGGTCCGCAAGGTTGCCTCCTTGATTCTCCCGATCAGCGGCAGCTCTGGTCTTGGCCGCATCGGTGCCTCCTTCACGCGGGACGCGGCACGGCCGCTGGGCCGCAGCCGGGGTGCCAGTATGTCCGCGACGGTCGTGGTGCCGGCCGTGCCGGCCGCGAGCCGGGTGACCATGTCCGCGAAGGGCCCGGGCGGGTCAGAGTCGACGTCCCAGCCGTTGACGGCCAGGAACTGCAGCATGGCCGCCAGCGCGACCTGCTGGTTGCCGTCCCGCAACGGCCGCTCGCGCACGAGCGCGTGCAGCAGGACGGCGGCGTGGCCGGCTGGATCGGCGGGGTCGCTGCCCGGCCGGGCCCGGTCCAGGGCGCGCTCGGCGGCGGCGACATCGAGCAGGTCGAGCACCCGGTCTGTGTCCAGCCCGAGCGTCCGGCTGGCGATGACGGCCAGGTCGGCGACCTCAAGCGCGATCACTGCGGGTCGTCCCGGAGCAGCTCGAGCGCCTGCTGGTGGCGGGCGAGATTGTCCTCCAGCAGCCGCAGGAAGCGCTTGTCGCTGCGGCGCTGCTCCACCAGCGCGGCGATGGCCTCGCGCACGACGTCGGAGACCGGACGGCCCTCGACGTCGGCCACGGTCTGCAGGCGCCCGGCCAGCTCTGGGTCGAGGCGCAGCAGCAGGTTCTTGGTACTTCCCGGCTTCATCGGCATGGTGCTATCAAGATATCACCAGCTCCTGATCTCCGCTACGGGCCGGCACCCGCAGCGCAGGCCGCATCAGCCGCGGCGAAACCAGCACCGTCACACCCGACCCGATCTCGTGGCCAGCGTGCGAGCCAGCCGCGCAACGGGGCCGGGCTCATCGGCGTGGGGCGTCGATCGTTCTGGCGAGCGAGGTCGCGAGGGTGTTGAGCTCGGTCTTGAGGCTGGTGTAGTGGGGGCGAGGGCGGCTGCTCTGCATGAGATGCCAGATCGTGTTCCGTCGCAGTTTCCAGGATTGCTGGATTTCTGGGGGCTGGGCGGCCTCGATGGGTCTGGGGGCGAAGTAGTGCTCGCCAGAGGTGACCTGGACCCAGACGTAGATGGAGGCGATCTGGCGTTTCCGGTCGCCGAGCTCGG
>WNFY01017100.1_pt1 | contig 16435 bp, 13 predicted proteins | sample 5400091 | NCBI WGS metagenome assembly WNFY01 (sample SAMN13153364, study PRJNA577476) | soil metagenome | isolation source: 60 cm soil or saprolite under grassland replicate 1 | place: USA:California | collected 2016-06-15
GGGGATTGATCTCTCCTCACTTGCATCCCGCATTGCGGAACTGGAGAAGGTGGGGCGCACAGTGATCGCCGTGAGCCGGAACGACCAACTCCTCGGAGTCATTGCACTGGGGGATGAGCTGCGGCCCGATGCTGCCGAAGCCATAGCGGCCATGTGCAGAGCCGGTATTACCCCTATTCTGGTGACAGGTGACAACCTTCGCGCTGCAAGCCGGGTAGGACGTGAAGTCGGTATTGATGACGTGCGGGCGGGCATCAGGCCTGCGCAGAAAGCCGAGATCGTGCGCGAGTTGCAAACAGAGGGACGCGGGCGGGTTGCAATGGTCGGAGACGGCATCAACGACGCGCCAGCCCTGATGCAGGCAGACGTAGGCGTGGCAATGGGCAGCGGGACGGATATCGCCATCGAGTCCTCCGATATCATTATTGTCAGCAACCGTCTCATGTCAGTGCTCACCGCCCATGAGATCAGCCGACGCAGCTATCGCAAGACGAAGCAAAATGTCGTGCTGGCTTTCCTCTTCAACGGGATCGGTGTTCCCCTCGCCACGACTGGCCTGATCTACCCGGTCTGGGCAATGATCGCGATGGCGCTCTCTGTGACCTCGATTTTTGTGAACTCGCTGTGGGGGCGGCTAGACCTGCTGTTTGAGGCCATCGGCAGTGTTGGTCGAGCGAAACCTTCTGAGAAGCACCTACCCGTGCCTGGAGCAAATGTCTGAACGAGGCAGAGAATGCTGTTCACCGTCAACTTCTCTCACATCACAAAAATCTCATGGTTTCACGATGTGAGAGGAGGAAGACAAGAGGCATGAGGGGACAAGCGTTGTTTTCGGCTTCATTCCTCCTTGGCCCTCGACTGCGGCAACCACAGAAATAGACAGAGCCAGAGGAAGAGTTACCGCCTGGATAATAGCCGCTATCATCCAGGTTGTCGTTCTCCCGCCCAACATTTTATGGAATTTTCATTGACACTCCCTGTGACTACAGGTAGACTCTTCCTCGTGACGATTCCACCAGTCTTTCTGTTGAAAGGAGAGCGTCCATGAACAAGGTGATGCCGGGAAACGTTCAGGAGGCTATTCACATCCCATTTCAGGAGTCCCCTTGGTTTAGGTGGTGGCGTCATGGTCATGATGTTCCGCCTTCCGAGAGCATCTTGTCTTTCAACACTTTTTCATCAGCAGATTACCTGTGCAGGAGCGACTCTGGTGATCCAGAGAGCGGCTCTGATCTGCTCTCTGGCGCAGACAAGATGCTCTGTGCCCCAAACGAGCGTGCGAGTAACCAACGAAACGCTGGTCGCAACAGGACTTTCATCATCGTTTGTTGCACGAACAGGCCAAAGGGACTGCCGGGCAGAAATGATTTGGCAAAACTGCGCCCGTTCTTTTGCTGCGCCAGGACGTGCGGTCTCATCTGTTGCTCGTACCGCTGCAGCGCTTCCTCTTGATCGGCAGTTTCGTGGAGCGAGCGTGCGAGCAGGTAGGCCCCTCCCATTGCCAGGGAGGCTCCCTGCCCCGAGAGCAGCGTGGGGCAACCGCAGGCATCACCGACGAGAGCCACCCGAGCAAGATGCCAGGTGGGCATCTGGATCTGGATCACGGCATCCATGAACACGTTCTCTGCTGGATTGACATCAAGGAGGAACTGCTCGGTGAGCCAACCCATCCCGGCAAATACCTTGCGCAGGTGTGCCAGGCGCTGCTCGCGTGGGAGATGCTCAGGTGAGGCCGACTGATACATGAAAAACACAAGCAGTTCGCCCTCGATATTCGTGCCATAGGCAAGGACCTGGCGCCCTGGCTCGTTATAGAGCTTGTAGGTGCGGCCAATGCCGTAGCGGTCGGCAAGCGGGTAACAGGCAATGGTGTAGCCCAGATAGTGGCGGAACTGCTCTTCGGGTCCAAAGACCAGGGTGCGCGTCCTCGAATGCACGCCATCGGCCCCGATCAGCAGGTCAAAGGACTCGGTCGTGCCATCATGGAACGTGACGATCACCTCATCCCTGCCCTGCACAATCTGCGTGAGTGAAGAGTCCAATCGCACCTCAACGGTTCCTTCGATGGCCTCATACAGTGTTTCTTCGAGCGTCGAGTGCATCAGGGGGAGATATTTCCCCTCGGTGATGCTGCGCAGCAGTCGCATATCGAGCCTGGCGATCTGCTTGCCATCCTTGTTCACGTAGACGATAGCCTCAAAGGGAATTTGCCGAGCCGCGAGTCGGTCGATGAGGCTCATGCGGGAGGCAACGTCGTAACCGGTGCCAAAAAAATCAATCGCATAGCCGTCACGGCGAATACTCTTCGCCCGTTCAATCACGACGGACGAAATGCCTGACTTTTGCAGCCAGTAGGCCAGTGTGAGGCCGGCAATGCCGCCTCCGGAGATTAAGACGCGCATGATTCTCTCCTTATAGTGCAAGTTGACATGGCTCTTCATGGGCGAAACGCGACGCCTCGCATCACCTCGCTGATCGCACGCAGCCCCTCTTGCGTGCCGTCGTAGGCATATCCCACCAGCCGGAGCAGCAGAGGGAACAGCTTCCGAAAACGCCAGGGATGGCATCTCTGGTACTCCTTCAGGATGTGCAGGGTCTCTTCTGATGAGAGGATACGCTGTTGAGGTTTATATCGCTGGCGTCCAATCTGCACTTCGATAGCGGGATGTGCCTGGATATTGCGATACCAATCGCTCTGTGCTCCATAGCCCGCCATGACGATGCACTCCCGCGTTGTAGAATCATAGAGAAGGACTTCGAGCACCGTTTGTCGGAGACGCCCGGTCTTGCGTCCAACATGTGTAATCATGAGACACAAATGCCCCAACACCCAACCCAGATGCCAGCGATAGAGGGAGCGTGGCAGATGAAACGCCCATTTCAGGAGTCCCTGCGGTTTGGGCGGTGCTGTATGTGTGGTGTTCATGTTTTTCCTCTGCTTTTGATAGACGTCATGTATCAGTTAAAAAACATCATTTTCATGAAGTCTGCTGTGCTCTTTCCCTTCCAGTGTAGGAGATGCGGCGTCCCGCTGTCATGAGCACCTGTCCCGGTTTTGTCCCGACGGCAGTCCCATCTTTGGGCCCGCGAGAGGAGAGAGCCTATGATGCTTGGCCTGAAGATGAGGGTGGGGAAGAATCTACTGCCACGCCAAGTGGGAAGCTCACCTGGACCGTCGTCCCGCCGGAGGGACCCCGGGTGATGTGACAGCTTCCTCCCAGCTCGACCGCTCGTTCACGCATCGAAAGCCACCCCACACCGATGTGGTGGTCGTCGGCAATGCCCTTGCCATCGTCGCTCACTTCAACGGTCAAGACGTTCTCCTGCAAGCCCAGACGAAGCCTGCACTGCTCAGCCTGGGCGTGACGCACCACATTGGTCAACGCTTCCCGGGCGATGCGATAGGCGGCCACCTCGACGGCTGCCGGAAGCGCAGGAAGGCTCTCTGGAGCCTCGATGAGGATCTGCAGACCCTGGTGCCCAGAGGAGGCGGTGTGCTCGCGCAGCGCCGAGAGCAAGCCCAGTTCATCGAGGGCTGGCGGACGCAGATCATAGACCAGGCGGCGGATTTGAGCAAGCGTCTCCTGCGTCTGATCTCGCACCTCCTTCAGGAGTCGATCCGCTCGTTCATTCTCCTGGGTGAGCAGATTGCGGGCGGCATCGATTTTGAAGGTGAGGCTGGCCAGCGTCGGTCCCAAACCATCATGCAGGTCGCGACGCATGCGGCGGCGTTCCTCTTCTCGTGCGGTGATCAAGCTGGTCCGCGACCGCTGGAGATCCTCGGTCAATTGCTTCAGCTCAGCTGTGAGCCGCACGGCCTGCACGGCAACCGCAATCTGTGGGGCCAGATCATGCAGCAATCGCAGGTCGGTGGGTGTTAAAGATTCGCCGACTGCACGTGGCGCCAGCTCGAGATCGCCCACCTGCTCGCCCTGAGCCACCAGCGGCACGCGCACCAGCGCCTCCGGGGTACATCCTTCGCTTGTGGCGTTGGCAAGCACATTCTCTCCTGGTTGCCTGGAGATGATGGCAACAGAGGGAAGCCTGAGTGCCTGAGCAACGGTCTGCACAATAGCGGGCAGGATCTCCTCAGTGGCCAACGTCGCTTCCAGGCGCCTTGAGAGGCGCGAGAGCATGCGAGAGGGCTCATCGCGCTCCCCAAACATCAGGGAGTTGACACCCCGTTGCAGCCTCTCTCGCAGTGGTTGAAACAGGACGGCGATCAGGCCGGTGGCCAGCAGCGACAGGAGCAGGTTGCCCAGCACCGAGAACAGCGTACCCAGCCCAACGACCACCAGCAGATAGAGCCCGATGATGCTCGCGGTGAGTAACCCGTAGACCAGGGTCCGGTTGATGAGCAGGTCGATGTCCCACAGCCGATAGCGCAACACCGCCACGCCTATCGTGATGGGAACAAGGAGCAGGACGAGGGGAAAGGTCACTTCGCTCAGAATGGCATAGAGGGCTTCAGCGGGACCAGGCTGGGAGAGCGCAGGCCAGATGAGCGGAGGCAGCAGATTGGCGGCATCGAAGAGGGTACCCATCAGCATGCCGAACACCACCCACTTCGTCTGTTGTCGCTGGATGGCCGTGGAGACGCGTCGGTAGCGGTAGAGTTGGGCAAAGCCACAGGCGAGGATCATGCAGAGGAGAAGAGAGGCGAGCAGCAGCGGAGGCCAGTGGACGAGAGAGAAGGGCGAGGTGGATGGCAGGCAGAGTGGCACTTGCCATGCCAGGTAGGCCAGGGTCATCCAGCGCGTCCAACCGGGGACAAAACGCCCATTGGGGAAGAGAGCGAAAAAGAAGATGACCGAACTGAAAGAGAGCAGGTGCAGCAGGGTGATGCAGACTCCTAAGGGAGAAGTGAGGCCAACGACACGGGAGAGCACTGAGAAAGCGGGGGAGAGACTCGTCACCAGCATCACGAGGAGCAAGGCAATATACAGCGCCATCCAGTCGTCGGACCTGCGCCAGAAGATCACCAGGCTCACGGCAATCCAGAACGGAGAAAAGCAGGTGATCAGCGTGATATTGAGCGTGGCATAGGGGCCGGTGAGGATCAGGTAGAGGGAGACAAAGGTGTCATAGCCACTGACCACAGCAGGCATCACGAGAAGATGGACGTAGGCCCCTTGCTGGAATCCGTGGAACTGGACATAGTACACGAGCACCCCCGCAAGATAGAATCCGCAGAAGATCAGCATCAGGACGATCCACCCCCACCTGGCAAGCCGCAGCCGCGTCCCCAATAAGCGGGTGTCGGCGAGGGGTGGCGAAGGCATGGTGAGGGATGTCTCCACGGGCCTCGCTCCCTGGTCCACTTACGAACCCTCCCAAGGAATCTGCCCCAATCCGGCGGCCCAGGCCGCACGCATCGCTTCAGCCCGGTCGGCCACCTGCAGCTTGCTCAAGATGTTGGAGACGTGATTGCGTACCGTCTTGGGGCTTAAAACGAGCTGGGCCGCAATGTCCGCATTGGACTTGCGCTGGGCGATGAGGGCGAGAATCTCGTATTCCCGCTCCGTCAGTTCTGGGAAGAAGTGGGTCGGGCCACTCTTTCCTGCTGGCCGCATGCTGCTGAAATAGTGCATCAGGCGCGAGGCGACAGCCGGGCCAAAGATGGCCTCGCCGCTGGCCACCGCGCGAATGGCACGCAGTGTCTCCTCCTGCACGGCTCCCTTGAGCAGGTAGCCGCGTGCGCCAGCGCGGATCGCCGCGAAGACGGACTCGTCATCCTCGAACATGGTGAGGATCAGAATGCGGATGTGCGGACTGGTTTGCAGAATGCGCCGGGTCGCCTCAATCCCATTGATGCCCGGCATCTGAATGTCCATCAGGATGAGATCCGGTTGCAGGGAAATTGCCTGGGCCAGGACTTCGTTGCCGGTGGTGGCCTCACCAAGCACCTGCAGATCTGGGACCGACTCCAGCAACACACGCAGCCCATCGCGAATCAGCAGGCGAATCGGTTCCATCGCTTCTCTTCTTTCTTACCCTTTGACCAGTCGCGCTGGTCAGTCATTCTCACCAGATACGCAGGAGTGCCCGTGTGCTCCCCACCTCTTCTCACCGCTCGCCCCGGAAAACGCTCTTCCCCAGTTTCTCGCGTTCTTTCTTCCTGCCCGGTTGTTCCATGACCATTGTACCTCAGAATGGTCTCTCTGTCCGTACTTTTTTGCCAGTGTGGTCCCATTTGGAGGCGAACACTAGCGAATCTTGCCCTCCGCTATAGCGATGACAACGGCACCACTTCCCACCAGGATCGCACCTGCTCCCCACATCTGCATGACGATGAACCCCACACCAATCAGCCCCCCTGCTATTCCCATCACCCAGTCGAGAAGCCGTATCATCTCATCCGCTTCCGTCGCGGTCCCTCCTCTTGCGACCAGCGTCCACTTCAGGAGCGTGCCTCCATCCACCATGGGCACAGGAAGCAGGCTCAGTGTCAAGAGGAGTCCATGCCCTCCTGCCGACCATGCCGCCAACTCTCTTGCGATGGCATTGCCCGATGTGGCTGCATAGATCCCTGCGGAGAGGAGCAATCCTACCGCGTTGAAAATGGGACCACCTAAGGCGCGTATCCGATGGACATCCGGTGAAACCTCATTGTTCCAGTAGAGCGTTCGCGGCATCCCCGCCGAGAGCGAGAGGAGAAGTTCATCCATTGGTGCCCCTGCCGCGCGTGCACTGAAAATGTGGGCGAGAGCATGTCCAATCTCGACAACCAAAAGAAGAAGCATCGTCGCACTTCCCATGAGTACCGCTTGCCAGAATGCCCGCTCGGGATGCCAGGAGGACTCCAACCAGGTAATGCCTCCCCAAACAACCACAATGGGGATCAAAAACGTTGCGTTGACCTTGACTGGAGTGCCGAAAATGCGCAGTGAGACCATGGTTGTTCCCTTTCTTCCGAAAATGAAACAGGCTAGGCAGGGAAGGGCTGCCTGCTGTTCTCTGTATCTGTCACCAGTGTAAGAGATGCCGTGTCCCATTGTCATGAGGCATGGTCCCGGTTTTGTCCCGATATCTGTCCCGATGGTGCAAGGGAGAAGGAAGGCACGCGATGAAGATCGTTGCTGCTTCAATGACTTGTTGGTCATTTTCCTTGTTTTCAGATGAGGAAGCGGTCTTGTTTGAGCGATTCTCCGCAACCACTTGAGCAGAGAGAGGTGGATGACATGCTCCTCACGACATTGACTGCTCGTCCACAAACGTGCTATGCTAGAGAGACGGGGCCGGATGACACCATTGGAGGAAGCACCATGCCAAAAATTGTCGATGAGCAGATGCGCGAAGCGACGCGAGCACGCATCATAGCAGTAGCAGCCAGCGAGTTTGCCCGTTTAGGATTCGATCAGGCAAATATTACTATGATTGCTGAACAGGCTGGCATGGGCAAGGGCACCATCTACCTGTATTTTGAGAACAAACGTGATCTCTTTCTTGCCATGCTGCGCTATATTGCCAGTCAGCAACTCGCGGTCATCCGTACGGCTTTAGCGGAAGATGGAACGGTGCACCAACGCCTGGAACGCCTCTTCCGAGCCTTTGCCCACTTGAGCGCCCAGCAGAGCGATAGCTTCAATGTGCTCATGAGCGCGCTCTATGGCGTCAACCGAAGCTTCCAGGCAGAGGCCACCAAGCTCTTGCGTGATTATGTCGCAGTCATTGCTTTGATGCTGGAGCAGAGTCAGGCACGGGGAGAGATTCGCACACATCAGGTCGAAGCGACCGCGCTTCAGGTGCTCTCGCTCACCGAATCGTATGTGCTTTCGGCCAGAGTGCTTGGACACAGCGAGCAGGACATTGCCCAGCAAGCAAGAGAGGTGGCTGATCTCGTGCTCAACGGCATTGGGGCGAGTTCGCAGTAAAGCCCCCCTTTTTTTGTGCTTTTTATTGGGTAATAGCCCACCCATTTTTATTTTGACATGCAGAGAACGAAGGAAAAAACTCGATGGAACTCTTTGCTCCCCAGAAGCCACCTGTCAAGAGTCCAGGCGATCCCGCTCAACCGAGCTGGCGAACCTTTGTAAGCCGGGCCTGGGATCGTCTCTCGCACGCGCTTCTCCAGGAGACGCAGGTATTGCTCATCAGTGGTCTGCTCGTTGGGATAGGTGCGGGCTTGGGGGCGGTCGTATTTCGTGAACTCATCAATGGATGCACCTCTTTCTTTTTTCAGGTACTCGGCCCACTGCTTGCGCACCTGCTCGGAGGGGCTGCCGTTATCGTGATTCCGGCGCTGGGAGGACTGGTATTTGGCCCGCTCATCTACTTCTTTGCGCGAGAGGCCAAAGGACATGGCGTTCCCGAAGTCATGCTGGCCGTTGCCCAGAAGGGAGGGCGCATTCGCCCGATTGTGGCTGCCGTGAAATCGCTGGCTTCTGCCATCTGTATTGGCTCCGGTGGCTCTGTTGGACGTGAAGGTCCCATTGTGCAAATCGGGTCGGCGCTTGGCTCCAGCTTTGGGCAACTCTTTCGCATGTCGGAAGCGCGCACCAAGATGCTGGTAGCCTGTGGTGCGGCTGGTGGCATTGCGGCGACCTTTAACGCGCCTATTGCCGGAGTCTTCTTCGCCCTAGAAATCATTCTTGGCGAGTTCTCGACCCGTTCTTTTGGGGTCGTGGTGATCGCCAGTGTGACTGCTTCCGTGATTGGGCGTTTTGCCTTTGGCAATGTGCCCGCGTTTCCCTTGCCCTCCTACCAGCTCTTACATGTCACGGAATTCCCGTTGTATGCGCTGCTCGGTGTCCTGGGTGCGGGCGCAGGAGTCGGCTTTACGAGGATTCTCTACTGGTTTGAAGATCGTTTTGACGCAGTTCGCATGCCGGAGTACCTCAAACCCATCCCAGGCGGTCTCATGCTTGGCCTGCTGGGCTTCTTTCTGCCGCAGGTCTTTGGGGTCGGCTATCCCGCTATGAGTACGGCACTCTCAGGGCAGTATGCCCTTGGATTGCTCTTGCTCCTGGTTGTCGCTAAGATCCTGGCCGTCTCGCTCACCATTGGTTCAGGTGGGTCTGGTGGCGTTTTTGCTCCCTCTCTCTTCATTGGAGCCATGCTGGGTGAAGCGTATGGGACCTTGTTGCAGGGGATGTTCCCAGGGGTCGTGACTCATCCAGGCAATTATGGCTTAGTTGGCATGGCTGCTGTCTTTGCCGGGGCTGCGCGTGCCCCGATTACCGCAGTTATCATTCTCTTTGAGCTGACCGGTGACTACTCGGTGATCCTGCCACTGATGGCGGCTGTGGTGATTAGCACGGTGGTCTCGGAACTCCTCTCAAAAGAGACCATTTACACGCTCAAGTTGAGACGAAGAGGCATCGACCTGCGGACAGGCAAGGGAGATGGACTCATGCATCAAATACGAGCGGAGCAAGCCATGACCACAGATCTGCTGCTGCTCCCGCATACCCTTCCCGTGGCAGAGGCGATCAAGACCCTCTCGCAGACCCACCAGTGGGCGGTGCTGGTGGTTGACGAGACAAAAGCTCTCCTGGGCCTGCTGATAGCGAGCGAGATCGAGGAGGCGGAACTCTCCGGGCGAGGAGAGGAACAGATCGCTTCTCTCATCAGCACGCCAGCCGTTTCGATCTTTGCTGATGAAACGCTCTCTGAAGCGATGCGCCGTATGGGGGTCCATGACCAAAAGGCATTACCTGTGCTCGCGCGTGGGGATGGCACACATCCCATTGGCCTTTTAAGCCGGGATGACATTTTCCAAGCCTATAGTGTGGAGAGGCTCTCCAGGTCAACATAGCCGGGGGTCCTGGCGGGCGAGAGCCGTCTTCGCCGGGACGCTGGCGCGTTTGTGAGAAGGGACCACTACACCGGCTCGTGTGTCTGTCGCTCATGAGTAACAGACACACGAAAGGACCTAAAGCGATGAAAGGTAACTGTTCAGAAGGCCTATGCAGTTGCGGAAAGATGACAGATCTGCTAGAGTGAGAGAATGAGAGCGGATGAAGAACTGGAGCAAATGCGACAAGAGAATCAGGTTCTACGAGAAGCCAATCAAAACCTCCGAGAGTGTGTGCTAGAGTCGATCCGGGCCATCGAAAATCAGCAAAAGCACGTCAAAGAACTGGAAGGGGTGATCGTTGCTCAGCAGGAGCGGATCAAAACCCTGGAAGGCCAGATTGCCAAAGATAGCCATAATAGTAGTTTGCCTCCCTCCTCCGACCGCTTCGTTCGTGCCCCCAAGAGCTTGCGGCAAAAGAGCGGCAAGAAGGCCGGTGGACAATCGGGTCATCGAGGCCATCATCTCCGGCAAGTGGAGATGCCTGATCAGGTGCTCATTCATCCCGTCATGTATTGTGAGTACTGTCAACATGATCTGCGCACCCAACCAGCGGAACTGCCAGAGCGACGGCAGGTCATTGATCTGCCAGTCAAGCGGCTCTGGGTGACAGAGCATCGCGTGGAAGAAAAGCAATGTCCGGTCTGCTACCATCTCACACGAGCGTCCTTCCCGGCAGGTGTGAAGGCCCCAACGCAGTATGGGACAAGCATCCAGACGCTCGCAACCTATCTGGTAGAAGGTCAGACTCTGCCTTATGCTCGTGCCAGTCAACTGTTGCAGGAATTGCTAGGCGTTCAGCTCCAGGCCTCCAGCATCACCACCTTTGTCAAAACCTGTCATCAGCAGTTAGCTGAGGTAGAAACCAGCCTCAAAGCGGCTTTGGTGAAGGCAAAAGTGGTCCATCAAGATGAAACCGGATTGCGGGTCGGCAAAGAGGGGTGGTGGGCCCATGTGTGCTCAACAGATCGACTCACTCACTACGCTGCTCATCCGAGCCGAGGACGTGCAGGACTTGACGCTATCGGTATTGCGCCACTGTTTCGTGGCACGAGCGTCCATGATGGATTGCAGAGCTATGAGGGTTACAGCTTCACTCAGGCATTGTGTAACATGCATCACTTGCGCGAACTGACCTTTGTGGAAGAAGAACTCAAGCAAACCTGGGCGAGAGAGATGAAAGAGCTGCTGCTCGCAATGAAAGTTGAGGTGGAACGAGCCAAGTCGGAAGGAAAACCGGAACTGGAGATCCCAGTGCTTGCACGCTTCCTCTGTCGGTATGATGAACTCCTCAGAGAAGGCTATCTCGCCAATCCCCCTCCTCCACCTCCCAAGAAATCGGAACAGGGGAAGCGAACCCCGGGGCGAGCCAAACAAAGCCCGGCGCGCAATCTGTTGGATCGCTTCTCGCAGAAGAAGCAGGCGGTGCTGCGGTTTCTGCATGATTTTGCGGTGCCCTTTGACAACAATCAAGCCGAGAGAGATCTGCGCATGATCAAAGTGCAGCAAAAGGTCTCCGGCTGCTTCCGAACGGATCTGGGAATTGTCATGTTCTGTCGCATTCGCAGTTACCTCTCGACCTTACGAAAACAAGGCATTGCGCTGTTGTCTGCTCTCCATCACACCTTGTCAGGAAACCCTGTTCTTCCCGCTTTTTCCTGACCCTACTGAATAGTTACCAAAATCGCTAGGATCTTAGTCTACCCTCACCTGCGGATGCAGGGAACCCAGAGCCTCGGCCACGTCATGTGAGACAAAGAAGCGTCCGTCATTGCAGATGTCTTCCTGGATCGTGCAGGTGGATGTCGCCTCCCCTGGCAGACGCACCGAGACAACCGCGTTCTGGGGGGAGAGGTCTGTGATGGCGAGAGGGGTTACCGTCAGACGGATCTCTTGCCCTGTGACCGGGCAGGTGGAGATTAGGTGGGCTGGGCGCTACGTCCCAGCATCGCTGGAAAGGCCAGCGCATCCAGCGCACACCAGGTGTAGAGCGCCAGCTCATCCAGGTGAAATTGGTGCGTAGCGGGGATGAGCGAGAGACCAGCAGCTACAATGTTCCCCTCCTGATCCACGCGGTGGTCCCACGTTTGCAACCGCATCTGGATCTCTTGCAGCGGGCGGTGCATTGCGCTTGCCAGTTGCTCTGTTGACACCGGTTTTCCTGTGGCTAAGAGCCGCCACAGGGGGAGTGCAAAGCGAAACGGCTCCTTGTTTTCTTCAAAGAAGCTTCCATGTACTTTGATGGCTTCTTGCAATACGGGTGAGATGTTATTCATCATTTTTGTTCCTTTCTTTTCCTGAGAGAGAAACATCTTCTCATCGTCGGCAGAACCGTGTGTCTTGTCTGCTGAGAGGGAGTGTACACTCTCCCAGTGGGGGGAGAGTCAAGAGGGTTAGAGGGCTCGACCTCGGAGAAAATTATTCTCTCCATGAAGCCTCTCTGTTCGAGCATGTCTGAAGCCTCGCCGCAGGCGAGGTCGTAAACAGAAGCCACAACGTTCAAAAAATGGAAGGATGTATGGAATGTCATTCATCAACAGCGTTGTGTGAGGGAGTGCATTGTATTACAACCAGAATCTCGTGCCAGGAGTTGTGCCAGCGTCGGGGCTACAGGTCGGGCTGATGTATCTGTAGGGGCGGTCTGGAATTCCAGGATGCGTTGGCGCTGCGTCTGAAGGGCAGTGATCTGAGCCTCGATGCGGGCAACGACCTGCGCCAGATGTGCCTCCAGCAGATCACTTATTGGCTCATCAGAATGCGTATCTAAGCGTGCGATGAAGGCTTGAATCTCTTTGAGAGTCAGCCCCAGGGAGCGCAGGTCCTGCACGATCTGCACGCAGCACAGTGCTCTTTCATCGAAGAGACGATAATTGCTCTCACTGCGGCCCAGAGTAGCCAGGAAGCCGCGATCCTCGTAGTCGCGCAGCACTCTGATCGGGACCCCTGTGCGCCGGGAGAGTTGTCCAATCGTCCCTTCGTGAACGCAATAGCAACCAGCTTGAGCGCTTCGGCCATCATGGGATAGACCTGGATCATGTCCATGAAGTCATCGACCGTTGCACCAAAACGCAAGGCCATCGCTGCCTCATGGATCACTTCTCCCGCGTTCGCGCCACACATCGACACTCCCAGGACCCGTCGGCTCCCGCGTTCCGTGACCATTTTGATAGCTCCATGTGGGTCGTGGATCGCTCCGGTACGCGGCACCACACTGAACGGGATGGTCTTGCATGTGCAGATGATACCAGCTTCGAGGGCTTGCTCATGGGTCATCCCCACGACGGCGACCTGGGGATCGGTGAAGACGACGCGCGGGATCACGCGATGATCAACCTGGCTCGGCGGTTCGCCTGAGAGGGCATTGTGGGCAGCAATCTTCCCATCGTGCGCTCCCACAGGCGTCGCCATCTGGCTCTCGATCTGGCCTCCGATGACATCGCCAGCGGCCCAGATGTGCGGAACGGACGTTTGCAGCGTCTTGTCCACACGCACAGCTCCCATCGCGTCAAGCTCGACACCAATCTGAGAAAGGCCAAGCACAGAGGTCGCGGGACGACGCCCGGTGGCGATCAGCAGTTTGCTGGCGGTGAAGGTCTGCCAGTTCCCATGCCGCTGCGAGGTGAGCCTCACTCCCTCGTCTGCGCGTTCCACGCTGCTGATTTGTGCCCCTGTCACGATGTGTAGCCCCTCTTCTCGCAAGATCGTGGTTAGTGTTGCGGCGACCTCCGGCTCGTAGCCGGGCAACAGGCTGTTCCCATGTGTCATGAGCGTCACCTGCGTGCCAAAGCGAGCGAACATCTGGCCCAATTCGAGGGCGATGTAGCTGCCCCCTACAATCAGCAGCGAAGGTGGCTGCTCGCGCAACTCCGTTTTCCAGGGATCATCGGGGCCACTGAGCCAGTCGCTGGTCAAGTAGGGCAGATCGGAGAGCCCGGGAAGATGGGGAATGAGCTCCACCTGTACCTCATCGTCCGATAGGAGGGTTGCCTGGCCTGAGATCACCCGAATGCGCTCTGAGTCATCGAGCAGGCTCTCGTATTTGTGTGCTCGGTAGTCCTGAACGAGCTCATCCTTCTGAGCGATCAGATCGGCCCAACGGAAAGGCATCTGGACAGGAGAGAGGCCCGAATAGCGCGGCATCGTAGACGAGGCGTGCTGCCTCAATCAAGTTTTTGGAGGGCAGACAGCCACGATTGACACAGGTTCCCCCAACGGTGCGCTCTTCGATCATGACAGCGGTTTTGCCCAGTTCTGCGGCATGCAGAGCTGCAGCAAAGGCCGTCGAGCCGCTGCCGAGAATCACCAGATCGTATCTTTCGTGTGTTGCGTTCATGGTCATCTTGCTCCTGGTTCTTGATCCCCGAGCAGATCGTGTGGCTCGGGCTGATCGAGCGCATCAAGCATGGGGCAGTGGCTGGTTGGCCCCTGTCCTGCACACAAGGCATGGACGTGGAGCAAGGCTTGTCGCATCCGCTGTAACTCCACCAGTTTTCGTTCGACCTCGACAATCTTTGCTTCGGTGCGCTGCTTTACTTCTTCGCAGGGCGTCTGTTGATCGACCCGTAAGAGCAGCAACTCTGCAATCTCTTTGAGCGAGAAGCCGAGCCGTTTCGCGCGCTGAATAAAGTGAAGGCGCTTGACCACTTCTTCCGAATATTGGCGATAGCCAGACACGCGGCGCGGCGGCTCTTCGAGCAACCCTTCGCGCTCGTAGAACCGGATGGTCTCGACTCCTACGCCAGCCTGACGTGCCACTTGTCCAATTGAGAGCATCTTCATGTTCTTTCTCCGATCTGGAAGAAGTATACACCCTGTAGTAGGGTACAGAGTCAAGAGGGGAGAGAAGTGTAGTCTAGGCTACAGAACTCGTGATCGTTCTTCCCATAGAGTAGAACTATCCATGAGATCGCCTGGAGGAAGGCATGCAAAAGATTCACCACACAGACTATGACTTGACCATTCTTGGCGGAGGATCAGGGGGCCTGACCGCTGCTAAACTTTCCGCGTCCCTGGGAGCACGCACCCTCTTGATCGAGAAAGAACGTCTTGGAGGAGAGTGTTTGCACAGTGGTTGTGTCCCCAGCAAGAGCCTGATCCATGTGGCACGCCTGCTCCATCAAGTGCAAGCCGCGCAGAGGTTCTTGGAAGGGGCTATGACCTTTGACACGCACATGCCACAAGTCGCGTCCTACATCCAGGAGGTGATCTCTCAGGTGCAGGATACCGAGCAGCAGGCAGTTTCTGGGGTGACTGTCCGCTTTGGCACGGCCACCTTCCAGTCGCCCACGATGCTCAGCCTGAATGGCTTCTCCATTCGGAGCCACGCATTTCTGATCGCGACGGGTTCCCGCCCTGCACTTCCTCTCATCCCAGGGTTGCAGGAAACGGGGTATCTGACTAACGAAACGGTCTTTGATCTGACGGCTTTGCCTTCCTCGCTCGCCATTCTTGGAGGGGGTCCCGTCGGGGTCGAGATCGGGCAGGCATTCGCACGCCTGGGGAGTCGAGTAACCATTTTTCAGCGAGCAGAGCGGTTGCTGCCACGTGAAGATCCTGATGTTTCCGCCGCCATTGCCAGGGCACTGCAAGCTGATGGCATCACCATCCTGACACGAACGCATGTGACGGGCGTCAGCCAACATGGCGAACGCAAGGTCCTCACAGTACGAGAGGCGCAGCAGGAGCGATCTCTCGAAGCGGAGGCGATCCTGCTGGCAGTGGGGCGAGAAGCCAATGTGGAAGGACTCAATCTCGAAGCAGCAGGAGTGGTCTGCAATGAACAGGGGATTGTCGTCAATGACGTTCTCCGCACGTCAGCCCCAGGGGTCTTTGCTCTTGGCGATGTGATTGGGGGCGATCACTTCAGCCATGTGGCCGCCTATCAGGCCAGTGTTGCGGTGCGCAACGCCCTGGTCCCGTTTGGACAACAACGTGTTGATGGGAAGCTCATTCCCTGGTGTACCTTTACCGACCCTGAAGCAGCGCGGGTCGGTCTCACCCCTGCAGAAGCCGAGCAGCACTACAAGCAGGTCCGTGTGGTCACCTTCCCCTATGCCGACATTGACCGCGCTCGGACGGATCAGGAAGCAACTGGCTTTCTCAAGCTGGTCCTGGCCGGGAAGCGGGAGGAGATCGTAGGCGCGCATCTGGTCGGGGCGCAGGCCGGAGAACTGCTGGGCGAGTTGACGTTGGCGATGCAACAGCATCTGCCGCTCTCCGCCCTCCGCAGCACAATCCACACCTACCCCACCTTGAGTACCGGCATCCAGCAACTTGCCTTTGAAGCGTACCTGCAAGGGGCTGAACTTCGTCGTCATCGGCGCATGATCCAGGCACTGCTTGCTTTGCGTCGTTTGCTGAAAAGAGAGACACACCTTTCGTCGGTTCCAACCAAAACCCAGGGTTGAAAAAAAAGAGAGAAACTCTTACTGTGAAAGAAAATGAAACCTTACTCGATCACAGAAGGAGACTTCTCTCATGCAAGTACAAGTATCGCTCAACATGGAGATTTCGACAACGGCCAGTCTCTCGGAAATGGAACAGGGTATTCAAGAAGCAGGACAGCAAGCCATGCGAGAGGCACTCAAGCAAGCCATCAGACAGCAAGAAGACCAGCAGGACTGCTGTCCCTGGTGTGGG
>WNFY01002804.1_pt1 | contig 16426 bp, 15 predicted proteins | sample 5400091 | NCBI WGS metagenome assembly WNFY01 (sample SAMN13153364, study PRJNA577476) | soil metagenome | isolation source: 60 cm soil or saprolite under grassland replicate 1 | place: USA:California | collected 2016-06-15
CGAGCCCGGCCGCCTGCACTGTCCACGTCCCGCCGTTGCCGCTCTGCCAGATCGCGGCTCCGTTCCCGGCCGCATCCAGGGCGATGTCCGGGAGGTCCGCATCCGCGCCGGCCGGCGAGATCAGCCGAGGAGCCGACCACGCACCGCGCGCGGGATGCCGCACGGCCTGGATGCGCTCGCGCGAGCTGCTCAGCCCCCGCCAGACGGCCACGGCGTCGCCCGCGGCGTCGAGCGCGAGCTGCGGCGAGCCGAGATCCGGGCTTCGGGGCGAGATGTCCCGGACCGCGCTCCAGGGGACATCACGCGAACGGGTCGTGCTCTGGACGACGTAGGTCCTGCCGTCGAAGCTCACCCACGCGGCGACGGCGTTTCCGCTCGGATTGACCGCGACTTGCGGCTGGAGGGCATCGGCTCCCGCGCCCGAAAGCGTCTCCGCTGGAGCCCAGCCGGCGCCGGCACGGCGGACCGCCGCTTGCACTCTCCAGCCCGTGGCGTTGAGCGACCAGACGGCGACGGCGCCGCCGGCGGAGTCGACGCGCACCTGCGGCCGCTCGGAGTACCCGTCGGACGAGAGAGCCTGGGGCGTGCTCCACGAGCCGGCAGCCGAGCGCGCCGCGGCTCGGATGACCGAGTTGTAGCCGTCGGAGCTCTGCCAGACCGCGACGCCGTTTCCGTGAGCGTCCAGGCCGACGTCCGGTCGATCGACGTCGAGACCTGGGCCCGAGACGTCTTCAGCCGGCAGCCACGCTCCGCTCGGTCGCTGCAGCGCGGCCTGAACGATCACGTCCGTTCCGTTCGAGCGCGCCCAGACGGCCAGTGCATCTCCTGCTCGGTCGAGCGCGACCTGCGGAACGTGGGCGTCTTGGCCGGGAGCCGAGAGGTCGTGCGGCCCGCTCCAGCTCCGGGCCGCGCGCGTGCTGGCCTGGACGCTCGTGTTCCCTCCCTTCGAGCATTCCCAGACGACGACCGCCCTTCCCGCCGCGTTCACGGCGAGCCGCACGGAGTGCGCGCCGAGACAGTTGTCCGAGAGGGCCTGAGCGGCGCTCCAAGTTCCGCCGGCCGGCCGCTCGGCCGCCTGGACAGTGCCCGAGCGCGTCCAGGCGGCGAACGCGTCCCCGGCCGCGTCGACTGCGACGGTCAGGTCGCCGCCGTTTCCCGAGACCGAGAGATTCTTCGGCGGCAGCCAGGTCGGCGCGGCTGCCGCACTCTGCGGTAGCGCGAGGATCAGGAGCGCGAGGCCCGGCGCCAGGCGGCTTAGCACCATGCCTCAGTTTTCGGAAAACAGGCGGGCGGCCTGGACCCTCCTTAGACCGACTCCTGGCCCTGCTCGCCCTGGTGAGGCTCGTCGGCGGTCTCGTCCCAGCGCTTGCGCTCCTCGCCGCCCGGGTCGACTTCTTCGTCGATCTGCCGCTGGGTCGGGTTCCGGCCCTCGTCGTCGATCAGCTCTTCGCCGCTCGTCTCGTCCTCGTGGTCGCTCATGCGTCCTCCTTTCGAAACAACGAAGGCGCCGGCCGCCGGCGCCTCCGGTCTCTCAGAATCGCGTGGGCTAGGCGCCTTCGGAGCCGCCGCCGCCCATGTCGCCGCCGGACTCCTCCTCGGAGCTTCCGCCGGACTCCTCACCTTCGGAGCCGCCGCCCATGCCGCCGCCCTGCTCCTCCTCCTGGCCGCCTTCCTGGCCGCCTTCCGGCTTCTCGGTCTCCCACTCCGACATGTCGCGCTCCTTCCGTGGTAGGTGGGCGCAGTTTTCCGCCCGGTTCACGTGCGAAACCTCGGTTACTCTAAGGCGTTCGCTTGCGACGCCGACCAAAGAGGCCGGGCCGGCTTTGCCGGCGCGGCCGTCCAACACACCGTCTGGGTCCAGAAACGATGTGGCCCTCCGATCCGGGTAGCCTCTGAACATGCAACCGCTCGTTGACGGATGGGGTCGAGAGATTCGCAGCCTGCGGGTCTCGGTCACCGACAAGTGCAACTTCCGCTGCCGCTACTGCATGCCTGCGGAGGGACTGGAGTGGCTGGAACGCGACGAGCTCCTGACCTTCGAGGAGATCGCGCGCCTCGTGCGCGTGCTCGCGGCGATGGGCGTCGACGAGATCCGGCTGACCGGCGGCGAGCCCCTCGTGCGCCGCGACCTGCCCGCGCTGGTGCGGCTGCTCGCCGAGACGCCGGGCGTGGACGACCTCTCGCTGACGACGAACGGCGTCCTGCTCGACCGGCTCGCGCAGCCTCTGGTCGAGGCAGGGCTGCGCCGCCTGAACGTCTCGCTCGACTCGCTCTCCCACGTCCGCTTCGCGGAGATCACGCGGCGCGATGCCCTCGGCCGGGTGCTCGCGGGGCTCGAGGAGGCAGAGCGCTATCCGGAGCTGCGGCCGATCAAGGTCAACTGCGTCGCGATGCGCGGCTTCACCGAGGTCGAGGTCCCCGCGCTGGCCGAGCTCGCGCGGCGCAAGCCGTACGTCGTCCGGTTCATCGAGTTCATGCCGCTCGACGCGGACGAGTCGTGGCGAGGCGACGACGTCCTGTCCGGTGCCGAGATCCGCGCCCTGATCGAGGAGCGCTGGCCGCTCGAGGAGATCCCGGCCAAGGCCTCGTCGACCGCGCGGCGGTTCCGCTTCGCCGACGGGGCCGGCGAGATCGGGTTCATCAATCCCGTCTCGGAACCGTTCTGCTCGAGCTGCGACCGGATCCGTCTGACGGCCGACGGCCAGCTGCGGACCTGCCTGTTCTCCCGCAAGGAATGGGATCTGAAGACGCCCCTGCGAGAGGGCGCGTCAGAGGAGGAACTGGAGCGCTTGTTGCGCTTCGCGGTCGCGCACAAGGAGCTGAAGCACAAGATCAACGAGCCCGGCTTCGTCAGGGCAAGCCGTTCGATGTCTCAAATAGGCGGCTGACCGACCTGGAAGATCCCGTCAGGGACGGGCGTTAAAATCAGCAGGTTCCCGTGAGTGTCCTCGTAGCTGCCGGCCATCGTTTCCTGCCCCGGGGTTGGGCGGACCTCGGGCGCCAGCTTGCCATCTGGTTCGGTTTCCTGGCCGTGTACCAGGCCGCGCGAGGGATCGCCGACCGCAATCCCCCGAAAGCCTTCGACAACGGGCTCCACGTGATCGGGATCGAGCGCCACGCCCACGCGCTCTTCGAGCTGACGCTGCAGCGGATCGTGGACGGCTCGCAGCTGCTGGCCACGCTCGTGTCATGGACTTACTGGAATTCCGAGTTCACGGTCGTCGGCCTGGCGCTGATGTTCGTCTACCTCCGCCGCAACGACGCCTTCGTGCGCTTCCGCAACGCGATCCTGCTGGCGAACGTGATCGGCCTGGTCGGATACGTCGCGCTCCCGACGGCGCCGCCGCGGATGTTCCCGGACCTCGGCTTCGCCGACACGCTGGCCGACTTCGGTGGACTGAACCACGGCAGCGGCCTCGTCGAGGTCGTCTCGAACCCGTACGCGGCAATGCCGAGCCTGCACGCAGCCGACGCGCTGATCGTCGGGCTCGTCCTCTTCTCGGTCTGCCGGAACCGTTTCTTCAAGGCGGCGTGGCTGCTCTGGCCGGCCTGGGTCTGGTTCGCCGTGATGGGCACGGGCAATCACTTCTGGCTCGACGTCCTCGCGGGCGTGCTCGTGGCGGTGATCGCGCTGGTGATCGTGTACCGGCCCGGGCTGCTCCGGCTCCGGCGCCGCCGCGCGAGCACGGCTTAGCTTGGCCCGCGCGGGTCTCGCGGCGGTCAAGCGCGGCTACACCGACGGGACACGCAGGCTCGCCTCGCGCTCGATCGGCGGCCTCGCGCGCACGCGCGTGACCCCGAACGCGCTGACGGCCGCGGGGATCACCCTCTGCGGCGCTGCCGCGGTGCTCGTCTGGTTCGGAGATCACAACCAGTGGCTGATCTATTGGAGCGCGGCGATCGTGTTCGTCGTCGGCTCCGTGCTGGACATCCTCGACGGCGCCCTTGCCCGGTTGAGCGACAAGGCGACGCCGTTCGGAGCCTTCGTCGACTCGATCTCCGACCGCGTCAGCGAGGGCTTCATCCTGACCGCGGTCGCGCTCGTCTTCTCACGCCACCGGAACGACGTCGCGCTCGCCTTCGCAGTGGTCGCGATGGCCGGGTCCTTCCTCGTCTCCTACGCGCGCGCGAAGGCCGAGCTGCTCGGACTCAAGGGGGACGTCGGCCTCGGCAGCCGCGCCGAGCGCGTTGTGGTCATCACCGCTGGTTTGACCTTCGCGCCCTGGGGTGGGTTGCAGTACGCGATCTACTTCCTCGCCGCCACCGCCTGGCTGACGGTTTTTCAACGCGTCCTCAGCGCTCGCCGGCAGCTCCGCGACCGCCCCTCGCTGTAGCCACCGCCGCGGCGAACCGATGCATCGAGCATGAGCGTCCTCGACGAGGCCCAAGAGCTGCTGGAGTGCCATCTGCGAGTTCGCGGCGAGCGGCGCATCTACATCGCTCCCTCTGAGCTGGAGATCGCCCGGCGCCTCGGGCGTCAGCCGCCGCCGGGAGAGGTGCGTTGGTTTCCAAGCTCCGAGTACTTGCGGCAGGGGATCGAAGCGGCCCTTGACTGGGTCGCAACTCCGGCGACCTCTGACCCTCTCCGCCTGCTCGTTCTAGGAGATAGGCAGACCGCGGCGAGCGTCGACGAGGTACGCGGGCGAATCGCAGCGGTCGCCGCCGACCCGCATGCGGCGACGTTCACGATTGCCGTCTGGTGGGAGTCGCCATCGGCCTTCCGTCTGATGAGCCTGGGGCTCAGCACAGGCAATATCTCGCTGGCCGAGGGTGGCGCAGATCTCGCCGGGGGGTCCTGGCAGACGACGTACGAGGCTCTGCTCGAGCAGCTCCGGAGTGCAGCAGAGTGGGCCGCCTACGGCTTCATCAAGCGCGGGCGCCGACCGAAGGACATTCTGTATTCGTCGCTGACATACGACTGGCTGCCCGCGATGCACTACGGCTCCTACAACCTCGGGAACTCCGTCTACGAGGACGTCCTGGCCTCGGACGCCTTCGGCGCGCAGCTCTTCGGGAGCGGGTATGCCGGCCGCATCCCGAGTGATCCGGACTGGACGCGGGAGGACCTCGAGGAGGACGCAACCCTCGTTCTCCATCAGGACCCCGGGGCCTGGTACGGACGGCCGCTGCCTCCGATCACGCCCGAGGACTGCATCGCGCGAGACCCGTCGTACCCGACGCCCGAGGTGGTCGTCCGGGCGCGAGAGGCGTTCGCCGGGATCCTGCTGACAGCCGACGTGAGGCGGAAAGGGGCCCTCGATCCGCTCGCGTAGGGCTGTCATGGTCGCCGATCGGGTCTGGGAGGACTGGCGCGCGAAGAGCGTGGACTCCTCAAAGCCCTGGACCGCGCTGCTCTTCGCCTCCGAGCTCGAGACGGAGAACGCACGTCGGAAGCTGGCCGGCGCCGTCGGCCGGGTCGTCTCGCAATTCGAGCAGAGCCAGGACAACCTTTCTGACGGCGTCGACGAGGTGCCGGCCGGCGCGTGGAACCTGGCCAAAGTGCCGGAAGGCGTGATGCTGACCGTCGGCGAGAAGTGCGGCGCCTTTGAGCTTCTGTTGAAACGCGTGGTCGAGGAGCTCGAACGAGACGGCGTGACGGGCTCGTTCGACCTCTACCAGCTGCCGGAGGTGCCGCGGCCGCCGAAGCTCACGGACCTCCTGGAGGCCCGCCTGCGCGTGAGCGGCGAGAGGGTTCCGCAGGGCTACCACTTTCGGTGGGCGGCCGATAGCGACTCGTTGTGGCGGGTTGCGTCCGTGGGTGCCGGCTGGTGCCTGCAGAATCCCGCCGACCGGGAACTGACCCTTACGGTGCGCACGCTCCCGACGTTGCCCGTGCGGGCCGGCGACGATGCGGAAGCCTTGCTCCGCGAAGGCATCGCGAGTGCCCAAAACCTCGGCGTCGTTGTCCTAAGGAGCATTTGCGCCGCCGGCTTCCGGAGCCTCACGGTCGAACCCTCGGCGGGCCGCGTGACGCTGGTCGACGGAGGCTCGTCGATCGCCGGGGACGGCTGGCTGGACTCCGCTCGAGAGTTGACCGACTTCATTCGCACAGCGAGCCGCGATCTCGTCTACGGATTCGTCAAGCGGGGCTCGTTCACCAGCGCGGCCGAGTTTGGAATCTCGCTCACGCAGGACTGGCCGCAACCGGAGTCCAGGCTGACCCCGCGTGGCGGGCCGTTCGAGGACCGGTATGTACCCGACGCGTTCGGCATTCAGTACCTCGGGCCCGGCTTCGCCGGACGCCTACCAGAAGGGCCCGACTGGCGGCACACGCGCCTCGACGGCGATCGGGCTCTCGTCGAGCATCGCGACTTGGACGCATGGCTGCGCGGACCGCGACTGGAAGACGCGCTGAAGGGCATCACGGCGCCGAGTGCCGATCTGCTCGCCGGTGCGCGGAAGGACTTCGCGCCGATTGTCTTCCGCCAGGAACTCGCCGAGCAACCGTAACGAGCTCTATACTGCTAGCACTTCTGTGCTAGCACCAACGCGCAAAGACGTCCTCGTCCGCATGCCACGCGAGTTGAAGGAGCTCCTCGCGAAAGAAGTTCGCCGCAGCGGACAGAGCCTCAACGACGTCGCCGTCGGCATCCTCGCCTCCCGCTTCGCCGTCCCGTTCGAGCCGAGCGGGCGCCCGGGCAAGGAGCCCGGCAAGAGCGGCTCGGTGCTCCTGCGCATGCCGGCGGAGCTGAAGGAGACCCTCACGGCGCGCGCGGCACAGCGCAAGCGCAAACTCAACGACCTCATCATCGAGACGCTCTCGGAGCGGCTCGGAAAGGAACCCATGGCTGCAACCAACGGCAAGGTGCGGCGCTCGGACGACAAGGTCCGCGTCGCGATCATCGGCGTCGGCAACTGCGCGAGCTCGCTCGTCCAGGGCGTCGAGTACTACAAGGACGCCGAGCCCGGCACCTTCGTCCCGGGCCTGATGCACGTCGACCTCGGCGGCTACCACATCAGCGACATCGAGTTCACGGCCGCCTTCGACGTCACCACCGACAAGGTCGGCAAGGATCTCGCCGACGCGATCTGGGCGCACCCCAACAACACGATCAAGTTCGCGGACGTGCCCAAGACCGGCATCACCGTCCACCGCGGGATGACTCACGACGGCCTCGGCAAGTACCTCTCCGAGATCGTCGAGAAGGCTCCAGGCGAGACCGACGACGTGACCGGCATCCTCAAGGAGACCGGCACCGACGTCGTCGTCAACTACCTCCCGGTCGGCTCCGAGGAGGCGACCAAGTGGTACACGGAACAGATCCTCAACGCGGGCTGCGCGATGGTGAACTGCATGCCGATCTTCATCGCGCGCGAGAGCTACTGGCAGCGCCGCTTCGAGGAGCGGGGCCTGCCGATCATCGGCGACGACATCAAGTCTCAGGTCGGCGCCACGATCACGCACCGCGTCCTGACGAGCATCTTCCGCGACCGCGGCGTTCGCGTCGACCGCACCTTCCAGCTCAACTTCGGCGGCAACTCCGATTTCATGAACATGCTGGAGCGGGAGCGGCTCGAGTCGAAGAAGATCTCGAAGACGTACTCGATCAAGTCGATGCTCCCCTACGAGCTCGAGGACAAGAACATCCACGTCGGCCCGTCCGACTATGTTCCGTGGCTCGAAGACCGGAAGTGGGCCTACATCCGGCTCGAGGGCACGGCCTTCGGCGACGTGCCGCTGAACGCCGAGCTGAAGATCGAGGTCTGGGACTCGCCCAACTCGGCGGGTGTCGTCATCGACGGTGTCCGCCTCGCGAAGCTCGCGCTCGACAACGGCATCTCCGGGACGCTCGGCGGGCCCAGCGCCTACCTGATGAAGTCGCCGCCGAAGCAGTACAACGACTCCCAGGCCCACGAGCTCGTCGAGGAGTTCATCCGCAAGAACACGCGCACGCGCGTGAAGGAGACGGCCAAGAGCAAGGCCTGAATCGACTGTCGTGAGGCTAGACTCGGGCCGATGGGCCTGCGCGTTTGCCTGGTCACGCCCTTCGCCTGGTCGCGGCCCCACGACGTCAACGAGCACGTGGCGGGCATCGCCGCGGAGTTGCGTGCCCTCGGACACTCCGTCACCGTGCTCGCCCCGTCGACGCGCGCTGCCGACCTGATCGCAGGCCGGCGCGCGCTGCTCGACGGGGCCGCCGACGAGGTGATCGCGCTCGGGCCGGCCGTGCCCGTCTCGCGGCGGAGCCGGATCGGCGTGCCCGTCGGCGTGCGAGCGAACCTCTCGCTTGCCCTGACGCGCGGCGGCTACGACGTCGTCCACGGCTTCGAGCCGGGCCTGCCGAGCCTCTCGTACCTCGCCGTACGCGATTCGCACGCGCTCACGGTGACGACCTTCCTCGCGGTCGAGCGGCTCGGCTACCCGCCCGGCAAGGCGCAGCGCGAGCGGCTGCTCGGGCGGATCGACGCGCTGATCGCGACCTCGGAGGCGACCGCGGAGGCAGCCGCCGAGCGCCTCCCCGGCGACTACCGGGTGCTCAGCCCGGGGGTCGACACGGAGCTGTTCAAGCCGGGTCACAAGCGGAAGCTCGTCGTCTACGAGTGGCGCCCCGCCGAGCGCGCGCTGGCACGGTCGGTCACGCGGGCGCTACGCGAGCTTCCGGGTTGGGAGCTCGTCCTGCTGCGGACGAAGGCGCTCAGCGGCCGCCCGACGATCCCGCGCAACCTCCGCGGCCGCGCGCGAATCCGCACGCTTCGCAGCGGCGCTGCTCGGGCGCCGCTGCTGAACGAGACGGCGATCTTCGTCCCCGCCTTCGACGGTGTTCAGCGCGTCTCGCTCGAGGCCGCGGCAGCCGGCGCGGCGATCGTTTCCCCGCCCGGCCTGCGCGAACAGCCCGAGCTCGCGGCGGCGGCAATTGCCCGGCTCGCCGAGGACGATGACTACAGGGCCGGTCTAAGCGAACAGGCGCGCGCCGAAGCCGAGGGCCAGAGCTTCGCCGCGGTCGCGCGCGAGCTGGACGGCATCTACACAAGCCTGGCGGCGCGAAAGCGGAAGGCGCCTGAAACACGCGCGCTCACGGACGGCCGCGACTGGATCGCCGCGGACCTCCACCTCCACACGTCGTGGTCGCACGACTGCCAGATCCCGGTCGAGGAGCTACTCGAACACGCCGAGGCGCAAGGGCTCGGCGCGATCGCCGTCACCGACCACAACGTCTTCGGCGGCGCGCTCGAGGCAGTCGAGCTGGCCCGCGGCCGGAACCTGACCGTGATCCCCGGCGAGGAGGTCAAGACCGACGGCCAGGGGGAAGTGATCGGGCTGTTCCTGAGGGAGGAGATCCCGCGCGGGATGTCGTTCGGCGAGACGGTCACCGCGATCCGGGCGCAGGGCGGAATCGTCTACCTCCCCCATCCCTTCGACCGCCTTCACGCGATCCCGAGCGCCAAGACGCTGAAGAGCCACCTGGACGAGGTCGACGTGGTCGAGGTCTACAACGCGCGGCTCCTCTTCGAGGCCTACAACGACGAGGCGCTGCGCTTCGCGCGCAAGTACGGCGTGACGATGGGCGCCGGCTCCGACGCGCACGTCCTCCAGGGCGTCGGCACCGGCGGCCTGCGGATGCAGGCCTTCGACGGCCCCGAGGAGTTCCTCGCCAGCCTGCGGACGGCGCAGGTGCTGAGGCGCCCGCGCTCGCTGCTCTACCTGCAGTCGCTGAAGTGGGCGGCGCAGGCCAAGGAAAGAGTTCGCTAGCCGAGAACCTTGCCCGTGCCGCCCGTGTCCTCTGTGCCGAACGACGAGATCTTCGACAAGTACCTGCAGAAGGCGATCTCCGAGATCAACGAGCTCGGAGACGAGATCGCCCGCGCTGCCGGTGACGCCGCCGTGCCCGTGCTCGGCTCGGGGCATCCGCTCGCGGACGTGCTCCTGCTGAAGGCCGTGCCGCAGCCCGCCGAGATCCAGGAGGGCGTCGCGTTTTACGGCCGCTCCGGCCAGGCGATCCTCAAGTCCCTGCAGCGCCTGCGCGTCGACCCGATGGCGATCTACGGGACGAACTGCCTCAAGTTCGCGGGCGGCGACGAGGACGAGGCGAAGCCGTGGCTCGTGCGCGAGCTCCACATCGTCCAGCCGAAGCTCGTGGTCGTGATGGGCGAGCCGGCGTTGGAGTTCCTCAACTCTCTCGAGTTCCCGCTCTCCGTGCCGGTGCAGGCCGAGCTCGGCACGCTGCAGCGCTTTACGCCCACGATCGAGGCGCTCCATGTCCCCGACATCGACGAGTCGCTGGACGAGCAGCCGGCGAAGACGCGCTTTTGGAACGCGTTCAAAGCCCTCGGCCCGTGGTGGGCCGAGCTACCGCCTTACTGAGTCCGCGCGGCGCGGGCTTAGCTGCCCTGGCGACCGCGCTGGGGCTCTACTACGGCTACCACGAGTCGCTGTGGAGCGCGTCGACCTGGGGGTCGATCGCGTTTCTGGCCTTCGTGCTCATCCCTGCCGTCTTCGGGCTCGTCTACTTCGCGTTGCCTTTGTACCGCGCGACTGCGGTCCAACTGTTCGCGCTTGCGCTCGCCTGCATCGCTGTGGCCGTGGTCTTCGACGTCGCGGGCGCATCGGCCCCAGCCGACTTCGCCAAGCTCGCCGCGATGACGGCGATCGGCTGGCTCTTCCTGCGCTACTTCGAGGACGCAAGCTGGGTCGTTCTCGTCGCCTTCATCGTGCCGTGGGTCGACGCCTACTCCGTCTGGCGCGGCCCGACGCACGAGATCGTCCACCACCGGGAGAACGTGTTCTCAACGCTGTCGTTCGCGTTCCCCGTCCCCGGCTCGAACGGCTCGGCGAAGCTTGGCCTGCCCGACCTCCTCTTCTTCACACTCTTCCTCGGGTCGGCGGCTCGCTTCAAGCTCAGGGTGCCCTGGACGTGGCTCTGTCTGACCGCATCGATCGGCGGGACGATCTCCCTCGCGACGCTCTTCGATGTCGGCGGCCTCCCTGCGCTGCCGCTGCTCTCGCTCGGCTTCCTGCTCCCGAATGCCGACCTCCTCTGGCGCGCGGTTCGCGACAGGCCGCGCCAGGCCCGGACCTGATCGGATTCACGCCTCGGAGGCTGGCGTCACGGAGAAGAAGAGGTGACGAAATGCAAGACCTGACCCCTGTGCATTGCACCGCTACGTAGCGTCAGAGGCCCTTACGAAAAGCAAAGACGTGACCCAGGTCCCTGGTCTACCATTCGTGCACCCCGGACCACCCGTGTGTAGCAGCCTCACGGCGCTACGATGCGCCGGTGAGCAGCGCGACCGCCTCCACATGAGGCGTGTGCGGGAACATGTCGACCGGCCGCGCGCGCTCGAGCCGGTAGCCCCAGTCGCGCTGCAGCTCCTTGACGTTGCCGGCCAGCGTGGTGGGGTTGCACGAGACGTAGACGATGCGCGCGGCCTCGAGCCGGCCCAGGCGCCGTAGCGCTTTCCCCGAGAGCCCCGCGCGCGGCGGGTCGACGACGACGACGTCCGGCGGCCCGGCCCGGTCGCGCAGCTCCTCGAGCGACGCGCCGACCTCGCCGGCGAAGAAGGCGGCGTTCGCGATCCCGTTCAGCTCCGCGTTCTCGAGCGCGCAGGCGACCGACTCCTCCGAGACCTCCACCCCCCACACCGTCAGTGCCCGCGAGGCCATCGTCAGACCGATCGAGCCGATCCCGCAGTAGAGGTCATAGACCGTCTCGTCCCCGGTCAGGCCCGCGTACTCGCCCGCGAGCTCGTAGAGCTGCTCGGCCATCTTGGTGTTGGTCTGGAGAAACGCGTTCGGCCGCACGCGGAACCGGAGACCGCAGAGCTCCTCCTCGATCGCCTCCTCGCCCCACAGCAGCGTGGTCGGCAGGTTCGTCACCTCCGCCTGGGACTCGTTGACCGCCCAGTGGATGGAACGCACCTCGGGGAAGCGCCGCAGTACTTCGACGAGCTCTTCGCGGTCGAACCGCTCGCCCGGCGCCGTCACGAGCTGGACGAGCATTTGTCCGGTATTCCGGCCCTCGCGCATGACGAGGTGGCGCAGGTAGCCCGTGTGCTCGGCCTGGTCGTAGGGCTCGAGCTTCTCCGCGCGGGCCCAGTCTCGGACCGCGTCCCGAACCGCGTTCATGAGGTCGGAGCTGATCCAGCAGCGCTCGATCTCGAGCACCTCGTCCCAGCGCCCGGCCCTGTGGAGACCGAGCGCGGGCCCGGCGGGCGTGGCCGTGAACGAGTACTCCATCTTGTTGCGGTAGTGGAACTGGTCGACCGCCGGCTCGATCGGATCGAGCGGCGGCTCCGCGATCCCGCCGATCCGGCGCAGCGCGTCCAGAACCTGATCCTGCTTCGCCACGGCCTGCGCCTCGTAGGCAAGGTCCTGGAAGCGGCAGCCGCCGCAGGCGGGGTAGTGCGCGCAGGGAGCGTCGACACGCTGCGGGCCCGGCTCCAGCACCTCCACCGCGAGCGCCTCCGCGTGGTTGCGCTTCACCTTCGTCACGCGCGCGCGCACGCGGTCCCCGGGAAGCCCGCGCCGCACGAAGACGACGAACCCGTTCAGCCGCGCGACGCCGTTCCCGCCGTAGGCGAGCGAGTCGATCGAGAGCTCGAGCTCCTGGTCCCTGGCAACCGGCGCGGCCATCGCGCCCACCAGCCTAGGAGAAGGGCGGGTGAAGCGGCAGGATCAGCGGCGGCAGCGGCCTCTGGTTGAAGTCGAAGGCCGCCGTCATGTCGCCGACCTGCGGTAGCGCCTCGCGCACGTCCGGACGCGGGTCGGGCCGCCCGTCGGTCGCCGGGTCGATGCGCCGCCCGCCGAGGAAGTCGTCCTCGATGAACTTCACGTAGGCGTCGAGGCTCGCCACTTGGTGATCGACGAACCCGGCCCGCGCGTACGGCGAGATCACGAGCGCCGGCACACGCAGGCCGAAGCCGTTCACATCCACGTTCGGCGGGACGACGTGGTCGTAGAACCCGCCCCAGTCGTCCCAGGCGAGAAAGATCGCGGTCGAGCGCCAGTCGCGGCTGCGCATGACGGCATTGATCACGTGCGTGACGAACGCTTGCCCGTTCGTGAGGAGCGCCGGCGGGTGCTCGCTGACGTGGTTGTTCGGCGTGACCCACGAGACCGCCGGCAGAGCCCCGCGACGGGCCGCCGCGAAGAAGTGCGAGATCGACACGACGTCGCGCACCTGATGGTCGTGCCGCACGGTCGAGAACCACGGCAGCGGGTTCCAGATCCCTGGAGTCTTCGCCCGCTGGCGCTTTGCACGACAGACCATCGCCCCCGTCTCGCAGTCGGGCTCGGTGCCGGCGAAGACGTAGTAGCGCCAGGAGACGTGGCGACGGTGGAGCAGGTACGTGAGGTCGGTCCACGCATACGACGGCTTTCGTCCGGTCCGGTTCTGCGGCTCGTGCGGCGGCGCGAGCGGGTTCTCGATCGCGTTGACGCAGCTCATCGGGACGTTGCGCCTGCGGCAGCGGGCCGACCACTCCGAGACCATGAACAGGTGCTGCGGCAGGCTCCAGGACGTGTCCTGCTGGAACATGTGGTCCTGGAGCACGAAGTGCTGCGCGTAGGCCCAGTAGTTCGGGATCTCGTGCCAGTCGTGGTAGCCCAAGACGTCCGGATGACGGGCCCCGAGCGAGCAGAGCGGTATGTCAGGGCTCGCAAGGCAGCCGGCGGTGAGCCCGCGCCGGGCCTCGCGCATGAAGCCGTCCATCTTGCCGCCGTTGATGTCGCGGATCGCATCGAGATGCTCGTGCGGTCCGCCGGTGTTGCGGTTGCTCGTGTCGTGGTACGGATAGGCGCAGACGTGCGTACGCGGGTCCGGCGAGCAGACCGTGAAGCGCCCGTCGCGCCGTGGCAACCCGTCCGCTCCCGCGTACGTGCCGAAGTAGGAGTCGAACGAGCGGTTCTCCATCGTCAGGATCACGACGTGCTTGATCTTGTGGATGCCCGCCGGGGGCGCTGCGCGGACGTGCCCAGGCCCGTCGTGGACAAACGGGACCACACCGACGAGCGATACGACCCCCACGACGACCGCAGTCAGCAGGAGCCGCCCTCGCACAGACCAAACCTACGATGCTTGTGTTTATTTCAGGTGAAGCCCGGGTTGAGCTTCAGCGAAGCGCGGTCACGTAGACCTTGCGCTCGCGCGGGCCGTCGAACTCGCAGAAGAAGATGCCCTGGTAGCGCCCGAGCGCGAGCTTGCCCTGCTGCAGCGGGACCAGCACCTCGGGGCTCATCAGGGACGCCCGCATGTGCGAGGGCGCGTTCGGCCCGTCCGCGTCGTCGTGCCGCCAGCCCCACTCGTCCTCGACGATCTTCTCCATAGCCGCCTCGATATCGGTCGCGAGCGCGGGATCGATGTCCTCGTTGATGGTCACGCCGGCCGTCGTGTGCGGCACGTAGACGAGCGCCGCCGCGGCCCCGTCGGCCCCGTTCAGCGCTTCCTCCACCTGCGGCGTGATCTCGAGCAGCTGCGTCCGCCGCTCGGTCCGGAGGGTGATCTCTTGCACCGGGGTATCCTACGGCCTGTGCCGAGCGATCCGCCGACAACGCCGGAGCTCGACGCGTACCGGGCGGGCGCCGACCGGTTCATCGCGGAGCTCGACGAGGAGTACTACCTCCACTTCGCAGGCCTGAAGGATCGGCTCGACCTCGAGGCGATCTACGAGCGCCATGCCGGCCTGACCGAGCTCGAGCGGGCGCAGTCGCTGGGAGCGGCCGTCAACGGCGACCGGGGGGTGCGCGAGCTCTGGCACTTCGCGTGCGAGGGCTACATGGGCAACCTCACGCGTTCGCACGCTGAGAAGCTGGCCGCGCTCGAGGCCGAGCTGGAGATGACGGTCGACGGCGAGACGATTCCGTTCCGGATGGTGCGGCCGACGATCGCCAACGAGCCCGACCGCGGCCGCCGGCAGCGCCTCGACGGCGTGCTCTGGGAGATGACGGAGGAGCACCTGAACCCGCTCTACCGCGAGGCGCTCGACGTCACGCGGCGAGCCGTCCCCGAGCTCGGCGCCTCGACTTACCGGGAGCTGTACGAGCGGTTCGGGTTCGACCTCCAGGGGCTCGCCGCCCAGTGCCGCGCGTTCCTCGACTCGACCGAGGAGCTCTACGAGCGGAGCATGGACCGCGCCCTGCGCCAGGGGCTCGGCTTTGGGCTCGACGAGGCCGAGCGCTACGACGTCCAGCGGATGATCCGCTCGCCGCAGTGGGACGTCGGCTTCCCGGGCAAGAAGATGGTGCCCGCGCTGCGCGCCACGCTGTCCGATCTCGGGATCGACCTCGACAGCCAGGAGAACGTGCACCTCGACATCGACCAGCGGCCGCAGAAGACGCCGCGCGCGTTCTGCGCGCCGATTGAGGTACCCGACAAAGTGATGCTCGTGATCCAGCCGATCGGCGGCGCCGACGACTGGCGCGCCTTCTTCCACGAGGCCGGGCACACGGAGCATTACGCGAACACCTCGCGAGACCTGCGGATGGAGGAGAAGCGACTCGGCGACTCGGCGGTCACCGAGGGCTGGGCGATGCTGCTCCAGCACTGGACGGACGAGCCCGCCTGGCTGACGCGCCGGCTCGACTTCCCGCGGCCCGACGAGTACGCGGCCGAGGGGATGATGTGGCTGCTCTTCTTCGTGCGCCGCTACTCGGCGAAGCTGCTCTACGAGCTCGAGTTCCACGCGAACGGCGCCGCGGAGGAGATGCCGAAGCGCTACGTCGAGATTCTGGGGGACGCGCTCAAGATCGAGCCGAGCCCGGCCAACTACCTGGCCGACATCGACGACGGGTTCTACGTCTACTCCTACCTGCGCTCGTGGGCGTTCGAGGCGCAGCTGCGCGACCATCTGCGCACCCGCTTCGGGACGGACTGGTTCGCCTCGCGCGAAGCCGGGTCGCTGCTGCAGGAGCTGTGGGCCGAGGGCCAGCGCCCGACCGCGGACGAACTGCTCGAAGAGGTCACCGGCGCGAAGCTGGAGATGGAAGCGGTCGCCGACCGCGTCCGCGAATCACTGGCGTAGGATGGCCTGACGAAACCTAGTCTGTGCCGTCGGCGAGCGAGGCTCCGTCAAACCCTCCTAAAGTCCAGCCCCTACGTCCTGTGTAGCTGCATAAGCTTTATGCATGCAGCGGACACGGGTGCTGATCGCCGGTGCGGCCGGGAGGGACTTCCACAACTTCAACCTCGTTTACCGCGGCCGCGAGGAGTTCGACGTGGTCGGCTTCACGGCCACGCAGATTCCGAACATCGAGGGACGGGTCTACCCGCCTGAGCTCGCGGGCGAGCTCTATCCGGACGGGATCCCGATCAGCCACGAGGACGAGCTCGAGGAGTTGATCCGGCACCACGAAGTCGACGAGGTCGTCTTCGCGTATTCAGACGTCACGCACGAGCACGTCATGCACATCGGCTCGCGCGCGCTTGCAGCGGGCGCCTCCTTCCGGCTGATCTCGCCTCGCGAGACGATGCTGACCTCGTCGAAGCCGGTC
>WNFY01004936.1_pt1 | contig 16423 bp, 30 predicted proteins | sample 5400091 | NCBI WGS metagenome assembly WNFY01 (sample SAMN13153364, study PRJNA577476) | soil metagenome | isolation source: 60 cm soil or saprolite under grassland replicate 1 | place: USA:California | collected 2016-06-15
CGTAGAGGCAGCGGACGAAGCGGAAGCCGAGAAGAAAATTGAGGAAGCGCTCGTCAACCGGAAGTTCGATAAAATCGGCTGCGATCCATGCTTTGAAGACGCTGGCTACAACCCGCGTGTGTTCGTAAGTGGGCCAGCCGACGATGACGCGGAGGTGGATGACCTGGATAATCTGAAATGAGCGCACGCATCCTGATTGAAATCAAGGGTGGCCTGATCTGGGACATGGTGGCCAACGTCCCCGTCGAACTCCACATCGTTGATTGGGACAACAGCGAATTGGAGCCGGTCGAACTGGAGGAGCGCGAGGTACCCAGCATCATCGACGAGCAGTTCGCCAAACACCTGGCCCTGATCAAGGCGAAGATCGAAGAGGAGAATGAGCCGTGAAATCTTTGTGGATCATCATACACTCCTGGCCCAGGGGCATTGAAGCCTGGGCCATCCGCTCCGCGCACCAGCCGGGCGAGCGCGAAGTCACCCGCCTGCTGGACATACAGTACAAACGGGGCAAAGCCTTCGGCGAATCGCTGGAGATACTGCCCGCAGAGCAGGATGAAGTCCTGGAACTGTCGGAGCCGAAGGAAGAACACCGGCCCGCCGGCCCATCATTCTGAGACACAATAAAAAGGAGGCTTGACATTGTGTGCGGATACACACACAGTAATCCGCCATGATGAAAACTTTAAAGCCTCGGGCCTCTCTGGCCCTTCAACCATCCTGTCCGAAATGCAATTCCGGTCAGGTGATCTATACCAAACGCGGCGGCATCTATTGGTGTCGCCGTTGTGGTGCCGAGTGGCGCAAGCCAAAAGACAAATGAACCAGACACACTACACCCGCCTCAAGTCAGGTGACTGGGGCCTGTGGATTCCAGGCGATGCCATCGAGGGAGCCACCGTCAAGGTGGCAACCAAGGCTGGCAAGATACGAACGGAAACAATCGGCAAGATCATCCACCGTGGCAACAAGGATGGGAAGGCATTCTGCCTGTGCTCCATCGAAGGCAAGAACGGGCAGGCCCAGACAACAACCCAACCCTCCCGCATCAAACCGGCGGGAGCACCAACAACAACCAAGGCCAACGTCGGCTCGGTCATTTGCCCCTGTTGCGGGGAAGCGCTGAGCCTGGAGATAAGGAAACAATGATCGTACTGCGCGTCGAGTGCATCGGCCCACCCGGCAAGAGGAACTACGTGAAGCGGTTCATCTGCCAGTGTCCAGTCTGCTGGTCAATGGTGACTCGGCGCAGTGTTTCATGTTACACGGCAAAGTCCTGCGGCTGCATATCAAATGCCACAATCAAACACGGGATGGCACAAAAGCATCCGCTCTACAAAGTCTGGCGTGGCATGCGGGGTCGGTGCAACAATCCGCACGATGCTGCCTATGGTTATTATGGCGGGCGTGGAATCACAATCTGCCAGGAATGGAATGACTTCAAAACTTTCTTCGACTGGGCGATAGCCAATGGCTGGTCTCCAGGATTGTTCTTCGACCGTCTAGAGAATGACGGCAACTACACCCCGGCAAATTGCCGGTTCGTCCTGGTGCTGGAAAGCAACAGGAACAAGTCCAACACAATAACGGAAACGCAGGCTGTGGAAATTCATGGCTTGCTGGAAGCGGGGCATTCGATTGATGCCATCGCCTTCTTTCTGCAAGTTCCCAAGCACACAATCATCAACATCAAACGCCGACTTTGTTGGCGAAAGGAAGAGCTATGTCTCATGTCACCTCCAGCCCAGTGAAAATTCTGGACCTGGCAGCATTGAAAGAAGCGATAAAACAATTTCCAGAACTAACTTGGTGTGAGGGTCAAAAGACCTGGAAGTTTTGGGGAAGCTGGGCAAATGATTATCACGAAGCGGATGCCGCCTACAAACGGCTTGGCATCGATCCGAAGAGTTACGGCAAAGGAGAACACGCCATCAAAGTCAAAGGCTGCAATTGGGAGATCGGCGTCGTCGCCAGGAAAGACGGTGGCTACGCCCTGGTGTATGACTTCTATGGCCAGCAAGGCCGCAGGATTCAGGAGGTCGTTGGCGAGCAGGCCAACAAACTCTGCCAGCAATACAGCAAGGCGGTCGTGGTGAAGCAGGCGAAGCGGGCCGGTTACTCCGTCCGCGAACGTCAACTTCCAAATGGTTCGATTAAAATGCAGTTATTGCGCGTCTGAATGGAATCTAGGCGTCACATCTTGTATGTTCTTCGGGAGCCAGACAGTGGCGTTCCAAGGTATGTAGGCATTACTGCTCTGTCGATGCAGAGAAGGTACAATGCCCATGTGACGAAACTGGATGCCAACAAGTACAAATTTCACTGGATAAGGAAGCTAAAAAGACAAGGAAAATTACCAGTGATCGAATCCGTTGCGGTCGGATTAAGCGCCGATGAAGCCTGTGACCTTGAGATATTAACCATCCGTGGATTGAAAGAACGCGGCTTTCCACTGGTCAATCTTTCCACAGGCGGCCGCCTTGGGGCGCTTGGTGTAAAACGCTCGGAGCTAGAGCGCAAGGCGATCAGCGAACGATTGAAGGGAGAGAAGAACCACTGGTGGGGTAAACGCTTTTCACCAGAGCATCGCCGCAAAATCGGTGATGCTAACATGGGTAAGCGCGCCGCTCCAGAAGCGTGTAGAAAAATAAGCACAGCAAAGATAGGTCATGCAGTGTCTCCGGAAACACGCGCCAAGATCAGCGCTCAATTAACAGGAAAACGACTGTCCGAGGAATGCCGGGCAAAAATAAGTGCAGCTTTTCGCGGCAGAAAATTGAGTCCAGAAACTCGCGCCAAACTACGTGCAGCGCACCTTGGTAAAGTTCGAGGGCCATTGTCTCCGGAGCACAAAATGAAAGTCAGCCAGGCACTACGAAGTCGAAAGCTGTCAGCAGAACATCGGAACAATTTGAGCAAGGCCATGAAACGCTATAAGTCAAAACCAGCATCAGGATTGCAATTGTCCTTTCTATGAAACTCAAAGGGGAAAAGAACCTGTCCAAGGCGCAACGCCTGGACCATTGGATCAAACAAAAGGGCCGCTGGCAACGGCGCGAAACCATAGCTCGCAACAAGATCGAGCAGATCGACTGGCGCCTGGAGCAACTCATGGACGAGGCCATCCGAGAGACCGACAACGCCTACAGCAAAAGGAAGATCAGCAAATGAAGAACGAAATCATCAACGTAACGGTTAATCCCGATGGGACCGTCGAGGTCCACGCCGAGGGGTTCAAAGGCAAGGGATGCGAGGCTGCCACGAAGTTCATCGAGGAAGCCCTGGGTATGGACGCAAAGAATCGCAAGAAGTTGCCCGAGTACTACGCCAACGAGACCGTCAAGCTGACGCAGAAAACATGAAAGGAGAACCAACCCCATGATGATTGCACGCGGCAAGACTGGCGATGGCGGCGAATTCCTGCTGATCGGTCTCTCAAAGGTAAACATCGAACGGTTGCAGGCCGGCCAACCCATACGTATCACGCGCGCCAGGCACGGCGATGGCGTTCCCGAAGGATGGTTCATCGGGATCATGGCCGGAGAGAGCGAACTGGACATGCAACGCCAGCTTGAAAAGGCCGGCGCCATTGGTCCGAAGACCAAAATAAACATCGACCCGCGCCTGACATGAGCCCTGAACTTAAAGAGATACTCAACGGTATTATCGCAATGGCGCGCCACAATATGGCGATGCACGGCCAACTGATGCCGGTGACATTTGTCATCAGCGGGAAGAAGGAGGAAAAGCAATCCATCGAGATCATCGGCACCCCTTGGCATGACGACGTGGAGAAGGAAGCGGCCATCATCTTTCTGCGCGGCCGCGCCAGGGAGAAGCAGGCGCATACCGTGATCATGCTGTTTGAGGTTTGGTATGTCTCACTCGGTGGGCCGACTCTGGCATCCTGGGATGGTGTCCCTGCCCGGCTGCGCAGGGACCGCAAGGAAGCCGTTGGCCTTTACATCGAAACACTGGATGGTTCCTGGCATGGCAAGGCGGACATCATCAGGGATGCCAAAGGCAAGCCAAGCTTCGGCGAAGTCGAATATCAACCCATCGGGGTACGAGACCCGATCGAACGGATTCAATCCATACTGGCATGAGCAAATCCATTACCATCAATCCGGACGGCAGCGTTGAATTCCTGGGCGACACTTGCCCGGTTGACCTGCCTCTGATACACCCCATGCGGCGCCGCGTCTCGCGAATAGAACCACAGCCATTCTGGAGAAGGGTTGCGTTCAAAAGCCTCCGCCTTGTGGCGGGGGAAACGGGGCGCGTCGCCGCCTTCATCCGCACCTGGTCCGGCCCCTGGACCGCGCGCATCCTGGCCACTGGCCAAACCCAAACGTTCAACGCCCGGGCCGAAGCGATTGCCTGGGAGATCGAACAACTACAATGAACCACGTCATTATCACCCTGTTCATCGCCTTCGCGCTGATCGCGCTGGCTCTTGGGGCCGAAGGACGGGTGGCTCTCGCCATCGTCCTGCTCACGCTCTTCGGCGGAGTCATCCTCCTGTTTGCCAAATGACCATCACAACTATAACCGACTCATTGGAGGTAGCGGCCATCATGCTCTGCGCCGGAATCAACCCGGCCGACATCAAGCCTGTCTCGCCGGCGGATTCCTGCTACGGGATAACGGACCTGTGGCCAGGCGCCTTCCTCATTATCACCAACGAGCGCGGGGCGTTCAGGCTGGTCCTGATCGAGCAAGCCACGCGCAAAGAAGCCTGGGCCAAGTTCGACGAGATCACGGCCATCCACCGCACCGATAAATATAAGCACGGCAAACCGCGCGCCGTGATGATCGGGCATGGCAAAGAGCCGGGACCATTGAACTGATTGTGAGACACAATGAAGTCATCATCGAGTACGGTCTTAATGGCATTAACAATAAGGTCAAGTACAAGGCGCAAGGCTGGTTCTTTTTCTCTCCAGAGGAATCACCATGTTACATGCATGTCGAAACGATTCTATTCACCGATGGAACAAAGAGGTGTGGATGCAGACAGTATTGGACCGGCATCACTTCAGATGGCAGCCGCTCCTGCAAGCACACCCGCTACGTTGACCAGGGCATCGCCGATACCAACTGCGTAAGCAGCCACGATTACACCGCCAAGAACCAAACCAACAAACCACCAACCAACAAATCGCATGCCTCCAAAGAAAAAGAACCGGAGCGAAAGCTAGGGCAGCGAAAGTTCCAATTGGAATAAGGGTCACTTTGAGCACGACTTTCCTATACATACTGAGCGATCCAAGAACTGGACGAGTGCGATACATCGGCAAATCAGATGCTCCATTCTTAAGGTTCAAAGCCCACCTTTGCGACAAGCAATCCAGTCATAAAACGAATTGGATTCATGCCTTGCGAGTTGATGGGTTGGTTCCTCTTTGTGACTTATTGGATGAGGTGCCATCCGACCAATGGCAACTGTTTGAACGGGAATACATCCGTGTTTTCAGGTTGCTCGGAATGCGAATCATCAACTGCACGGATGGTGGCGATGGAGTCATAAACTTGACGGAAGAACTGGCGACAAAACGCCGTGCGTCTATGCGCGCTGCCATGACGCCGGCAAGCCGGGCGCGACGCAGCGCGGCCTTGAAAGGCAAAGCCAAATCTCCTGAAACAATAGAACGAATGCGACTGGCTGTAACGCCAGAGAGGCGCGCCGCGATCATTGACTCGTTACACGCCAGACAACTATCCATTGAGACAAAACAGAAGATGCGTGCCGCGGCGTTAGGACATAAGCGTCTTTTGGGACATAAATTAAAACCGGAAACGATTGCCAAGCTGCGCGCCATCAACATGGGCAACAAGCACAATCTCGGACATACACTGTCTCCTGCCACAAAAGCAAAGATTGCCGCCGCACAGAAGGGTAACAAATATTGTCTTGGGCACAAATGCTCAGAAGCAACAAAGGCCAAGATAGCAGCCAAAGCCAAGGAACGTTATGCCGCCGAAAAAACAAAAACCTAATGATACTCAGCAACCGCAAGACACTCAGAAGCAATCGCAAACAGGATCGCAATTGATCAATCACATTCGTTCGGGAAAATCCGGTATTTACATAGTCTCTTACGAAGAAGTTCGGGTGGAATTGGAATTGAAACACATTGCAGACACCTTGGGCTGGCGCGTCAACATCTGGAGCGTCACGGATGGCATCATCAACGTGACTGATAACCCACCGACAAGGATGGCCGAGACGGAAGATCCACTGTCCATGCTCGGAGCCTTTGAGAAGCTTCCAGAAAAGAGCTTGCTAATTGCTAGGGATTTTCATGCTTTCCTCAAGGACCCCAACCCGGTTCTGGTCCGCAAGGTGAAGGACGTTCTGAGCGAGGCACAAACACAGAATAAAACCTTCATCATTTGTGGGTGCGCCTTGGTGTTGCCCCAGGAATTGGAGAAAGAATGCGCTGTTGTGGAGTTCAAACTACCTGATCGTATCCAGTTGAAAATCGTGGCGGAGGGCATCGCCAAGTCGGCCGGCCTGGAGATCGGCGACAACGGCAAAATGGAGAAGCTGCTGGACGCGGCCTCCGGCCTCACCACCACCGAGGCATCGGATGCCTTCGCGCTGTCCGTGGTCGAGGCGCACGACATCGTGCCGGAGATTGTCGCCAGGGAGAAGGCAAGTACGGTCAAGAAAAACGGCATCTTGGAGATTCTCCAAACAACGGCCAAAGCCGATGACATCGGAGGTTTGGAGATACTGAAAGACTGGCTGCGCAAACGCAAGCTTGCCTTCGGAAAGGAAGCCAAGGCGTACGGATTGCCGGTGCCCAAGGGCATCCTCGCTATCGGCATCGCCGGAGCGGGAAAGAGTCTCACGGCCAAGGCAACCGCCAGTATCTTCGGTATCCCGTTGTTGAAGTTGGATGCCGGCCGGCTCTTCGGCAGTCTGGTTGGTGATTCGGAGCGCAACGTCCGCATCGCAATCCAGACCGCAGAGGCCGTTGCGCCATGTGTACTTTTCGTTGATGAATTGGAAAAATCGTTCAGCGGATCGAAGTCCAGTGGGTCCACCGATGGCGGCACTTCGGCGCGAGTATTCGGAACCTTCTTGAGTTGGATGCAGGAGAAGACGGCTCCCGTTTTTGTATTCGCAACCGCCAATGACATCTCGCAACTTCCGCCAGAGTTTCTCAGGAAAGGCCGCTTTGACGACCTGTTCTTCTGCGACTTGCCGAACCAGGAGGAGCGGGCCGACATCTGGCGCGTGCATCTGAAGAAGCGCAACCGCAACCCGGACAAGTTTGACTTGAAGGAATTGTCGGCGCGCACCGATGGGTTCACTGGCGCTGAGATCGAGGCCGCCGTCAATGACGGGTTGTTCTCCGCCTTCGATGAGGAGCAGGCTGAACTGGAGGATCGCCACTTGATGGAGGCCGTCCGCAACACCGTGCCGTTGTCCAGAACGATGGCATCTCAGATCGAAGCGCTCCGTGCCTGGGCCAATGGCCGCGCCCGCCGCGCGTCCGCTGTCAAAGAAACCGCGGCCATTATCAAGGGTGCCAGGAAATTAGCTTGACAAGGTTTTTCGAGTGCGATTTGCTCAGCGGCGATGAACCGCTGGGCAAGGCGCTTCGATTGCTGCCGGTTGTGCCAAAGCACTGAGTTGCCGCACATGGCGAAGGGATTCTGTCAACGTTGTTACATGGCAGTGTATGTTGCAAACAATGGTGAAAGGGTCAAGGCACACAAGCATGAATGGTACGTCCGCAATGGGGGAAAGGAATACTCAAAACTGCAACGCGAGCAACGCCATTACTCCGGGTTGCGTGATGCTGTCCTGGCCAGGGACGGGCATCGGTGCGTTGTCTGTGGAGCAACGACACAACTTGTCGTGCATCACAAGGATGGTCAAGGCCGTGGGACTTCTCATCCTAACAACAACATGGACAATTTAGAAACACGGTGCAGGCCATGTCACATAGGGGTGCATCGGCCGCAATTAAAACTTGGTCAAGGTTATGCAAGCCTGAGCGGATGGGCACCCAAGTACGGCTTGGATTGTTGCCTTAGATGCAAACGTTCCGACGTGAAACACAACGCGCAAGGATTGTGCGCCAACTGCTATAGCAAGATGCGGAAAAAGAAATAACGCTTTGGACTCCCGACCTTCAGCGGCCTTGCCTCTGGCGGCTGTTTCTCACCAGCCAGCCGCAATGCGGCTGCCATGAGAGCGAAGGAGTCCGATAACGCGATCCTAAAGGAGATGGGAGTATGACAATGCATCACAGAGCACACACACCGAAAAATAAACTAACGGAAATATCGGATTGCGACATCGAAGGAATACCGACTACGCTGGCTGGCAGGCTGGATCTGTTTGTCACGCGACACTATGATCTGATGGTATCAGCGGTCAAGGTGTGCAACGCGTCGCCGCCCAGGTACCGCATTACGGGAGCTGACTGCCCGGATAAGCCGGGCAACTACCAGTGCATCGTAGCTTTCCATCAGACTTGGGCTACACGCAGGCAGGCTCTACACCATTTGCGCGTGGCAGCACGGCGCACCGGCACCGAATCGCGCATCTACGTGCCATGAATCCATCATTCGACGCCCTGGACATACTTCACGCGAAGGCCAGCAAAGCATTCAACGGGGCCATCGCAAAGGCCGGCGGTTGCGCCTGTGGTGTTGATTGCCCGGCGTGCTGCAACGAACCGGTCTATGCCAGCCGACTGGAGGCCGAACGCATCGTTGCCCTGCTGGATGACGCGCAGAGGGAAACTTTGAAAACGAAACTCGTTCCCTGGTTGAAGGCGTTCTACGACTCCGGCCAGGACAAGGAGAAACGGCCCAAGATCTATACCTACATCCCGAAGATGCCGCCCTGCCCGTTGTTGGACGGGAAACGCTGTGGAGTGTACGAGCATCGACCGATCGAATGCCGGGCGCACTTCGCCCTGAAACATCGCAGCTATTGCGAGGACATGGTGAAGCGCAAGGAACAGAAGCACGCCATCTTCGACGATAAGTTGATGTTCCAGGTTTGCCAGGCCCTCATTCAAATCGAAAACCAGTTGATGGCCGATCATCTCTGCATTCACCTGGCGGAGATTCTGATTGGGCCGCAGCCAGAGACCGAAGCAAGAATGCACTACGTACTGGAAGCGCCATGAAGACCATTCTCAGCATCGACTTCGACTTCTTCGTGAAGGAAGACAGCGACCTGGACATAGGCCACGGCGACAGCCGGCTTTTCAATGAGACTCTGTGGGCGATCAGGGAAACGCAGTGGAAAGCGCAAGGCAAAACCGTCCGGGAAATCCTACCTATGGTCGGACATCCGGTGGGCCTGGCGCATTACATAATGAAGCGGTTTCTTCACAGACCCGATGCCAACGGCGCCTCATCGGAAAGCCATGCCGCAATCGTCGATTACCTGGACAAGTATCATCCGGTGGGTTCGGTTGAGATCATCAACTTCGACGCGCACCACGACATCTGCTACAAAGATCCGGTGGCGGAGTTCCACGGCGAAAAGGTCGATTGCGGCAATTGGGTGTTGCACCTGCTGCTCGCCGGGCGCCTGTCCAAGTACACGATCATTTACCCTGACTGGCGTAAGGAGAAGAACCACGGTGAGGACGACGGAATTTTCATCAAGCTGCCGATGCCTTTGCGCAAACTGATCGAAGTCACTTACCGGTCGGAGTGGAGGCGTGGAAAAAGCAAACGCATCATTGACGGGATGTTCCTGTGCCGCTCAGGTCCCTGGGTGCCACCCTGCTACGACAAGGAGTTCAATATACTCTGCCGGTTGTTGACGGGCAGCAATGCCTTGAAAATGCCGGAGAGAAACTGCGTGTTGCCCGAAGCCAGCATCGTCAAATGAATTCTTTCTGGTCAGTAGCGAAAAAATTGCCGCCCTGCCTGGTGCGGCTGCTTGCCCGGCACAAGAATGGGCCGCCGCTTACCACGCGGGAGATCGTCGAACGCAGCCAGGGCCTCCTTGACTCCTACCAGGTATCCGTCATCAGCCAGGCCATAAGCTGGGACTATATACCCTTCGGCCAAATGCGCGCGTTCCTTCTGGCGTGTGACGTGGACTTCTGCGATCGGACGGAAATGAACCGCAAGCTGGTCTATCTCAAGATACAACACAAGTTTGCTTACCTGAGAAAATCACCGGAATGGGAGACGGTCCTGAAGCCATTGGCCATCCAGTTCCGTGAACAATGCAACCAACAACGACAAAGCAAAGCGTCAAGATCCACACAAACTCTTGCCTGACCAAGTATATGCAATTTTTTATATGAGAACCTGGAACGAAACATTGGCAATGGTAAAAGGCGACGCCATGCGACTGGACGAAAAGCTGCGACGGGCCGCCACGTCTTTTGAAGGGCACATGATCTACGCCAGGCGGGAAGCCGCAGAAGCGTATAACTTGCAAATCACGCCGTTGGCGAAGGGCGAACCAGAAAGCGCACGACGAAAAATGATCCAGGATGCTCACGCGAGAGCAAAAGCGCATGCCAGAGATGCGGCAGAAGCGGCCGAAGTCGCCGTCCGCGAGATAACGGATGCGTTCGCCTGACAGCCGTATAAAACATCTATGCTAAAGTTGCCTACAACACCATCCGACCCAAACCTGCTCCTGGCCGCCGCGGAGATCACGGCCATCCTGAAAAAGTACGACATCGCCGGTATCTGCCTGATCGAATCGCAGACGCACGGCGAATGGATCAATCACATCACCCCAAGCTGGAGCGCTGCCAAACCGATCAACGATGAAAAAGGCCGCGGCATCCACGTCCGCTGCAAGCGCGCCGATTACCCGAGCGAAGAGGCGCACAAGAAAGTGTTGAAGGACACTTGCGGCATGCTGTGCGGGTTCCGCGACGGGGCGGAGCGCACCCGGCGGGACATGGAGATGGTCCTGGCCGAACTGAGCAAGATCATCGGCATCGAACACGTCAGCAAATTCATCGGCCACGATTGAACCATGAACCTGTTCCAAACCAAGGGCAAAGACGGTCATTGGGCGGTAAGCTTTAGATCCGCCGACGGACAAATGCGGGTGGCATACACCACCCAGAGCGACAAGTACAGGGCCGCAAAGGTCATCCGCCTGGCCCGGATCGAGAACATGGAGTTCAAGGAGGACTCCAGGAAAGGCAAAGGCCAAGCCAGTTCGTTTTCCGCTTACGAACAATGGCTTGCCTGGATGAACGACATTGGCACCGCGCCCACGACAATCGAACGCTACGAGAAAGTCGTTCAAATGTTCCTGGTTCACTTGCATTGGCCCTTGCTCCCGCAGATCACGACCCAGGACGTGGATCAGTGGATCAATTCCACGGAAGTAAAACTCCACGTGCAAACCCGCAATGTGAATCTGGCCGCCATCGTCCACTTCCTGAAATACTGCGCCAACAACGGATGGTGCCACAATGTCGCCGGGAACGCGGTTGTCAAAATGCACCTGCTGTCCCATGAGCAAAAGGAATCCAAGGTCAGGCGGCCTTTCACCCAGGCTGAATTCGAGGCGTTGATTGCAGTCGCCAGGAAGAAGCCGATGCCGTATTGGTACGGGGCGTTGATGATCGCGCGCTACACCGGCCTGCGTTGGGGCGATGTCGCCAACCTGGAATGGGCCAGCGTGCTTAACGATCGCATCGTCGTGTGGACCGATAAAAGAGATCGGCGCGTTGAACTGCCCATGCCGGCCGAATTGGCGCCTGTGTTCGCAATGCTCAAAGTCCATCCATTGAACCAGCCGGCTTTGCCGGCCGACCCGGCGCAGCCGCAAATGGTCTTTCCCAAGCGCCGCAAGGATGAGGAGTTCACACGATTGAGAGAGGCGGCCGGCTTGCCGAAATGTCTTTGCCTGCACAGCTTGCGCCACACGTACGCGACCGAACTGGCCAGGTCCGGCGTGTCCATCAATGAGATCGCCTTGCGCATGGGCCATTTCTCGCCTTCAACAACCCTGCGATACCTGAGCAGCACGGGCTTGCTGCCAATCACGCTCCAGCCTTACTTCTACAACCGTAGATGAACGCCCAGGAACAGATGATCAACGCCGCCCTGGAACGGTTCAACGGGCAGATCAACCTGGCCGCCACCGTCCTGGGCCGGGACCCGGCGGCGTTGACCGCCCAGGTCATGGAATGCGAGCCGCTGCGAAACCGATGGATCGAAGGCGCCGACATTGCCGCGCCGACTCCGGCGGAGACATTCCATCGGCCGCCCGTGATGCTGGAAGACGCCGCCACTCTTAGCGAGGACGATCGCAAACTGGTCGAGAGCATTGCCGCGGAGGACAAGCTGCTCAAGGAAGGTTTGCATCGTTTGGGACTGAGCGCGGAAGAGGCTGCTGTCGCCCTGGAACTGCAGTCCTTTCATCAGAATCAATTCGTGCAATCCATCCATATCCTGGGCGCGTCCATGACCAAGGTGTGCCTCAAGATGCAGACCCAGATGGAGGCCGCTGCCGCGCGGCTGGGCGATGTCCGGGATCAAATCAAACTGGCGCTGGGACCGATGAGCCGTCAGAACCTGGTGCGGGAGGAACAAAGCCTGCTCAAATCCTACGTCGCAATGGCCAACCAGATCCGCATGATGTTCGACACCAGCCAACGGGCCGTCATGTTGCAGGCCATGATCCGTTATCGCATGACAAAGAACGTGACAAAAAATCCGGCTCCGCTACACGGTAAAAACAAACCCGGTTTTCAGCCGTTCATCTCGTTGAATGGACCGGCGGAAAAGGAGGAAGAAGAAGAAGAATGACAGACGCACAACGAACTGTCAGGGAAATCAACCGGATGCTCGCCGAGTATTCGGATGGATTTTTCTTTTGCGGATTCAACCCAAAGGATGGGGAACCCATCCTGGCCGTCGAAGCCAAGGATGCCAAGACGATCATGGCTCTGAACAACACTCTTTTTGGCGTGCTGCAGAGCGGCGGGGTAGAAGCGATGCAAAACCAGATCAAGAAAAAGAACGAGGGCGTACCTGAGTCTTGAATAATTTGAACGGGAGACGAAACGAAAAGGCACATCACCCGCAAAATACACAACCTCCCGTTCACCGGGGCCGGCTATGTGGCCTGCGCCCCGGATTACAATTTGTCCGCCCAGTTTGTAGCGGCCAGGACCGGGGTCGAAAGCCGCGTTGCGCGAAGGCGGGCGGGCAAATGTGGAACATGACCTTCAAACGTGGCAACCGGTCCATTGGCCCGCCCCTTGCTTTTCACTGAAGCGGCTTCCGTCCCATGCGGGGATTACAAGCCTGCCTGCTCTGCATCAGGACAGGACCTACCCCGCTTGGGACATCCGATCCCGGCTCGCGCATGATCTGGGAGCGAACCGGGCGGGACAGATGCGCTCTGAGCTACCGCCTGAGTTTGAATCGCCATCGGTGCCCCACAAGGGGCGACGGATGATCGGGAATATTATGAGCGTTGGGCCCCCGGCACACGACAACCCGGCAGCCTTCCTGCGTATTATCCGTCTCTACGATGGCGAAATTATTGGGGCAGGGGCAGGAGCAATGTCTGGCGGGATGTCCGGTGGGAGACCCGCGCGAATGCGCGCTTGCCGGATGTACTCCGCCATTGGCGTGTTTGCCAATTTGATGATCGACTGCCAGTCCTCTTCGGTCGGTTGGCTTTTATCCTTCACCGTAGCCCAAAATGTGTACGCGAATTCCACGCCATAGCGGGCGATCAACGGAATCAAATCTGCCCAGGTAATCATTGTGGTTTCGTAGCCGCTTGCAACACTGCCACCAGGCTGTCAGCCAATTGTTGCACTGCGATCGAAGACGCTTCGGTGCTGGATTTTGCAGCGGCAACCGCGGCTGTCATCGCATCGGCGTAGCGGGCTTTCAAATCAATGACCTTGTGCTGCGTGTCCAAGTCCACCTTGCCCGCCACAACGGCGTCCGCATACGCCTTGAGGGCGCTGTCCACCGTGAGCGCCACCGCCTTTAAGCTCCGATACTGGACCTGCTGCTGCGTGGCTGTGCAGCCCGTAGGAAGAATCAGAATGACGCTCCAGCCGATCCAAAAGATCAGCGCGGCCATCAAGATGCACCTTGCGCATACTGCTTTCACGTCACCGCCCAGCCTGCATCAGTAATGCCTGGACGGTCAAGCCGCATCCAACGCCTTGCGCACCGTGGCCATGAACTGCTCCAGTTGATAGGGTTTGCGCAGGTGATAATCCGCCTTGGCTATGTTCGCCGCGTCGGCCCCGGACACCCCGATGCACTTCAGTTCCGGCGAAAGCCGCTTGATTCGTTCGATGAATTCATGGCCGTCCATCAACGGCATCTGGTGATCGGTGATGACCAGGCGGATCGCCGCCCGCTCATGCCCGGTGAAAATCTCCAGGCCGGCAATGGCATTTCTGGCACTGAGCACCCTGTAGTTGTACTTCTCCAGAATATCGCGGGTGATGGAGAGAATGGATTCCTCATCATCAACGATCATGATGGTCTCGCCGTTGCCCGGCACGATCTCGCTTGCGGGCTTGACGCCATTGGCCGGAGCGGCCGTGTCGATCAACGCGATAGGCAGGAAGATGCTGAACGTCGTTCCCGTATTCGGCCCATCCCGGACAGCGGCCAGTTCGATGAAACCGCCGTGCGCCTTGGCGATCTCGGATGCCATCGAAAGACCAAGACCTGTCCCGTCCGTTTTCGTCGTGAAGAACGGCAAGAACACTTTGGCCATCAGATCCTCCGGGATCCCCGGCCCGGTGTCTTTGACCTGGACGCGACACAGTGAACCGCGGTTGGTTGGCCAATCGACAATCATCGTCAGGCAACCGCCTCCGGGCATGGCGTCACGCGCGTTGACGCAAAGGTTGACGAGCAACTGGTAAAGCTGCGTGGGATTGCCCGTGACGGGCGAGCCGCTGCCCACCACCCAATCGCGTATCTCGATGTTTTTTGGGAACGTTTCCCGCAGCAACGAACACACTTGTTGCACCAGTTGCGCCGGGTGAACCAGCATGCGGGTGCCTTCGATGCCCTTGGCGAAGGCGAGTATTTGCTGGACCATCTCCGAGCCTCGTTGGATCAGGCCTATCGCTTTGTCCAACAATGGCCGGCGCCGTTCGCTCACGTCATCGCGCAGCATGCCAAGCACCATGAGCACGGGCGCCAGAACGTTGTTCAGGTCGTGGCAGATGCCACCCGCCATGCCGCTGATATTTTCCACGCGCTGGTTGCGCAGGGCTTTGCCCATCAGCAACGATTCGCGCGCAGCCCGTTCGATGGCCAGGATCAGCCTGGCCATGCGATCCTTGGCAATGGCGTCGGTGGCGCCCGCGCGGATGAGTTCGGCCATGAGCGCGTCGCTCACGCTGCCCGAGAGGATGATCACCGGAACGGCCGGCAGCCGGCGCTGCGCATCGCGCATGGCGTCCCTCCCATCGTATTCCGGCACAGACATGTCCAGCAGAACGATGTCGATTTGCGGCTGGTTCAGGGCGCTCAGGAAATCGGCCTTGGTGCGGACGGTGATAAGCTCCCAGTCCTGGGGCATTGCGCGCCGCACCAGGATCACGTCATTTTCGCTGTCTTCGAGAAAAACGATCTTCACAACTTACTTCGGGCCATTCTCGGCCTGACGCCGCGCCCAGGCCGTTTCGGACTCTTTCTTGTGCTCCCGGTAGCGAGCCCAGCTACCGTCCGTGAAATTCCTGTAGGCCACAAAGCAAGCCGCGCCAAGGCCAAGCGCCGCCTTCGTCCAGTCCAACCAGTCCAAGTGGAACGAGAGATGGTTGGTGACGGCCTGGTTACGCAGTTCGATCCATTTGTCGATCGTCAAACCTCCAGCCGTGCAGAAAGCCAGTCCAACCCACACGCACCCGTTGATAAGCATCGGCCCGAAATGCTCGCCCCGTTTCGCAATGAACGCGGTGAAAGCGTCGGTCAAACGGCTCATAAACATCGACGCCAGTTTAACCCGCGATCAGTTCCGCCTTCAATCCGCGAATGATGCGCCGCTCCCCGTCCGGGTCGTGGAATTGCAATGGGTTACAAATGGCCGGATCCTTAGTCCAGTAATGGTGGGTAGGCGCGCTGAAATGATCGAAACCGGCCAACGCTACAGACTCACCACACAGCGCAGCCATGAGTGCCAGAAGAACGCCCGTGGATGGATGGCATGGATAAAGGCGGGCATAAGCGTGTTTGATAAGCGTGCGGTTGGCAACGCTATCGAAGTGATTCACTTGGCCGGCAAGAACATCGTCGTAATCGTACTGGCCGCAACCATACGGCCAACCGGTCCACCAGATTGCAGCCGTAAGATGTGGCCGTGGAACAATATCAATGTTGAACGATGTCCCCCAGATGTCGCAGCGGTTCCCAGTGTGAACTCCCGGCTCCCAGTTGTTCATGCGCAGGACGCGGGCGGCTCGCC
>WNFY01002805.1_pt1 | contig 16422 bp, 13 predicted proteins | sample 5400091 | NCBI WGS metagenome assembly WNFY01 (sample SAMN13153364, study PRJNA577476) | soil metagenome | isolation source: 60 cm soil or saprolite under grassland replicate 1 | place: USA:California | collected 2016-06-15
GCCGCGGACTCGCGGGGCCATCTGTACGCTTCGTCGAATTCGGATACGGCGACGATCGGGCACGTATGCGTCTTCGACCGTCGTGGAACGCTCGTCGATATCATCGAAGTCCCCACCGGCACTTCTCCGGTGATCGGACTGCTCGGTGAGCTGTTCGAGGAGGACCAAGGCCTGTACGTCGTCGATCAGGCCGACAACGTCGCGCCGAACGGGCGGCTGCTCAAAATCGACCCGCGCACGCATGCGGTGACTCTCCTCGCCGCTGGCTTCTCGTTCCCCAACGCTATTGCTCAGGACCGGCACCGCAACCTGTACGTGTCGGACTCGCTCACGGGTCAGATCGCGCGCGTCGCCCCGGATGGTTCGAGCAATGTGGTCTGGATCGACAGCGCGCTGCTCAGGACCAACAATCCCGACCAGCCCGTCGGAGCGAACGGCCTCGCTTTCGATCGGGATCATCGCTTCCTGTACGTAGCCAACACGGGAGACCACCGAATTCTCCGTATCCCGGTGCGGCGGGACGGCAGCGCCGGGCCGATCGAGATCTTTGCCGACGGCGCGACCATCAATGCGCAGCTGGGAATCACGCAGGCGCTCTTCGGGGCGGACGGCATCCAGTTCGACGTGCGGGGAAACCTCTATGTTCTCGCGAATCAAGCTGAAGAGATCCAGGTGCTTTCGCCGGACGGCAGGCTCATCGCCCGCTACGCCGGCTCGGGCGCCGACGCCCTGGATTTTCCGGCGAGCCTGGTTTTCAAGGGCGACGACCTCTACATCGCCAACATGTCGGCGCAGGACGGCGGGGTCAACTCGAAGCTGTCGGTGTTCGAGGCGCCTCATCCCGGGCTGCCTCTGGACCCCAGATGATCCGGAAATAAGACGGGTCAGTCCCCCGTCCGCTACGCCGCCGCCCGGGCCTGGACCTCGCGCTCGAAGGCGAGCGCGCGCTTGACGCTGTCGCGCTTCATCATCCGCTCCCCGTGGCCCGCGTAGTTGGGAAAGGAAGGAATTTCGATTTTGAATATACCGAACCGCCTCCACACCCAGAAGAGGTAGGCATCGACCGCGGTCCAGTGGTCGAACATCCATTCTTTCCCGGCGAGCATCCCGTCCACGATCCTGAAGTTCTTGATCACCTCCTCGAGGGCGAGCTTGCGGATGCTTTCCTCGCTGCCGGGGACGCTGCAATAGCGCGCCGGATCGAAGATGCGCGTGAGAGGAGGGTGCAGTCCCGACGCGCACCACGCCATCAGGGACAGCGCCTTGATCGAATCCTTCGGCCCGGCGGGCAGGAGCTTTTTGGCAGGGAAAGCGTTGGCGAGCCAAGTGAGGATCGCAACGTTTTCGGTCAGTGCCTCACCGTCGACCACGAGCACCGGCACCTTCGCCTTCGGATTGATCCGCAGGTACTCGGCGTCGTGCTGCTGCTTGTTCTTGAGAGAGATCGGCTTCACCTCGAACTCCGCGCCCGACTCGTGCAGCGTCACCAGCGGAACGAGCGAGCAGGCGATCGGGGCGTAATAGAGAGTGAGCTTCACGGTGGATTCACGAGAGACCAAGCCTTGGCCCGAGCGCGACGGCTCCGTCCCCGAGGAGTGCCAGCGCGAGCAGGCCCACCACCCAGAAGGCGGGGAATTCCCAGCCGCCGTCCTTGTTGGTGAAAAGCCAGCCGGCCTTGCCGTGAACCAGCACGATCGTGCCGAGCATGAGCGGCACCAGCGCCAACGCAGCCCAGCGAGTTTCAATGCCGAGGATGAGCAGCATGCCGCCAGCGATTTCCGCAGCCATCGTCAGATACGCAAGCTCACCCGGGAGGCCGAGCGATTTGAAATACTGCGCGGTGCCCGCCGGAGTAAACACCTTGATCTTCACCCAGGCGTGCGCAAGGAACATAACGCCTAACGCAAGCCGCAAAAGCAATGCCGCGACAGCGGCCTGTTCTGGATTGATCACTGGATCTCCTCCTCTCGGGTAGAACCGCTAGTATCTTACGCCAGGCTGATACTATTGACGGTCGAAAACGCACTGGAGTTCCAGCCCGCGTCGGATGAAAACACCCAAGTCCGTTTCCAGGTCCGAACCACGCTTGCCAGCCGTCATCGCCCTGCTTGCCGTGGGCGGTATCTATACCGCGCTGCCGTCTTTCCTCACCCTAGGCCCGCGCTGGTTGCTGCTCGCGGTGGTGGGCATTCTGTTGATACCGACGGTCATCTCTTACCGCAGGGGACTTCACGAGCTCAATCGCATTCTGGGTTACGTGATCAGCGCAGTCATCACGCTTGCCCTGGTTCTGTCGCTGGTGCTCCTCATCAAAGCGTTGCCGACGCGGGCGGAAGCGGCGCCCGAGCTGCTGCGATCCGCGGGAGCGCTCTGGCTCACGAATATTCTCGTATTCGCCCTCTGGTACTGGAGACTCGACGGAGGGGGTCCGCTGCAGCGGGATCGCCGGGGCGCCCATACGGAAGGCGCCTTCCTGTTTCCCCAGATGACGGAGTATTCGAAAACTGCGATCGAAAAAAATTGGTCTCCGAGGTTCATCGACTATCTGTTCATCGCCTTCAACACGAGTACCGCGTTTTCCCCGTCGGATACGCCGGTTCTTTCGCGATGGGCCAAAGTGCTGACGATGCTGCAGTCGGCGATTTCGCTGATCATCGTCGCTCTTCTGGCGTCGCGCGCGATCGGGATCTTGTAATCCGGCCCGATTCAAATCCGCGGTATTTCACCCGGCCCTTGTTCGCGGTCTTCAGAGTTGAAACGCCAGCCAGAGCACGAGCCCTTCGGCGACGTCCCGTGCGAGACCGGGCAAGCGGGGCATGTAGCGGCTCGCGCCCTGCATCTGCCGCTCGATCCAGCCGGCGAAGCGCCGGACATCCCCGCTGTCGTAGAACGCCACCATCAGCTCGTAGTTGAGCAACAAGCTGCGCCCGTCGAGATTGGCCGAACCCGCGAGCGCGATCGAACTGTCGATCACGACGGCTTTTGCGTGAATCATCCCGGGAAGGAGCCAGACCTTGGCGCCGGCGCCCGCGAGCTCCCGCAAAGCCCGCGGGCGCGCCAGATCCGCCAGGCGGTGGTTCGATCTTGCCGGCATGATCAGATTCACTTCCACGTTGCGCCGCGCCGCGAGCGTCAAGCCCATGAGCAGGGAATTGCCGGGCACGAAATAGGGCGTCACGGCCACGATGCGCTCGCGCGCGTTGAAACAGGCCATCACCAGAAGCGCATACAGGGTATCGTCGCACTGATCGGGGCCCGATGGAATCAGCTGCGCCATCGCGCCTGATGCCATTTCCGGCGGCGCCTCCTGCTTGGGGCCGGGCACGCCCGTCGCAAAGCTCCAGTCGCGCTCGAAACGCTCGAGCGCCCGCCCCGCCACGGCGCCGTGGAGATCGAACGACAGGTCTTTCCAGGGCGTCACGCCCGGCGCGCCTTCGAAGTATTGCGCCGTCAGATTGCGCCCGCCGCACCACAGCCATGAACCGTCGGCGATCACCATCTTGCGGTGATTGCGAAGATTGAGTCTCCCGCGGAAGGGTGAGTGCAGCGGCGGCGCGAAGGTCGCAACCCGCACGCCCGCGGCGGTGAGGGCCTTGAGACTGCGACGAGGCTCGAGCAGCCGCCCCACGCCGTCGATCAACAGGCGCACCTGCACGCCGGCGCGCGCCCTGCGGGCGAGCTTCTCGCAAAGCGCGTCCGCCATCGGATCCCGCCCGAGAATATACGTGCAGAGATCGAGCGTACGTTCGGCGGCGTCGATCTGCTCCCAGAGCGCCCGCAGCGCCTGTTCGCCGTTCTCGTGGATCCGCAAAGACCGGTACGACGCGGCCGGTGCCAGATCCATCGCGGCCGCGAGCCGCTGCGGCCATTCCGCTTCGGTGCTCCCGACGCCGGTCGCGCGGGGCGGGCCGTATTCCCGGCGCACGAGTTTTCGCGTCCCGAACAAAAGGTAGAGCGGCAATCCGACATAAGGAAGCAGCGCGAGCGTGACGACCCAGGCGATCGCTGCAGAAGGATGGCGGCGCTGGTGCAGCGTATGCGACACCGCCACGTAGACAGCGAGCCCGATCATCACGATCAGGCCGTGCAGCGAGATCAATTCGGGAAGATCAGGAGGGTGAATCATCTCAAGAGCCGCTTAACCATTCTCCATGACCATCCAGGCCACCCTTGATTTCGCCTGCGCAAGGGCGTCTTCCGCGGTAGAGAAGACCTGAAGCGAGTAACGGTGGAGCGAAAACCACCTTGGGTCCTCTGGATCTCTGCGATATTCCTCGAAACCGAACGTGCCGTCGGCGCGCACGAAAATATCGACACAGTGGTCGCCTGCGGAGTTTTCGAGAGAGGTCCGAACCTTGATGGACGCGGGCATTGCCGGAAATAAATCGATTCTGAGCTGACCGCCAGAATCTCTCATGGGTGTCCTGTCGGCCTCTACGCACGCTTGCGCCCAAGCCAATAGGCGACACCCGCGAACACGCCGTACGCGACGAGCGCCATAATCGCGGCCGCTTTGTCGGACGGCGGCGGCGGGCCGAAGAACACGGTGGACTGAACGCCCAGCATCGCGATGCCGAATATCCACATTCCGTAGCGGCCGCCGCGAGCGACGGAGCGGGTATTTCGGACGTAAAGATACATTCCGCCAAACAGGAGCGCGGCCTCGAGAGCGAAGGCGAGCACCGGATAGTTCCAGAGCCCGAGACCGGCCTTCAACGTATCGTCGTATAGCGGAAGATCCGGCCGATGCACCAGGAGATCGAGAACCCAGTGCGAAAAAACCGCCGCGCCGACGATCCCCGCAGTCACCCAGCTGCCCAGTTTGGGAACCGCACGGTACGCTACTGCGGCGCCCAGGGACCAGAGAATCGCGGCAAGGAAACTGTGCGTATAGGGCATGTAGTAGAGATCGAGAGGGTTCGTCGCGGTGAACCCCGGAACAATGCGAACCTTTTCGATTCCCAGGAGCACGAACACCGACCACATCACGTCCACCCACTGCACCGCGATGAAAAGAATCCACAGAGGGATGGACTGCTTCAGCGCCTTGGCGGCGAAACTGGGACCGTAATGGCCTACGAACATGGTCGAGGTCTCCTTTCTATCGGGGGAGCTTTCGCATCCAGGCGACGATGGTGTCGACCACCGCGGCCGGCTGCTCGGGGACGAGCGCGTGGCTCGCGTCGGGGATCACCGCGACGGTAACACGATCGCCGAACTCTTCCTTCATCTCGTTCATCATCGCGCGCGGCTTGAACGGGTCGAGCTCCGCCTGCAGGTCGAGGAGCGGCGCCTTGCCGCCCGGCCACCATTCGCTTTGCTTGGTCGCGCGGCCGGCGGCGGACTGCGACTCGTCCACCTCGGGATGCCAGCCTTTCAGCCAGATGCTTGCGTCGTGGCCCGGCGCGAAAAACGCCATGCGCAGATACTTCAGCCGCTCCGCGTCCGGAAGGGAAGGGTCGCCGGCCTTGCGAACAGCCTCGGACAACTCCTTCGCTCCGGCAAATCCTCTGGGATAAGCCTTGGCGGCGGCCGCGATGATGATCACGCCGCGGACGAGCTGCGGATGGTCCACCGCCGTCATGCGCGCGACCCAGTTGCCGAAAGCGTGCCCGGCGATGACCGCGGGACCGCCGCCCTCGTGTCTAATCACGGCCGCCATGTCGTTGGCGAAATCGTGCAGCGTGAGGTTCTTCATCGGCCCGGTGCTTCGGCCCGCGCCGCGCGGCTGAGGGCGCAGCACGCGATAGCCCGTTGTTGCGATCCCCGCTGCGACCGCGTCGAAATCCTCCGAATCGCGGCCGCGCGAGGGCAGGAGCACCACCAGCGGCCCCGCGCCTTCAGCGATCACCTCGATGCGCACCTCGCCGTCGGTGACCAACTCGCGCTTGCGGTCGGATTGGGCGGAAGCGGTGGCGATCGTGAGCAGGAGTGCGGATGCGAACGACAGGTTTTTCAGGAACGATCTCATCGTATAGACTTCAATTCTATTTTTGAATTGGGGCTTTCCCTATGCAGCAGCCAGAAGCCGTGCTTGGAGACGTTCGTGACTCAACTTCTAAAATGCTTGCGCAAGGCGGCACGGAAGATTATAGGGCTCAATGTTTGCCGATTCTCGTGCGTCGTGCCGCTTCTGCAACCGAAATCAAATAGTCCACCATTCCAACGATTTGAAGAACCCGCTCTGGTTGAAGCGTCCCCACTAGTCGGTGATGGACACTGTTTCGAACGAAACCAAACACCCCTCGGTACAAGAGGTGAGCTGCTTCCTGTTCGGGTTTCGACTTCACTAACGATGAGGCATGGAGACGGTGGTCCGAAAGCGTGCTTTGCCAGATCGGCACCGACGCAGGTGGCAGGTGCATCGGATAACGACCGCAGTCGGTCTTCAAGAATCCGCGTTGCCTCGTTCACGACGGTGTCGAGGCGATCGTGTTGACCATCTTCGTGGAACTGGGCGAGTAAATCGAGACACCTCTTTCGAAGTTTTGGATCGCGAATCTCAATCGAGTCCAGGACCACTGGGCGGGGTCGAAGATTCCCAAGAGCGCCAGCGTCTGCTGCCGCGGCAGGTACCTCTTCATGCGCCATCTGTGGTAGGTGGTTGAGTACGAGGGAATATGGTGTCGCAGTTCAAGACGCCGAGTTGCGTCTTCTCTTCGAAACGGGCCAACTGCTGATCGACCGTCTCTAGCATAGACTTAGACGTAACCGGGCGCGAAGCGATTACTTGACGCCGACGACGTAGGTGCCCGAGATACAAGGCAGAGACAGACTTGACCAAACGAACTGTGCCGTGGGAAATGTTCACGTCATAGTCCCACGCGTCCTTACCTCCCTTGGCGATCCTCTCCTCAAACCATTGGCGAACTCGCTGGATGCGCTTGAGTTCTTTGGCAATCGGATAAGAGTCCAAGGCCTGATCGCCTAGGATCGCTCGGAGATCTTCGTCCTCCCGTACTGCCTTGAGATCGTGCTCTAGCAGGGACTCATAGAACCGAACGGCCGCGAGGTAAAACTCGAAGGTGTCCCGGTTGAAAGACACCCAGTCGTAGACGTGGTGATCGGGTGGTTCTGTGGTAGGTGCGTTCACGATGCCTTACACTTCTTCACGGCTCCCGACGTCATCTATAGTTCGCGATGACTCGCACGAGTGGGCGCGCTAACGGCACGGCACCGGCGCGGAAATTAAGCGGCAGCGCGCTTTCGCGCCGCCCGACTCGAGGTCGGCCGCGGCTTTCCTTTAAGCACTGATCGCAGCGCGTCGTTCACCGCCGCGGAGTTCGGGAAGGCCTTTGCGACGTCAGGCTCCAGCACCACAACGTTAGATCCTTCCTTAAGCAATCGCCGGAAGTACTTTCCGCGAACCGCCTTGGAATAATCAAAGTTGTATTCGGGCCGAAACTCGTCGGATAAAGGTGGAACTTTAGGTTTCATGACGTTTGCGTTCTTGCGAGGTCGCCAGTCTGGCATTGATGATTCGGATAGACTCTCCGCGCTCGGTATGAGCCACCAGGATTAGGCGGTTTTGCGAGGAGTAGCCTATTGTAATAGACCGAGACTCGGTAATCGAGTGGTCGGGATCTTCAAATGTCGCAGCCAGGGGATCGTGGAAAACCGTTACCGCTTCGTCGAAAGATACTTCGTGCTTTTGAGGTTTTGCTCGGCTTTCTGTCGATCCCATTCAAACTGCATGGAAGTCTGCTACTCCCAGTATGTCACCCGCAAACCCCCACCCACCCGCACGCGCTGCAAAAATCGCAGCCGTCCTTCCTGATGACCGCGTAGTTGCTGCATTCGGGGCAGCGCATACCCTTCATCTTCGGCGCCGCGCCGGGCGCGGGCGTCTCGAGCACGCCCATCGCCTGCACCGGATAGCCTTCCTCGTCGAGGATGCCGAGCATGGCGTATCTGTGGATGATGAGCCGCGCGACGTAGCTCACCGTCGAAGGCCAGTTCTGCTGCTTCCTGCTGCCCGGCACGGACGCCATGAAATCGCCGAGCGGCTCGGGGAAGTTGAGGAGCTTCCTCAGTTTCATCCCGATCCACGCCGGGTCGATGATGCGCATGTCGAGTGACAGGATCTTGCACAGGCCGTCGAGCGCGCGCGGGTATTCGCCCGAGAGCCACATCGAGTAGGGGCGCGTGACTCCATCGGGCAGGGTGATCTCCTTCAGCCCCAGCACGAAGTCGTCGCGCCCGGCCGGGTTGAGCACGTCCACGGTCCACGACATGGTGCCGTCGGCCCCGGTCTTCGGCTCCTTCAGGCTGAACATCGCGTCGATCACTGGCCCGTGCTTTTCGTCGGGCAGCGCGCGCAACTCCTCGCACTGCCAGCGCACCAGCTGCGCGACCGCCGAGCACAGGCTCGGCATGCGCTTCTTCTCGCCATGCGGCGGGAAGGGCATGTCGAACGCGTCGTCGCCCGAGGTCTTGGCGAGCGTGTCGAGCTTCAGGCGCAGCCACGCCGGGTCGTCCGCGCGCATGTCCATCGAGAGCGTTTTCGCCACCGCCCCCAGGCCGCGCGGCTGCTCGGCGCCGTTCACCCACGCTTCGAACGGATGCGCGCGGGCCTCGTTCTCGACGTGCCCGACGAAAAGCGCGAAATCCCCGTGCGGGTGCTCGATCATGTAGGTCCACGCCGGATTGCCGCCGGCGAGGCCCGGCCTGCCGGGCCAGCGCAGGCTCGCGAGCACGGGCTCGGGCACCGCCTTGATCTCGATCCTGCGGTTGCGGTCGTTGCCGACGAAGTCCTGGGGCCGGGCTTGCGGGCCGACCGAGAGCACCGAGCCGATCACGTCGTTCGGCCGGTAAGTCGCAAGGCCCTTCAGCCCCGACTTCCACGCCTCGAAATACAGGTCCTGGAAATTGGCGTAGGGATAGCTCTCCGGCACGTTGACGGTCTTGGATATGCTCGTGTCGATGTAGGGCGCGACCGCGGCCACCATCTTCTCGTGCGCCGAGGCCGAGAGCTCGAGTGCGGTGACGAAGTAGGGCGGCAGCGCGTTCATGTCGCCCTTCATATGCTTGTAGAGGCGCCAGGCATGGTCCTCGACCGGGAATTCCTTGAGCGTGCCGTCCGCCATGCGCTTCTTGCGCGTGTAGGTCCACGAGAAGGGCGGCTCGATGCCGTTCGAGGCGTTGTCGGCGAAGGCGAGGCTGATCGTGCCGGTGGGCGCGATCGAGAGGAGGTGCGAGTTCCTGATGCCGTGCTTGCGCACGAGGTTCTTGATCTCCTGCGGCAGCCGCGCAGCGAAGCTCGTTCCGGAGAGATACATGTCGGCGTTGAAGAGCGGGAACGCGCCGCGCTCCTTGGCCAGCTCGCACGACGCCTTGTAGGCGGCGTCGCGCATGGATTCGGAAATCTTCGCCGCCATCGCGCGTGCTTCCTCGCCGTCGTAACGAAGCCGCAGCATGATGAGCGCGTCGCCGAGGCCCGTGAACCCCAGGCCCACGCGGCGCTTCGCCATCGCCTCCTCGTGCTGCGCCTTGAGCGGCCAGGCGGTGACCTCGAGCACGTTGTCGAGCATGCGCACCGAGACTTCGATGATTTTCCCGAAGCGTTCGAAGTCGAACTTCGCCTGCTCGGTGAAAGGCCTCGACACCAGGCGCGTCAGATTGATCGAGCCGAGGCAGCAGCAGCCGTAGGGCGGAAGCATTTGTTCCGCGCACGGGTTGCTCGCTTCGATGTGTTCGCAATAGTTCAAATTGTTGTCACGATTGACCTTGTCGAGAAACAGCACGCCCGGCTCGGCATGATCGTAAGTGGAGCGCATGATCTGGTCCCACAGCTCTCGCGCGCGCAGCTTGCGGTACACCCACAGGCCGTCGCCTCTCTGGTAGGCACCTCCCGCGACCGCATCCGCGTGCGGACGCGCCTTGTGCGCGAGCTCGACTTCGCCGTCGCCCTCGACCGCCTGCATGAAGGCGTCGGTGACGCCGACCGAGATGTTGAAGTTGGCGAGGTCGCCCTCGTCTTTCGCGTGGATGAATTCCTCGACATCGGGATGGTCGCAGCGCAGCACGCCCATCTGCGCGCCGCGGCGCGCGCCCGCCGACTCGACCGTCTCGCACGAGCGGTCGAAGACGCGCATGTAGGACACCGGGCCCGAGGCGCGCGAGTGCGTGCCCTTCACGTCCGCGCCCTTCGGGCGGATCGACGAAAAGTCGTAGCCCACGCCGCCGCCGCGCCGCATCGTTTCCGCGGCTTCCTGGAGCGCCGTGTAGATGCCCGGCCGCCCGTCGACGACCTCGGAGATCGAGTCGCCCACCGGCTGCACGAAGCAGTTGATAAGCGTCGCCTGCATCGGGATTCCCGCGGCCGAATTGATGCGGCCGGCGGGGATGAAGCCCGCTTCCATCGCCTCGTAGAAGCGTCGCTCCCAGTGGGCGCGTTTCTCGGGAGCTTCCGCGGCGGCGAGCGCGCGCGCCACGCGCGAGCGCACCTCCTCAATCGTTCGTTCCTTCCCCTTGGCGTACTTCTCGAGCAGCGCCTCGCGGCAGATCTCCTGGTCGGGGAGCGCAGCGACGGCGATGCCGGGTTCCAGCGTTTTTTCTGTGGACATGGTTCGGACTTTCTTGAGGGTGTTTCTTTTATAGGCTACGCTTTTGAGCGCGAGCTGGCAATCCGGTTGAGATGTAAATTACAACCTATTGATATCTATAGCAGGCTTAGCACTACTCATTGTGGCAACCGGGGCAGCGGCGATCTGGCGTGAGGGGGAAGACCTTGCCCTCGGCTTGGGAAATACTGTTATTATATATAGTATTAGAGAAAGTAGGGTGGTTCTCTTTTAAAATTGTTCTTGCATTAACACTTCTGGGATTCTAAAGTGATCCCCAGAAGAGAGGGTCTAAATGTCGAGAACAGGAAGATATCTTTACGAAATTGAGCTTGCTGCCGCCTCACCCGTCATGCAGGAACGAGGGAAGTATGTACTGCGCGGGGAGGAGGCATTTCCTACCTACGACGAAATCGACTCGCCCGACGATATACGAAGCGCGAAGCGAGTTGCGACGACATTTCAGGCTATCGATTGGTCTTTCACGACGGATGACACAGGGTTCCTGACGCACGATCTTCATCCCTATCCCTCCAAGTTCATCCCGCAGATCCCCGGAAATTGTATCGCGCGGTTATCCATGCCCGGGGAACTCGTGCTTGACCCCTTCGGAGGTAGCGGAACTACTGCCCTTGAGGCCGTCCGACTGGGGAGGCGCGCGCTAAGCACGGATGCGAATCCAGTGGGCACATTGATCGGTCGGGTAAAGACCTGCAATCTCGACCAGGCGGCAGCGAGGGATCTCCATGCTATCCGCAGTGCGTTGGCCACTCGACTCGTCGATCTTACTGATGCTGATGCTCTTCGCGAGGAGAACAGCGCGTACATTCCCGACATCCCAAACATCGATAAGTGGTTTCCGGTGACGTCACGAGGGGAACTAGCCGCGATCAAATCGCGCATATCCAGAATGGAGAGCCAGAAAGCTCGTGACATAGCTCTTCTAGCTCTGTCCCGCATCGTTCTGGCAGTTTCCTACCAAGATTCAGAGACGCGCTACTCGAGCAAACCCCGTCACATACCGCAAGGAGAAACCCTTAAACGATTCCTTTTCGCTCTCGATGACATTGTGCGGAATGTGATGGAGACACAGGCGTCCCTCCGTTTTGGAGTATGTGAGTTTTTGACAGCCGACACGCGAGAGCTGGCGAGCAGCGTACGGAAACACAATTCTGTGGACTTGATCGTGACTTCCCCGCCATACGGGAACGCCAACGACTATCACTTATATCACCGGTTCCGACTTTTGTGGCTGGGATACGACCCGCGTCAACTTGGGAGGATCGAGATTGGATCCCACTTGAGACATCAAAAAGAGTCCTCAGGATTCGACTCTTACCTAGCGGAAATGGAACAAAGCCTATCGGGAATGCATCAAGTATTAAGACCTGGCAGATACGCCGTACTTGTGGTCGGGGACGCTATTTATGACAACGTGCTCTACCGCGGAGCAGAGTCGTTAGTTAAGGCAGCGGAAAGGATTGGATTTGAGACGGTCTGTGTCATCGAGAGACAGATTCACAGCACCAAGCGTTCCTTCACGGCTGCCGGCAGAAGAGCTACGACTGAGAAGCTCCTTGTTCTTCGCAAGCCTCCCACTAAGGTATCGGCATGGTTACAGTTGCCTCCCTACAGCTTGTGGCCGTACGAGATCGTGCTGAGAGAGCGTGAAGTCGAAGCTGTCGTCGGCGCACGCATAAATGGACACAAGGGTCCGGCCTGTTGTGTAAACCTCGACCCCTACGCGGTAACGAGGGCTCGTAAATTAGTGTTCACGCATCAAGTGGGCATTACAGCGCTCGATACGGAACCCACATGGCAAGCCATACTGGAGAACGGATTCACGCGAGAACCGTCAGCACGGAAAGACCCGAAGTACGTTACCCATGGGCTCCATCCGTACAAAGGAAAATTCTACCCGCAACTCGCCAAAGGATTGATGAACCTGTGTTCCCTTAAATCCGGCGCACGCGTCTTTGACCCATTCTGTGGGAGTGGAACCACGCTCTTGGAAGGTTATTTAAATGGGCATCAAACATTCGGATGCGACATGAACCCCCTGGCAGCTAAGATCGCAAAGGCAAAGGTTGGAATCCTCGATGTGAATCCTGACGTTGTCCGTGAGGCAGTCGGTACGCTCGTAAGCAGAATCGAGGACTCTCCAACTAAGCTGCCAGATAACAGGGAGCAGTTCGCATCGAGTTGTCTCGATGAGGTTACCCGATGGTTTCCTGCGCCAGTTATCTCAAAGCTGAACTGGTTGCTTGGATCTATACGCTCAGTTAGCGAGGGTGTGATCAAGGACTTTTTGGAAGTTGTGTTGAGCAGCATCCTTCGCGAAGTCTCCCATCAGGATCCCAACGACTTGAGGATACGGCGGCGTAAAGAACTGCTCCCCGATGCCGACGTCTTCCAGATGTACCTGGACGCGCTCGAAACGCAGTACTCAAGAGTCGAGAAATTCTGGTCAGTCCGTGGGTATTCACCTGATAGATTTCGCCCGTGTCGGGTTGTTGAAGGTGATTCCCGTAGCACTGCAACACTTGGCCTATTGGGACTGGAAAGAAGTAGCGTCGATCTCGTTCTAACCAGCCCACCTTACGCAACTGCATTGCCGTATATCGACACGGACAGGCTTTCTATACTCGTCCTTTTTGGGATGGATTCATCGGCCCGAAGGCCTGTCGAGCAGAAACTCATTGGTAGCAGAGAGATAGTGACAAGAGAACGGCGTCAGCTAGAGGAGGTGATAGGAGACAAGGGAAATGGGCTGCCTCGAAGCGTGTGTGAATACTTGCAGAATCTGCACCAGCGGGTGTTAAAGGCCAACGTAGGTTTTCGCCGGAGAAATATGCCTGCACTATTGCTGAGATTCTTCCAAGACATGGCTTCGGTGCTAAAGAATTGTCGCCATGTTCTGCGGCCCGGCGGCGAAGCCATGATCGTAATCGGGGACAACCGCACTTGTGTTGACGGTGACTACGAGAGAATTGCCACCACTGATTTCGTGAGGGACATAGCCGTAGGCTGCGGGCTAGAGCTTTTAGAACGTATCGATATTTCCGTCACAACAGAAAATCTAGTCCACCTCAAGAACGCGATTACCGAGAACGTCGTTTTACGCTTCGCGGCCCCCGGCAAAGGCAAGTCTATTCAAGCGTAGCCGAAGCTGCGTGGACTATTGCGAACGGGCTGCGTGCAGGATTTGATCCATTCATCATACGCAGGCGTGCCTTTCCTCGCCAAAACGCACTCGTACTCAGCCGTCGGTTCGGCAATCCGTCTGATGCGGACGACGTCACCGAGATCGCCACCTGCGTTGACTAGCGGCCGAACATAGAAGCGAAAGTCCGAGCTGTTTTCGTACATGTACATCCGGACTTCCTGGGTGGTGATATCTTCGGGCGCTTCTACACTCCAAATTTTCCACTTCGGACTCCAGTTCCAATACACTCGGTGAATACCCGCGCGTGGACTGACCTTTTTCGTATACTCATCAGGCCAACCCCAAAATTCCTTCGCGAGTTCGATGGCTTCCAGAGGAATGCGACCTTCGCCCGGGATGTTTCCTTGAAGAGTGGGCAACGTCATGTAGAAGGCGGCAGGTAGCAACGAATCGCTTACCTGGTCGTCAATCGGTTTGATTGCTGCGGCTGTCTTCTTGCCTCGAATCTTCGTCGTACGTTTCGCGGTATTCCTCCGCGCGCGCACGTCTTTGAGTAGACGTTCTAGAAGGTCTGCCGGTAAAGGTGGAGGCGGAGCAATGTCCTCTGTTCCAAAAATCGGTCCACCTTTTTGATTTTTGGCTTTCTTGGGCTTCGCGGGAAAATCACGACCCCTCCTCGCCTCTTCCTCCGTTGGAACATCGCCACGGGCAATCAGTTTATCGAGAAACTCAGCCGTTAGCTTATATGCAACGGGACCAGTTGGCTCAAGGAACCGTCCCAAATCCTCGCGCGCGGAACGATAACTATCAGAATCCTCAGGCAACTCGTAGGTTACCTTGGCGGCGCCTTCGTAGTTTCCGAAGAATCCGCCTTCCGTGATGTTGTTCGAACCGATGACGATTGCCGCATGGTCAGGCCATTCGAAGAGATAGAGTTTGGGGTGGAACGTATGCCCGGGGAGCCGGTGCTTGACGATGCGGACATCGATTTCCCATCCAAGAAGTTCCCTCAAGACTTCCTGGCTCGTGCCCCAAAGATCGATGCCAAGGACGAAGCGAACATCTACCCCCTCGTCTTTAAGAGCAACGACTTGGTGCTTCACGCGCATGATGGTCTGAAGACCGACAAAGGCGGACACAAAGACGACACGAATAGCCGATGGGTCCGCATCGAGCATACTCGACAGCACGTTTCCTAACTGCGTGTCGGGCTGTGCAATGTACTCAACCTTCATCTACGTTCCTGAGTGCGGATTTTGCGCGCTGTCCAACGTTCCGGTTCAGGCGCGCGCCGCTTGCGGCGCGTCGCCCTGCGGCCGGTTTCCTTGCTCGCCAGGGCGTTGGTGAGCTCCTCCAGTCACAAGTTTATGAAGACTGGGTTACAAAGGTCAAGCGAACGTCGGAGCTGAAGTCGATCTTCGATTATCAGAAGCGGATCGAGCTGCTCAACGATGCCTCCGCAGTCGTAGCGGGGAGTACGAAGGATCGCGCTATACTGCTCATCGACGACTTGTATCGTTCCGGCGCAACGCTGGAGGCGGTCACGAAATCTCTTCTTGGACAAGGTCAAGCCCGAAAAGTGTTCGCCCTCACGTTCACGCGGACTCGGAGCAATCGGTGAAGAAAGTCTTTATCAGTGGATCGCGGAGACTCGGCCGCCTTAACCAGCAGATTAAAGCCCGGGCGGAAAACATGATTTCCGAGGGCCTTCTTGTCCTTGTTGGCGATGCAAACGGGGCGGATAAGGCCATCCAGAGATTCTTTTTTGAGCGCTCCTATTCGAACGTAGTCGTATTCTTTTCAGGTGATTCGTGCCGCAATAATCTCGGCCATTGGGACACCCGTTCCGTGAAAGTGGATCGAGCCAAGCGGGACTTTCAGTTTTACGCGGCGAAAGACGTCGCAATGTCCGAGGAAGCGGACGTCGGTTTCATGATTTGGGACGGCGAGAGTCAAGGCACGGTGAACAACATCCTGAATCTCCTGGAGAGGGGAAAGAAGGTGGTTGTCTACCATTCTCCAGAAAAGGAGTTCTTGACGTTCAGAACTCCAGGCGATGCGGTCGAGCTATTGCATCGTGTCGCGCCGAATCTTGCCGAAGCGCTTGACAGGAAAGTCGGCCTTCGCCAGCGAATAGCCGCGTCGCAGCAGGCGTTCCATCTACGCTGAGCATCGTCAGCGTGAAGTGTGCAATCACCCATCGCCATCCGCGACGCCGCGGCTAAGGCTGGCTTGTTTACTTACCACGCGCCTCCATATTCGGCTGTACAGGAGTAGAACCCATGACATCCGACAGCAGAACAGTCCGAGAAACCACCCGCGTCGTCACCGCCCACCGCCAGCGCGAAGGCGCGGGCTTCGTCGTGCGCCGGCCCGTGCCGACGCAAGGCCTGGACACGGTCGATCCGTTCCTGCTGCTCGACGAGATGGGGCCGGTCGATTACGCTCCCGGCGAGGCGGTCGGAGCGCCCGATCACCCGCATCGCGGCTTCGAGACCATCACTTACATGCTGGAGGGCGAGTTCGAGCACGAGGACTCGGCCGGCCACCGCGGCGTGCTCCGCCCCGGCGACGTGCAGTGGATGACCGCCGGCGCGGGCATCGTTCACTCCGAGATGCCCTCGCGCCGCATCCGCGAGAAGGGCGGGCGGGTGCACGGCTTCCAGATCTGGGTGAATCTGCCGGCGAAATTGA
>WNFY01002960.1_pt1 | contig 16419 bp, 16 predicted proteins | sample 5400091 | NCBI WGS metagenome assembly WNFY01 (sample SAMN13153364, study PRJNA577476) | soil metagenome | isolation source: 60 cm soil or saprolite under grassland replicate 1 | place: USA:California | collected 2016-06-15
GCACCGGAGGATGAGAGACCTGTAGGACTTTTGTATTCGCGCTTACGTTAGAAAGTTTGCCGTATCTTTGTGTACTTATTTCGCGTTTGCATTAGAATCTTTGCGGAATTCGCGCTTACATTAGAATCTACAAAAATTCACGAATCGGTGTCATACTCTATAGAAGCGCAACCAAGCTTCACCAAAGCGATGTAAGAGCCGTTTGACCCCCCTGGTGGACATAAACGAGTCCCCTGTGGATGTAGGCATCGTCATCGTCGGGATCTAATTCGATAGCCTGGTCATAGTCAGCTAATGCTCGGTGATATTCTTCAAGTTTGTCGTAAACATCTCCTCGACCGATGTAGGCTTGAGCTGCGTTAGGATTAAGTTCGATGGCGTGAGTGTAATCTTCGATAGCTTGCTGGTACTCTCTATGCCGATAGTAAGCATCCCCTCGATTGTAGTAAACGTCGTCATCGTCGGGAGTTAGGTGGATAGCTCGATACCAGTCTACGAGCCATTGGTACTCCTCTTGGTCAACGTGAGCACCTCCCTGGCTGGAGTAGAGCAAACCAGTATTGGGATCAATGATGGGGATATGATTATGATCCTTTTTCGCCTGCTGGTGCTCCCACAGGCGACGCAGCATCTGCTTCCGGACTTGAATAGAGGCAGTAATAATAGTAATAAAGCTGATAATGCCGAGCAGAACCACTAGAAAGCGCATCACGAAGCTATGCTGGTCGAAGAAACCGAAGAGCCAAGTGGCGATGCCGCAGCACTTCGTACCCATCGACTACTATCATGCTCCAATGCGTCTAGCAGTGCTGCTACTACCGTCTCGTTCCCTTTGTCTATCTTCCCAAGACTCTTTGCCGCAGCTTCCCGCCCGTCAAAGTAGGTATCAGGTAAAATCCACAGTAGTGCTGCTACTGCAGCCTCGCTTCCCGCTCCCGCTAATCCTAGTACTACAGCAGCACTTATGTGGTAAAATAAGAGGGAAACAAGGAGAAGGAGGAAGAGATGGAAGTGTTTCCCTCAATCGAAGATCTGCGCAGTTGGGCAGATCGTTTAGAAGAAGTTCAAGACCGTTTAGCTCCGTCCTTTGAGCGTGCAGAGCCACGCCAGCGGGCCATGGCTTATATCCGTGGCCTAGTAGGCATCACCGAGCGAAAAAACGGGTGGCAATTGGCTGAATTGGCGGGAGAAGCGACCCCGGATGGGATGCAACGCCTGCTCAACACGGCGCATTGGGATGCGGACCAGGTGCGTGACGACCTGCAGCAGTATATCCTGACGCACCTGGATGACCCGGAAGCGGTGCTGGTGGTCGATGAGACGGGCTTTCTCAAAAAAGGCACGAAGTCGGTGGGGGTGGCAGCCCAATACACGGGAACCGTCGGCAAGATCGCCAACTGCCAGATCGGGGTCTTTCTGGCTTATGCCAATCGGTACGGAGCGGTGTTGCTCGACCGGGAACTGTATCTGCATGCCAATTGGGAGAAAGACCCCGAGCGGTGCCAGGAGGCGGACGTGCCAGAAGAGCGACGCATCACGGTCCCCAAACCGACCTTGGCCAAACAGATGCTCGCGCGCGCTTTTGCCCACGGGGTGAAGGCCGCCTGGGTGACGGGCGACACGGTCTATGGCGGGGATTACAAACTGCGGAGTTGGCTGGAGGAACGCCTGCAGCCTTACGTGCTGGCCGTCCCGAAGAACCAGCGCATCGGGCTGAGCCGCCGGGCGGATGAAGTGGTGGCGAGTTGGCCTGTCGAGGCCTGGCAGCGCCTCTCAGCGGGTGAGGGCAGTCAAGGTCCTCGCTTCTATGACTGGGCCTGGCAGCGCCTGGATTATCGTTGGACCGAACCAGGGTGGAAGCAATGGCTGCTGGCCCGGCGCAGTCTGTCTGATCCAACCGAAATTGCCTACTACTTCGTCTTTGCTCCAGAGTCAGTCACCTTGGGGCAGGTGGTGCGGGCGGCAGGCAGCCGCTGGCAAGTGGAAGAAGCCTTTGAGCTGGCCAAACAGCAGGTCGGATTGGATGAATACGAAGTGCGTCATTGGCAAGGGTGGTACCGGCATATCACGCTGGCGATGTTTGCTCTGGCATTTTTGACGGTGGTCAAAGTGGCAGGGCAAAAAAGGGAGCCAATTTCAGGAGCAAGAAGCCGCTCAGCTCCTTCCCTTGACGGTCCCTGAAGTGCACCGACTGCTCTGGCGGCTGCTGTGGCAAGCTCCTGCGACTCCTGAAGGAGTTTTCTCCTGGTCTCGCTGGCGCAGGCGACATCAAGCCAGGGCCAAACAATGCCATATCAAACGGCGAGCCGCTCGTTTCGCTGCTTAAGTGCGGCTGTAGTAATAGAGCGCATCCAGAAAGATCTCAAAGACCTTCAGGAAGGTGAGAAATTGCCTTCCCTATCACTGGAAACCATCGATGACATGCGTGATCGTTTGAGACAACTCTATACGAATCGCACAAATACCTTCCAGGGTCATCTACGGACACAGATAGGAGAGATGCTCAACGGCATGCGCAACTTTCTGCAAACGAAGTCCTCTTTAGCCCTGGAACTGGACGCCTCGATTGAGGCGCTCGATGATTATCAGCGTCACTACGAACGCATCCAGCATGATGATTTGCCAAAGTATCGCGAGCAATTCAAAGCCTTGCTTAACGAGAAGGTGGTGACAGATATTGGCAGCTTTCAGGCTGTGCTGGATAAGCAGCAAGGGGACATCAGAGAAAGTATCGAGCATCTCAATACATCATTGCACACCATCGACTATACCGACTCCACATATATTCGCCTCAATTGTGAGCGGGCGCATGATGCCGATATCAAAGAGTTTCGCAACCTGCTGAGAGACTGTTTACATGACGTTGGGCAAGCACGCACGCCAGAGGCCAATGAAGCCAGTTTCCAGCGCATCAGAGTGCTGCTCCAGCGCTTTAAGGACGAGACTCATTGGACAAATAAAGGTTCTGGGACACATTCGGTGTGCCTGCTTGACCCGGCAGAGGTATTTTTTGTGGTAGAATACCAATGGCTACATCATTTGAGTCATCTGGAGGCAATTTTATCAATCTTTCCCCATTTTCGCATTTCCTTTCCCATTAGGCATTGACACCATTGAACTGCATGACCAGACAGTTGTTGTCTCTCTCCATGCAACCTCTTCTACGGCTGCTTGCCCGCGCTGTGGCACAGCGGGATCACGGGTCCACAGTCGCTATCAGCGCACCCTGGCCGATGTTGCTTTTGGTGGGCGATGTCTCGTCCTCAAGTTGCTCGTGCGCAAGTGGATCTGTCGTGAGGCTTCGTGTCCCCAACGTATCTTCGCTGAGCGCTTTCCCAAGTTGGTTCAGCGCTACGCACGCATGACGGATCGATTGATTGAGGCTCTCTAAGCAATCGGAGTGACCACCAATGGAGCCGACGCAGCGCGAATTGCCTCATCCCTTGGCATGCCCACGACAGCCAAAACCATCATTCGTCGCGTTCTCCAACTTCCTTTGCCCAGTGAAGGCTCCATCTCCAAGGCTGGGATTGATGAATGGGCGTGGAAGAAAGGCCATACGTACGGAATCATCCTGGTTGATCTGGAAAAGCGGCGAGTCGTGCAGTTATTTGCTGTTAAGAGGGATTAAATTCAATCAATTTAATCCCTCTTAACAGGCTATTATGAGCGGTTTTCCGCTCGATTCCGCTGAGATTTTTAAGAGCGACGAGCGGAAATCCCTCATAATGGCGGATCGTTCTGTGGAGACGAGCAAAACGTGGTTGCGCACGCATCCCGAAATTGATCTGGTTTCACGCGATCGCGGCAAAATCTTTCGCCAGGCCGCCACTGAGGGCGCTCCCCAGGCCAAACAGGTGGTCGATCGCTTTCACTTACAGAAGAACTTTGCCGAAGCCTTGGAGAAGTTCTTTCGCTAGCAGGAGCGTGTCCTCAAAAAGGCGACCCGAGGCAGCACCGGAAAGGCACGTCCTACGGCTAGGAGAGCGGTGCCTGAAAAAGTCGCACAAGAGCGTCGTGCTCGTCATCGCCAACAAGTGAGCGTCCATAAACGAATCTGGAAGCTGTATCGAGAGGGATGCAGCAAAGAGCACATTGCCCAGATCGTCGGACGAAGCTCGCGCAGTATCTCTCGTGCACTCAAACAGGAAACGGCTCCGCCCCCGCGACGACGGTCTCGCTCTTCTTCCATCGTTGATCCTTACCTTTCCTACCTGGCTTCGCGATGGAATCAGGGCTGCCATAACACGGCTCTGTTGTACAAGGAGATTGTCGCTCAGGGTTACACAGGTTCGCAGCGTACCCTTCGGAGGCAGCTTCACGCATTTCGCCAAACGCGAGAACTCCCCGTCTCGAAACAGACCATCATCCTAAATGCTTCCAAGTTGATCATGCGGCCTGAGCAAGTGACAGCGGAACATCTTGATCCTTGTCTGGTGCAAACGGACTGCCGATATGACGAAGCACATCAGCGGGAGTCCGGGCCAGTGCCTGAAAATGGTGCTCCACATCTGCGAGGAGGAGCGCGAAATCGCTGCGGTGATGATTATGGGTCACGACCCGTCGCGAGATGCGCCAGAGCCATTCAATGCGGTTGGCATCCGGATCATAGGCAGGGGTATAGACCAAGGCAAGGTGCGCTTTCAACTCGGTGAGCATGCTGCGCACGAGCAGGGACCCCGCTGGCGTGTGCGTCTTGAGATTATCAGCGATCACGATGGCGACGCGTCCGCGACGCTTCGAACGGGCCACGGCGGCCCGCACTTGCTCGCAGAACACATCAGCCGTCCGCCCAGGTGCAACTCGGCCATCGAACCAGCCATCGCGCCAGTCGAGCAGGCCAAAGCCGTAGACCTTGCGGTTATCACCGGGTGCCTCGACCAGACGTTGCCCGCGTCGACCCTTGCGAGACCAGACGCGTGAGGGTCGGATGAAAGGCAAACTGCACTTCGTCCTGCAAGTAGAGATCAGCATGTGGCAGAAGGGCGAGGAGGGCTGGCAGGTCGGCGGGAAGCTGATCCCACAGATCAGCCTCGACCAGGTGGTGAGCGGGTAGAGGTTCGGGTGCTGTGGCACCGGCTAAGAGAACCTCTACCCTTAAGCGTTTCCCAGGTAATCCGCTTTCTCTTCGGCCTTGCGCCTGAGCGTCCAGGTCGGACGCTTGCAGACGTAATCAAGGGCATGTAAGTACACGCGCACGGTTTCCTCCGTGACCTGCACACCTGTGTGCTGGCCTAAGTACTCGGCGAGCTTCTCCGTGGTCCAGTTCGCGGTGTCCTGTCCGACTTCATGGGGATCCAGCTCGATCACTCGCACCAACTCCGCTTCCCAGACCTCCGTGACCGTTCGCTCTCGGCCTGGGGCGGTTCGCCGAGGGACAGCCTCCAATCCGCCCGTGATGAACCGTTTGAGGACACGTACCACTGTATCCTGGCTTCGCAGCACGATCCGAGCAATCTGGGTCGAGGTCTGGCCTTGTGCTGAGAGTAAGAGCATCTGATAGCGGGTGCGTGTTTCAGCATCGGAAGTTTCATCGTAGCGACAGGGGATGTCGCTCAGCGTTTGTTCGTTCAATGGCTGGAGTTGAGCCAGACGATCTTCGACTTTGAAATCACCGGTAATGGAACCGCTGTCTCCTCCCAGCCAGGAGGATGGTCCATTCCAAAGAGATCGCTCAGTACGGAGCAGGCGGTTGCACATCTCCTTGAGCAGCGTGAGCGCTATGGCTTCTCCTATCTGCAACTCTCCGCAGGTCAGATGGAGAACTTTGCCCCCGTGGTTGCACGGCTGGCCGGCAAATAAACCGGAAAGAAGCTTTATCCTGAAGAGACCATCAACTTGCGACAGAAAGGAGTTATACAATGAACCGGGAACAAATCGAACAAGAGGTGCTGCGTCTTGCAGACACCTGGGCCGCCGCCGAATTGCATGGTGATACCACTTTTCTTGAGGATCGACTCTCCGATGACTTCATCGGTATTGGTCCTCTCGGATTCATGCTGACCAGGCAGGAATGGCTCGCGCGACATCAGTCGGGTGACTTGAAGTACCAATCGTTCAGCCTGGACGAGGTCAAGGTGCGCGTTTACAGCGATGCCGCCATCTTGACAGGCCGTCAGGTCCAGGAGGCAGCCTATCGCGGCAACCCCATACCGGGACAGTTTCGCATAACGCTGGTTTTCATACAACAACAAGGGCAATGGCGGCTGGCGAGTCTGCAATTGAGTGCCATTGGCCAACCACTCAGTTTCGCGAGAGGATAGCAAATGAGCATCTAGACCGTCGTCCTGTTCTTGCATGTGAGCGGAGCCATTGGCTACTTCCATCGGCTCTCTCATCGTGATGGCGGCTGCTCTGGTGATCGGTTTAGCTTCGGGCGTGCTCGTTTCTCGTGCAACGCTCACCAGAGGGCAGAATGTGGCTGCTCACGAAAATGACAGGAGAGTCGAGAGCATAGCCGAAGTTGACAGCAGGCATAGCTGAGGTGTGCGAGGAAGGAACACACTACTCAAAAAAGAGAACATTCTCATCCGAGACTGCTCAAAGGTTTGAGCAGGTGCTCCCAACGCCCAACGGTCAGGCGTCCTTTTTATTTGGTGTCAGGATGATATACCACCCCGCCATCCAAGATTGTCCAGCGTAGAGTCTGGATCCCGGAAGACCATGGAGAAATTGCTGACGTGTGACTTTTGACAAATGTAACCCTCCTGAGTCAGCAAGCAATACATTCTGGCTATCCCCTCCCGTGACAATCATGACATGAGTCGGAATTCTCACAATGGAAGGAATACCTGCATTTGCAAGGGTGATTAAGTCGTCAAGCGAAAGCTTCTGCGTATAATACCCCGTAAACCCAAATTGCGCTGCTGTTTCAGCCAGCTCATCCGGTTTTCCTTTTCTTAATCCCCATGCGTGAACCGGATTATACACGGAGAGGCGATATTCGACTTCTAAGACATCTCCGCAGTTGAGCGGTCTTCCGTTGAGGGTTGCACCATAGGCATCCATGAGAGCTGCCATGGCACATCCTGAACATGCTGAGTTGCTCCATAGCGACCACTGAGGATTCTCATTATTGTACTGCGTTTTGTCTCCCTGCGAGAAGGCAGGAACGTTTCTGCTCACTTTCTCGACCGGAAAACTCAATGGCATTGAGGTACTCTGATTGGTTTGATCAACCTGGGCAGATGGGAAAAACCGTAGCACCGGAAACTGGTTGAAAACAAGTATTCTAATAAAAACAACCACCAGCGAAAATACAATGAGACCTATTCCAAGTATCATCTGGAAATTTATACGTCCTGAACGGCTTTTCTGCCATCGAACTACTCGATGTGGCGCTGGTAAGGGTGATCCTGGTTCTCGCCGTTCTCCTCGATGTGGTGCTGGTAAGGGTGATCCTGGCTCTCTGCGTTCTTCTCGATGTGGCGCTGATGAGGGTAGTCCTGGTTCTCGCCGTTGAGCCGAAACGCGAGTGTGCTGCCGTACATTTTCTTTCCCATACGAGTATGGCATACCTCCTCCTTCCAGGGTGGAAAATTTGGCATTCCATGGGCGAAACCAGTATAATTGGATAGCTTTTCTGTTGAGGAGTTTTCTCCTTGATCAGATAATACCTGTAAAAACATTGAAAATCAATGGCTGGTGTTGGGGAGAATACGTTTCGGTAGTGGCTCATGTGAGAAGGATAGCCCGGTCAAGATTGTAGCGGTGAAGAAAGAGCAGAAGACACGGCGCGTCGCATCAGCACCGACTTTGAACTGGAATCTAATCATGGCAAAGCACAGTTTTGCCAATGCACCTGTATTGGAATCTGTTTCTCCGCTATGCTCGCACTCCCTCGGTGAGGGCTTGATGCACATCTATGACCCAGGGGCCGTCAGCGTGTAGCTCGACTTCGAGCACATCAAGCGGACCCGCCGTCATATCACGCTCACCGTCAAATGCTAGCGTCGCCTGGCGCTCAAAGTGGAGCTGCACACGCTCACCCGTCACGATTTCCTGCACAGATTGTATGCTGATCGAGGCAAATAAGCCGGGACCAATTGCGGCGCGAGTGGTTTTTCCTGGTGCGCCAAAAACAAGGTGCAAGCCTGATGGCCTGCGCGCACCCAGGGGATGGACCATGCCGCCAATGGCCGAGAGGCCAATACTCCAGGGTTGGGCACGCGTCAAAAACAGCTCACCCAGTCTGCTCACATCCCAGATGGCGCGCGCTCCAATCACGTTATCCGTAGAAATAGCCAGATCGACCAGGGCAAGATCAACAGGTGTATCATGCTTATAGAGCAATAATACCTTTGAGTGCCAACACGCAATGTCACGAGCCACCTTGCCACTTGCCACCATGCCTGCCGCCAGGCCCGCGGTTGTGCCCTCTTGAAATTCTGGAAAGACGTTGTTCGTCCCTGTGGAGATGGGCAAGAGCGGAACACGACTCCTACAGCCCTTGAATACTGCACGATTCGTGCCATCGCCCCCAAGCGTCACAATGCAGGTAGCGCCCTGTGCCACCATCAACTCCGCAGCGCGTGTGGAATCTTCTTGACGGGCGGTAACGTCCATGAGCAGATTTTCCGCCCGTATGCTTGTATCACCCATTTCCTCTAATGCACCATAGCCAAGGCCGAGCGGCTCCGGCATGAAAAGTACGTGATCGACGCCCGCCGCCTCTAGCCCACGTAAGAGGCGGCGGACAATGGCGATCTTTTCCTGGTTAGAGACGACCCAGCCCTGGGCAACGATACGGCGAATATCCTTGCCACTCGAAGGATTCGCAATGATCCCTACTGTTACCATGCCATTTATCTCTTCATAACTTATACCTTGACCAGTTGAGCCAGAAGTGCGGTAACTGCTTGTGGTTGCTCAACAGGTGAGGCATGCCCGCTCTCTGCAATGACATGCAACTGCGCTCCCTTGATGCTTGCCGCCAATTCTTCGGCTAATGAGGGGGGCGTCAACTGGTCCTCCGCTCCCACTATTACCATTACGGGAGACTGAATAGCGGATAGGCGTTGATGGAGATCAATTTTGGCAACCATACGCATTGCAGCGGCAATACTCGCGGCATCACTTGCGAGCATACCTTTGCGAATCGTGGCGATCATTTTGGGATTTGCTTCTATAAATTGCGGCGTAAAGCTGAGTTGCAGGAATTTGTCGGTAATGGCAGGCATACCATTAAAGCTCGCGCTACTGGCTAACTCAAAAAAGTGGTCGCGCGTCGTTTGTGGAAATGCGGCGGTGGTATCAAGCAAGACCAGGCCAGCCACCATCTCAGGGTTGCTCGCGGCTAGCTCCATAGCAATCATCCCACCAAGAGAGAGGCCAACTAAAGTAGCGCGCTGGATAGAGAGGGCTGCGAGCAAACCTTTGAGGTCGGCAACATGTTTCGTCAGCGTATGCGCTCCGCTAGCTCGTTCAGAAGCCCCGTGGCCGCGCAAATCATAGCTAATGATCTCGGTCCCGGCAAGCTGGTCCTGGTCGAGGCCCGCCCACAATCCCATACTGCTTGCCAGGCCATGAATCAGCACAAGTGGAGAACCTGATCCGCTGCGTTGTACGGTCAGATGAATTCCATTCGTGGCTATCTTTTCTTGTGTGCCACTGGCGCCCTGGGTATCCTTTTTCGTCGTTATCTGTAGTTCGCTGCCTTCGAGAACGGCAATCTTTCCTAACATACCCCCGACTTCCAACTCATCGCCTTCCTGGGCGAGGATGGTCAAGACGCCGCTCGCATCGGCTTCAACCTCGCTATTGAGCTTATCTGTTTCAACTTCGCAAATAGATTCTCCTGCGCTGACGACCTCTCCATTTTGCTTATGCCAGCGCACTACGACCCCAAAGGTCATGGTCATGCCAAGTTTAGGCATCGTCACATCTCGTTCCATAGCTAGTGCCTTTCGTATCAGTTTAGTAGGGATGGGGCTTGCCTCCATCCGGGTTCCCCAGAACACTGCTCCATTGCCTGATCGCGCTGGCCGAGTCGGATGGGGGCAAGCCCCATCCCTACTAGATGGTGAGGAGCTGTGGTAAGAGCCAGAAGGAGCGAGCGCGTCGTTGAGCCAGCCCCACAACATACACCATAAGCTCATTCTTTCTTACCTTGACACCTATGAGGCGTGCTCCATCCGGTCCCGACCACGCAACTATGAGCTAACGAGCACAAACTGCACGTGCTGCTGCGACGATTTTCTCTGGACTGGGAAGATAGGCATCTTCGAGCACAGGACTAAATGGTACGGGCGCGTGCGGCGGTGTGACGAGACCGACGGGCGCGCGCAGCGAGCTAAACCCTTTACTGGCAACAATACCTGCAATATACGTGGCCAGGCCACAGACAGGATTTGCCTCATCGGCAATGACTAAATGTCCTGTTTTGGCTACCGATTGCAAGATGGTGTTCTCATCCAGGGGAGAGATGGTGCGCAAATCAATGACCTCGGCGTCGATACCATCTTTAGCAAGCTCATCAGCAGCAGCCAGGGCATAGCGAGCCGTCATGCTTGCCCCAACGAGCGTTACGTCTTTCCCAGTGCGCGTAACAGCAGCTTGACCAAGCGGCACGACATATTCGCCTTCGGGCATCTCGCCTTTGAGCTGGTACATTGCCAGGTGCTCACATACGATGACGGGGTTTCCATCACGCAAAGCGGCGGTTAACAGGCCCTTGGCGTCGGCGGGATTGGATGGCGCGACAACCTTGAGTCCGGGAATTTGCGCAAACATGGGGTAAAGGACCATCGAGTGTTGTGCGGCAGCGCGAAAGCCTCCGCCAATGATGGTACGAACGACGACAGGAATGGTGGCTTTCCCACCGAACATATAACGTATCTTTGATGCCTGATTGAGCATCGAGTCCATACAGCTTCCAATAAAGCTACAAAACATCAGTTCTGCGATGGGCACCAATCCTGTAGCTGCGGCTCCAACCGCCGCGCCAACATAACCGGCCTCTGAAAGCGGGGTATCGCGCACGCGCTCTCGCCCAAACTCTTGCACCAATCCCTTGGTGACTCCCAGTACACCGCCCCATGCCTCATCTTCTTCCAGGTGAGGCAGGGTAGCTCCACCCGCGACATCTTCACCCATCAAAATCACACGCTTGTTACGACGCATCTCCAGGCGGATCGCTTCATTGATCGCCTCGGCTACAGTGACGGTTCTGGTCTGCATCTGTACTGCCATGAGTTGTCCCCTTTGCACACTCTTTATTCTAAACAGTAACATACACGTCGGTTGTGATTTCGGACGTTTCAGGATAAGGGCTACTGTCGGCAAAGGCAACCGCATTATTGATACTTTGCCTGACACGAGCATCTATAGTGTCTAACTCTTCGTCAGTGAGCAGGTTCTGCTGTGTCGTCGTAGCGCGGAAGTTGCTAATGGGGTCGCGCTCCAACATGCTTTGTTGGAGCTCATCCGTTTTATACAACTGCTGGTCGCCTTCAAAGTGACCATTGAAGCGATACGTTTTGCACTCAAGCAAACTCGGACCTCGACCAAGGCGCGCCCGTTTGACCGCTTCCTGCGCGGCCTCATAGACAGCGAACACATCCATTCCATCAACGGAAGCTCCGGGGATACCATAGCTGGCCGCACGATCTCCAATGTTTTCGATCGCACAATGATAGGACGCGGGAGTAGATTCGGCAAAGCCGTTATTCTCGGCGATAAAAACGACGGGCAGCTTCCAGATTGAGGCAAGATTGAGGGATTCGTGGAATGTGCCTTCCTGGGCGGCTCCATCACCAAAGAAGCAGACACAGACCTGATCGGTGCCAAGCACTTTGGCGGTAAGAGCGGCTCCACAGGCCAGAGGAGGGCCACCCCCAACGATACCATTAGCCCCAAGCATGCCTTTACTGACATCGGCAATATGCATGCTCCCTCCCTTCCCCTTACACAATCCGGTGGCTTTGCCAAAAATCTCAGCCATCATGCCTTCTACATCACACCCTTTGGCGATGCAATGTCCGTGTCCACGATGCGTGCTGGTGATCGTATCATCGTCTCTAAGATGAGACATCACACCGGTCGCTACGGCTTCTTCTCCGGCATACAGATGTACAAATCCTGGAATGCGCCCCTTTGCGAATTCCTCTTTGACGCGTGTCTCGAAGATGCGAATGGTCACCATTGTCTCGTATAAGTGTAGAAGGGTGTCTTTGTCGAGCTGCATCGGTTCCTCCTTGTACGTGTCAGGCTCCCTTACCTGATTAGAGAAGCTATAAATTGACGGCAGAAAGATATTTCCTCTATAAGAGTAAGCATTGTTGGCATTTATGTCAATTGCCAGGAGCGGGTAAACGTCCAGAAAAGCAATACGTTCTCATGGTTCTCATAGCGCCTGCAAATTCTAACATCTTCACCATGCGCATTGCCTCACGAAAAATCTTTGTTTTCCCACTTTTGAACAGTCATTTTCTCCATCTCTCTATCTGTGTGTTGAGTGAGGCCAGACCGTTGTCTCGCGACTCCTGGTCGAAAAGAAATGGATGGACTATACTACGTGTAACGACAAAGAATTTTCGTGAGGCAAACGGGGGGGATGTCTCTGTCGTAGTGACATCGAGGTCCCGTGCAAGATGGTTCCAGAGGAGGCACGTGTGGCAGCAGGATTGAGTCTTCAAACACGACGGGCGTTGCTTGAACACATGGCACCAGCGTATCGCGAAGCACCACCGGCAAAGAAACGCGTGCTTCTGGATGCATTTACCCAAACCACTGGCTATCATCGTGCCTATGCCCAGTGGCTCTTGAATCATAGTAAGGAGGTCCTTCAGACGATCACCCGGCATCCTCGCCAACCGCGCTATGGACCCGAGGTTTTGGACGCGCTCGTGCAGGCATGGAACGCGAACAATCGCAAGTGTAGCAAATGTCTGATTCCCTTTCTGCCTACCCTGCTCGATTCGTTGGAGCGGCATGGGCATCTCCATCTGACGGATGCATGTCGAACGCACCTGCTTTCTATGAGCGCGGCAACCGCCGACCGTCTTTTACGGGCTTCGCGAACACAGGGTCTCCATGGCATCTCCACCACACGAGCCGGAACCCTGCTCAAACAGCAGATTCCCATTCGCACCTTTCAGCAGTGGAATAAGACCCAACCCGGCTTTGTGGAGGTAGATCTCGTCGCCCATTGTGGCATGGATCGAGGGGCAGGCTTTGCCGGAGGCTTTATGTATACCTTGACGATGACCGATGTAGCAACGGGCTGGACCGAATGTCTCCCGTTGCTTTATCAGAGCCAGGAAACGGTTCTCGCGGCCATTCAACGTGCACGGAGTCTCTTGCCTTTTCCGCTGCTTGGCATTGATACCGACAATGGAGGAGAGTTCATCAACGACCTGATGGTGGCGTATTGTGAGCGCGAACACCTGACCTTCACACGGGGACGCCCGCGCGTAAAAAATGATCAGTGTTTTGTTGAGGAGAAAAATCGAACGATCGTCCGTCAGGTGGTTGGCTATGATCGCTTTGTTGGGGAACACGCCTTCCGGCAATTGGAGGAACTCTACCGGGCCTTGCGCCTGTATGTCAATTGCTTCCAACCGTCCATGAAATTGCTCTCGAAACAACGCAACGGCAAAAAGATCTCCTCTTGCTACGATCCGGCGAAAACGCCGTTGCAGCGTCTCCTGCTGTCAGGGATTCTGCCTGCCGTGACCCAGCAGGAGCTGAACGAGGTAGCTCAGGCGCTTGATCCCTTTCGCCTATTGGAACAATTGCAACACCTGCAACAGGCGCTGTTCCACTGTGCCTTCGAGGCGAATCCCTTTGTGTCCTCTGTGGCGGTCGTGCCGCTTCGCGTCTTTGTGGTGGAACAGTGCATAACGGGAGTCGTTCCGGCCAGGGAGAGCATCCCCGACCCGTCGAGAGGATTCCCCACCTTGTACCAGGAGCAGGAGAAGAGAAAACGCGTCCTGGGCTGGCGTCGGACGCACAACGATCCGTTTGAGGGAGCATGGGAGCAGATCGCCTCTTGGGTGCTGGCCAATCCCGAGCGCAGTAGCGGAGACATTTTCCGGGAATTACAGCGGCTCTCCCCCGGACGCTATCAGCCGTTGCAAATCCGCACCCTCCAGCGGGGAATGCGAAGGCGTAAATAAAACGCTGAATCAAGGTCTAGAGCCAAAGCAGGCACGTTCCACCCATAAATTTAGCTGGCAGGAATGAGAGCACCAATGAGGAACGCAGCAGGAGAGCCGGAGGAGTGGGAACACGTGCTGGTGGCCTGTCAGCCTTTGAGAGGGAAACCGGTCGTAGCAGAGCAGGCGGCGGCACGCAATCAGGCTCTGCTCTGGGTACTCGCTGAGACAGGGATATGGCTTTTGAAGAGGAAAGAAGCTTTTGCCGTGGTAGAATGCAGTCCTGTGGTAGAACGCTTGTATGTTACCACTCTTGTGCGTGAATGCAGCTGTGAGGATGTGTATGTCCCCGCGCCTTACTGACTGGAGCCTGGCGCTCACTATCATGCTTGCCTTCCTAACCGGCCTGCTTAGCCTCATCAGCGGCTACCCGCAGGAGTGGTTCGTTTTTGTGCTGCATGCTGTCGCAGGCTTCTGGTTGTTGCTGCTGCTCGGGGGGAAACTGCGGCGCGTTTGGCCCAGGTTGATCCATCCTCGACGCTGGGATCGCCGTACGGTCTATGGACTCCTCGCGCTCCTCGGTGTTGGATGTGCGTTGGGATCAGGCATCTGGTGGGTCGCAGGAGGCTCGTGGGACTTCGCCGGCTTCAATCTGTTGAACTGGCATCTTCTGCTGGGCTTTGTGTTGACGGTGGCGGTTCTCGTTCATCTCTTCGCCCGTGCCAAACGCCTGCGCAAACGCGATATGCTCGGAAGGCGGCGAGCACTGCATCTGGGCACCTTGCTCCTGGGGAGTGTGGGTCTCTGGCCGCTCCAACAGGTTGGGGACCGGGCTCTCACGCTGCCAGGTGCAAGCGAGCGGTTTACCGGATCGCGCGAGAGCAAGAGCTACGAAGGCAATGTGTTCCCCACCTCAAGCTGGGTTGCCGACCAGCCACATATGCTCGATGCGCAAACCTGGCAGCTCTCGCTCAGCGGATCGATCACGATGCCCCGCGATTTCTCCTATGAGGAAGTGGTTGCCGCTGGCGAGGAAGTGGAAGCGACCCTGGATTGTACTGGTGGCTTCTACAGCACCCAACGCTGGCGAGGCATGCGCGTTGGCACCCTGTTCAAGCAGGGAACGCTCCATCCTGATGCGCGTTTTGTGAGTTTTATCTCCGTCACCAGTTATCGTTGGAGTCTGCCTCTGGAGGAAGCCCGAACCGCCTTGCTGGCCACGCATCTCAATGATGAAGCGCTCTCTCACGAGCATGGTTTCCCTCTTCGCCTGGTTGCCCCAGGCCGTCGCGGTTTTGAATGGGTCAAATGGATTACGCGCGTCGAAGTGCTCGCCGCGCCCGATCCGGGCCAGGTACTGAGCATTTTTACCAGCAGTTTTACTGATGCAGGGCGTGGAAAATGAGAGAGGGGAGAGGCCAGGACAATCGCATCTAAATTTTCAAGCGGCCTGTAGAGCGCATCTATACAGCAGAGCTTTAAAATTGGCTTGCTATAACATGGCTTGTAGAGCCAGTTCCCAAAATTAGATGCGATTGCCCTGGGGGGCACATCGTGCTTCCCAGTCGCGAACCGCCTCATGCGTAAAGATGAGATTTGAGTTCTGACAGAACCTCTCTTCTCTGTGGCAAACTTTGGTTGACAGAGCACTAATAGATCAGCTTTCTTTTTGCAACACAGCCACTTTGCTTGACAGTATTCATACTCTTCGCTATACTCTTGTTAGAAAAATAACACATATCATGTATGGTGCTTGACGCCAGCGGATGGAGTGAGAACCCCGGCCCGCGTGCATGGCAAACTGCTGGGTGGAGCGATCTCCGACGTCGATGGGGTTCTGGTTGACTCACCTTACGAGCGCACCTGGCGGGACGCCCTGCACCAGTTTATGGATACCGACTGGCGCGGCATTCGCGACCGGACCGCCTACAGCCCTGAGCGCTTCACGCCCAAGGTGTGCCAGGAGGTGATGGCCGACAAGCCGTGTCTGGGCGGAGCTACTGCGGCACTGACGTATTTCAAGGTGTCCGACGCCGTGAATCGCGCCGAGGCCTATGGCGAGCGCAAGCAGCAGCGGGTGGTCGAACTGATCGAGGCTCTCCGATTCGCGCTGGCGGCAGCCTCCTCGTCGAAAAACGCCAGCGAATTCCTGAAGCGCATCCCGCTCGATGTCTTCGCGGCTGAGCGGGGTTTACCGTACGACTTCATTCACGAGGGAATGACCATGCTGAACCTGTTCGACGCGGACATCTCTGGCTGTGACTTCGAGCACGGCAAGCCCCACCCCCTGATCTTTTTGACGGCACCGCAGGAGCCTGGCTTC
>WNFY01007486.1_pt1 | contig 16414 bp, 15 predicted proteins | sample 5400091 | NCBI WGS metagenome assembly WNFY01 (sample SAMN13153364, study PRJNA577476) | soil metagenome | isolation source: 60 cm soil or saprolite under grassland replicate 1 | place: USA:California | collected 2016-06-15
GCAGCGCCTTATAGGTTTTGAATTTCGCCCCACGATCGCGCTTCTCGGTCGTTGGGGAGAGGACTTCGATGACCACGACCGGACTCGTCAGCATCGTCCCGGCTTGCTCGCCACAGGCGACTGTCAGATCTGGATAGAGATATTGACGATCTGCCAGCTTCATGCGTGCATCGCTCGTGTAGACCATGCAGGAGCCATCTATGAGAGCCTGGTCGAGCAAGGACGCCATGCGGGCACACAGGGCCGCATGAGCAACACTCCCACCAGCCATGTCCACGGCCTGGTCGTCATAAGCGCTAGAGGGTGGACGCAACAGGAACACATAGCCATCGAGGTATTCATACTTGGCGTCACTGCTTTCATCGAGGGCCAGGTATTGCTCGACGGTCATGTAGAGGCCATCGCTCACCTGTGATCTACCGGCTGCCATTGCTGTCTCTGCTCCTTACTCATCTGCTGGTCGCGTACGGGTCACTCTCATCCTATTGTACCATACGCTGCGTTGCTCAACCACCAGTTAGCCACTTGTTGGCAGGGCTGTTGCAAGAATGGGGGTATTGTCAGGTTATTCGTAGGAGTGGGGATAAATGACAACCTCTCCGCCGGCCATACGAAATAGAGTTACCCCCAAAAAGGAAAAAAGTCCTCCTCTGCAAATCCGGTAAAAAATGGGCGTGGTTAGTGTTAGTGGCGATACACAACGTGTACCGGTCATCCGAGGGAACAGCATTGATGAAGTGGGGATGAGGTGAGAGGCTCAGTACATGATTGTCGCCTTTTACATAGATGAGGGTTACAACGAATGGAATAGGTTACTTTGACACTGTTAGGAGGAAAGAATCCATGAAAGCTCTTCGCACAAATACTAGTGGGATGATGGACGCGACGCCTACGGCCAACAGCAATATGAACACGAACAACACCGGCAACATGATGGGAGGTATTACCATCACTCCTACCAAAGTGGGAAATATGGCTGCGTTCATTCACACGGGAAAAGCCACCATTCATGGGAATCAGGTGAATGTACTCATGACGAATAAAGGCTTTGCACTCTACTACTACAGGGCTGATACCATGTTTAAGGCCACCTGCACTGGTCAGTGTGCTCACAACTGGCCGCCTGTCCTGGCTCCTCAAGGGATGATGACGGTTTCCAGTTCAATGCCTCTGCCCAGGCAGTTGTCATTGCATCAGACACCCAATGGAGCTCAAGTGTTCTATGATGGCCATGCGTTGTATACCTACGCGGCGGATAAGCAGCCTGGCACTGCAACAGGCCGCGCTCAGGATATGCTCTGGTACCTGGTAGGTTTTACGCTTTGACCAAAGCTGGAATGGGCTTCTTTTCGTTGGAGACCGCTTGGCGAACCTTACAGAGATATGAGGCAATGAACATGATCAGGAAAGGGCAAGTGAAAACCGTGGGCAAAGGAGATATTCTCAGTCAGGTGGCTCTCGTTTCCAGCCTGTTTGGAGTGGCTGCCTAAACTGAACAAGAAGGAGCAAGCCATGTCTCGCGCGATTGGACTGTGGTATGCTTACCCTAGGGAGTTTCGGCAGTTGATGATCAACGGCATGCAACAGGATCACTCGTGGGCCAGCGCTGGGCAGCACTACCTAAACATCTACGAGTACATCCGTCACAAGTGAGAGCCGGTCCAGACGGGCGAGAGGAGCGTAACCATGGCAGACCTTGCGGAATACGTTGACGGGCTTCCCAACATCTCCGGCTCAGAGGAGCGCATCAGGCAGGCGATCCAGGCCAGCCGGACCGATCCGGTGTTCCTGCCACAGGGGGCCTCAGGTTTCGGTGAGATCAACAGCGCCTTCGCTATTGCGTTGCACATGCACCAGCCACTCATCCCGGCAGGGGGTCCTGAGCTGCGGACGGCACGGGTGATCAGCAACTTGCAGTGGATGCTGGACAACCCGGACATTGGTGACAACCACAATGCGCGGGTGTTCTTGTGGTGTTACAGACGGATGGGCGAGTTTGTCCCTCAACTCCTCGACGAGGGGTTCCAGCCTCGGGTCATGCTCGAGTACTCTGGCACGCTGCTCTATGGATTGCGCCAGATGGGCGCCAACGACGTGCTCGATGCTCTGGCGCGGATCACAGGCGACGAGCGCTACCGCCGGGCGGTGGAGTGGCTGGGCTGCCCGTGGGGCCATGCCGTGGCTCCCTCCACCCCGGTCCAGGACTACCGCCTTCACGTCGAGGCCTGGCAGCACTACTTTGCCGCCATCTTTGGCCTCGACGCCTTGAGCCGGGTCCGCGGCTTCTCGCCCTCAGAAATGGCGCTTCCCAACCAGCCCGACGTGGCCTACGAGTTCGTCAAGACCCTCATCGACTGCGGCTACCAGTGGGTCCTCGTCCAAGAGCACACCATCGAGCAGCCGGACGGGCAGGCTCCGCAGCACCGCCATCTCCCGCACCGCCTCGTCTGCACGAACTCTCGGGGCGACAGCGCTACCATCACGGCCGTGATCAAGACACAGGGCAGTGACACGAAGCTGATCGGCCAGATGCAGCCGTACTATGAGGCCAAGGGCCTGTCCTGGTTGGATCTCGCCGGCAAACAGATACCCCCACTGGTCACCCAGATTGCCGACGGGGAGAATGGCGGTGTGATGATGAACGAATTCCCAGCCAAGTACTTCGAGGTGATCCGCGAGTGCTCCGGCTCTGGGACGCCGATCATGAACATCACCGAATACCTCGAGCGGCTCCAGTCTATAGGGGTCTATGAAAACGACCTCCCGGTGATCCAGCCTCTGTTCCAATCACGGATCTGGGAGCGCATGGTCCCAGGCGACGGACCAGACCGGCTGGCTGAGGTGATCAAGCAGCTGCGGGCTGAGGACGGGCGCTTCCACATGGAAGGGGGCAGCTGGACCAACAACATCTCCTGGGTCCAGGGCTACGACACGGTGCTCGTGCCCATGGAGAGGGCCAGTTCCCTGTTTCACAAGCGGATCCTCGCCAAGGGCATCCGCAGCGACGATCCCCGGTACCGCAACGCGCTGTTCCACTTGCTGACCGCGGAGACCAGCTGCTACCGCTACTGGGGCGAGGGAATCTGGACTGACTATGGCACCGAGCTCTCCCGGCGCGTCAGTGATATCGTGACCCACAACCAGTAGCCTGTGCTGGCTACCTGGCCCATCCGTTCAAAAATCTGGAGTTTTCGGCAGTGTGATTTTTCTCTTCAATCATCCTTCTCTTTGGCAGCTGTGTTCCATCGTCAATACTCTTTACATTATCACACAGGTGTTTGTGCGTACAAATTTGTTGTTTATGTTTAAATACTGAAAAGCCACAGAGGGCCGATAAATCGGCGGTAATAGGCATCAACCTAAGAAAAGCCCGTGCAGACAGACCCTTCGCTGCGGCTCAGGGTGACAAGAGAACCCTGTCAAGCTGAGAGCAGCGAAGCAACTCGAGGCCCAACGAGACAGACCCTTCGCTGCGGCTCAGGGTGACACGGTGAGGCAGCTGAGGTTGATGCGTATGAGGGCCGATAAATCGGCGGTGGGCACGATAAATCGGCCCCTACGGCCTGTTGACGGCCCTGGCGGATGGCCTGATTGGTTTGTGAAAAGTCAGAAATCTTCTCCCAATCTTCTCTGGCTTTCATAGGCACGCTTGTAATAGTGTAATGCTTCTTTTGTCTTCCCACGTGCATCTAAAAGTTGCGCATATAGTGCTGATTGATCCGATTGTTCCTGGGGAACGTGGAGATGCTCTAACATTTCCAGGCCGGCAGCAAAGTGCTTATCCGCGCTTTTGTAGGATTCATAGGCGTATTGTATACGACCCCACATGATGAGAGTTTCACTTGTGATGAGTGTTGTCCCAAATGGTTTTGCCAACTCAGAGGCCTTCTCCGCGTACTTTTCTGCTTCTGGTAACTGATTGTGCAGAAGAAACCATTCTGCGAGGCGGGTCATAATACTGGCAAGGGTAAGGGTCACCTTTCATCAATGCTCGTCCAAGGAAGTGGTATATTTCACTTCTCAAAGGAGCATGTACACGCTGGTTCTGTAGTGCCAGGCACTTATGTAAATAGATACTTGCTGACTGATACTCTTTCGCGGCAGCATAAGAAAGTGCGTTATCCCAGTAGGCTCTTTGTAGATTCTGCGGTGTACTGAGTTCTTCAATTATAGTAATAGCTTGTTGAAATGCATGAACTGCCGCATCATTCTTTTGCAGTTGAGTATAGTGTTGGCCAAGTTGGTTATAGAGATGGCACAGAAAAAAAGGATCTCGCGCCTGTGTTGCCACTACCATGTTAAAACAGCGTTCGTGGATCTGGAGTGCTCGAGCATCTTCGCCCTCAGCAAGTGTATCGATACATTTATGCAATTCAGATGTACGTAGATAGGCCCGGCCTAGTAAAAAGCGGTGTTGTAGGAAGTACTTTTTTTGCAATTTGCTGGCTGGTAGCTCACTTAAAAGTGCGATAGCTCTTGTTGCGTCGTCTTGCAAAATGTAGATTTGCGCCTCTAGCAGGGCCAGTTCTAGTAATGCTTCGTCGCTAAGAGCGACGCTTGTAGCGAAACCGAGGGTATGATCGTTTTGAATGTCAAGCTGTATTAATTGGGCTGAAGGGATGCCAAGGCGTTTTGCCAGTATTTCCAGTGCACGAAGAGAAGGTTGAATCTGGCCGCGTTCAATTGCAGAAATATAGCTCACTGAAAATTCTGGGGTAGCAAGATGACTTTGAGTATATTTCAACGCTTGTCGTGCTGCTCGAATTTTGGCTCCAACAGATTTTCCTAACTGGCTGTTAGATTGTTCTGTTGACAAGGTAACCTCCTTTTACACTGAAAACAATAGTAATTACAATATATTGTGAACTGGCGGAAATCAATATATAGGGAAAAATAGGGTTGAGTATATTGTAAATTATTCTGATCTTTTCTGTCAATAACTTAGGTGTAATAAGTGTTGAATTCATATTTATACAGTTATCTTGTGTTACAAATAGAATACAGTTATCTTGTGTTACAAATAGAATTGTGTAGTTATGCAAGTATAGCAATCAAACCGGTAGATATGCTACAATTGAGGGAATGGAGCGTCGGCGCACAAAGGAATAGGTAGCTCAGCCCGAGGATCGCGCTGAACTGCCTCGCAGTAAGTAATTCTAGTTCGTAGGGATGGTACCCTGTATTATGAGGAGATTGTTATGTTTCGCTTTCTTACCGCAGGTGAGTCACATGGCCCTTGCCTGACAATGATTGTAGAAGGGCTACCTGCCGGTCTTTTAGTAGACACAGCGTTGATTGACGCTGACCTGCGCCGGCGGCAGGGAGGTTATGGTCGTGGAGGGCGCATGAAGATTGAGAAAGACACCATTCGTTTTCTCTCTGGCGTGCGTCATGGAAAGACTCTCGGTTCTCCGATTACTATGCAGATTGAAAATCTCGACTGGATAAACTGGGAAGAGCGTATGAGCGCGGCTCCCATCGAAGCGACGACTGAACCGGTAACTCGTGTTCGCCCCGGCCATGCCGATTTTACCGGTGCTAAAAAATATGGTCACGAAGATATTCGTAACGTGATTGAGCGTTCAAGTTCGCGCGAGACGGCGGCACGTGTTGCGGTAGGTAGCCTGTGCCGCCAACTGCTGCATACCTTTGGGATGAATATTCATAGCCGTGTCCTGGCGATTGCTGACGTTGGCTATGCTGCTGAGCATCCTTTAACCGCGGATGCCTATCCTGCTGAAATGTGGGAAGCAGTAGAAGCATCTCCAATGCGTTGTGCCGATGCCACATTGACTGAAAAAATGATTGCGCGCATTCTTGAAGCCAAACGCAATGGAGATACCTGCGGCGGTATATTTGAAGTTGTTGCTGTTGGCGTCCCTATTGGCCTGGGAAGCTACAGCCAGTGGGATCGCCGTCTGGGCGCTCGTTTAGGGATGGCGATGATGAGCATACCGTCGGTCAAAGCAATGGAGATTGGTACAGGTTTTGCGGCTTCACGCAGCACCGGTTCACAGGTGCACGATGTGCTGCGCCATGACGATGATAACCGCTGGTATCATTTGAGCAATAACGCAGGCGGTATTGAGGGAGGTATTACTAATAGCGAGCCGCTGGTAGTGCGAGTTGGCGTCAAGCCTATTCCTACGCTGGCTCATCCTTTGCCCTCCGTAGACCTGGCCAGTGGACAGAATATAGATCAGAGTCGTTATGAACGTAGCGATGTTTGCGTGGTACCTGCAGCGGGTGTGGTCGGTGAGGCAATGATGGCGATTGTATTGACTGAAGCCTTTCTCGAGAAATTTGGTGGCGATAGTCTGGGTGAGATGATGAAAAATTATCATAACTGGACAACATAATGGCGAGAACGCATTTCATTGTGCCCGGGGACAAAGAGATCGGCGCTAAAGAGTGGGCACGAATTGCTACCTCTCCAATGTCATGCTCTGCTTGTCAACCGAAATGAAGAGTGATACACTTCCTCGGAATGCATAGATCATTTTATGTCACAATGAAGGATATTCTGGATGAACATTAGTAACAATATTCGTAAATTAACCCAATTGTTTATTGTATTTTTTATAGCCTTGAGTGCCGTACTTGTATATTGGCAAGCGGTAGTGGCACAGCAGGTAGCAACAAATATCCATAACAGCCGCCATTGTTTGAGTGATAGCGCTCCTGTTCGCGGACGTATCTTCGACCGCAATGGCGTGCTCCTGGCCGAATCAAAACCATCTAACGCAATATGCGGTTATCAGCGCTATTATTACGTAAAGAACTATCCATCGCTGGCAGGTCTTATAGGCTACTACATTAGCCCTCTTTATGGCTCGTCGGGTATCGAACGCCAATATGATAACTATCTCAGTGGGCGTGTGGGGGTGACCGCTCTGAACAATTATGTGAATCAGACACTGCACCGACCTCCTGTTGGCGATGACATTTACCTGACGATCGATGTGCGTATGCAAGCCTTGCTCGATAAATACTTTGACCAGGCGGCGCCGCCAGCAGATGGATTTTATATCTTTAAGACTGATCGCGGCTCAGCGATTATAGCGAATCCTCATACAGGCGAGATACTGGCTATGCTTAGCCGTCCCACGTTTGATCCTAACCGCATAGCCTCAGGTGATCTCAAGTACTTTAATTCACTAGAAAAAGACCCGGAGCAACCGCTGCTTGAACGGCCGCTGCAATCCACCTATATACCCGGTTCAACCTATAAGACTATGACACTACAGGCTGGCCTCGACTCTGGGAGCGCGCACCTGGACGATCCCTTTTACAACGACCACGATCCCAACCATCCACAAGCCCTTGGCCCGGTCACTATCGGTACGAGCAACGAGACAGAGGTCTTTGGCCCAAATGGCAATAATCTCGAGCCATATACACATACATTTCCGGTAGCTCTGCGCTATGGTTACACCCATTCGGATAACATCATCTTTGCGCAAGTTGGTGCGAAGATGGGCGCCTCAACCTGGTTGGATTATAACAGCCGCTTATATGTTGGAAAGAAGATACCTTTTGATCTGCCAGTAAAAGTCAGTACTGTAACACCTGCGAATGGCCAGTCTCTTAAGCTTAACCAACTGGCGGAGAATTCTTTTGGGCAAGGCATAGATTCGATTACTCCCTTGCAGATGACGATGATCGATAATGCCATAGCAAATAATGGTGTATTGATGCGTCCTTCACTTGTATTGAAAATCGTAGACCCATCTGGCGCAATAGTGATGTCCTCGAGTCCGCAATCACTGGGAACGCCTATAAGTGATAACACAGCAAGCCAGATGCGGGATGCGATGTATGGCGTTGTGCAGTGCGGTTCTGGTAAGTTTGGCCCTACCCCGTCTCTAGCTCCCGAGTTGGATACGTCTCCCTGGGCTATCATTGCCAAGACTGGGACAGGCGAGGTTCCTCGAGTTAATGGTCATACCGTTGGCGCGGAGGGGTGGCTCCTGACACAAGCTCCGTATCAAAATCCACAACTGACGATTGTCGCGATGAAGGAAAATGTCGGTGAGGGTGGTTCAGCCGTTGGGCCGATGGTTACTCGCACGTACAATGACATTTTCTCGAAAATAATGAAGATACCTACATCACCTCCGGTGGACCCAAATTATTGCTTTACGACAGGCTTGCTGCAGTAGTCACCATGTGCTAAAAGAGGGATATGAAAACACCTGAAGAGGATATCGGCAGCATATATAGCGAAGATGAAGCGCTGGTACTGGGTCCCTGGCAGAGGATACGCCAGCGTTTCCTCTCCCCGATTGCTTTCGTACTCTCACGTCTTGGGATAAGTCCAGATATGCTCTCCTTTGCTTCCGTTGGATTTGGGATCGGCTTTTGTGTTCTTGCCCCGTTTCAGTTCACTGTAGCGTTCTGGCTGCTGGTGGCCTCAATCATATGTGATGGTCTGGACGGTGTAGAGGCAAGGCTGAAGAAAACAAATACAGAGCGTGGTGCGTTCACGGACATGTTTTGCGATCAGATGGTGGTAGCTTTTAGTGTAGCAGGCATGGCATGGATAGGAAAAATTCACCCGGTATTGGCTATCTTATTTGTCTACGTCTATACTGCCCTGGTCACGTTTCTGGTCATGCACCGCAAGCTGCGGGTGACCTCTCATTGGCTTATTCGACCCAGTCGTATGGTGCTCTATGCTGCTATCGCTTTGTATTTCTTCTTCAACATTGATCTACTTAACTATCTCTTGCTCACCTACCTGCTGGCATTCCCCATGTTATTTTTAAGCTTCTGGAGGCTGCGGAAGGCACTGTGAAGCGACTGTGAAGCGACTGTGAAGCGACTGTGGGACAGCTATTCCGATACCTGCTCTTTTTGCATGCGCTTCCAACAGGTGTCGCAGAACCCCGCGGCTACGAGATCGAGAGTCAGACCGTGGAAGGTGTATGTATTCTGTAATTCTTCATGGAGATTTCCTAGCAGTGTATCTTCGAGATGAATTACGGTGCGGCACCCACGGCAAACCAGGTGATGATGCGCGGTACTTTCCGCAGCTTCATAATGAGGTTGTTCTCCTGGCAGGTGATTTTCTCGTACCAGCCCTAACTCTCGTAGTAGTTCCAGCGTGCGGTAGATGGTAGAGAGGCTGACATAGGGGTTGCGCTCCTGTACTCGCTCCAATATTTGATCGATACTCAGATGCCCGCCGGCTTCCTGAATAACACTGAGAATCATATAACGTTGTGGGGTCAGCCGATAACCGCGTTTCCGCAACGTTTCGTTACTTGACTTGACATAATGATGCATCAACAACCCCTATTTCGTAGTCCAGAGAATGAATATGTACCTATACTATATGGTAGCACTGTGGCTATTGAGTAGTCAATTGATTTTGAGTTATTACTTCAAGGTAGTGATCCGCCGGTGAAAAGAGAAATCTGGATGCGAAATGCTTTCATCGGGAGAGAGATTCTTCGCTGCGCTCAGAATGACAGTGGGTGAAAAGAGAAATCTGGATGCGAAATGCTTTCATCAGAAGCGTTCATTCCTAGCAGAAACAGGGAAGATAGTTCTTTCAAGAAGGTCAAACAAGAAGGTCAAACAAGAAGGTCAAAAATATGGTACATTGGGAACATCGATATTTGTTGGGCACAATGGTCTTTACTATAGCGGGCGATGTTGTGCGCGACTTTGAAGAAGAGTATGAGGCATGGAGCTGGCTGGAGCGGGACGGTTGGGGACTGGTCGCCATCGAGCCGCCTGATCCTGTACGCCCGGGTGCATGCAAGTATTACTTCAAGTGCCAGCGTCTGCCGGAGTACATCAGCAAAACGGCCATAACTGATACGCACGCTACAGTGAAGCACGAGCGGAGAGAGAAACGATAAATGACCCTGGCAAGCTACTGGCGTTCACCAATTGACCCCGAACGTGTGATGCATGTCGCTGTCACTCATTGGCAGGAGAACGCACAGCAAGAGCGTGAAGATGCTCTCTCGGTTGAGGAGCCATTTGAAGTACGAATGAACCATCGCAACCTGGCAGTGATCATGCGTACACCGGGGCACGATCGCGAGCTGGCTATGGGTTTCCTCTATACAGAGAGAATCATTACTCGGCCTGACGATGTACAGGAGATAGAAGAAGAGATTGACGCTGATGGGTTGCCGCTACCTAACGTCGTCAATATTGTGTTGTGTTACGAGGGGAACGTGCCATCGCAGCAATCAGCGACATTCGAGCGACACTTTGCCGTTTCTTCGAGTTGTGGTTTGTGCGGTAAAACGAGTATTACCGATCTGCTGTCTTTTACGCCATCCATTGAGCCTGCTTTGGATGATGTGCAGTTTCGCGCCTCGACACTCTACGGGTTATCTGATCGCTTGCGTTTTTCACAGACCGTATTTACCTATACAGGTGGGTTACACGCGGCTGGCCTTTTTAGTGCAACAGGCGAATTGCTACTGCTGCGTGAAGACGTAGGGCGTCATAACGCCGTGGATAAAGTAATCGGATACGGGCTGTTACATGGCGCCTTTCCCTACACCAGGAATATTCTACTGGTCAGTGGTCGCACGTCCTATGAGATTATCCAGAAAGCCCTGCTGGCGCGCATTCCCTGCATTGCAGCCATCTCCGCCCCGTCCAGCCTCGCGGTTGAACTGGCTGACCGCGCGGGCATTACCCTCATTGGTTTCCTACGAGACCACTCAATGAACGTGTATACCCATCCTGAGCGAGTTGTTTGAGGCGGTTTGCGTGGGAAATTGTTTCAACCTCAGTGGAATACCAGGATGAGTTAAGAACCACATTGAGGGTAATCTAGCCAAGGCGACAGGGATACTGTATAATCCGCCTATGCAGAATGATACAATTGCAGCAATAGCGACACCACCCGGCGCCGGTGGCATCGGTGTAGTTCGTGTGAGTGGGACGGAAGCTTTTGACCTGGTACTCCCTCTTTTTAGACAAATAGGAGGGCGTACTGACCTTCCTCCTTCACACCTGCTCACCTATGGACATATCGTTGATCCGGCCACTGAAGAGCTAGTGGACGAGGTGCTAGTAGCCTTTATGTGTGCGCCCCGCACCTATACCCGTGAGCATGTCGTAGAGATACAGGGACATGGGGGGCCGCTTGTGCTCCAGCGCATCCTGCGTTTAGTATTGGCGCAGGGAGCGCGCATGGCAAACGCTGGTGAGTTTACTCTTCGCGCCTTTCTCAATGGGCGTCTCGACCTGGCGCAGGCCGAAGCAGTTATGGATCTGATTGGAGCACAGACCGAGGCAGGTCAGCGCCTGGCGATGCAGCAGCTACAGGGACGCGTTTCTGAGCAGGTGCAGGAAGCTCGATACGCTATTCTCGCTGTAGTGGCGCGGATCGAGGCCAGCATTGACTTTCCAGAAGAAGATGTGCCGACTCCTCAGCCGGAGGAGCTTGCGCCGTTGATTGCTGTTGCACAGCAGCAGGTGGATGCTTTGCTGGCGGGTTCGCAGCAGGGACGCCTTTACCGGCAGGGGCTGCGTACAGCTATTATCGGTCGACCAAATGTCGGCAAATCCAGCTTGCTCAATGCGCTGCTGCGTTCTGAGCGCGCCATTGTCACACCTATCGCGGGAACGACGCGTGATACAGTGGAAGAAGTGGCAAATCTCCGCGGCATACCACTCCACCTTATCGATACGGCGGGTATCACACCAAGCAATGATCCAATTGAGCAAATTGGCGTACAACGCAGCCGATCTGCCGCAGAAAGCGCCGATGTAGTACTACTGGTTTTTGATGGCTCTGAGAAACTGAGCGAGCAGGATCGACGGGTTACGGAGGAATTGAACACGATGGGATTTGGGGCGAGTTCCGCTGTGGCCAGGGAGGATGGCGCGGGTACTCATCGACCTGTAATTGTTGTGGTCAACAAGGCAGATTGTGTGCAACAACTGGAACAAGATGTTTTACGTCAAATGTGGCCTGATGCGCCTCTTGTCATTACATCAACGTTGACTGGTCAGGGGTTGCCAGCACTAGAAGAGACCATTGCCGACCTGGTGCTGGCTGGTAAAACATTGCATAGCTCAAGTGTGCTGGTAACCAGTGTACGGCACCAGGAAGCATTGCGTCGTGCAGCCGAACATGTACGCGCTTCATATATTCCCCTCCAGGAGGAAATGCCACTGGATTTCGTTTCTATTGATTTGCGGGCGGCTTATGATACACTTGGCGAAATTACCGGGGAAACGGCGAGCGATGATTTGTTAGATAGAATTTTCAGTGAATTTTGCATAGGTAAATGAGATTCATAAAAAGGGAGTGGTGGTGGAGGCTTTTTAGAAGGAAGTTGTACAATGTCCATTGGAGGTTATGCAAGAACGTATGAAAAGAAAAACAATAATCATCACTACGATGATAGCACTTATAAGTACTTTGCTGGTGTCCTGTGCATCGGATACTTCTACAGTTCAAACAACACAAGGGCCAAATATCTATCCATCTGTAGTGCCGCCATCGGCTGTATTAGGTATTACGGCTGACGATATTAACCCTTTTCATAGTATTCCGTGGGTGCGAGTGAGCTATGCAACCTGCATTAGGAATGGCCCAAGTGGAGCAGGGTTGAAGGCTACAGTAGCAAAATACCATGGGCTAGGCGTGAAAGTGATGTTGACGATCTGTCAATGGGCCAAAGATGCGCGACTGTATGACACGAAGCTCTTGAATGACGCCGCGCAGGCTGGCGCTGATGCTGTGCAATGTGGTAACGAGCAGATGAAAACAGGACCCTACAACCTGGGGGTTTCTCCAGGGGTTTTCGCGAAGTTTTTTGATCTGTGCCAGCAGGCGATGCACGCCGTTCGTCCTAAGATACCGATTATTATCGGGTCGAATGATCCTCATGTCGGTGGAATTGACTTTGCTCCTCTCGCCCAGGAGGTGAAGTATTTCAATGCCATGCAAGCCGCCATGAACACGTCGGTGCATCCGGGGGGAAACTGGACCTGGCGGTCGCAGATCATCGGCTTGATCGATAGCTGGCATAATGGCTATCCCAGTCAAGCGACGAACAGCCTCTATGGCCTGTTCGCCTTTTGGGCGCAGCAATTTGGGGTTGATCTGAACAGCGGCGCGCTTGGAAAACACTTGTGGGTCATCGAGGGGACCGGCTGTATCACCAATTGTGGTATTGACTCCTCAAGCCCCTATGTCGTAGCGGTCTCCCACATTATGACGCTCATCACGGATGTGCTGACGACCATGCGCTATAAGGTACCATTCTTCTACTTTAGTGCCAAGGACTTTTCCAGTCAGGGGTATTTCTGGCCAATGGGGGTGCGTAACGTGAATAATCAGCCCAAGCCATTACGCCAGGACCTTTCGATGGGAGCGCGAAGGCTTAACATGACCTGTGCTTCTGGCCATGTTGTCGTATCAAGCCAGGAGCAACTTTTAGCCAGGCTTTACCATGGCTGCGCCCTACCAGGTAATTACATCAATATATTGACAAGTTAGATCAGAAAAGGACAGCGGGCAAGGAGACGCTCGCTATACCCCGCGCAACGGTATAGCGAGCGTCTCCTTGCCTTTTCAGATTCTCCTCCTAAATTACTCACATTGGCAGCAGAAAAAAACGTTCGCGGTCGCGCGCGACCTGCGTCAACTGTTGAGTCATTTGACGCAAAGACGCGATTACCTGGTTATTCCAGTTATCGGGGGTAAGCTGTGATACGTACCAATAGACCTCTCTTCCTGACGGAAACGCCACCAGATACGATCCTGTGCAGGTACGGCCATGCCGCGAATGGCTGTTTCGAGGTCAGATAGGGCCTGTTGAGCAGCCTGTATCTCCCGTACCTGCGCCAGGGCTTCCTGGGGTGGATCGGGATTGGCGCGGGTAAGAGGTGGAATAAAGCGTCGCTGGTAATCTCCTCGCAGGGTTGCTAGCATACTCACCGCTTGCGTCAGGTGATAGCTGGCACGTTCTCGCACCAGTATATCATCGGCACGTACTTGATTTGTCGAGTTATAAAAGTTATAGCCGTAACCTGTGAGCAGCAATTGCAACTGCTGTACTACGGGATCGTTGGATGGCCCTGAGCTCATAGTGTGGTCTCCAGTCTCAGGGACGCCATCATCTAGCGTCCCTGTCAATGGCTAGCGCGCTGGTAAATTTGGACGAGCTGGTGGTAGGGGAGCTGCAGGCGGGTTGAGTGTATAGCGATCTGTGCTCGCCGTTGTCGTTACACCACTGATATTGAAGGGCAGACCTATTGCCATATTCGGGGCGGAGACCACGCCTCGTTCCGCCATCATCATCGCGGTGTAATAACGTACGGAGTCGAGTTCGCTCAGCCCGAAGGCTTTGAGGGAAATCAGCGCTTTCATACGCTCATCACGTGGATATACCAGGACCTTGACGTTATTTAGCGTGATGCCGTAAATGGCAAGGAACTCCTGGAGGTGCTGGAACACGATTTGCGAAAGGTCGTGAATCTTTTCGTTGACTGATTCCAGCGGCGTAATCTGTACTAGCTGGTTGACCGCCTGTTCAATCACTGGACTCGCATAGGCATTTATTTCCTGTGTAGTCAGGGCGTGTCCCCGGTAGGGCATGTGTTGAACAAGCCGTACGGCTGCCTCGCGTGTCTCAACATGGATATAGTAATCCACGTTATAGGCCATCTCTGCCATTTCCCGTGAGAGTGCCATGCCGCCTGTCTTCAGAACCAGCTTTGCGCGGTTGATATAGAGTGCCTCGTACTGCCAGGGACTTTGCCCTCCATAAAAGGCCTGCTGCATAGAGCCAAAGAGAGGACGATCGGGTGTTTGCACAGGATACTGGCCTGTTTCGTAGACTTGTAGAATGGCACCGCGCGACTTGAGTACACAGAAATGGTTGCTTTCTACAGTGAGCAGCGACCCATTCATAATGTTGTTTTCAGGATAGTGCCAGAGTAGAATCTCAGGACCCATAACTTCTTCGCCGTTGTCGGTCAACGTCGAGATGACATTGCGCATTCCAGGCATAAATAACTCCTTTGTTGCTATGTGTATTTTCAACAGTATGAAGTAGACACAGGTATGTTTGCATCTAGTTATTACAACGTATCAGCTTTGATTTAAGCAGGTACGAATTTCTATTTCATTACTGTTTTTAACGCGAATCACAGAATGAGTTTTTATCATTTTGCAAAAATTCGTAAAAAAGCCTTGACAAGTCATCTCTGGTGTGAGAGAATACCGCAGTCACCACAATGGCAGGTACGGAGTCATCTCATTGAGATGTTTCTGTGATACCTTTTCTCTTGACATTTCGAAAGGGATGTGGGAGAATAGTGATGCCACCAGAAAGACAATCACCTGATTTTGATGATTGGGTGCTCCTGTCTGTTGGATGAGTAGTTGTTTGTCACGCTAATGTGGCCTCCTCAGGGATCATTCCTTCCCAGAGCATTATCTTACTTGAAAGAGTTCTTTATCCCCTTTTTGGGGAATAAAGTGAAAGCGAAGAGCGTTTTCTCTTTGTGGCTGAGATAGCCTGGAAGTAATGCACGTCGAGGAAAGCTGAAAACAGGAGGAGATATCCTCTTGACAAAGCGCTACAGATGTGTGATACTACCGCTACTGTCGCACCTACCCGTTGAACGGGGTGGGATGCGCACACCACCGGGAGTAGACTGGCCGATGGTCAGCGACGAGCCTCCGGGCTTGCTTCCCCCGCGTGTTGGACCTGAACAATTGAAGAGTGGAAAGCAGAACAAACAGCAACTGCTGCTTGGGTGATCCTCGCAAGAGCGATCATCTTGGCAGAGACACACATACACTGAGACACACACCACAAACAAGCAAGCAGTTCCTGTCAATTTTCGTTTCAGCTCCCCGCTGACTAGAGGGGGGAGCAGGAACACAATCTGCGAACAGCCAAGTGTTTACAAAGTAACAAGCAGCTTGGCCTGGATCGCAACTCCGACGCTTGGAGTCGCCTACTCGCTTGAGAGAGCGAGGCAGCGAGCGAGAGCGTCGCACCAACACCGGTAGACACACCCTTTGTGAAGAGGGTGCAGTATAAACGATTGGATGGCGAGTTTGATCCTGGCTCAGGATAAACGCTGGCGGCGTGCCTAACACATGCAAGTCGAACGAGCTTTTTTTCGTCGCAAGAGGAAGGGGAGCGAGTGGCGGACGGGTGAGTAACACGTGGGTGACCTGCCCTTTGGTGAGGAATACCGGCGAGAAATCGCCGACAATGCCGCATAGGCTCTCTCACGAGAGCAAAGCTTCTTGCAAAAGAGGCGTCAGAGGATGGGCCCGCGGCCGATTAGCTGGTTGGTGGGGTAAGAGCCTACCAAGGCGACGATCGGTAGCTGGTCTGAGAGGACGATCAGCCACACTGGGATTGAGAACGGCCCAGACTCCTACGGGGGGCAGCAGTGAGGAATT
>WNFY01014660.1_pt1 | contig 16412 bp, 15 predicted proteins | sample 5400091 | NCBI WGS metagenome assembly WNFY01 (sample SAMN13153364, study PRJNA577476) | soil metagenome | isolation source: 60 cm soil or saprolite under grassland replicate 1 | place: USA:California | collected 2016-06-15
TTAAAAAAGGTCGCAAGAACTTCCATCGTTTAAGACGCAGCAATCTTTCCAGTCCTTTTTTATTATTTTCAAAAAATTCCTTTGTCTCTTCGGGTTTGTAATGATCTTTTGGATCATACAGCATCGCGGTACAAAAACAATTTTGCCTGTCTTTACTCATTAAGGTTTCATAATTCACACAGCTTTTGCAGCCTGCCCAAAACTCTTCATCCTGTGTTAGCTCGGAATAGGTAACGGGTTCATAACCCAGCTCTGAATTTATTTTCATTACGGCAAGACCAGTTGTTAATCCAAAGATCTTGGCTTCGGGATATTTTTCTCTCGAGAGGTTAAAGATTTTTTGTTTAATAGCTTTTGCCACGCCGCTTTTTCGATAAGCTGGTGCCACTATCAAACCTGAATTGGCAACGTATTCACCATGACTCCAGGTTTCAATATAGCAAAAGCCAACCCACTCACCGGTGTCTGTAAGAGCAATAACAGCCTTGTCCTGTTCCATTTTTTCCGCAATATATTCGGGTGTGCGGCGGGCAATACCCGTGCCACGGGCCTTGGCGGATGATTCCATTTCATCCGTTATGGTTTTTGCGTACACTTTATCTTCGGGTGTTGCGACCCTTATAATTATATTTTGAGTGTCCAATGTAAAAAGATTGATATGTCAGGCGGATAACCAATCCATGCTAAAGAAAATCCTGAAGGAATTTCACTGATAGGGGCCCTGGTTAGTGGCTCGTCCTATCAGGATCCAGGTCGTGTAAGGTAGCGGAAGAGATCAAAGCATACCGAATACACGCCCGTAGTAATAGGAGCATGAAAGGCAAATTGCTTTGTATGTGTCAGAATATTGTTCACGTTTTTAATCTTGCAAAAATGGTGCACAAATGTATAAAATAAATAAAGTTATTGTCAAGTTTTTTTGTTAATAAGAGATTTGGATTGACGAAGTAATTATTTCTTATATACCCAGGTTGAGGAACTCTATTAAGCTTTCGTGGAGTTTATCCTGAGTTTGTCGGAGGATCGCATTCTTGTACGTTTGATTCGCTATGCAGCATGATTCAGGAAATTGTTGTGTAGCCCCAAATGCTGGATTCATGATTTCATTAGTGCAATCTTCTTGATTTCTTCTGTCATAATATCTTCAGAAAATTAATAAACTAAATGCAATTAATGATTATTGAACAAACAATAAGAAAATCGCCGGTCGCTTGTGAAGATCAGTTTTTTCTTTCTTCCATTCTGTTATTGTCTTTGTTTTTATCCATTCCGTTTTTCCCGTCAGATCAACCGCTATGCAAAATTTTGTCGTATGCTTACATATTTTCAATATGGATTCAACTAACTGGTTATTTCGATAAGGTGTTTCAATAAAGATCTGGGTACATTTCTTTTTCTCAGATTCTGCCTCAAGTTCCTTAATTGTTTTCACTCGTTCATGCTCATTGATTGGCAAGTAGCCAACAAACTGGAATTGCTGACCATTCATCCCGCTTGCCATTAATGCCAGCAAAATAGAACTTGGTCCAACAAGTGGTTTTATATCTGCATTCATTTCATGAGCAATGGCAATTAATTCCTGTCCGGGATCAGCCACACCCGGACAGCCTGCTTCACTGATAATGCCGATATTTCTTCCCTCTTTTATTTTTTGTTTAAAATCAGATTGTATTTTTTCTTCCGTCTTATTAATCACAAACCATTCATAGTCGTCAATCACAATTTCTCTCCAGATCTTTTTTAAGTATCGTCGTGCCGTTCGTTTACTCTCTACAAAAAACACCTGGCAATTTTTTAGAGACTCTGCTATATACGAAGGAATTGTTTCAATAGCTTCATCATCCAGCAAAGCAGGAATGAGGTATACAGTACTTTTCGAATGGCTCATCTCTGATCTTTTAATTGATCATTTATATTTGATAGTTTTTTCTTAGTCCATTTTCTCCCAAACCCGCTAAATAAAATTTTTGCATTCCGTAAATCGAAAAACTTCGTAAGCCCCCTTCAGGGGGTTTGGGGGTATCTTTTTAATCCGGGTTCACCTTGTACAAGCTCAGAGTTGCGGCAATAACAGCATAGGCAGGCGCAAAAATCCAGCCTATAAACAAAATGGCATGTAAAGAATAAAATACCAATCCATTTCCGATAGCGAGGCCGCGATGGTGACTGATATATTGAATACTTTTTGAAGCGGGCAGTTTGTGCCGCTCGCAGCTGTAATCGATCATGGAAAAACCATAGTAGTAGCACTCAGCAAATAAAGCAATAAGGGGAGTGACCCAACCAAATACCGGCACAAGAGTTAATAATGAAAGCCCAATCAGGTAAATCGTTTGCCAGAGAGTATTTCTCAAAGCCAGTTTGGTTCCGCGCCAGCAATCTTTTATCAGTTGCTTAAAATTGAATGGAAACTCGTTTCCTTCAATGATTGATTCAGTTTTTTCGCTGAGATAAGCAAAAACAGGCGAGCCCACAATCAGCCACATGTATTTAAACAATGAAAAATAAAACAACATAAGGATCAGCCAAAGTATAATACCAGCAAAAGTGAAAAAGAATCCTAACCAGCTATTCCTGAATTTTTGAATCCAATCGCCAAGCCCGGTTGAAGTAGTCAGGTAATCGATAACAGCAGTAGCAGATTTACCGAAAAAATACATGCTCACTCCAAAGAGCAGAGCATAAATGATTCCCGGGATGATAATCCATTTCCAAAGTTTATGCGTTACAATAAAACGGTGTGCTTCGAAATAGGATTGGATGGCTATTACAATTTCCTTTAACAAGACATAAATTTGAGTAAATATAAAAAAGAACTAAGATTAAATGGTCTAATAGGAATATGAGGAAATTGGATATTGAATTTTACGGGCGAAAGAATGTATTACAGATCGCAAAAGAATTATTAGGGAAAGTTCTTGTTACAAATTGGAAAGGCATTATCACTTCAGGGCGTATTGTAGAATGTGAAGCATACGCTGGCATTATTGATAAAGCTTCACACGCTTCAGGTGGGAGAAGAACAGCGAGAAATGAAATTATGTATGGCGAAGGTGGCTATGCTTATGTTTATTTGTGTTACGGTATTCATCATTTATTCAATATAGTTACAAATTCCGTGGATGTTCCGCATGCCATACTTATCCGTGCACTTGACCCGATTGAAGGAATTGAAGAAATGCTTTTACGAACCAACAAGAAAAAATTAGATCATACCTTAACCCGCGGTCCCGGCAATGTGTCAAAGGCGCTCGGGATATTTACCAAACATACGGGCACTTCATTGTTGGAGAATAAAATCTTTGTTGTAGATGACGGGGAGAAATATCCTAAAAAAGAAATTGCTACCTCACCCCGTATCGGAGTTGATTATGCGGGGAAGGATGCTTCATTGCCCTATCGTTTTTATGTGAAAGAAAATCCTTTTGTGAGTGGAAAGCCGAACAATTAGTATTGCTTCATCTGATAAAATTAAATTGCCAGTTCTTCACGGATCTCATTTGTTCTTATATTTTCTGTTTGGCCTCCAGGGCCAAAGGCATAATCCATTTTTCGTCGGTCAAACTCTTTTTCGTTATTAGCGATCCAAATAGTGGCAACTCCATTGCCGATAAAATTTGTAATAGCTCTTGCTTCAGACATAAAGCGGTCAACACCCAGCAATAAAGTCAAACCTTCTACCGGCACTACTTTAATTGCAGTGAGAGTAGAAGCCAGCACCACAAAACCACTCCCGGTAACCCCTGCCGCTCCTTTCGAAGTGAGCATAAGAATTCCGATGATGGAAAATATTTGTTCTATCGAGAGGTGAACGTTAAAAACCTGGGCTAAGAAGATCATACACATAGATAAATAAATGGTAGTACCGTCGAGATTAAATGAATAACCCGCCGGCACTACTAAGCCCACGACAGGTTTGGAGCAACCCATTTTCTCAAGTTTTTCCATTAGGCTGGGCAGAGCCGCTTCTGATGATGATGTTCCTAATACTACCAGTAACTCTTCACGGATGTATTTTAAATATTTAAAAATGCTGACGCGATAATATTTCAATATGAGCCACAAAGCGCCGAAAATAAAAATGGCCATAGTGATATAAATAGTGATCATCAATTTACCTAATGGCAGCAGGGTATTAATGCCATATTTGCTGATGGTATATGCCATTCCACCGAAGGCGCCAATGGGAGCAAGCAGCATTATTTTATGCAAGGCTTTGAACACATATTTCGCAAGTAAGTGAAGAAAATCTGTGATCTTTTGCTTGTGCTGATAATAATTTAAACCAATACCCAGGAAAAGTGCAAGAACCAATACTTGCAGAGTAGAATTTTGCCGGAGAAATTTCAACCAGCTAAAACCAGTCTGAGTGTATTTTGAAATATCTCCTCCTTTAATATTCCCAATAGTAATTCCATGACCCGGTTGTATGACAATCGCAACAAGAACCCCGATGATAAGAGCAAAACTGGTAACAATTTCAAAATAAAGCAGGGCCTTTATCCCTACACGACCTACTTTTTTTAAATCTCCCATACTAATAATGCCAAGAGTAATAGTGAGAAATATAATTGGATTGATGAATAACTTAACAATACTGATAAAAATGCCACTTAAAAATTCGCTAAGCGTAGAACCAATATTGATTTCCTGTCCGAGAATTTTTGTTTTTATGGGATGATCAAGGACCGGCTTGACAGTTAAGTTTTTTTGCATTTGGGTCTGTTGGCTTCTTAATATAGATCAGTGAGATCTCAGCACCGCCTCTTGCATTTGATCCAGGTTTGAGACTACTGATATTTACGTCGTAAGTGGCTCCAAAATGGAGCTCACCAAACTCAAGACCTATATAAGGAATTACAGCATCGCCAAATCTGAACCAGCTTCCCAGGTAGAGTGTAGTTGGATTTACATCATCAGCGTTAAGATTTAATGCATAGGCACCCCCTATGACGGTGTTATGAGCTTTTGCCTGCATGCTGTGATTAGCACTAAAATGTAAATAATTATACTGACCAACAGGAATTTTTCCTCCTCCCTGTAAAGTGACTCTTGCATTTAACAAGAAATAAGGGTCTCCTTCAAAACTTTCTTTGGGTCTGTTTATATGGTACATGGATGCTCCGAGATAAAAATTATTGTAACCATTCGATGTTCCATTGTATAAAATGCCGGCGTTCATATCAAAATAGGAAACATTTACCTGTTTACCTGAAAAAATTTCACTGGTGGGTCCTGTAAATCCTGAAGTGGTTAACTGATCTTCGAAAGTAACTTTTGTAACATCCAGGCGTTTGCTTACAAAACCTCCCTGGAAGCCGGCACCGATCTGGTTATAGCCATTTTCATCCAGGCTTTTATGATAGGCAAGTGAAAGAGCTACAGCATTGGTTTTTAAAACCCCATCACCTGCCTGGTCAGCAAAACCTAAAACGCCAATGCCAAACTGATCATATTCAGGAATCCGGGTTTTTAAAATGCCTGCATCAAAAGATGCTGTATAAGTCGTGAATGCATTATAAATAGTAGGCCATTGATTGCGATAGTTGCCAGCTACCCTATATACCCCATCAAACTTTCCGGTGAGTGCAGGATTTAAAGTAAGAGGTGATGCAAAGAATTGGGAAAAATTAGGATCCTGAGCAGATGCTCCGCTGATCAGGGCAGCATATACAGTTACAGTCAAAAGCAGTCAGCTTGCTCACATTTGCACTTTTACTCCAAATGCAAGGTCCCCCGCATCACCCAAACCCGGAACAATATAGCCCTTGGCAGTTAGTTCATCATCAATATCACCACACCAAATAGTAACAGAAGGCTCTTCCCTTTTTACATATTCAATACCTACGGTACAGGCAATGGCAACCACGACGTGTATTTCTTTGGGCCTGCCTTCGTCTTTTAAAAATTGAATAGTTTTCACTAATGATGAACCTGTCGCCAGCATTGGGTCTGAAATAATAAGAATCCGATCTTCAATTTCAGGACAGGAAATATAATCAAGGCTTATTTCAAATGATCCATCCTTTTGATGTTTGCGATAGGCAGAAATAAATGCATTATCCGCCTTGTCAAAAAAATTAAGGAGGCCCTGGTGAAAAGGAAGTCCGGCACGAAGAATGGTTGCCAGCACAGGCTGCTCTTTCATCAATTTTGATTCGGCAATACCCAAGGGCGTTTGAATTTCTTTTTCTTCAAATGGCAATGTTTTGCTGATCTCATAAGCAATTACTTCACCAATACGCTCCAGGTTGCGACGAAAACGCATCCTGTCATTCTGAATTTCCACGTCACGTAATTCGGCAATCCAGTTTGTTACAAGACTATGCTGCTCGCTGAGATTTATTACCATCGATTTTTTAATGAGGATTGGAAATATTTTTTTGTTACCAACTTTTTGTTCACTGCTTGTTGTTCCTTGCGCCGCATGCCAACGCTTGCAACCGGTATCGGGATCGTAGCGTCCCGACTCTTGTACTCCATATCCTTATTCAACTTACTTTTGGCGAATCTATCCCAATAAAGATCGGGACTAAAATCATAAATGCAAAATGATTTACAGGGCTATCGGAGTAATGAGCGGCAGTTCTCTTGACGGGCTTGACATTGCCTTTTCTGAATTCCAGGAGAATGGAGGAAAATGGAATTATGAGATTAAGCATGCTGATTGTTATTCATATAGTAAAGAATGGATTCAAAAACTAAGGATAGCAACATCCCTGAATGCATTAGAATATCAATTATTACATGTAGAATATGGTCATTACCTAGGGCAGCAGATAAATAAATTTATTGAAGGAAACAGTTTACATTACCAGGTTGCAGTGATTTCTTCCCATGGACACACAACCTTTCATTTGCCATCAAAAAAAATGACTGCTCAGTTGGGTGAAGGAGCAGCCATAGCAGCTGAAACAGAATTACCTGTTGTTACTGATTTACGAGCTTTAGACCTTGCTTTTGGAGGTCAGGGGGCTCCTATTGTGCCTGTCGGAGAAAAATTTCTCCTGGGTGATTATGATTTCTTTTTGAATCTTGGCGGCATTGCAAATATTTCCTTCAAAGCTGAACCATATATCGCTTTTGATATCTGCGCGGCTAACCGGGTTTTAAATATGCTGATTAATGAGATCGGAAAAGAATTTGACGATAAGGGTGAAATAGCGGCCAGGGGAAAGATCGACCAGGAGTTATTAACCAAATTGAATGAGTTAGATTATTATAAACAATCCTATCCAAAATCACTGGCAAATGATTTTGGAACTGATATCGTTTATCCAATGATTCGTGAGGCTAAAGACGACCTGAAAGACAAGCTAAGAACTTATATTGAGCATATTGTTGTACAAACCAGGAAAGCTATAATGAGTATAAACAACCACAACCCCCAAACTATAAACTACAAACTTCTTGTGACGGGTGGCGGTGCTTTCAATAGTTTTCTCATTCAACGTTTAAGTGAAGAATTAAAACATATAAAAGTTGAGGTAACTATGCCTGGTGAAAATCTTATTCAATACAAAGAAGCAATGATCATGGCATTTATGGGTGTATTGCGCTGGAGACAGGAATATAATGTTCTTTCCTCCGTAACCGGAGCTGCAAGAGACAGTATTGGCGGAGCTTTATGGATAGGACAGGAAGCTTAGTAGTGAATTGGCAATTGGCAATAGTCAATAGATAATTCGGAACTCACCATTCACCATTGATTTCCGATAGCTATCGGGATCACATTCACAATCCGAGTACCGTTCTCAGCTTCGCATATCCATTTCTGCTAACAGGCACTTTAGCTCCTGATTTCAAAATAGCAATGTGATTATCTTTTTCATACGGATCTATCCTGGTGATCTGTTGCACATTTACAATGTAGGAACGATGGGAACGGACAAATTGCTGACCATCCAGGGTTTTTTCAAAATGACTCATGGTTTTGTTTTTCAAAAATCTTCCTTCCTGTGTATGCACTTTTACATAATCATCTGCAGCTTCTAAAAAATAAACATCATGTACGGGAATAATTTTGATCTTGCTCCCCGTTTTTACCACGATGCGCTGGCTTTGTACAGGTGATTGTGATGCAGTCTCTAAAAGCTCATTTGTATTTTTTTGCGAGCTTGTCGCTTGTTCCTTCCATTTTTGAATGGCTTTGTCAAAACGTTCCTGGTTAAAGGGTTTTAATAAATAATCAACCGCATGCGCTTCAAAGGCCTTGATGGCATATTCATCAAAAGCTGTAGTAAATATCACGGCTGGGGGTTGATCCAATAGTTCTAACATTTCAAAACCATTGATCTTCGGCATTTGAATATCGAGAAAGATAAGATCAGGCTCGTATTGCTGAATAGCTTTTACTCCTTCAAAGCCATCGTTACATTCCTGTGCAATCTCAAGCTCAGGATGTTTTTGTAAATATTCTTTTACAATACTCCTTGCCAGCGGCTCGTCATCGATGATTATAATTTTACTCATTGGTATCAGGTATTCTAATAACTATAACAAAAGAATTTTGTTCTTTATTTATTTCTACAAGATCATTTCTTGCAAATAAAAGGTATAACCTTCTTTTTACAGAATTTAATCCAAATCCTGTCCCGGCAGGCATTTGCATATCCGCATCAAATGGATTCATCACGGCAACTACCAAATGCTTATTTATCACTCTTGCTCGTAATGCAATTAATACTTCTCCTGTTGTACCATACAATCCGAATTTAATGGCATTTTCCAAAAGCGGTTGGAGCAATAAGGAAGGAATTTTCCACGGAAGTGTTTCTTCTGCAATATCCATTTGTGTTTTTAAACGATAGCCAAAACGAACTTTTTCAATTTCAAGATATAATTTCAAATATTCCAGTTCTTCTGAAAAACTGATAAGCTGGTTTTCTTCCCTGCGCATGGTGCCTCGTAAAAAATCAGAAAGTTGTTGTACCATTCTTCTTGCTTCTTCGGGCTTCATACCGATTAATGCATTAATACTATTCAGGCTGTTAAATAAAAAATGAGGCTGTAGTTGCTGGCGCAATTTAAAAAGCTCAGCATCCTTGGCTAATTTTTCAGCATCCTGTTTTCTCAGATCATTTTCCTTTTGTTCCTGCCAGTTATACCAGAGAATTGAAATGAGAGTCACACATCCCAACAAAAGAAAACCAATAACAGCTCTGATAACGATTGATTTTTCCAGGAAAGAAATATAGGTTTCGTCTTCATGGAATATTAATAACAACACCCATCGGTGTAATGCAATCCATATACCCGTCAGTAATATGCACCAGACAAGGATATTCAAATAGCGGCTGCTGCGCGGAAGATAGAACCGAAGTGTATTAATGATCAACAGGCAAAATAGTACAAGTAAAATATTTGTAATGACACTGTCAACAACAGCGGTTTTCCAACTCAAACCAAATTGGTTTTGCAGGAATGCGATGTCAATAATTACGATTGACCACCATGTGGCGCTGAAAATAATTCTGAATCTTAGTATCGACAGGGGAGAAGCGATCATTTCAATAAGAGATATCAGACAAGGAATAAAGAATCAGTGCCTCCCTGATTGACCTTCCGGATTCCTTGTCCGTGATTCTATGCTAATTGCAGGAGTTGATGTGTTTGTGTGAACAAAATATTTTCTGCTTTTTGATTGACAACATGAATGTACGCATCTGCGTTGTCTCTTTCTTCAATACGTGAATACAATTCAGCTCCATCAATCAATTCACCGATCTTAGATATTTCACTTACATTAATGAATTGCCACTGGACCAGTTGCTCCTTGCGGTTATAAAATGTTTCTTCTTCATTTTTACCGGTGAGTTGAGCCTTTTTAAATGCTTCCTCTTTTGAAGAAGCTGAAATTAAGCGAAGTTGCTCATCAAATTGCGGAGTATGATGCCCATCGCCGCAAATAATCCGAAATACAATTTTTGTAAGATACCAGTTCATATTTTTAGATTTTCGACAGGTGACCATAATGTTGCCGGCTGTCATCGTTCATCAATAGCTGCGAATTTCAATTCCTCCAAAGATGGATGTACCATCAAGTATGAGGATTTTATTAGGGTCCAGGGGAGCATTCTTTATTGAACGTTTATCTTCCACTCCCCCGAAGATGGCTGCCATCTGCGTTTTTACCTGCCAGTTTGAGGGTACAATTAATTTTGTGCCACCAAAGATCTGGGTAAGATCAATAGTAACAGTTCCATCAATATCAGCCTGGGTAAGATCAATCTCGCTACCGCCCATTATGTTTGTAATATCACCCCCCTTAAAATTTTTTGAAATAATATTTTTTTTAATGCCACCAAAAATAGAAGTGCTATCAATATAATCTTCACTGGAAGTTGATCTATTGACATCAGCATTCATTGCATCTTCAACTTTGTTATCTATATACTCTTTCCAGTAGCGGTGACGTCGTGGCCTTACAATAAAGAACAAGCCAAGAAGAATTAATGCGGCCGGCCAGAGATATTGACCCAGCTCTATTCCGGGATAATATTTGGTGAATTCTTTTGAACTTATAAGAAAAGCACCACCTATTACCATTAATATAAACCAGGCAGCACCCCGAAAGCTATGTCGGATACCCAAAAAAAGCCCTAAAGCAATCAATATCATTGGCCACGTAAACACCCATTCTGGAATTGGAAAAAGCATCACTTTCAGCATAGCCACGGCGCCAATAAATAATAAAAATATACCTGTCCATATGTTACCGCTTCCCGAATGGTAACGAGCCATCCATCCATCTCTGTGATATTTACCTCTGTCCTCACGCCATCTATGTCTCTCTTCTCTCCATTTTCTTCTTTCCTCCCGCCAATCCCGTCTTTCTTCATGTTTATTTTCAAAATCCATTTTTTAATTTTTATCAAAAATACTATTATGATTGGGGAATGGTCAAGGTAGTACAGGTAATAAATGGTATAAAATCGGTGAATAGCGGAAACAGAAGGGCGAAAAGGAAGGAAAAATAATAGAGGCGATTATCGGGAATGATAGAAAGGTGGAATAGATGGTGACTTGCTAAGAAAGTGAAGTGGCCCAATCTACATCAAACTCGTCCTGGCTTCCCTTGGTGCAGGTAAATAAAAAGGGGGTGATGACGGGTACATGGATATATCCAAAATCTTCAAAATCATCACTCATGAAAATTACTTCCACATTTACTGTTGTGTAAGTTTCTGTTGAATTGTAATCAATTGTTTCCAGTATATGGGGAATAACTATTTCCGAAGTTTTCATTTCATTCTTTGTGCCTGCCAGTTTTTCCAATAATAGTTCAGGAATGTCAAGCTTGCTAAATACGGTAGTTATATATGTAGTAGAATTTTCCATAAAATTATTTTTAATCGATTGAATCATAATTTTTCTACTTACTAAGATGATAAACTAGCTTACCAATTTAATATGGATATGTTAAAAGAAAAACTGTGCCAAAGAAAAAATTAAAGAAAAAAATAGCGATTGATGCTTATATATCAATAGAAAAGAAAAGGGGGAAATTAATGCACAAGCTCAAATTTGTCTCCGTCAAATAATCCCAGATCACTGAGCTTGAGGTGTGGAATCACCAGGAGGGCCATGAACGAAAGTGTCATGAAAGGAGCAGACAACGTGCAGCCGGCATATTTGACGGCCTTGTCAATAAGAGAATATTGTTCCGCAACTTTATAACCGTCTTCATTGCTCATTAATCCGGCAACTTGCAAAGGAACGATCATCTCGGTATTATCACTTACAAAACTCACACCACCTTTATGTGCGATCACCATATTCACTGCCTCACAAATGCTCTCGTCATCTACACCTACAGCGACAATATTATGGCTATCATGAGCAACTGAAGAAGCAATGGCGCCGCTTTTCATTCCGAAATTTTTAATAAATGCTTTGGCAACAGGCGCATTTTTGTAACGGTTAACGACGTGATTTATTGTGGGTAAATGGAATTTCAAAATCTACAATTTGTTTTTTGTCGGAAGAAAAATTATTTATCACTCCGGATTTCACAGTTTCAATTTTCGATTTCCCATTTTCGGCCACTAATTTCCCGTCAATATAGGTTTGCAACACTTCAAAATTGTTCAGGTCTTTTACAATAATAAAATCAGCAGGATCTCCTTCTTTCAGTAACCCAACTTTCATTTTATAATGATGAACCGGGTTAACGCAGGCAGCCTGCAAAACTTTAAAAAGATCAATTCCTTTTGCTATGGCTCTTGCACAAAGCTGATCGATATGCCCTTCCACTAAACTATCCGGATGTTTGTCATCACTGCAAAACATCATTTGATTAGGATATTCATGAAGGAGCTCAATGAGAGCTTCAAAATTTTTTGCTGCACTTCCTTCCCGGATAATGATCTTCATTCCATTTTGTAATTTGTCCAATGCTTCTTCTTTCGTAAAACATTCGTGATCTGTAGTAATGCCCGCAGCAATATATTTTTTTGCTTCATCGCCTCTAAGGCCGGGCGCATGTCCATCAACCGGTTTTAATAAATGATGTGCCACTTCAATTTTTTTCATTACTTCTTTATCTTCATTCAGCACACCGGGAAAATTCATCATCTCGCTTAAATAATAGATATCATCCTTTCGCAACAATTTTTCCACATTATTTGAATCCAGAATTGCTCCCGCTGTTTCAAAACTTGTTGCGGGTACACAACTCGGAGCTCCGAAATGAAATTTGAATGGAACGGTTTTTCCATTTTTTATCATGAATTCAACTCCTTCCAGGCCACATACATTTGCTATTTCATGCGGATCGCTTACAGTGGCAACCGTTCCATGCACCACGGCGAGCTTCGCAAACTCAGAAGGAACCAGCATAGAGCTTTCAATATGAACATGGGAATCAATGAAACCGGGAAGAATATAAGGCCCTTCCGGCTCCGCCAACGGGGGAGTTAGAGGGGGCTTTTCTATCACAGATTTTATTCTTCCATCTTCAACACCTATTTCGGCAGGGTAAATTTTTTTTTGATGTACATCAACCAAATTGCCGGAAATGGTAATCATGGCGGAATTCAATAATTTTAAATATACATTTACTCCAAAAACCTAAAACGACAATGAAATTACCAAAAGCAATACTAACGTTCTTCATTTTATTGTGTTTTGCAAAAGCATATTCACAAACCGTTGATGATATCATCAATAAACACATACAAGCTATTGGCGGAAAAGAGGCCTGGAAAAAAGTCAATACCATCAGGCAGCAAGCTGTTGTTGATGCTAACGGAACAGAAATTAATCTTGAATTGATTTCTGTTTATCAAAAGGGTTCGCGCCAGACCATTTCTCTTGCGGGTATGCAGGGCTATACCATTTATACTCCTACTTCAGGGTATAATTTTTATCCCTGGCAAGGGCATCTTAAGCCAGAGGCCATAACGCCCGAGGAATTGAAAGAGAATGAAGATAATTTGGACACACAGGGACCATTGATCGACTACAAAGAAAAAGGTCATACAGCTGAATATGTGGGAATGGATGAATTCGAAGGAACCAATTGCTATAAAATAAAACTCACAGAAAAATCAGGAAAAATAATAACTTACTATATCGACCCTTCCAATTATTTTATCATCCATTCCGTAACGATCACTAAAGCAAACGGCAAGGAATCAGAATCAAAAACAGATTATAGCAATTATCAAAAGCTCCCCGAAGGTATTTGGATCCCTTTGAATATCGGGGGAGGGAATACGTTGAAAATTAAAAAGACGGAAATAAATGTTCCCATAGATGAAACTGTCTTTAAACCGTCAACCAATTAATTATTGTTAAACAAAGCATCATGAGAAAAATATTTTTGACTTTGGTAATTGCATTTATTTCGTTGCAAATTTTTTCACAAACCAGGATCAGTTCTTCAACGTTTGGTAAAATGGAAGCCCGCTGGCTCGGTCCCGGTACGATGAGTGGTCGTATTACGGCTATTGATGGAGTAGCCGGTGATGGTAAAACAATTTATGTGGGAACAGCAGGGGGTGGCATTTGGAAAACAACAAATGGAGGAGCGTCATTCAAGCCAATCTTTGATAAATATTGCATGTCAATTGGAGCTATTGCCATTGATCCGAAAAATCCAAAAATCATTTATGCCGGTGCCGGTGAAAGCAATATGAGAAATACAGTATCAATCGGTGATGGAATGTATAAAAGTACTGACGAAGGAGAAAACTGGGTGAAAATAGGATTAGACAGCACGGAGCATATTTCTAAAATTGCCATTGATCCAAAAAACCCTAATACGGTTTACGTGGCGGCTCCCGGCCCATTGTGGAGTGATGGAACACAACGTGGCTTATTTAAATCAACCGACGGAGGACAGACCTGGAAAAAAATTCTTTACATCAATGAAAAAACCGGATGTGCTGATATAGCTATTGATCCTTCTAATCCTGATATTATTTATGCAAGTACCTGGGAGTTTCGCCGCCTGCCCTATTCATTCAATTCTGGTGGAAATGGAAGTGGAATGTATAAGAGTGCAGATGGTGGCAAGACATGGAAGGAACTCACCAATGGCCTTCCTAAAAAACCGTTTGGAAGAATTGCATTTGCATTGGCACCAAGTGCACCAAACAATCTGGTGGCTATTGTTGAATCGAATGAGACCGGATTATTTATCTCTTCAGACGGAGGCGAGGCGTGGAAACAACAGAGTGCTACAGCAAATATTGTTGCCCGTCCCTTTTATTTCAGCACGATCGCTATTGATCCAAACGATTCTAAGCGTGTTTATCGTCCTGCTTTTACCTTTTCCTACTCAAGTGATGGCGGTTACTCTTTTGTTGATGCAAACGATGAAGCGGGGTGGTTGCACAGCGATATGCATGCGTTCTGGATAAATCCTAATAATACAAATCAATTGTATGTGGGCACTGATGGTGGAGTTTATTATAGTTTGGACCGTGGTGCTAATTGGGTTTTTGTTCAAAACTTACCGGTCGGACAATTTTATCATGTGCGTGCGGATAATGCAGAGCCATATAATGTGTATGGAGGTTTACAGGACAACGGCAGTTGGGCCGGTCCTTCTTCTGCGCCGGGCGGAATCAGTAATGCAGCATGGAGAGCATTATACGGAGGCGACGGCTTTTGGGTACAACCAGATCCAAATGATCCCAATATTGTTTACGCAGAAGCACAGGGCGGTGAAGCGGGAAGAGTGAATATCACGACAACAAAAGTTGTAGCCATAAAGCCGCAGGAGGTTGGCAGCCAGGATAAATTGAGATGGAACTGGAATTCACCGATAGTAACCGGAGCAAAGAATAAAAGGAATTTATACATGGGTGCACAATTCTTATATCGTTCTACCGACCAGGGTCGCAACTGGCAAAGAATCTCTCCTGATCTTACAACAAATGATAAAAAAAAGCAGGAACAGGAAAACAGTGGCGGTTTAAGTGCCGACAATACTTCTGCCGAAAATCACTGCACTATTTTTTCTATTGCGGAATCACCATTGGATGAAACCCAAATTTGGGTTGGGACCGATGACGGCAATCTTCAATACACAACCGATGGAGGTAAAATATGGACAAACGTTGCCAAAAATTATGCAGCGGCTGGCATTCCGTCGCAAACCTGGATAAGCAGTATTGAACCAAGTTTATTTGATAAAAAAACAGTTTATGTCACGTTTGACAATCATATGTATGGTGATCATAAAACTTATGTAGCCCGTTCAATTGATATGGGTAAAACCTGGAAGTTATTTTCCAGCAGTGAGTTTACAGGCTTTGCCCATAAAATAAAGGAAGATTTGAAAAACAAAGACCTGCTTTTCCTGGGAACTGAAAAAGGGTTGTTTGCTACAGTTGATGGAGGAGAAACCTGGTTCAGGATGAAAAATCATATTCCGGATTATTCAATGGTGAGAGATATCCAAATTCAACCGGTAACAAACGATCTAATCATTGCTACACACGGACGGGGTATTATGATCGTGGACGACATCACACCTATGCGTTCGTTAACAAAGAGTATTATTAACCAGGATGTTTTTGTTTTCGACAATAAACCTGTCGTACTGACAACAGGAAAATTTGGCGGAGGAGGTTTTCCCAATACAGGAGGTTGGATAGCGCCTAACGCAGAGTCTATTCCTCCGATCCAATATTATTTAAAGGAAAGAGTTAGTATCGGGGATATAAATCTTGAAATCTATGATGCCTCGGGCAAACTGGTAAAGACAATTCCCGGCACAATTCGTAAAGGAATTAATAAAATAACCTGGGATTTAAGAATGAAGCCACCGAAAGTGGCGGGTGGAGGAACTAAGGTTGATTTCGGTGCCTTTGTAGCACCCATGGTTTTACCTGGAGATTATACTGCGAAGTTAAAAGTGGGAGACAAAGTGTATACAAAACCATTGAAATTAATTCATG